>Ga0335075_10001140_pt1 | contig 44309 bp, 35 predicted proteins | sample Lox_Sample_24_FD_206723 | JGI IMG/M metagenome (GOLD analysis project Ga0335075, IMG submission 206723) | Soil microbial communities from Loxahatchee National Wildlife Refuge, Florida, United States - Lox_Sample_2.4 | ecosystem: Environmental > Terrestrial > Soil > Wetlands | place: USA... | reverse complement strand
TCGCTTGGCGGACGATTTCCATCGCCGCGGCGGTGACGCTGACGGATGCGGTGCTGGCCTGGCCGATCGCCTACGCGATGATCCGGCTTGCGGGGCCGAGGCTGCGTGCCACCTTGATGGCGCTCGTGCTGGTACCGCTCTGGTCGAGCTATCTCGCGCGTGTCTATGCGTGGCGGCTGATCCTGGCGCATGACGGCGTGCTGAACTGGGCGCTGGCGGAAATCGGCCTGCCCAATCTGCATATCGGCTACAGCAACTGGGCCATGTGGATCGTTTTCTCGTATCTCTGGCTGCCATTCATGATTCTGCCGATCGCGGCGGCGGTGGAGAGAATCCCGCCGAGCCTCCTTGAGGCGTCCGCCGATCTCGGCGCGCGCGGCATGGCGACGTTTCGCCGCGTGATCCTGCCCATGGCGCTGCCCGGCATGGCGGCCGGAGCGATTTTCACCTTTTCCCTAACGCTTGGGGATTTCGTGACGCCGATGCTGGTGGGCGGAAGGGGGTCGGACTTCATCGGCAATGTGGTGTACGCGAATGTGGGGGTGACGAACAATATTCCCTTCGCGGCCGCCTATGCGGTGCTGCCGCTCGGCGTGATGGCGGTGTTCCTGCTCATCACGCGCCGGCTGGGGGCGTTCGATGCGCTCTAGCGGCACGGTTCTGATCTGGGCTTCTGTTGCGACGATCCTGGGATTCCTGTTCATCCCCGTCATCATCATCGTGGTCTATTCCTTCTCCGCGGCACCCATCCCGGCCTGGCCGATCGCCGGCTTCGCGCTCCATTGGTTTGCCGATACCTGGCACGATGAGGAAGTGCGGCAGGCGCTGGCATTGTCGCTGGAGGTGGCGGCGGTGGCGACTGCGATGGCCATCCTGCTGGGAACGCTGGCGGCGATGGCGGTGGCCCGCATGCAATCGGTGGGGCGGGAGGTGGTGAGCTTCGTCGCCGTGCTGCCCATCGCCCTCCCCGGCATTCTCACCGGCATGGCGCTCGCCGCCTATTTCGCGTTCTGGGGCGTTTCGCTCTCCTATTGGACGATCGTCGCGGGGCACGCGACCTTCTGCGTCGTGATCGTGTACAACAACGTCATCGCGCGCCTGCGGCGCCTGCCGCGTTCGCTCACCGAAGCTTCGGCCGATCTGGGGGCGGACGCGTTCCTTACCTTCCGACGCGTGCAACTGCCGATGATGGCAAGCGCCATCGGCGCCGGCGCCCTTCTCGCGTTTGCTCTCTCCTTCGATGAGGTGATCGTGACGACCTTCACCGCCGGAGCGCAGAACACGCTGCCGCTATGGATTTTCGGCGCGATCCGCCTGGGCCAGAAATTGCCGGAGGTGAATGTGGTGGTGTTTGCGGTCATCCTGTTCACCTCCATCCCCGTGCTGCTGGCACAGAAGCTGATCGGCGAGTCTGGGGCGGCCGCGCGATAGAGCGTTCAGCTTCTCCGGACGTTCCAGAAGACCGGAATGCCGTTCAGGATTCCGGTGATGTCCTTGCGATGGGCGGTGGGGTTGAATTGCTGCCCGAGCGGGATGAAGGGGACGATATCGAAGGCGCGGCGCTGCATCGCGCTTGCGATCGTCTTCTGCGCCGCCTCGTTGGGCGCGGCGAGCCAGCTGTCGCGCAGCCCTTCCATGATTGCGTCGCTCGGCCAGCCTGGCGCCGCGTTCTTGCCGTTGCAGCGCAGGAACGGGTTGATCGCAGGCCCGTTCATGTCGAGCCCGCCCCAGAAGGTGGAGAAGACGCTCCAGCCGCCCTTGTCGATCGGCGCCATGCTGGTGCGCCGTGCCACCAGCGTGCCCCAGTCCATCGCCGCGTAATCGACGTTCAGGCCGATCTTCTTCATCATGTCGTTGCAGATATCGGCGAGCGCCTTGACGGTCGGGATATTCTGCGGCGCGAGCAGCACGATCTTCTCTCCGCCATAGCCGGCCGCCGCGAGATCCTTCGTCGTCTTGTCGAGATCGCGCGGGCTGGTGAGGGCCTGCATTCCGGCATCGCTCGCCATCTTCGTGCCGGGGCAGAAATAGCCGACGCCATCGCGCCAAAGCTTGGGGTCCGTGCCCACCACCGCTGTCATGTATTCCGCCTGGCTCACCGCGCCGATCATCGCGCGACGGATCGCCGGCTTGTCGAACGGCGGATTGAGCCAGTTGAATCGCATGGCGCCGATGAAGCCGGTGGGATCGACGATACGCACGGCAAGATCGCGGTTGGCGCTGAGCTCGGGCAGAAGCAGCGCATCGGGGATCCACCACCAATCCACCTCGCCGGTCGCCAGCGCCGCGAACGCGGTCGCGGGATCGGCGATGACATGCCATTCTACGCGGTCGAAATGGGTGATCTTCGGTCCCGCCGTCCAGTCCGGCGTGCCGGAGGTGCGCGGGACATAGTCCGCGAATCGCTCATAGACGAGGCGTGAGCCCACAACGCGCTCGGCCGCGTTGAATTTGTAAGGCCCGCTGCCGATCATTTCCGTGATTTGCTTGAACGGGTCGGTCGCGGCGAGCCGCTCGGGCATCATCGCGCACATATTGGGCGGGCTCTTGCCCAGCGCCTGCGGCAGAAGCGGGAAGGGATGTTTCAGGCGAAAGACGATTGTCCTGTCATCGGCCGCTGTAAGTGCGTCCGTCGCTTCCATCAATGCCTGGCCGAACGAATCGCGCGCACCCCAGCGGCGGATGCTGGCCACGCAATCGCGCGCCAGCACCGGCGCGTTGTCATGGAATTTGAGGCTGGGGCGAAGAGTGAGCCGCCATTCCTTACCGTCGCTCGAGACCGTGTGACCTTCGACCATCTGCGGGGAGGTGGCGAAGCCATGCTCCGGGCCCTGCTGGCCATAGAGCGTGTCGAAGACCAGATAGGCGTGATCGCGCGTGGGGTAGGTGGTGGTCCAGATCGGGTCGAGGACCGAGACGTCCGCCTGCGGCACGAATCGGAGAACCTGCCGGCTGGAAGCGGTGGCGATGCGTGGCGCTGCCAGCGTCGCGGCCGCGGCTCTGAGCAATGTCCGTCTCTTCATGCTGCCCTCCCCGCAACACGCGCGCCGTCGTGACGCGGCGCAGAGGGAGCCTAGCCCGAGGTGGCAGGGATTGTTAATTCGTCCGGGACCACACTCGGCGCACCGGGAGCCGAGAGGGTGCGCGTGGATCGAGTCCCGTCCGACCATTCCCCTGAACCTGTCCCGGACAGTGGTTGCGAGATCGTGCCGGTCGCGCAGCCGGATCCCGGTCTCTTTGCCGCGATCGCTGGGCCGCTCGCTTCCTTCAACGCGCGCTGGGCGGGCCCGGCCGCTGCGCGGCCGCTGGTGCTTGCGCTGCGCCGGAAGCCCGGCAGAGAGGTCATTGGCGGCCTCGCGGGTGAGACGATCTATCGCTGGCTCGCGATCCAGGTTCTCTACGTGCCGCCCGAGCTGCGCCGTCGCGGTGTCGGCACGGCCCTTCTTCGTCGCGCCGAGGCGGAAGCGAAATCCCGCTTCTGCATCGGCGCCGTCGTCAATACCTTCAGCTTCCAAGCTCGTCCGTTCTATGAACGGATGGGTTTCGCGCATTTCGGCACGCTCGAGGATTGTCCTCCCGGCCATCGCTGCTTCTACCTCGCGAAGCGGATCGCTAGGTAAATAAAAATCCATGTGCCGGGTGCGTCCTGGTCGTGAGATCCCGCCGCTGATGGCATGCAACTTGCTGATTGTCGCGCGGACCGGGAGAATATAGTTCTTGTCTGAGCGGGGTAGGGTGGAACCGGCATGGGGGGCCGAGGTGATAGGCAGTGCCGAGAAGGAGGGCTTTGCGCCGTTCGGTGAATGGCGGACCTGGTACAGGATCGCCGGCGTGTCCAGGCAGCCGAACCCCCCACTGGTCGTCCTGCATGGCGGACCGGGTCTCACCCACGAATATGTCGATCGCTTCAAGCTTCTCGCCGAAGGGGGAAGGGCGGTCATCCATTACGACCAGATCGGCAACGGGCGCTCGACGCATCTGCGCGCCAAGGGTCCGGAATTCTGGCAGGTTGAACTCTTCCTCGCCGAGCTCGCCAATCTCCTTGGCCATCTCGGCATCGCGGATTCCTATCATTTGCTCGGCCAATCCTGGGGCGGTATGCTTGCCGCCGAGCATGCGGTGCGGTGCCCGTCCGGGCTTCGCGCGCTTGTGATCGCCGATTCTCCGGCATCGATGGCGCTCTGGATTGCCGAGGCGAACCGGCTGCGGGCGGACCTGCCCGCAGAGGCGCAGGCCACTCTGCTGAAGCATGAGGCAGAGGGAACGATCAATTCGCCCGAATACCAGGCAGCCACCAAATTGTTTTATGATCGTCATGTCTGCCGCGTGGTGCCGAACCCGCCGGACGTCGAAAGCATCGATATCGCACTGGCCGACGACCCGACTGTCTATCATACGATGAACGGCCCTACCGAATTTCATGTCGTCGGTACGCTCAAGAACTGGAGCATCATCGATCGGTTGGACCGAATCATCGCGCCGACACTCCTCATCTCCGGCCGCCACGACGAGGCGACGGAGACGGTTGTGCGGCCCTATGCCGAGCGGATTCGCGATGTCCGCTGGAAAATCTTCGAGCACTCGAGCCACATGCCGCATGTCGAGGAGACAGCACTCTGCATGCAAGTGGTGGGCGAATTCCTCGCCGCGCACGACCGCACGAATTGATCTGCAATCCGCAGGGAAGGAAGCTCACGATGAGATTGTCTCGGAAATTGCCCATGGCGCTTGCCCTCGCCACTGCGCTCGTTCTGGGCTCCCTCCCGGCGATCGCCGCACCGAGTGGCCCGCATTATGGCGGTACGCTCAGGCTGGTCGCCGCCGCGGCCGAGGGCACAATGGATCCGCAAGTCAACTACACGATAAAATACTGGCAACTCTTCCCTATTCTTTATGACGGGCTGGTCACCTTCCAGAAAGCCGGCGGTATGGACGCCTTCAAGATCGTACCTGACCTTGCCGTTTCGATCCCGACGCCGATGGATGGCGGCAAGACCTATAGCTTCACGCTGCGCAAGGGCATCCGCTTCTCCAACGGCCAGACTCTGACGGCGGACGATGTGCGCGCGACCTTCGTGCGGCTCTTCAAGGTGCTCAATCCGAACGCCGGCACGTGGTACAACGTGATCGAGGGCGGGGATGAGTGCGTGAAGACACCGGCGAGCTGCACCCTTCCCGGCGTGGTCGCGGATGACGCCGCCGGCACCGTCACCTTCCATCTCGTGCATCCGGATTCCGAGTTCCTCGATCAGCTTGCCGTCCCCTTCGGCTCGATCGTGCCGGCGAGCACGCCGGCAAAGGACATGGGCACGACGCCGATTCCCGGTACCGGCGCCTACGTGATCAAGAGCTATGATCCGAACAAAGGAATGGTGCTGATTCGCAATCCCTACTTCAAGGAATGGAGCGCGGTGGCCCAGCCTTGGGGATATGTCGATGAGATCGACTACAATTTTGGCTTGACACCCGACGCGCAGGTCACGGCGGTGGAAAACGGCGAGGACGACTGGTCCTTCGACAATATCCCGCTCGACCGGCTGAACGAGATCGCGACCCGCTATCCGAAGCAGCTTCATCTCAACCCGCTGCTCGCCTATTTCTACCTGACGCTCAACGTCAATCTGCCGCCGTTCAACAATCTCGCGGCGCGGCAGGCGCTCGCCTATGCACTCAATCGCGGCGATCTCGTGAAGCTTTACGGTGGCCCGGCGCTGGCCACACCGTCTTGCCAGGTGTTGCCGCCCGGCATGCCGGGCTATCAGGCCTATTGCCCTTATACGCAGAATCCCGGCACCAAATGGACGGCGCCGGACATGGCAAAGGCAAAGGAACTGATGGCGAAATCCGGCACGGCAGGACAGTCGGTGACGGTCATCACCCAGACGATCGATCCCTACCGCGCGATGGGCGTCTATGTGCAGAGCCTGCTCAACCAGCTTGGCTACAGGGCCTCGGTCAAGGCAATCTCGCCCGATATCGAGTTCACCTATCTTCAGAACACCAAGAACAAGGTGCAGATCGGCGTCACCGACTGGTACCAGGATTATCCCGCGCCGTCTGACTTCCTTAATGTTCTCTATAGCTGCGCCAACTTCCACCCTGGCTCCGACACCTCGATCAATATGCCGGGCTTCTGCGTTCCATCGATCGATTCGATGATGCAGAAAGCGATGACTCTCTCCCTCACCGATGAGGACGCGGCGAACAAGATCTGGGCGGAGGTGGACAAAAAGGTCACCGACTCCTCGCCGACCGTGACCATGCTCAACCCGAAACATGCGGACTTCGTCTCGAAGCGCGTCGGGAACTTCGTCTTCAGTGGTCAGACTTACTTCCAGCCGGAGCTGGCGTGGGTGAAGTAAGCGGCGTGTCCGGGGCAGAGCCCCTTCGCGCGCCGGCCGGGTGGGACGAGCGGACAAGGCTCGCCCCACCCGCCCTCGGCTACTGGGCAAGCGCGTTTCGCAAGCTCTTGCGAAAGCCGAGCGCGCTCGTCTCCTTCACGGTCCTCGTGCTGATCGTCCTTTCCTGTGCGGCGGCGCCTTATTACGCGCGCGATGTTTCGCGAACGGATCCCTTCGCCACCAATATCGGCGGGACGACGATGGTCGGCGGCAAGAGCCTCGACGTGCTGCAGCAGGCAACCAATGGGCTCGGCCTCGGCTTCACGCCGATCGGCCCGCTCTGGCGTTTGGGGCCCTATGCTCTGGGTGCCGACGACCAGGGGCGCGATGTCGCGGCGCGGCTGCTCTATGGCGGGCGGAACTCGCTCCTGATCGGCGCCGCCTCGACCGTGATCTGCCTCGCGCTTGCCACGCTGACCGGACTCGTCGCCGGATTCTTCGGCGGCCTCATCGATCGGGTGATCTCGATCTTTCTCGATATTCTCTGGGCATTTCCGATCTATCTTCTGGCGATCTCGCTTTCGATCGTGCTCATCAACCAGAGCGTCGGGATCGGGCCATTGCAGCTCACCGGCAACAGTCTGCTCCTGCCGATCCTGATCATCGGTGTCGTCTATGTACCCTATGTCGCGCGGCCGATCCGAGGCCAGGTGCTGAGTCTCCGCAACAGCGAGTTCGTGCTCGCGGCGCGTGGTCTCGGCGTGCCCGGCTTCCGCATCCTCTGGCGCGATGTCCTGCCAAACGTGTTCAGCACCGTCATCGTCTTCGCGCCGCTGATGATGGCGCTCAATATCCTGACCGAGGCGGCGCTCTCCTTCCTCTCGGTCGGCGTGCAGCCGCCGGCCGCAAGCTGGGGCACCCTCATTCATGATGGCGAGGCGCTGCTCTATACACAGCCGATGGTTGCGATCGCGCCCGGAATCGCGATCGTTCTCACCGTGCTCGCGCTCAACATCCTGGGAGACGGGCTGCGGGACGCGCTCGACCCGCGCGCCAAGCTGCGCGTGGGATAGCGGATGATGAAGAATGATGAAGGCTGATTTCGGATGATTCTGATTGAAGGCCAGGGAACCGTGTCCCCTGGATCAGCACCCTATCGCGCGAACGCGATGGAGCCAGATCCGGGGCGGAGCCCTGGCGTTTCTTCCTTTTCCAAGATCTGATCTCGCATGTTCAGCTTCGTCGTCCGTCGGATCCTGCATATGCTGCTCGTGCTGGTGGGCATCAGCGCGATGGTGTTCCTGATCTTCTTCGCGACACCGGGCGCCGATCCGGCGGCCCGGATCGCTGGGCGCAATGCCACGCCCGACACGGTCGCCGCCGTGCGCAAGGAATTCGGCCTCGATAAGCCCTTGCCAGTCCAGTACGTCCTGATGATGGATCATCTTCTTGTCACCCGCGATCTGACCTCCTTCGTCAATCGCGGCGAGAAGATTGTGCCGGAGATCGAGGAGGCCGCGCCGGTCACGCTTTCGCTCGTGCTTGGCGCAGCGGTGATCTGGGTCGTTTTTGGCGTGCTGGTCGGCGTGATCGCCGCCGCCTTCAAGGATACCGTGATCGATCGTGGCCTGATGGTGGCGGGCCTCATCGGCGTCTCGATCCCGGTTTTCTGGCTGGGCGAGGTCGTGAACCTGCTGACACAGAGCCGGCTGCACGACACGTTTCTTTTCTCCTGGGTGCCGGCGCTCGGCTATGTGCCGCTCCGCGCGAACCCGCTCGGCTGGTTCGCGGCCCTCGTGCTGCCCTGGATCACGCTCGCCGTGCTCTATATCGGCATCTATGGTCGCGTGCTGCGCGCGAACCTGATCGAGGCGCTGAACGAGGACTATATCCGCACCGCGCGGGCGAAAGGACTTTCGGACTGGCAGGTGCTGACGCGGCATGCGCTGCGCTGCTCGCTCATCAGCTTCGTCACCATGTTCGGGCTCGATTTCGGGGCGCTGGTGGGTGGCGGCGCGCTGCTCACCGAAGTGGTGTTCGGGCTGCAGGGGGTGGGCGCGCTGACCTACCGCGCGCTCGAGGATCTCGATCTGCCGATGATCATGGCGACCGTGATCTATGCTTCGTTCTTCGTCGTCGTCTCCAACGCCTCCGTCGATATTCTCTACGCGGCGATCGACCCCAGGGTGCGTGAGCGGTGAGCGGCGAAGCGAAGGCGTCGATCCTTGAGGTGCGTGACCTTACGGTTTCGTTCCGGACCGAACGTGGCCTCGTCCGCGCGGTGGACGGCGTTTCGCTCACGCTGAACGAGCGCGAGATCCTGAGCGTCGTGGGAGAATCCGGCTCCGGCAAGACGCTGACGGTGCTTTCGGTGATGGGGCTGGTTCACAGCCCGAACGCGATCGTCGAAGGCTCGATCCGTTTTCGCGGGCGCGAGCTGATTGGCTTGCCAGATCGGGAAATGCGCCGCATTCGCGGCGGCGCGATCGCCATGATCTTCCAGAACCCAATGACCGCGCTCACGCCGGTCTATACGATCGGACACCAGATCGCCGAGCAGGTGCGCGCGCATCGGCGGTTTTCGCGCCGCGCCGCCTGGGCGCATGCGGTCGCGCTGCTCGCTTCGGTCGGCATCCCCAACCCTTCCGGGGCAGCGCATCGTTTTCCGCACGAGCTTTCGGGCGGCATGCGCCAGCGCGGCGTGATCGCAATGGCGCTTTCCTGCGATCCCGCGCTGCTGCTTGCCGACGAGCCGACCACCGCGCTCGACGTCACGGTCCAGGCGCAGATCCTCGATCTGATCCGCAAGCTCCGCAGCGAATTCGGCTCCTCCGTCATCCTCATCACCCACAATATGGGCGTGGTCGCCGAAATCGCGGATCGGGTCGCGGTGATGTATGCGGGCCGCATCGTCGAGCGGGCGGAGACTCGGGCTTTGTTCCGAGAGCCGCGCCATCCTTACACGCTCGGTCTCCTGGGCTCGATCCCGCCGCTCGAAGGTGAGCGGCCGCGCCGTCTGCCCGCGATTCCCGGTGTGCCTCCCTCGCCTTTCGCCATCCCTGCAGGCTGCCCCTTCGCGCCGCGCTGCCGCTGGAGCCAGGCGGCCTGCGCCGCGCGTCCGCCGCTTCTGGCGGAAGAAGGGCACGAGACCGCCTGCATTCTCTCGCCCGAGGCACGGGCCGCCGCGCGCTCCGAGCTTCTTGCCGCCCCGGTCGGCGCCACATGAGCGGTCAGGCAAACGGGTCGTTGCTCGAGACGATCACGCTCACCAAGCGCTATCGCGTCGGCAATCATCTGTTCTCGCGCCACAACAAGGTGGTACACGCGGTCGAGCGCGTCTCGCTCGCGGTGCAGGAAGGTGAGACGCTCGGCCTCGTCGGCGAATCGGGTTGTGGAAAATCCACGCTCGGCCGCTGCCTTATCCGCCTTTACGAGGTGAGCGACGGCCGCATCTTCTTCGAGGGGACGGATATCACCTTCCTCGGCCCGCGCGCGCTCGGCCCGCATCGCGAACGGATGCAGATGGTGTTCCAGGACCCGGCCGCTTCGCTCAACCCGCGCCGGCGCGTGGGCGAGCTTCTCGCCGAGCCGCTGATCGTGCACCGCCGCGGCACGCGGGCGGAGATCAGGGCGCGGGTGCGCGAGCTGCTGCGCGAAGTCGGGCTCAGGCCCGAGCATGATGAGCGTTTTCCGCACGAATTCTCGGGCGGTCAGCAGCAGCGCATCGGCATCGCCCGCGCGCTCGCGCTCGCTCCGCGCCTGATCGTCGCGGATGAGCCGGTCTCGGCGCTCGATGCCTCGGTCCAGGCGCAGATCGTCAATCTCTTCTTGGATCTGCAGGAACGGCTCGGCCTCACCTACATCTTCATCGCGCATGATCTCTCTGTGGTGCGGCAGGTCTCGACGCGCGTCGCCGTCATGTATCTCGGCGCGATCGTCGAGATCGGCCCGACCGATGCGGTGCTGAAGGCGCCGTCGCACCCCTATACCCAGGCGCTGATTTCCGCCGTGCCGGTGCCCGACCCGGCGGCGCCGAATCGGCGGCGGATCATTCTTGAAGGCGATGTGCCGAGCCCGATCGACCCGCCGTCCGGTTGCCCGTTTCATCCCCGTTGCAGCTTCGCGACCGACCATTGCCGCAGCGAGCGTCCGGCGCTCGCGCCGCAGGGGAGGGGCTGGGATGTCGCCTGCCACTACCCGCTCGGCACCACTTGAGCCTGCACGCCCCCGGGTTATCCCATACCCTTCCCGGCGTTATGGAGCGGCCGTTCAGGAGATCGAGATGCAGGATCCTTCCCGGCTGACCGCGACCGAAGCTTCCCGCCTGATTCGCGAAAGGCGGCTTCACCCCAAGGAATTGATGGAGGCCTGCCTCGACCGCATCGCTGAGCGCGAGTCGGCGGTCCATGCCTTCGCCTGGCTCGATCAAGCCGCCGTCCGCGCCGCCTCTGCCCGCCCCGGACCCCTGCATGGCTTGCCGATCGGCGTAAAGGATGTGCTCGATACCGAAGATATGCCGAGCGCATATGGCTCGCCGATCTGGCACGGCTGGCGCCCGCGCGCGGATGCCGCCGCGGTCGCCTGGGCGCGCGCCGCCGGCGCCGTCGTCATCGGCAAGACCGTCACCACCGAGTTCGCGACCCGAAAGCCCGGCCCCACCGCGAACCCGGCCAATCTCGCCCACACCCCCGGCGGCTCCTCCAGCGGCTCGGCTGCCGGTGTGGCGGACTTCTTCTTTCCGCTTGCCTTCGGCACGCAGACGGCCGGCAGCGTCATCCGCCCCGCCGCCTATTGCGGCGTCGTCGGGTTCAAGCCGAGCTTCGGCCTGATCAGCCGCACCGGCATGAAGCTCATGTCCGACAGTCTCGACACGATCGGCGTGATCGCGCGCAGCGTGGCCGATTGCGCGTTCTTCGCCGGCGCGGTCGCCGCCGCCGATCTTGGCGGGCCTGACCAGCGCCCGCCCCGCGCCCCGCGCATCGGGCTCTGCCGCTCTCCCCTCTGGGACCGCGCCTCGCCCGAGACCGTATCCCTCTTCGCCGAGGTCGCGACGAAGCTCGCCCGGGCCGGCGCAAGCCTCGTCGATCGTGCGCTGCCCGGCCCGATCCCGCGCCTCGTCGAGGCGCACCCCATCGTGATGAACGGGGAAAGCGCCCGCGCCATGGGCTGGGAGCTCGCCCATGCGCGCGCGGAGATCAGCGAGGAGCTGCTTGAGCGGCTGGAGTTCGGGCTTGCCCAAAGCGCCGCCACGCTCGCCGAAGCCCGAGCCACCTTCGCGGCGGCCCGCCACGCCTTTCCCGCGGCGATGGAGGGGCTCGACATCCTGCTCACCCCCTCCGCGCCCGGCGAGGCGCCGGAAGGATTGGGCTCGACCGGCGATCCGGTCTTCAACTTCCTCTGGACAAGCCTGCACGTGCCCTGCGTGAGCGTGCCCGCCGGCACCGGCCCGCGCGGCCTGCCGCTCGGCATCCAGATCGTCGGCCGTCAGGACGAGGATCGCGCCGTCCTTGCCTGGGCTGCCTGGGTGGAAGCGGCCTTGGGGAGGTAGGCCGGGGTGCGAGGCCGCGTTGCCGCACGCCTCGTATCGGAATAAGAACCGTCTCCTGATCCCCTTCAGGAATGATCTGATGCGCCCTTCCGGCCGCGCCGACGACGCGCTGCGCGAAATCTCCTTTACTCCCGGCTTCGCCCGCCATGCCGAGGGCTCGTGCCTCATCCGCATGGGCGGCACGGAGGTCCTTTGCGCCGCGAGCGTTGAGGGCAAGGTGCCGCCCTTTCTTCGCAATTCCGGTCAGGGCTGGGTCACCGCCGAATATGGCATGCTGCCGCGCGCCACCCATACGCGCGGAGACCGTGAAGCCGCGCGGGGCCGCCAGTCCGGTCGCACACAGGAGATCCAGCGCCTGATCGGCCGCGCGCTCCGCGCCGTGGTGGATCGCCCCCGTCTGGGCGAGGTCACCATCACCATCGATTGCGACGTGCTGAACGCAGATGGTGGCACGCGTTGCGCCGCCATCACCGGTGGCTATGTCGCGCTCGTGCTCGCACTCCGTCATCTCGAACGGATGAAGGTGATCCCTCGCGCTCCGCTCACCGGCCAGGTTGCCGCCGTCTCCTGCGGCATTGTGGAGGGAAATGCCGTGCTCGATCTCGATTACGCCGAAGATTCTGCAGCCGAGGCGGATGCCAATTTCGTCTTCACCGATGAGGGCGGCATCGTCGAGATCCAGGGCACGGCGGAACGGAAGACCTTCTCCGAGCCTCAGCTTCTCTCGCTTCTCTCCTTCGCCCGCGCGGGCTGCGCGCAGCTCTTCGCGCTTCAGCGTCAGGCGCTGGAACACCCTTGATGGCCCGCCGGCTGGAACGCGGCGCGCGCCTCGTGCTCGCCAGCCACAACAAGGGCAAGCTTGCCGAGATCGAGGCGCTCGTCGCGCCCTACGGCGTCGAGGTCGTTTCCGCCACCGCGCTCGGCCTTGCCGAGCCGGAGGAGACCGCGCCGGATTTCGCCGGCAACGCGAGGCTCAAGGCGCTTGCCGCCACCACCGGATCGGCCCTGCCGGCGCTTGCCGATGATTCCGGATTCTGCGTCGCCGTGCTCGATGGAAGGCCCGGAATCCACTCCGCCCGCTGGGCCGGCCCGCAGCGGGACTTTTCCGCCGCCATGGCGCGCATCCACTCCGAGATGGGTGAGACCCCGGACCGCCATGCCTGGTTCATCTCGGCCCTTGCGCTTGCCTGGCCGGACGGACACACAGAAACCTTCAGCGGCCGGGTGGACGGCACGGCCGTCTGGCCGCCGCGCGGGTCGAACGGCTTCGGCTATGACCCGATGTTCGTCCCCCTCGGCGCAAGCCTGACCTATGGCGAGATGACGTCCGAGCAGAAGCGCGCCGATACCCACCGCGCGCGTGCCTTCGCGCAGCTGCGTGCCGCCTGTCTGGATTGATGCGCCGGATTTTTCCTCTCGCCGTCATGCTCCTTGCCGTGCTCACGCCCTTCGCGCGGGCCGCCCCGCTGCGTACCGCTTTTCTCCCCTTCATCCTCAAGGATACAAGCCTTCCCTCTCCACAATCGAAGCCAGGTCCCGCCGATCTCCATCGGCTCGAATTGGTCGATCAGGTCGTCGAGCAGGGCCTCGTCCGCTCGGGCGAGTACATACCTCTCGATCTCAAGCCGATCGCCGCGCAGATTGCGGAGAATGACCTTGTCGGCTGCCCCGATTGCGCGGTCTCGCTCGCCCGCCAGGTCGGCGCACAGGTCGTGGTGACAGGCTGGGTGCAAAAAGTCTCCGGCCTCATCATCAACATGACGATCATCATCCGCTCCGTCGACACCGGAAAGATGATCGCGGCCGGCGATGTCTCCCTCCGCGGCGATACAGACATCGCCTGGACCCGCGCCGCTTCCTGGCTCGTCGCGCATCGGCTGCTCCCGCCTGGGAGCAAATAGGCGTCTATCGCTTGGCCTGCGAGAAACGCCACATGAGCCTGTCCTGCATCCGGTCGGAGAGAAGCCGGATCAGGAACGGGATCGTCCTGGCCCCGCCGCCCACCGCATAGCGTGTCCATGGCCGCCGTGCCGCTGTGGCCGTGCCGCTGTAGCCGTCCCGGGGAGCCGCTTCACCAAGGCTTCGCCGATGCCCGACGAGGCGCCCGTGACCAATGCCGTCCTGTCCACCGGCCCGCTCCCCAATAGAGGGAGCCGCTCCTACAAACCTGGAGCATCATCCACGGTCAACGGCCAAGGTCAGCAGAAAGAATGACGATGCTGATCTCGGAGTTCGCACGCGCGACGGGTCTTATCCAGGATACCTTGCGTTTCTATGTGCGCCGCGGGCTGCTGACGCCTGGTACGAACGGGAAGGGCGGCCGGGAACCCCTGCCAGATCTTCACGCTGGAGCAGGCGTGGGAGACGCACCTCATCCGCATGGCGCAGTCTCTTGGCCTGTTGCTCACAGAGATTGCGGCGATCGCCGGGGAGCATCGTGCCGGCGGCCTCACGCCCGCGCGCAGCGTGGAAATCACGAAGATGCAGCTCGCACGCCTGGAAGAGAAGGCGGCAATGCTTTCCGCGATGGCCGACTCTCTTCGCGCCAAGATCGCCTGGGTGGAGAAGGACCAGAAGGGCCCGGAGCCCGAGTTCGGCCGCCTGCGCGGCTGCGGATGAACCCCGGGACGATTCAGGGAAGAGACATCACTGGCCTTGGTATATTTTTCATTGTTGGCCGAATGGCGGCCGCCTCTACGGCACTGGACGGAGGACCTCGAGATTCACTTTGAATGATCCCGTATTGTCGCCATAGTTGGCGGGCTGATCGTTGAAGAAGAAGGAGATCTGGCCAGCGCTCGGCACTTGCCAGTGGAGGACTCCGCTATTGATAGGGAAGTACTGCCCGCCGATCTTGGCAACAACCGCGCCCACGTACGCCTCGGAGCAGATGAGATCCTTGGTCGGGGTATCGGGATCACCCTGAGGGCCGAACTTAAAGCCTTTGCCCGGGGCACGCGAGGCCCAACCCGAAGCGACCACGGTAATCACGTCGCCTTTGTTGAGAGTGATGCCGGTTGGCTGACCCGCCGGGGCTTCGGAGTCGACCTCGCCTGTCCACTTGGCCGCGATATCGGTCGCGCTCCCGTTCGCTTCCTTTTTGATTTTGACGTCATATGAACCCGAATTGTCACCGTATTTTCCAGGCACATCACTGAACAACAGTACGAGTTCGCCCTCGGCCGGAACTTCCCAATGCAGCAGGCCGTTGCCGACCGGATAAGAGGTGCCGCCGATTTTTGCAAGGAGCGCGGTCGGTGGGTCCCGCTTGGGCCCGGAGCCGTCTCGCGGCATTGCGCATTGTGGATCAGCCCATTGAACCTCGTTAGGGCCGTACTTTACCCACCCAGTGGCGAGTACCGAAATTACATCCCCCTTTTTCAGATGCAACTCCGTCGCTTGCGCTTTTTCCAAGCCCGCACCGACTTTGCCGGACCAATCAAACGTGGACACGGTTTTGCCTCCTTCGAGAGTAAGAAAGCTGCTTGCGGAAATTCGCACGCACGCGGAAATCCATTGCACACCGGAATGAGTCAATCGACAATTTCGAGTCCCCATCAGGAGATATTCTGAGTTATTGAGACCACTCAGACAAAGAGTTTGTTTGAAACATGATTCAAGACTTAAAATTGAGATAACGCGTAGTGTTGATATGAAAACAGAGAGTGGTCTGTACACGTTTTGCTATGTGGATGCGCATGTGCTAACTTGTGAGGCACCGAAAGCCTAATTCGACATTCAGATACGATTGGTCGGGCAGCACCTCACGAATTCTTTACGGGATACACTGCGGTCGCGTTCACACACGTGCGCCGCTGTGTTGGTACCGTGCCGAAACGCAAAAAGACGCTCCGGGGGTCGGTCCTGGGGAGCAACAGTCGAGCGTGATGGGGATCGGACTACACCGCAACCCGGGTCCGCAGATCCGTTGTATCGGCCTGGAGTTGATTCCAATCGATCGCCGTTTCGTTGCCGCTCCCGGCCGCGAAATCCCGGCCCGGCAGCTCGCAGTCCTCCTTCGCGTAGGCGTTCCGGAACCGCCGGGTGATCTGCGAAATGGGGATGCGGTCGACCGCCGGAAGTGGAACGCCCGACACCTTCGCCACGAGATGATGTTCGTGATTGCGAAGATAGCGCATCGTCGTGGTGGCCTGCACGGTCTGATACGCCTGGTGGACCTCGCGTGCGCGACTTCGCGACGATTACGCCGCCAACCATAGACGGCGAGTCGGTATCGGAAAGGAACCTGCGTCAATTTTGATGTCGCGGTCGTCATTGGGGAGAGCGTGACAGCGACAAAAGAAGGCAACGGTAAGATCAGAGTGGAGATTCAGGTGGCTATAAACCCTGACGTCGGCGATGGAGGCAAGATCGGCTTCGATTCCGACGCATCTATGATGCGGATCCATCGTGTCGCTTTCAAGGTCCCCATGTGCGTGAACGCCGACTTTCGCAACAACCCGCTTGCGGCAGCCAAGGCCAAAGAACTGCCTGCGGTGCGTGGTATCTCGGATGCTTCGAAAAAACCAAGCGAGCTGCAATCGCGCATTGAATCGCTGGTAATCGCCATGGCGCGGCTTGTCCGACTGTGGCGAAGGATGATTACGGTTCGGACAATTCGCGTGCTGATCGCGTGTGAAACCTGACCTCTACTCGGACAGGCCGAAGTCAGGCACAACCAAGATCGCATATCGGTGGGAAGCATTGAGGCCCTTGCTCACAATGACTCCGTGGATTTGACGGCCTGTCCCGATCGTCTGCGTCACCCATCCCATTCGGCTGTGTTTTTTTGGCTTATCGCCGTTGGAGCCCTCATTTGGCCCACCAGACTATCGTTGATTGCGCCGGATGGGCTTCAGAATCAGGCTCTTCGACGGCCAACTCGCAGCGCTTGTGCGCCTTGCCTTTCTCCGGACACGCGGTCTCGGGCGCGCGCAACGCATCGAGTCTGGCATGGTTGATTTTTGTTGCGCGTGCGGCCAGGCGATGCACGTGCGTGGCTGGGCAAGGTGTGGCGTGAGTTCGAGACGATCGGCGAGCTTGCGGCCAATGCTGACATGCCCGTTTTCCATCGCCGGGTCGTGACGGCACAAGCATTGATCTTTGCTTTGGATTCCTGCTTCACGGATAGAACCTTTACGAGGGCGTCCGATCGCGACGTCGAACAGCTTCGCTTTGTCATTGGCGCCGTCGCCCGGCTGTTCAGCGGTTAAGCCCTTCTAGGCCGGGGATCGGCAGGAAGAGATCGTCATCCGGCTCGGCTGCGCGGCTCGGCTGCAACGAAAGAAAGGAGGGCCAAGATCGGCAGCGCAAACCCGATCCATGAAGCGAGCGGCCAGCCGCCTTCGGCGTAAGCCCAGGCGCCGAGCGCGGAGCCGAGCGCGCCAGCCGTGAAGAAACTCGCCATATAGATGCCGTTGATGCGGCTGCGATAGGCGGCGCCAAGCAGGAAGAGCGAGCGATACCCGAGAACCAGATTCGCCTGCACTCCGAAATCGAGCAGGATGGCCGCGCCAACCAAAAGCGCGAGAGAGAGCGGTGAGCCGGTGCGGACGATGTGGGTGAGAAGAAAGGCGCAGGCCACGAGCAGCATGGCAAGCGCGGTCACCGGACGGCTCCATCCCCTATCCGCGACGCGGCCGGCAAGCGGGGCGGCGATCGCGCCGGCAACACCGGCGAGCGCAAAAAGGGCAATCCCGCGCTGCGTAAAGCCGAAACGCGGCCCGGCGAGAAGAAGTGGCGTCGTCGTCCAGAAAAGGCTGAAGGCGCCAAACAGGCAGGAATGATAAAGCGCGCGGCGGCGCAGGATGGGCGTCGTTCGGATCAGTTCCGCCATGGAGAGGAGAAGCTCGCCATAGTGCAGCCGCGCATTGGGCCGGCGTGCCGGCAATAACCAGGCGAGCACCAGCCCCAGCGCGACCATGGCGAAGGCCGATCCGACATAAACTGCGTGCCATGAGGAGAATGCGGTCACGAAGCTCGAGACGGGGCGCGAGAGCATCACGCCGAGCATTAGGCCCATCGTCACATTGCCCACCACCCGGCCACGTGCCTCCTCCGGCGCCAGATGTGCCGCAAAGGGAATGAGGATCTGCACCGCGACCGAGCCGAAGCCGACGCAGAGCATCGCGCAGAGGAAGGGTAACGGGCGGGTCGAAAACGCGGCTGCCAGCAGCGCGAGCGCGCCGAGGCCGATGACGACGAGAATGAGTCGGCGATTCTCGACCAGATCGCCGAGCGGAACGATCAGCAGAAGACCCACGCCATAGCCGATCTGCGTCATTGTCACGATGAGTCCGGCCGCTTGAGGCGCTAGGCCGAGCGCTGCGCTGATCGGGCCGATGAGCGGCTGCGCGTAGTAGAGATTGGCGACGATCACCCCGCAGGCGGCGGCGAACAGAAAGATCATCCGGCCCGAGATCGTGGCTTCGGCGCGGGGCGTGGCGGCGGCGATCGCAGTCATCTTCTTCTCCAAAAAGGGAATAGTCGTTTCCTAATTGTGCAAGACAATCAATCGGCGAGCTTCATCGCGGTCTCGATGAAGCTCGCCGCATCCAGCGGCGGGCGACCTGCCTTGCCGACGACTCGCATGCCTTGGGTCAGGCAGATAAGGGCGCGCGCGGTCGCCTCCGGGTCGATTCGTTTTGAAATCGAGCCGTCGGACTGCCCCTCGCGGATCAGGCTGGCGAAGAAGGCCTCGTTCCTGGCGAGGCTCGCTTTGACCCGCGCCGCAACTTCCGGATCGTGGATGGCAAGCTCGATCGCGCTGCCAACGACCAGGCAGCCGCGCCTTCCCTCGAGACCGTGCGAATTCTCGACATAGAATGCAAGCACCTCGCGCAGCCGCTCCCGTCCGGATTTCGGCGTATCGGCGATGCGCTGGAGCTGTTCCGCGCCGCGTTCCGCATAACGGTCGAAAGCGGCGATGAAGACGGTGCGCTTGTCCCGAAACGCCTTGTAAATACTCCCGGAAGCAAGGGCCATGGCATCGGTCAGATCGCCGATGGACGTCGCTTTGTACCCGCGTTCGCGGAAGACCCGAATGGCCTTGTCAAGCGCTTCGTCCATGTCGAACGCGCGAGGGCGTCCACGCGGTCCACCCCGGGGCCGCCCGCGGGGCTGGCGCGTATGCGAAAGGGCGGAGACGAGGCGGCTCACGGGCGCGATTTGGGAGAGAGTATTCCTCAAGTCAAGAAGAAGGCAGGTCGGGCCCACGCAAAGCCGCGTCAGCGCAATATCGCCGAGAAAACCGAGGCACAATTTGGGAATTCTAGAATGAAATAATTTTGAGATTGCTCCTCATGTTGTGAGACTTCGGCATCGCCCTGCTGCATCCTGTTATTCCGGAGATGTTCCTGCCGATGGGCACGAACAGGTAACGAGGCGGTGATCGGGTCGTCACGATGGCTTTTTATTGCTTGTAAAGCTATTAAACCTATGAGTGGCTTAGCTCCTGCTTGTCGCAGGATCGGGGATGCCCGGGATGGGGCATCAAATCCTGGCCGGGGCTGTCGGCGGGCAGGGAGGCAGAGAATCATGGCACTGACGTTCCACCTCGACGATCTTGCCGCCCCCCTCCGCATTTCCTTGCGACGGGTGAAGCGGGCCGGGGTCCGCCGTGGAAGGCCTGCTTTCGTGCCCGTTGGCCGAGATCGCGCGGCCGCGACTGAGACTTTGCCCATGAGTGCGCAGCGAATGCAAAGAGCCTCGAACCCCGGCGCGCCTCTCAGCGTGCTGCAGGTTTCTGCGGACTCGTGATCCGAACAAGACGCGTCGGGAGGGTGAGCGGCCGATGAACCAGCCCGAGGCGGACGATCGTTCCCGGAGCTGGAGCGCCCGGAGCTGGAGCGAAAGACTCCTTGCCCGCCTTCGCGGGCGGCAGGATACCGAGCACGAGATGAGCTTCAACCGGCTCATCTTCACGACGGCCATCACGCTTTATCTCGTCGCCGTGGGGCAGCCTCTCGGCGGGACAGCGCTGCTGGGCATGTCCGTCTTCGCTCTCGGCACGATCGCGATCATCGCGCACATCCTTGTCTGGCCTGCCGTCAACGTGCCGCGCCGGCTTTTCGCCCTCTGCTGGGATATCGGCTTCGTTGCCTATGAAATGCACGCCGGCAACGGGCTCACGGCGATTCTCTATCCGGTCTATCTCTGGATCATCTTCGGCAACGGCTTTCGCTTCGGCATCGAATATCTCCGCATCGGAATGCTTGCGAGCCTCGGCGGTTTCGCCGCGGTCGTGCTGACGACGCCATTCTGGCGCGACAAGCCGGCTCTCTCCGCCGGACTGATGATCGGCCTTTTGATTCTGCCGCTCTATGCCGGTGCGCTGATCCGCAAGCTCTCACGCGCCAAGCAGCAGGCCGAGGCCGCCAATCGTGCAAAAAGCCTGTTTCTGGCGAGTGTCAGCCACGAGCTGCGCACACCGCTCAACGCCGTGATCGGCATCGGCGAAATGCTGCTCGAGACCAAGCTCGACCAAGAGCAGCAGGACATGGCCCGGACCATGCAGGATGCCGGTCGGGCCTTGCTGGCCCAGATCTCCAGCATCCTCGACTTCGCGCGCATCGAGGCCGGGAGGATGCCATACGTGGAGGTCGATTTCGATCTCCTCTCGGTCCTCGTCGAGACGCGAGCCATGCTCGCCGCCCAGACGCGCAACAGGGCGCTTCGGCTCGGCCTTACCATCACACCCCGCACGCCCACAGCGCTCATCGGCGATGAGCAGCATCTGCGCGAGGTGCTGCTCAATCTCGGCGCCAATGCGATGAAGTTCACGGAATCGGGCAGCATCGTCATGGCCGTGGATGCCGTGCCTGCCGGCGAGGACCGTGTGCTGCTCCGCTGTGAGGTCTCCGACACAGGCATCGGTATCGCCGCCGAGGCCCGCGAGAAAATCTTCGAGGGCTTTACCCAGGCGGATGCCTCGATCGTCAACCGCTATGGCGGCACGGGCCTCGGCCTCGCCATCTGCAGGCGGCTGGTGGAGCATCTTGGCGGCGAGATCGGAGTCGAGAGCGAGCTCGGGAAAGGCAGCACCTTCTGGTTCACCCTTCCGCTCGGCCGGCGGGCGGCCAAGGCGCCGGAACGCCTGGCGGAACTGCCCGTCTTCTTTCTTGGCCGCGAGGAAACGGACGAAAAGCTGGCGGAGGCCATGGCGGCAGCGTCTCTTGCTCCAGAACACCATGCCGAGATGGCTGGGTTGCTCGCCGCGCTCGAAAGGGCAGGTCGGCGCAACGCGCTGGTGATGCTCGATGAACGGCGGCTCTCGTCGGCGCCGGAGGTGGTTGCCGAGGCCCTGCGCAGGGGCGATCCCTCTGGCCGGATGACCCTCGTTCTGATCTCCTCCGGGCAGGAGAGGGGCGGACCCGAGAGCGCTGCGGCGCGGCTCTTCAACATGGTTCTGCCGCCGGCGGCGCGTCGCGAGGAGTTCGAGGCGGCAGTGCGGCTCGCGCTGGCCAACCTGCCCCGCCAGGAAGCAAGGATCGCCATCTCCGGCGCCAGGCCACGACTCGGCATCCTTGTCGCCGACGACAACCGGACGAACCAGAAAGTTATCGCCAAGATCCTCGAGCGCGCCGGACATGCCGTCACCATTGTCGAGGATGGCGAGGCCGCGCTCGATGCGCTGGAGAGCGGACCGTTCGATGCTGTGCTGATGGACGTCAATATGCCGCGGCTCGACGGGTTGGAGGCAACCAAGCTCTATCGGCTGACCGAGCTTGGAGGAGCGCATCTGCCGATCATTGCGTTGACCGCGGACGCCACGCCCGAGATGGCCAGAAGCTGCACCGAGGCCGGGATGGATGCTTGCGTCACCAAGCCGGTCGAGCCCCGGTTGCTGCTCGATTCTCTCGCCGCGCTCGCACCCGAAGCGAAGCGAGAGGCGGAGGAGGCGGAAGCCGCGCACGGAGCCGATCCTGGGATATCGGGGCAGGTCACCGATATCGCCTCGCATCCGCAATTCAAGGTGGTGGTGCTCCCGATTCTCGACAGCGCCACGCTCCAGGAGCTCGAGCGGCTCGGCGGTGAGGCGTTCGTGACCGATCTGGTCGAAGGCTTTCTCGAAGACGCCAGAGAGACGCTGCGTGAGCTCGAGACCGCATCAGCGCAACGCAATCTCAGCGTTTTCCGCACCAAGGCGCATGCAGTTTGCAGCGGGGCCGCGAATATCGGCGCCCGTCGGATCAACGAACTCTGCCGCCCGTGGAGTGGCATGCGCGCGGCCGAGCTTGCCGAACACGGACCAGCCCATCTTGCTCAGCTCGCCGAGGAGCTGAGGCAGCTTCGCCAGCACCTCGCCCGTCTGCGCGCACCGCAGGACAGGCGTGGTTGACAGCCGATCTCAGCCTCCACCATCGATCGTGAGGATGGTCGCGTTCGTGTAAGCAGAGCGGGGGCTGGCAAGAAATGCGACCGCGGAGCCGATCTCCTCGGGCATGGCCGGCCGCCCGAAGGGCATATGGGCGAAGAACTCGGGCCAGCGCTCAGGCTCGCCGAAGCTGCGTTCGGCGCGGGCACGCTGGAGCATGACCAGCCGTTCGGTCTCGACCGGTCCTGGATTGATGCCGACCACGCGCAGGCCGTGGGGCGGGCTCGCGCGGCCGAGCGCGCGGGTGAAGGCCATCAACGCCGCATTGCCGGCAGAGCCGGCGATATAATCGGGGTCGAATTTTTCCCCTGCGGCACCGATGACATTCACGATCACGCCCGCGCCGCGTTCGGCCATCCGCGCATGGATCGTGCGGGTAAGGGAAATATAGCCGAACACTTTCAAGTCCCAGGCCGCGCGCCAGGTCGCATTGTCCACCGCGGCGAGTCCGCCCGGCGGGATCGCGCCGGCATTGTTGACCAGGATGTCCGGCGTGGGAACCATGGCGGCAACGCGCTCGACCTCCTCCTGGCGGGAGAGATCGGCGGCGATCGTCTCGACCGGCACCTGGGAACGGTCACGGATCATCGCCGCGGCGGCGGCAAGGCTGTCCGGATTGCGCGCGACGAGCGTGATGGCCACGCCCTCAGCGGCCAGTATGGAAGCCGAGGCGCGGCCGATCCCCTTTGATCCGCCGGTGACGAGGGCGGTCTTTCCGCCGAGTCCGAGGTCCATGCATTCTGCTCCAGGATAACCAGGACGGTTTGATCAGGCGGCCCGGCGAAAACCGGCCCCGAAGGCGCGGGCAGCGCGGCCAAAGGCGGCGAAGAGCGCGGCGCGGTCGGGAAAGGCGAGCACGTCCCATTCAGGGTGCCATTGCACGCCGAGGGCGAAGGAGCTGCCCGCAACACGTACCGCTTCGATCGTGCCGTCAGGCGCCCGGGCCTCGACGACGAGCCCCTGGCCCGGCCGGTCGATCGCCTGCTCATGCAGCGAGTTGACGGTGATCTCACGGCGCCCGATGAGTTCGGCGACACCACCTTCGAGCGCCACCGTGTGCTTTGGGCGATATTTCTCAGCGGTCGTGCCGGGCCCGCCGCGATGGTCGAGCCGGCCGGGAAGTTCCTGCACCTGCTGATGGAGTGTGCCGCCGAGGGCGACGTTCAGCTCCTGCACGCCGCGGCAGATGGCGAGCAGCGGCAATCCGCGAGCGAGGGCCCCGCGGACGAGGGGGAGCACGGTCGCGTCGCGCGCGGGGTCATGGCGGCCGGGCGTCAGATCCGCCGTCTCGCCATAGCGAGCCGGCTCCACGTTCGAAGGGCTGCCGGGCAGGAGCAGCCCATCCAGCCGGTCGAGCAGGGCGAGCATTGCCTCGCCCTCGGGCGGGATCACGACTGGCAAGGCGTCGGCGGCGGCGATCAATGCCTTGCCGTAACGGGAAGGGGTCGTGGCGAAGAGATGCCCGCCAGCCTCCTTCGCGCAGGCGGGCAGGCCGATGATGGGGGTCATGGAAGGGTCCGGTAACGGGGTTCGAGGCAACGCCACATCACATAGGATCGTGGCGCCGTCATGATGGGCGCAGAATTGGGGCGGCGGAAATGTGCCGAACGCAGGTCACTGGGGCTGCTGGCGCGCACGCGCGCCGCGCTCGAGCGCGCGCGCGATCAGCGGGTCGATGCCGAATTCCTTTCGCACCAGCTCTAGCATTTCGAGCTCGGTCTGCCGCGCCTGACCGTCCACCGCGATGACATCGCAAGCGAGCACATAGGCTGTCTCGCGGAGCCGTGGCTCGAGCGCCGCGCAGATCAGTCTTGCGGCATGGGCGAGACCGTCCGTCTCGCTGAGCAGGCTCACGGCGGTGTCGGTCGCGATCTTGAGTCGCTCGGACGAAAAACTGCGGAAGACGGGAAGGCTCTGCACCAGCCCGACCATGACGCCGATCTCGCGGTCCGTCAGCCCGCCGTCGGCGCCGGCGACGAGCACCATCGTGCAGACCAGCGCTTCCTGGGGATCGAGCGCCTTCGGGGTGGTCATGGCGGTCTCCTTGGAGAAGGCCACGGTGCGGGAAGCCGCCCGCGAGATCAAGCGGAGGAGATCACGCAGGGGAGATTGGCACCACCACGGAGAGCAGCGGGCCGATCTCCTCGTGCAACGCGAGATCGGCATGGCGGTCGAGCGGTGTCGGCTCGCGGTTGACGATCGCGAGCCTGGCTCCGTTCTCCTTGGCGTGGCGCGGAAATTCGGCCGCTGGAAAGACGACGAGCGAGGAGCCGAGCACGAGGAAAAGATCGCAGGCGAGCGTTTCGGCCTCGGCACGTCGCATTGCTTCCTGCGGCATCGCCTGGCCGAAAGAGATGGTGGCGGTTTTGACGAGGCCGCCGCATTCGCGGCAGACGGGAATCGCATCACGGCCGAGAAAGCTCTGCTTCAGCACCTCAAGCTCGTGGCGCGCCCCGCAGGCAAGGCAGGTCGCGTAGCTCGCATTGCCATGCAGCTCGATCACCCGTTCGCGCGGGATACCCGACTCCTGGTGCAAGTTGTCGACGTTCTGGGTGATGACGGACGTGGCCTTGCCCATGGCGACAAGGCGGGCGACGGCGTGGTGCCCTTCGTTCGGCTTCGCCCCTACCCAGCCGGAGGAATTGGAGAAGACACGGCGCCAAGCCTCGCGCCTGCGCTCCTCGCTGGCGACGAACTCGTCGAAATAGATCGGCTTCATTCGGCTCCAGACGCCACCGGGGCTGCGGAAATCGGGGATGCCGGATTCGGTCGAGATGCCGGCGCCGGTGAAAACGACGACACGGCGCGATTCGGCGAGGAGAGCGGTGAGAGAATCGCGGCCAGCAGGCGTACCGGAGGACATAGCGGAGGGCATGAGCCGATGATAAGGCGCCTCAGGGGTCCTTGGCGATAAAGGCGCGCACCTCGCTCACCGCCTCGGCAAGGCCTACACGCCGCACCACGACCCCTTCGGGAAAGGCGGAGAGAAGGCGCGAAGGCATGCGCCGGTCGAGAAGCACGAAGGCGCCGCGATCCGTGGCGGCGCGGATCAGGCGGCCGAAGGCCTGGCGGAGCCGGAGCCGGGCGATACGGTCGTCATAGGCGCCGGGCTCGCCATCCGAGAGGTGGCGGCGACGCTCGCGGTGCAGAATGTCGGGCCGCGCCCAGGGGACCTTGTCGAAGACAACGAGCCGAAGCGCTCGCCCCGGAACATCGACCCCGTCGCGCATCGCATCGGTGCCGAGCAGGCAGCTCTCCTCCTCGGTGCGGAAGATATCGACGAGGGTCGCATTGTCCATCGCATCGACATGCTGCGCATAGAGCGGAATGCCCATCTCTTCGAGTGCTGTGGCGAGATGCGGATGGACCGCGCGCAGACGGCGGATCGCGGTGAAGAGGCCGAGCGCGCCGCCCCCGGCGGCGAGGAAGAGCGCGCGATAGGCGGCGGCGAGTCCGGAAATGTCGCCGATCGAGACATCGGTAACGATGAAGGCGCGCGTCTGGTTTGCATAGTCGAACGGGCTGAGGACCGAGACACGGGTGGGTGGTCCGGGCAGATGTGCCGCCCCGGTGCGTGCCTCGGCCGCGCGCCAGGCCGCCTCCGCATCGGCCCGACCCGCATCGCGCAGGGTCGCCGAAGTGACCAGAAGCCCATGCGCGGCGCTGCCGAGTGTCGCGGCAAAGGGTTGTGTCGGGTCGAGCCAGTAGCGCAGCAGGGCCGCATCCGATTCGCGGCCGTCGCGACGGTCGAGACGAAGAAAATGCACCTGCTCCGGTTTCTCTTCGGGCAGTGGCGGCGGGGCTTCGAGCTGGCGGAGCATATCCTGCCAGGCCGTGAGCGGGCCGAGAGCGCGGCGGCCGAGGTTGCGCACGGCGGCCTCGATGCGCAGCCTGATTGTCTGTTCGAGGGTCTCGGCCTCTTCCCGGAGCCGGGTGGCGAGGCCCTGCGCAAGCACCTTGAGCGGATGTTCCAGACGGGCAAGCGCGCGGGCAAGGCTTTTCCCCGCCGCGACGAGCGGCGGAGCGACGGGATGGAGATCCGCTTCTGGCGCATCCGCATCGTCTGCGGCGCGTGCGCGGACCTGGGTACGCACCTCGCGGAGCAAATTCTCGGCCGGATTGGCGGCAAAGAGCCGCGGCGCATCCGGCTCGGCCAGGCGCCCCTGCCAGCCTGGCGCGGGAAGCGCGCGGGCGAACGCGAGTGTCTGATCGAGCGCTTCTCTCAGGGCCGACTTCTCGCCAAGCAGGTCCTCGATGCGCAAGGCAAGCCCGCGTGCCCGCGAACGGCTGCCTTCGGCGCCGAGCAGCCAGCGGCGGAGCTCCGCCATGGTTGCGCCGGAAAGTTCGAAGGCAAAGGCCGAATCTGCGGCATCGAAGAGGTGGTGCCCCTCATCGAACACATAGCGCAGCGGCACGCTCGCATCGTCGAGGCCGCCCCAGGCCGCCTGGACCATGACAAGCGCGTGGTTGGCCACAACGAGGTCCGCCTCGCGGGCGCGACGGATGGTGTGCTCGACGAAGCAGCGGCGCCAATGGGCGCAGGCGGCGTGGATGCACTCGCCGCGCCGGTCGGCAAGACCGAGAACGGTGGCGGGGCCGAACAGCTCGGCAAGCCAGCCCGGCAGGTCTCCGCCGAGAAGATCACCATCCGCGGTCGCCCCGGCCCAGCGAGCGACGAGGCCGAGAGGGATCAGCGATGTGGTCTCCCGGCCCAGGGCTGCTGTCACTGTATCCTCGAGATTAAGCAGGCAGAGAAAATTCTCGCGCCCCTTGCGCACGACCACGCGACGCCGGCGGAGCGCAGGCTCAGGGTAGAGGCGTGCCAGCTCGGCCTCCACCTGTCGCTGGAGATGGCGGGTAAAGGTACTGATCCAGACAGGGCCGCGATTGCGCTCCGCCCAAAGGCTCGCGGCGGCGATGTAGCCGAGCGTCTTGCCTGTGCCGGTCCCGGCCTCGGCGAGCACGATCTGCGGGCTGCCGGCCGCTTCGCGTGGGGCGAAAGCCCCGGTTGCGGCGGCTGCATAATCGGATTGGCCGGGCCGCGGCTCGGCGCCAGCGCCCAGCATTCCGGCAAGCCGCGCGCGGGCTTCCGCCGCCGGCACGGGATGGCTCGCGGGTGGCGGGGGCGGCACGCGCTCCTCCCATTCGGGAAGGCGTCGCCAGACTCGCAGGCCGTCGGGCGAGGGGGGCTCGGCGGGACGATCGAGCGCCGCCACGACGAACGGGGCCCAGCTCCACCCGGCCCGTCCCATCAGTGCGGCGAGGCCGGCGGCGCTTTCATTGCGCGGCATCGCACGCGCAGCGGCAAGCCGCTTGAGGAGAATTTCGGCAAGACGCGGCAGGAACGCCGCCTCGGCCTCCAGTCCCCGTTTTGGCGTAGCCTCACCCAATGCCTGCGCGAGGCCGCGCGGCGAGGGCGCGGCAGGATGGGCGGGCAGGACGAAGGCGAACAGATCGAGCAGGTCGTAGCAGGGCAGCCGTGGCATGCCGAGCCGGCGGAAGGTGGCCGGCGCATGAACGAGGAGCGGCGGCGGCAGGCGGCGCAGCCGATGGGCCGCTTCCTCGGCCGAAAGCGAATGCAGAACACCGTCCGCGTCGAGCAGCGCGGCACGGCCGGGTGCGGCAACCAGCGCCGGGCCCTCGGGCAGTAGCAGGCCCGGGCAAGCCGGGGTCGCGATTCGCGCGGAAAGGTTCATGGGGCGGATCGGCGCATCCTCGCGTCGCGGGCGCGGCGGATCAATCACTCTCTCCGCGCCGCGTGACCTTCTCAGGACCGATTGACCGCCAACCGGGCGGTACCTAGCTTGCCCGAATGTCTGCATCGACTGCCAATTCCCGGCAAACCGCCATCTCCGGCGCCTGGCCCTTCGCCGAGGCGGAAAAGCTCGCCGAACGGCTCGCAGTCCTCGGCAAGGATGAGGCATTGTTCGAGACCGGCTACGGCCCTTCGGGGCTGCCGCATATCGGCACCTTTGGAGAAGTCGCGCGGACGAGTTGGGTGCGGCTCGCCTTCACCGAGCTCACCGGCAGGCCCTCGCGCCTGATCGCCTTCAGCGATGACATGGACGGGCTTCGGCGCGTTCCGGAGAATGTGCCCAATCGCGAGGTGCTGGCCCAGTATCTCGGTCAGCCGCTGACCCGCGTGCCCGATCCGTTCGGAACGCACGAGAGTTTCGGCGCGCACAACAATGCGCGGCTCAGGGCATTTCTCGACCAGTTCGGCTTCGCGTACGAATTCGCATCTTCAACGGAATATTACGCTTCCGGGCGATTCGATCCGGCGCTCCGCTGCGTGCTCGCGCAATGGGATGAAATTCTCGCCGTGATCCTTCCCACGCTCGGACCCGAGCGGCGGTCAACCTATGCGCCCGTTCTGCCGCTCCATCCCCGGACGGGGCGCGTGATGCAGGTGCCCATCACGCGAATCGATCCGGATGCCGGGACGATCACCTGGCAGGATCCGGAAGACGGCGCCTGGTTCGAAACGCCGGTCGCGGGCGGACATTGCAAGCTGCAATGGAAGGCGGACTGGGCAATGCGCTGGTATGCGCTCGGCGTCGATTACGAGATGTCGGGCAAGGACCTGATCGAGAGTGTGCGGCTTTCGGGCCGCATCTGCCGCATCCTAGGCGCCGCCCCGCCCCAGAGCTTCACCTACGAGCTTTTTCTTGACGAGAACGGACAGCGGATCAGCAAATCCAAGGGAAATGGGCTGCCCATCGAGGCATGGCTGCGCTATGGCCCGGCCGAGAGCCTCGCGCAATTCATGTTCCACGCGCCCGAGCGCGCGAAGCGGCTCTACTTCGACGTCATTCCCCGCGCCACGGACGAATATCTCGCCAATGCCGAACGGCAGGCGCGCGAACCGGCAGAGGAGCAGCGCCGCAATCCGGCTTGGTTCATCCATGGCGGGAAGCTGCCGGAGCATGGCGGCAGCCCGATCCCCTTCACCATGCTGCTCCAGCTCGCGAACGTGGTGAATGCCGAGACGCCGGAAATGCTCTGGGGCTTTCTCCGCCGCTATAAGCCGGAGGCGACGCCGGAGACGATGCCCTTTCTCGATCGTCTGGTCCGGCATGCCATCGCCTACTATCGGGATTTCGTCCGCCCGGCGAAGCGTTTCCGCCCGCCCACGGACGCGGAGCGCGCGGGGCTGAAGGCACTGGCGGAGATGCTGGCCCAGGAGCGCCCGGCACTCGAGGTGACGGCGGTGGAGGAGCGTGCGGCGCATCTGCAGGCGCTTGTCTATGACGCGGGACGGCGCCCGCCATTCCTCGAGCGGCGCAAGGATGGCAGCGAAGGGGTGAGCCTCCCCTGGTTCGCGGCCCTCTATCAGGTGCTGCTCGGCCAGGAGCGGGGGCCGCGTTTCGGCGGCTTCATCGCGCTCTACGGCATCGCCGAGACGATCGCGCTGATCGAATCGGTGCTCGCGCGGCCCGCGGATGTGGCCTGACGCCCACGCGCGCCGTAGTGGCCGGGATTTCGGGGGAAGCGGAGTACGGTGAAGCGCCGTTCCCTGTTCGGTCGGCTCGCGCGACTCGCACGCCATCTGCCGGCGCTGCTCGGGCTCGTCCTGCTGGTCGCCGCAGCCTATACGCTCAAGAGCGCCTTCGCAGGTCTGGCGCTCGGTGATGTCACCGCATCGATCGACGCCATACCCGGCCGCAACGTCTGGCTCGCGGTCTCAGCCACCATCCTCTCCTATGGCCTGCTCACACTCTACGACTGGCTGGGAACGCGCTATGCGGGCCATCCGGTCGCCTATCATCGCGTCTGCTTCGGCTCGTTCTGCGCTTACGCGCTCGCCCACAGTCTCGGGCTGCCGGTGGTTTCGGGGGCGGCGGTGCGCTACCGGCTTTATGCGCATTGGGGGCTGAGCCCGGCCGAAATCGCCCGCCTGATCGCCTTCTGCAGCCTGACCTTCGGCTTCGGTGGTCTCACTCTCGGCGGAGCGATCCTGCTCTTCGCACCGCATTGGGTGCCCTTCATCGGCCATGCCGTGCCAATGGTTCTTCTGCGGGCCGTGGGCGCCGCCTTGTGGGCTGCCGTCGTCGGCTATGTGACGCTTGCCCGCTACGTGCCGCGCGTGACGCTCTTCGGCCGCGAGATTCAGCTTCCCGGCGTGACGATGGCGCTTGCCCAGGTGGTGCTGGCGAGCGTCGATCTCGCGCTGACGGCGAGCATCTTCTACGTCCTGCTCGCCGCGTCTCATACGCTCTCCTTTCCCCGGTTTCTGGCGGTCTATCTCTCGGCCTACGCGGTTGGCCTCGCGACCAATCTTCCGGGCGGGATCGGCGTCTTCGATTCCGGGATGGTGCTCGGGCTTTCGCCCTTCCTGGACACCTCGCACATTCTGGGCGCGCTCGCGGTATTCCGGCTCTGCTACTACATCGTGCCCCTTTTCCTGGCTGGCCTTTCCTTCGCCGGGCATGAGCTTGTGCTGCATCGCCAGCGGGCGGCCGGGCCGCTTGGGGAGGAGGCGCTCGCCGTGGCCGCCGGCGGCGGGGCGGTCGTGCTTTCGGGCGTGCTTCTCCTCTCCCTCGGCATGTTCGAGCCCCGGCCGAGTTTGCCAAAGGCGCTCGCGGATATCCGCGGCATGGCCGCGCTCGCCGGGCCGTTCGTGCCCTCCTTGATCGGGGCGGCGCTGATGGTACTCGCGGTGGCGCTGGCGCGACGGGTCAAGCTCGCGTGGAGCGTCACGATCGCACTGCTCGGAGCAGCGGTGCTGGTCACCGCAATCCAGGGCCAGCCCTGGTGGGTGCCTTTGGTCCTCGTCCTCACTGCGCTCCTGCTCGCGCCCTATCATCGTGTTTTCTACCGGCATGCACGGCTCCTTGCCGAACCGCTCGCCCCTTCGACGACATTGCCTCTCTTCGCCCTGGCAAGCGTGACGATCACGTTCGCATCGCTCGCCCGCCACGTGCCGGATCTCCCCCAGGGACCCTGGTGGGGTCTTATCCTCTCGCCGGACCTGCCGGGTCCGCTCCGGCTCAGCGTGGCCCTGGCGATGGCAGTGGCGGTGGTGGCCCTCTGGCGGCTCGTGCGCCCCGGGCGGGTGCGCTACCTGCCCTGGGATGCTATGGCCTGGGAGCGCTATGCCGCTCTCGGCGCCCCGCCCCCATCTGTCGCGGACGGGATGATGCTGGGCGAAGCGGGGCGGGCGGCGATCGCCTTCCGCCGCGTGGGGCATATCCTGCTCGGGCTCGGCGATCCGGTCGGGCGGGCGTCGGACCGGATCTCGGCGGTTTGGCGGTTCCGCGACCTTGCCGACCAGGAAGGGCGGGACCCGGCGATCTGGGGTGCCGGGCCCGACCTTCTTGACATCTACGCCGATCTCGGCCTCGCCGCCGTGCCGCTCGGGCCGGACGGGCTGCCCGCGCCGGGAGACCGTGCCGAGCGTTACCTCGCCTGTGTCGCCGAACGCGACCTCTCGGTCCTGCTGCCGCTCCTTCCCGCCCTCAACGACGGACAGGCGCTGCGCGCGCGCGCCTGAGACCGGGCGGAAGCAGTTTCCATCCCCCTCATTACGAGGAGGGTATAAACTTGTCCCTGAGACAATTGAAACGCGGGGGGAAATCGTTATGGCGCTGCGGCGCAATCTGGGTCTGATCGAGGCAGTCGGCCTTTCTCTCTCAATCATCGCGCCGACCATGGCGATGGCCTTCAACGTGACGCTCGCTGTGGGTGCGGCCGGCACCGCGGCACCGCTCGCTTTCGCCATCGGCACGGTGGCGCTGGCGATCGTCGGGCTTTCCTTCGTCGCTTTCGCGCGGCGCGTGGCGCATGCGGGCTCCGCCTATGCCTATATCACGCGGCAGTTCGGCGCGCGGGCGGGTTTCATCACGGGCTGGGCGCTGCTGCTCACTTATCTCGTCTATGGCAGCGGCACCGCCGTCCTGGTCGGGAATTTCATCGACGCGGCGCTGGAAAACGGCAAGATCGCGCTGCCAGGCTTGTGGGTCGCGGTCAGTGTCGCGGCCGTCCTGGTCTCAATTCTGTTTGCCTACCGCAACATGCGCGTTGCCGCGCGGCTGATGCTGGCGCTGGAGGCTGTGTCCGTGCTCGCGATCATCGTGCTCGGCGTAGCCGTGCTTACGGCGGTAAACGCGAAAGGCGGGCTCTCGGCCGCGCCCTTGATGCCGGATGCCCAATTCGGGTGGTCCGGCATCGGGTATGCAATGGTATTCGCGGTGCTCTCCTTCGCCGGATTCGAGGGTGCCGCCACCTTGGGCGAGGAGACCGGGGACCCGTACCGGGCGGTGCCGATCGCGGTCCTTGGGACCGTGATCCTGGCCGGCATCTTCTATGTCTTCGCCTCCTACGTGCAGGTGGTGGGCTTCGGCCTCGGGAACATGAAGGCGCTGGCCGGGGACAGCGCGCCGCTCAATACGCTCGCCCTGAAATTCGGCTCGCGCGGGTTTGCAACGGTGCTCGATCTCGCCGCGGCAATATCCGCCTTCTCCTGTGTGCTCGGGTGCCTCAGTGCCGCGGCGCGGATGCTGTTCGCGCTGGGCCGCGCTGGGCTCGTGCCGGCGCTTGGGGTGGCGCATCCGCAGCACGGCACACCCGGGGCCGCGGTGCTGAGCCTCGGCGTGCTGATGATCGCGGGGGTTGTCGCCTGGGCACCGTTCGTCGGCGCGGGCAACTATTACGGCGACATGGGCACCATCGGCACGCTATCGCTCATTCTCGTCTATATGGCGGTGACCGGCGCGGAAGCAGCGGAAGCGGCGCGCACACAGAGATCGCTCGGGGTTGCGCTCGGCGCCGCAGGCACGATCATCCTGCTCTGGCCGCTCTACAACTCAGTCTATCCGGTGCCTCCCTACCCCGGCAATCTCTGGCCCTATGTCGTGATCGTCTATCTCGCGCTGGGCACGGCGTTGCTCCTCGCCCGTCCCGCCCTTGCTCGGGTGCCGCTCTCCTTCATCGAACCGACCTGAAAGATCCGCCGGCACGACCGCATATCATTACGATACAGATTTAGATTGCCGCTTCCCCCAGCGCCAGTTCCGGATCTCGGGCATGTCCTCGCCGTAGCGGCGGACATAGCGCTGGTGATCGAGCAGCCGGTCGCGGATGGATTGCCGTGCATGCGCGGTAATGCCGACGAGGCGCGGGATGCGCTCGATCACGTCGGCGGCGAGGTGAAACCGGTCGAGCTGGTTGCGCACCGTCATGTCGAACGGGGTCGTTGTCGTGCCTTCCTCGCGATAGCCATGGACGTGGAAACGCTCGGGCATACTGCGGCGATAGATCAGCCGATGGATAAGCGTAGGGTAGCCGTGGAAGGCGAAGATCACTGGCCTGTCGGGCGTGAAGATCGAATCGAACAGCGGGTCGGGAATGCCGTGGGGATGCACGCTCGGCGGCTCGAGCGTCATGAGATCGACCACGTTGACGACACGAATGCGAAGATCCGGCACGTGCGCGCGTAGAAGATCGACGGCGGCGAGCGTTTCGAGCGTGGGCACATCGCCCGCGCAGGCCATGACGACATCCGGCTCCGTCCCTGCGTCGTTGCTCGCCCAGGTCCAGATGCCGAGGCCCGCGGCGCAATGCCGTGCGGCTTCCTCCATATCCAGCCATTGCAGCTCCGGCTGCTTGCCGGCGACGATCACGTTCACATAGTCGCGGCTGCGCAGGCAATGATCGACGACCGAGAGCAGCGTGTTCGCATCGGGCGGCAGATAGATGCGCACCAGGTCCGATTTCTTGTTGGCGATATGATCGAGAAAGCCAGGGTCCTGATGGCTGAAGCCGTTATGGTCCTGGCGCCAGACATGGCTTGTCAGCAGATAGTTGAGCGAGGCGATCGGCCTCCGCCAGGGAATCGCGCGTGTCACCTTCAGCCATTTGGCGTGCTGGTTGAACATCGAATCGATAATGTGGATGAAAGCTTCGTAGCATGAGAAGAAGCCATGCCGCCCGGTCAACAGGTAGCCTTCAAGCCAACCCTGGCAGAGATGCTCGCTCAAGACCTCCATGACCCGGCCGTCGGGCGCGATATGATCGTCATCGGGCCTGATCTCGGCCGTGGAGACCCGGTTCGTGACCTCGAAGAGGGCGCTTAGCCGGTTGGAGGCCGTCTCGTCGGGTCCCATGACGCGGAAATTCTTCGCCGCCGCGTTTTGCCGCATGACATCACGCAGGAATCCGCCAGCGACCCTCGTGGCTTCGGCTTCGACGGCTCCCGGCTCAGGGACATTGACGGCATAGTCGCGAAAATTCGGGAGCGAGAGATCCTTGAGGAGCAGGCCGCCATTGGCATGCGGATTGGCACCCATCCTCCGCTCACCCGCGGGGGCGAGTGCAGCGATCTCGGCACGGATCGTGCCCGCTTCATCGAAGAGCTCCTCGGGGCGGTAACTCCGCATCCATTCCTCGAGCATGCCGAGATGCTCGGGATTGGTGCGCACCTCGCCGAGCGGAACCTGGTGGGCACGAAACGTGCCCTCCACTTGCTTGCCATCGACCTCGTGCGGGCCGGTCCAGCCCTTGGGCGAGCGGAGCACGATCATCGGCCAGGCCGGCCGCTCTTTGAAGCCCGTGGCGCGGGCACTCTGCTGGATTGCGTGGATATCCGCGATCACCTGATCGAGCGTCGCAGCCATCAGCTGGTGCATGATCGCGGGCTCATGGCCGGAGACGAAATGGGGCTGGTAGCCATAGCCGAGCAGGAGATGAGTGAGCTCCTTCTCGCTGATCCGCGCGAGGACGGTGGGATTGGCGATCTTGTAGCCGTTGAGGTGGAGGATCGGCAGGACCGCGCCGTCCCGTGCCGGATTGAGGAACTTGTTGGAATGCCAGCTTGTGGCGAGTGCGCCGGTCTCGGCCTCGCCATCGCCGATGACGCAGCAGGCGAGAAGATCGGGGCTGTCGAACACCGCGCCATAGGCGTGCAGGAGCGAGTAACCGAGTTCTCCGCCTTCGTGGATCGATCCCGGTGTCTCCGGCGCGACATGGCTCGGCACGCCGCCGGGGAAGGAGAACTGCGTGAAGAGCAGCTTCATCCCCTCCTCGTTCGCGGAAATCTGCGGATAGATCTCGCTGTAGGTGCCTTCGAGATAGGTGTTGGCGACCAGCCCCGGCCCGCCATGACCGGGCCCGGTGACGAAGATCGCATCGAGGTCATGCGCCTTGATGAGGCGATTGATGTGGGCATAGAGAAAATTGAGGCCCGGCGTCGTTCCCCAATGGCCGAGCAACCGCGGCTTGATGTGCTCCTTTCGGAGCGGTTCGCGCAGCAACGGATTGTCCAAGAGATAGATCTGCCCGACCGAGAGATAATTCGCCGCCCGCCAATAGGCATCGATCAGCCTCAGCATCTCGGCTGAGAGTGGGCCCTCTGGCGTGTGGAGCGTGTCGCGATCGGTCATTCTCCCCCTCCTTGGCTTGGGCGTGCGGCCGCCACCGCTCCGCCCCTTCGAACGAAGCGTGAGCGGATTTGTTCTATGGGCATATGTTTTAGATCAATGTGGCCGGAGACGGGATGGTCGGACGAGGTCGACGGCGCCGCCTCGCCGGGAGAGGAAGCATTATGAAACTCAGTCTGCTTGCTGACGATCTCACGGGTGCGCTCGATTCCGCCGTCCAGTTCCTGCCGCTCTCCGGTCGGCTGCCCGTGATCTGGGACGAGCCCCTCGCGCCGCAGCAGGCCGGCAGCATCGCCATGGATGCGGGCACGCGCGAGCTGCCGCCGGCCAAGGCGGAAGCGCGAATGCGCCTCCTCGCCCATCGCCTGCGCGATGCGGATCTCGGCTACCTCAAGCTCGACAGCCTGCTGCGAGGATACCCGGCGGAGGCCGTTCGGGCCTGCCACGAAGCAGGGGGGTTCGATCACGCGATCATTGCCCCGGCTTTCCCGGCGCAATCCCGCATCACAAGCGGCGGGCGGCAATGGTGGCGGCCGCCGGGCCAGGGCGCTTACCAGATTGTCGGGCTGGATTTGGCGTCTTTGCTTGCGGCCACTGTGATGCGGCCGGGCGCGGCCGCGCCGTATGGGATGAGCCTCTGGGACGCCGAGAGCGAGGAAGATCTTTCCCGCATCGTCAGCGCCGGACGAGCCTTGCCGGGCCGTGTCCTGTGGTGCGGCGCTGCCGGGCTCGCGGCGGCGCTGGCGGGCACCCCGCCCCCGGTCGAGCGTGTGATAAGGCCACCGCTGCTCGCGCTCATCGGCACCGATCATCCGGTCTCGCTGGGGCAAGTGCGGAATGCCGCTTTGTGGCATCTGCCCCTCACCACCCCGGTTGATCCCGGCGCGCACAACGGGATCATCCGCCGCCTCGAACGCGACCGGGCTCTGGTCATCACCGTTTCACTTCCCGCAGAGACCGGGCGCGGTGAGGCGGCAGCAAGGATCGGCACTCTCTTTGGTGAAATTTTGAAGAAACTTGACCCGCCGAGTACGCTTTTCATTTGCGGCGGGGAAACGCTGCGTGCGGTCTGCACTTTTCTCGGTGCGCAGGCACTGGAGGTGAGGGCGGAGTATGCCCCCGGGATTCCTCGCTCACGCCTCTCTGGCGGGATTTGGGACGGAACGGAGGTAATCTCGAAATCCGGCGCGTTCGGCGCGCCGGACCTGCTCGCAGAGATCATCACGCAATCAAGGATGGATGCGTTGACTTAGGCCGATTCCGGCACAGGGCACGGGAGCCGCACGCCGCCGCTCCGCCCCCAGACGCGCCCGATTGCATAGGAAAGCGCGCCGATGCTGCCGACGAAGAATCCCACGGGCCAGTCGGAAAGATAGGAAAGACTGATCGCAGCCCACACGGTCAGCAGCGAGATGCCGACCGAAAGCAGCATGGCACGGACGGGCTGGTCCGTCATGGCGCGCGCGGCCGCCGCCGGGCCGACCATCAGGCTGAAGACCAGCAGCGCGCCCACGACCGGCAGGGCCATGGAGGTGGCGAAGGCCAGGATTGCCAGGAACGAGAGTTCCATATGGCGGGCGGAGACGCCTCTGGCTTCGCCAAGTTCAGGCGAGATCGCGCTGAGCAGGAGCGGACGGAACAGCAGGAAGGTGGCCCCGATCGCCACGACGCTCATGACGGCGATGGGTGCGATGTCGCTTGTGCTGACACCGAGCACCTCCCCGAAGAGCAGGGCATAGACGCTTTGTGAATATTCCCGGCTGAGACTCAAGAACAAAGTCCCGAGGCCGAGCAGCATCACGAGAGTGAGCGCCGTCGCGACCTCGTGGCGGCCGCGGCGGCCGAGCTGGCTGGTGCCGACGACACCGAGGCCGGCGAACAGGATCAGGCCGAAAAGCGGATTGATGCCGAGGAGATTCGCTGCAGCGGCGCCAGGAAAAGTGCCGAGAGGCAAAGCGTGCGCCGCGAAGGACGAGCCACGGAGCACGACGAAGAACCCAACGATGCCGGCAACCACGGCAACCAAAGTGGCGACGATCCAGGCATTGATCATGAAGCTCGAAAACATCGTCAGCGCCCGGCCTCTGCTATCCGGCTTCGCTTTCGTCCGCCTTCGGGAGGGGCGCTGGCGAGGTAGAACGCGAAGATGAGGGAGACGATGAAGAAGCTTACCGGCCAGCCATGGCCCCGTGTCCAGGAGAAGCTGTCATAGGCGAGAAGAATCCCGCCCCATGTCGCGATGACGCCGATCAGCATGGCAAGGGCGATTGCCTGGCCCGGATGCTTCGCGAGCCGCAGCGCCGTGGCCGCCGGCCCGATCAGCAAGGCCGTGGAGAGAATGGCGCCGACGGTCATCGCCGAGAGAGAGACGGCGAACGCCAGCACCAGCAGGTGCAGAAGCCCGGTCATCCGTACGCGAACGCCCTGCACCTCGGCGAGGTCCGGAGAGAGGGAGGCGAGAAGCAACGGGCGATAGAAGAGCACGCTGATCCCGAGTGCCGTGGCGCCGACGGCGAGTGCCAAGGGAATGATGGAGGCCGGGATGGAGAACATGGAGCCGAACATGACCGTGACCGCTGCCCCGGTCGTGCTCCTGGAGGTCACATCGAAATAGAGGAACAGGGCTGCAAGGCCGAGGCCCGCGCCGAGCATGATGCCGGTGACGAGGTCGCGCTCCCGGGCAAAGCGGGTTCCCGCCAGCTCCGTTCCTCCGGCGGCCAGAATCGCCATGCCTAAGAAACCAAGCAGTGGATTGATGCCGAGAAGGAACGAGGCCGACCCGCCGGCGCTGCTCACATCGGCCAGAGCATGGCCGGCGAAGGATTGGCCGCGCATGACGGTGAAGACGCCGACGATGCCCGAGACCATGGCCGCGCCGCCACCGACGATCATCGCCGTCTGCACCGGCGGGCTGGCGAAGAAGCCGGGCGCGAAGATCAGCGCGAGCCAGGATGGCATGAGCCGGAAAGGAGCCGGTTACGGAACATGGGCGACATGGGCGGGATGAGTCTCGATGGCGGTGTCGATCTCACTGGGCGCATCGGCGGCGATGACCAGGACACGTCCGTGAACGCGGATGACATCGATGTGGTAGCCATAGAGCGCGCTCAGGACATCGGTGCGGATCACCTCCGCCGTCCTGCCGCTCGCGGCGCGGCCATTGGCGAGGTAGACGATTCGGTCCGTGGCCGGGAGCAGCGGGTTCATGTCGTGAGCAGAGAGCAGAACCGCAATTCCCTGCGCCGTGGAAAGCTCGCGCAGCAAAGTCACGATCTCGGCAGTCCCGCGTATGTCGAGATTGGCGAGCGGCTCGTCGAGCAGCAGGAGCCGGGGGCGGCGGACCAACGCATGGGCGATGAGAACCCGCTGCTGCTGACCGCCGGAGAGATTGCCGATCCGCTGATCCGCGAAGCTTCCCGCGGCCACGAACTCCAGCATCTCATCGACGCGTCGGCGTCGTTCCCGCGAAGGGAACGGCAGGCCAAGCCGATGACCGTCGAGGCCGAGCGCGACGACATCGCGCGCACGCAACGGCATGGCGGGATCGAGGGAGATTTTCTGCGGCACATAGCCGATCGAGCGACTGGTTCTGATCGTGCCCGAATCGGGTGAGAGAAAACCGAGGATCGCGCGCAGGAGCGTAGTCTTGCCGGAGCCGTTCGTTCCGATGAGGCCGCAGAACTCACCGGCGTGCAGCGTGAAGCTCACCTCATTGAGGATCATTCGGCCAGGGAACGAGACGCGCAGCCGCTCGACAACGAGCGCCTCGGGCGGGATGTGTTCGCTCTCGCTTACGTATCCCGCTCTCGCTATTTGTTTTCCCGCGTGATTGAGACCTTCGGTCATCACGCTCTCGCTCCCCGGATGCCTCACTGCCGGCTTCCCGCCGCAAGCTTCTCGGTGGAGATCTTGTCCGTCACCGCTTTCCGCAAGGCTTCAACCTCCGCCACCATCCAGGCCTGATAATGATAACCGTTCGGCATCGTTTCATAGACGCCAACGATCGGAATGACATTCCTCCTGGCGAGGGTGAGGAACGACTGGGTGAGGGAATCCGTCACCTGCTGGTTATAGACGAACACCTCCACCTTATGTCCGCTGAAGAGCGTGTTCTGGGTGGTCACGTCCTGGGGAGAAGGGTCGGTGCCGTTCATGATCGCCGCCTGGAGACTGAACGGTGTTGCAATATCGCAGCCGGCGGCCTGAAGCATATAGTCGGCGACCGGTTCGGTCACGGCGATCGGTGTGCCGCGATAGCGCGCCTTGAACGAGGCCATGGAAGCGAGCCAGGCCTTCAACGAGTCGTCGAACTTCGTTTCATTGGCCTGAAAAAATGCGGTCTCCGTCGGCTCGAGTGCCGAGAGATCGGCCGCTACTGCCTTCGCCACTGCGGACATCGTTTTGGGATCGTACCATAGATGCGGGTTCGGCGTGTTCTCGGGCAGGTCCAGAAGCTGCTGAGCGTCGATCACCCGGCGCCCGGCGTTCGGCGCCGCCGTGATGATCCTGTCGGCCCAGCTATCGTAGCCCAGGCCATTCTTGACGATGAGTGTGGAAGCAGCGATCTCCTGCGCGACCTTTGGGCTCACCTCGAATGTGTGGGGATCGGTGTTGGGGTCGGTCTCGATCGCGGCGACCTGGACATATTGGCCGCCGATCTGGGAGATGACATCCGCATATTCGTTCTCGATGCCGACGGCATGGATGATCGTCCCGGCGGCCAAGGCGTTGGCGTGGCCGAGCCATGCCATGGCGAGCATGGCCAGCACGCCGCCGATCACCCATCCTCGCCGAGAATGCCTGGTGCTGGCCCGCCGCCGTGAATTTCTCATAACCGAATCATCGCTCTGTCCCATTTTCATCCCCGTCGGCCTGACATGCCACTTGACGGATGGAATGCTATAACATATTGACTATCCGTCAAGCTAAATGTTATAGTATAACATATCATTTATCAAACAGACCCAAGGAATTCGGGATGAGATCTTGACGGCAAAAAGGTTTTGTTGTTACTGCGAGTAAGTCGCAATTGCGTTTAGGGAGGGTAATCACAATCGGGATGATGAAAGGCCTTCGCGAATGAGTCTCACGACGGACCGGCCAACAATAGGTTGCTGCACGGCTGCCCGCATGCTTCTGGGGGCCAGCCTCTTCTCCGGCTATGCACTGACCCTGCCTGTCACCGCTGCCGCCCAGGCATCACCATCAGGCACCGCCGCTTCCGGGCCGTCTGCGAGCGAGCCGGGCTTCCTCGCCAACCTCTTCTCGGACTCGCGCAGCAACCTTCTCGGCGATATGGGCGGACTGCGCACCGTGCTCGGCAACTACGGTGTGACGCTCAATGTCACGGATGCCGAAGCGCTGCTGGGCAATGTTTCGGGCGGAGTGAAGCAGGGCGCTATCATGCAGGGGCTCACCACCGCCACCCTGCAGGTCGATACCGGCAAGGCCTTCGATCTGCCGGGGGGCACATTCAATGTGAGCGCGCTGCAGATTCACGGGAACAACGATTTCAGCGCCTCCTTCCTCGACAATATCCAGACTGCCAACGGCAACGAGGCGGAGAATTCAACCCGGCTCTGGGAGCTATGGTACGATCAGTCCTTTGCGAACGGCGATTTCGACATCAAGCTCGGCCAGCAGAGCCTCGACCAGGAATTCATCGTCAGCCAGTATAGCGGCCTCTTTATCAACACGGTGATGGGCTGGCCGGCGGTGCCGACCGAAGACCTCTTTGGCGGTGGCCCGGCCTATCCGCTTTCCTCGCTCGGCGTGCGTTTGCGGGGGAAGCCCACATCCGACCTCACGGTCCTGGCCGGCGTGTTCGACGACAACCCGGGAGGTGGTCCCTTCGATGCCGACGCGCAGGCGCTGGACGCCGGCGGCACCAAGTTCAATCTCAACACCGGCGCGCTCTTTATCGCCGAGGTGCAGTACGCCCTCAACCAGCCTGCTCTCGGCGACATGGATTACGGCAACGCGCCCTTCGGCGGCTTGCCCGGCACCTACAAGCTCGGTTTCTGGTACGATACAGGATTTTTTCCGGATCAGGAGTTCGACAATACCGGCCTCTCTCTGGCCGATCCCGCGAGCACCGGCATCCCCGGAATGAACAAGGGCAATTACAGCTTTTACGGGGTGATGGACCAGATGGTCTGGCGCCCAAATCCGCAGAGTCCGCGCACGCTCGGCGTATTCCTGCGCGCAATGGGCGCGCCGTCCCAGCAGAACCTCATCACTTTCAGCGCCAATGGAGGCGTGGTGCTTGCCGACCCGCTGCCTGGCCGCGACAATGATTCGCTCGGGCTCGGCTTCGGCATCGTCAAGGTCAGCAGTGCGGCCAGCGCGCTCGACCAGCAGACGGCGTTCTTCACCGGCTCGCCCTTTCCCGTCCGCAGCACGGAGACCTTTCTCGAGCTGACGTACCAGTTCCAGGCCGCGCCCTGGTGGCAGATCCAGCCGGACTTTCAATATGTCTTCAATCCGGGCGGCGGCATCCAGAATCCGAACAATCCCTCGTCGCTTATCGGCAACGAGGCCGTCATCGGCTTCCGAACGACTGTCACCTTCTGAAGCAAGGTAACAGGAAGATCTCGGAAATTCAGAGCGGAGGACAAGGATCAATGAAAACCCGCAGCACCCTGATCGTGCCGTTCCTGCTGGCACCCATGCTCGCCTTCCTTCCCTGCGCGGCCCGCGCACAACGCGCCTCAGGCTTCCTCCAGTCCGTCCATCATCACACGACGCTTACTTCGACCGTGCCGGACAACGGGGACCAAAATCCCTATGCGATCTTTGTTGCCCCGGTCTCGGCCGGGAAGATCGGGAAAGGCGATGTTCTGGTTGACAACTTCAATGACAAGAACAACCTCCAGGGTCTCGGCACCACCATCATCGACTACAATCCCGCGACCAAGAATATGATGGTCTTTGCCTCCATTCCGCGCCATCTCGCGCAATGCCCGGGCGGGGTCGGCCTCACCACCGCGATGACGATGCTGAAATCGGGGTGGGTGATCGTCGGCAGTTTGCCCAGCAATGATGGTACCACCGCGACCAAAGGCCAAGGCTGCCTGATCGTGCTCGATTCTGAAGGCAATGTCGCCGGCACCATCGCCGGCCCGAACATCGACGGGCCATGGGGAAACATGGCGGTGGTCGATAACGGTGACACGGCGACCCTTTTCGTCAGCAACACCGGCTTCGGCGTCGGCGCCGCGACGGATGACAGCCCGGTCGTGAACAAGTCGACCGTGCTGCGCCTTTCGCTTTCGATTCCCGAAGGCAAGCCGCCCGTTGTCACCCACGAGACCGTGGTTGCAGACGGTTTCGGCGAGCAGGCCGACAAGGGCGTGTTCATCATCGGCCCGACCGGTCTCGCGCTCGGCGGGGACGGCGTGCTCTATGTCTCCGACGCGATCGGCAATCGCATTGTCGCGATTCCGGACGCGCTTACCCGGACGACCAGCGCCGGTACCGGCAAGGAGGTGACCAAGGACGGGCTTCTCCAGCGGCCGCTAGCGCTGGTCATGACGCCGGACGGAGATTTGCTGACGACCAATGGGCTGAACGGTGAAGTTGTCGAGATCGATCCCGCGACGGGCAAGCAGCTCTATGCGCAATGGATCGATGTCGATAAGGCACAGAGCCCGCCCGGCAGCGGGGATCTCTTCGGCATCGCGATGACGCCTTCGGGCGGCGGGTTCTATTATGTCGAGGATGACGTGAACACGCTTGTTCTCGCACATTGAGAGGAAGGGAATTTCGCGTGGGCAAGTGTCCCTTTTCCTCGCGGCGGGGATTTCTGGGCGCGGCAGGGAGCATGCTCGCAGCCTCGGCCGTGGCCGGCCATGCCGCTTCGCAGGTAGCCAGAGTGTCCGAGGGCAACCCGGCCGCCAGCGCTGTTGCGGGATCGATCAACAGCGATGGCAAAGTCCCGTTTCATGGCGTTCATCAAGCGGGAATCGATACGCCGCAGCAGACTCATGTCCTGTTCGCGAGCTTCGACCTCGTCACGGACAAGGCATCGGACATTGTCAAGCTTCTGCGCGACTGGACCGAGGCGGCGGCCCGCATGACGGCGGGCAAGACCGCGGAGGCGCTCACCTCCAGTCCCTCCGTCCCTCCGGCCGATAGCGGCGAAGCGCTCGGCCTCGGGCCGCGGCGCCTGACGCTCACCTTCGGCTTCGGGCCCGGTCTTTTCGAGAAGGATGGCAAGGACCGATACGGGCTTCAGGCGAGAAGGCCTGCGGCACTGGCCGATCTGCCGCGATTCAATGGCGATCAGCTCGATCCCGGACATACGGGTGGGGATCTCTGTGTCCAGGCCTGCGCCGATGACAGCGCGGTGGCTTTTCATGCCATCCGGCAGCTCGCTCGGATGGCTGCGCCCAATGATGCCGCCAACGGCTATGGGGGCAAGCGCGCCGGCGTCGCCACCCCTTACAACGCGAACCCGGGTGTCGCCGTTCTGCGCTGGATCCAGGCGGGATTCCTGCCGGACAGCCCGCCCGGCGAGACGCCGCGCAATCTGCTCGGCTTCAAGGATGGTACCGAGAATCCTGGCAGTTCCTACCCGGCCGAGCGTGCGAGCGGTCAGCTCCTCGGGAATGGCAGTTTCGCGGATGTGGTCTGGGTCAATGACGAGGGGCCGGGGTGGATGCGGAATG
>Ga0335075_10001139_pt1 | contig 44326 bp, 39 predicted proteins | sample Lox_Sample_24_FD_206723 | JGI IMG/M metagenome (GOLD analysis project Ga0335075, IMG submission 206723) | Soil microbial communities from Loxahatchee National Wildlife Refuge, Florida, United States - Lox_Sample_2.4 | ecosystem: Environmental > Terrestrial > Soil > Wetlands | place: USA... | reverse complement strand
CGCAGACAAAACGGATGGAAGCGTCGTCGCTGAGCGGCTCAATCTTGAGACGCTTTCCACCACCCGCTTTGCACGCGTGAAGCGCACACTGCCCACATCCGATCCTGGGGTCACTTCCAAATCCGCCACCGGTCGGCGCGCCGATGATGAAAAAATTCGTGACAGGATTTGCGACGTTGTCGGGCAGAGATAGCGTTGCCAACAATATCGAAATCGCGCAAAAAGCTGCCGGCAAGCCTTCGACATGGATATGCCCTTGTTCAGTTGCACGGTAAGCGTGTCGTCGTCTTCTCGAGTCGAGCGCGCGCATTCGCGAAGGACATGACGTCTCCGGATCGTTCTTCAGCGCTTAACAGGCAGCTCAGCACCGCGCTCACCGCCCATCGCAACGGCGATCTGGACAAAGCGGAAGCCGGCTATCGCGCGATCCTGCGCACGCAAGCCAGGCACTTCGATGCGACCCAACTCCTTGGGGTCCTGCTTTCGGCACGGGGAAAATACAAAGAGGCCGGCACGCTTCTGCGCCGTGCCATCGCGATAAATCCAAATGCGCCGATGCTGCACAACAATCTCGCCAGCGTGTCACAGGCGCTCGGCCAGCGTGAGGATGCCGTGCAGAGCCTCACGCGTGCCGTGGAGCTCGACCCCAATTACGTCGACGCCATTGCGAACCGGGGAAGCCTCCTGCTCGATCTGGGACGCACAAGGGAAGCGCTCGCGGACTTCGATCGTGCGCTGGCGCTCAATCCGGTCCATGTCATGGCGCTTCAGAAGAGCGCGCGCATCCTTGCCATCGCGGGTCAGAGGGATCTCGCGGTGGACAGAAACGCGAAGGCGCTTGGCGCCTGCGAACCAACCGCCGAGATGCAGTTGCGCAGCGGCATGGTGCTTTTCCACTGCAAGCACATGGCGGAGTCCATAGCCGCCTACGATCGCGCGCTCGCGCTGCAGCCCGATTTTCTCCAGGCGATGATAAACCGGGCGGCCGTCTTCGAAACGGTGGGCCATCTCGAGGAAGCGGCGCAGCAGCTTGACCAGGCGCTGGGGCTGTATCCGCGTCATCCGGGGCTGCTCTACAACAAGGCGACGGTGCTGAAGTTGCTGGGGCGGGTCGATGAGGCCTGCGCGTTGTACCGGGAAGCGCTGACGCTTGCGCCAAACGATCCCGACGCGGCGACCCATTACGGAATGGCGCTTCTTCTCCTCGGCGACTATGCGCAAGGCTGGCCGCTTCTGGAGACACGCTGGCGGCGTGAAGCCAATGCCGGAAAGCAGCCGGCACTTTCGCCGCCGGCGTGGCAGGGGCAATCCCTGGAAGGCAGAAGCATCGTCGTCTATTCCGAACAGGGCCTGGGCGACATCGTCCAATTCTCGCGCTACCTCGCGCTGCTGCAGCAACGGGGCGCGCGGGTTTCGTTTCTCGTCGCCCTGAATATGCATCGTCTTTTGCGTAGCGCTTTTCCGGATGTGACTCTTCTCGGCTCGGTCGCGGAGGCAGTTGCGCAGAACTTCGATTTCAAGATCGCGATGATGAGCCTGCCTCTGCTGTTTGACACGACGGTCGATACCTTTCCCGCGCACGTGCCGTATCTGCGCCCGGAGGCGGAGCGCGTCGCGCATTGGCGCGCCCGGATCGGCGATGCGGGGTTCAAGATCGGCATTTCGTGGCAGGGCAAGTCGGACGTCACCGCAGATGCCACGCGAAGCTTTCCGCTCGGGATGTTGGCGTCTCTCCAAGCCGTGCCCGGCGTGCGCCTGATCAGCCTTCAAAAGGGCGAGGGGCTGGAACAGCTCGAAAGCTGCGGCTTTGCGGTGGAGACGCTCGGCGCGGAATTCGATTCCGGCGACGCGGCTTTTGTCGATACGGCGGCGGTCGTCGCATGCGTGGATCTCGTCATCTCACCGGATACGTCCATCGCCCATGTCGCAGGCGCGCTGGGACGCGAGACGTGGCTGCCGCTCAAGCGGGTGCCGGATTGGCGTTGGTTGCTCGGTCGCGATGACAGCCCGTGGTATCCGACCATGCGTCTGTTCCGCCAGACGAAAGCGGGCGACTGGAGCGACGTGTTCGCAAGCATGCGCGATGCGCTAATCCGCCGTGCGGCCAGCCAGTCGACCTCTGAGATTTCTGCATAACGCCATACGGCATCTTTGCCTTGAAGGCCGGCAGGCACATCTTATTTCCCGTTGCTCGGCTTGCATCAGGTGAGCCGGTAATGGGGAGGGCCGAGGGAGGGGCTCGCCATTCTTGAAAACAAAGATCAAGAAGTTGGGGGTGACGTTTGGTTCGAGGCCTGATCTGGAGCGGTGCGCGCAAAAAGCTGCCAAAAATAAAAACGAATACTCGGTGTAGAATTTTCGGGCCGCGACGCTGCATTCCGTGGAAATGCGCGGATTGGGTCCCTATAGTCGCGCCCGAATCCGGATGGTGCCCTGATGCCTTTCTTTTCGATGATTTTTGCCTGGTGGAAGACCGCGACCTACGGGACGCTGATGACGACCTGGTTTTCCGGCCAGAAGGTGGGCACGGACAAGTACGGCAACCGCTACTACCAGACCAAGGACGGCAAGCGCCGCTGGGTCCTGTATGCGGGCACGGTGGAAGCCTCGCGCGTCCCCCCCGACTGGCACGGCTGGATCCACCATACCTTCAAGGAACCGCCCACGGTCGATGCGTTGCCGGCGCGTTCCTGGGAAATGGACCATCGTCCCAACATGACGGGCACCGACGGCGCCTATCGTCCGGAAGGCAGCCTTGCGCGCTCCGGCGTCCGCGCTGCCGCCACGGGCGACTATCAGGCCTGGAAGCCGGAGTAGGCGGGCATGCAGAACCACACTGTCGAAACCCTGATCGGCGCGATTGTCGTGGTGGTGGCGGCGGCCTTTCTGTATTTCGCCTATGCCAACACGAATACGGCCAATCTCGGCGGCTATGACGTGAACGCGAAGTTTCAGCGCGTCGATGGCCTTGCGGTCGGAACCGACGTCCGCCTGTCCGGCATCAAGATTGGAAGCGTGTCTGCGCTGTCGCTGGATCCGAAGACCTATCAGGCGACGGTTCATCTCAGCATCAAGAGCGATGTGAAGATTCCGGAAGATTCCTCGATCATGGTCACGTCGACGGGATTGCTCGGCAACTCGTATCTCTCCGTCTCGCCGGGCGGCAGCGACACGATGATCGCGCCGGGTGGGTCGATTCAGAATACGCAGGGATCGGTCGATCTCATGAGTCTGATCGGGCGGTTCGTCGGGGGCGGCAGCGGCGCCGGTGCGACGCCGCCGAGCACGCCGCCAGCCAACACCAGTCCTGCGCCGGGCGCTTCGCCATGAGGATTCCTTTCGCGCTCTCACTGACCGCGCTGCTTGTGTCGGCCGCCGTAGCAGACCCGGCACCCGCTCCCTCGGCGCCGAGTGCTGCATTGAACGCAAAGGCTGTTGCCGCCGCGCCGGCCAAGCCGACGCTTATGCTGCGCGGCCTGGACAAGATCACGGGACGCGCTTTCGACATTGTGGCGCCGCTCAACACCCCGGTTAAATTCGCGACGCTCACCATCACCGCCCGCTACTGCTATTCGACGCCCGCCAGCGAAACGCCCGAGACGGCGGCGTTCGTGCAGATCGAGGATGCACGTCCGGACAAGCCGGTGCATACCGTGTTTTCAGGCTGGATGTATGCGTCGAGCCCGGGCCTGAACGCGATGCAGCATCCGCTTTACGATGTCTGGGTGATCTTCTGCAAAACCAACGCGCCGGGCACGGCCGCGCCCGTGATCGCATCGCGCGCGCCCGTGAAGGTCAAGTCGCCGGACTCGACGGACAATGAAGCCGCGACCGCGCTGCCCGAAGGCGCGGACCAATAGGCTTCGCGCGCCAGCGCCCTGTCCAGGCGATCGAGATATTCCGTACGCGGAATTTCTATCGTCCCGAACGTCGCCAAATGAGACGTGATGAACTGCGTGTCGAGCAGTTCGTAGCCGCCTTCGATCAGGTACGCGACGAGATGGACGAGGGCGACCTTGCTGGCATCGCGTTCACGGCTGAACATGCTCTCGCCGAAGAACGCGGCGCCGAGCGAAACGCCATAGAGCCCGCCGACCAGTTTGTCGTCGAGCCAGCACTCGATCGAATGCGCATGACCGCTCACGTGAAGCGCGATGTAGAGCCGAAGGATTTCTGCGTTGATCCATGTCTGTTCACGACCCGGCGCAGGCTCGGCGCAGGCGTTCATCACGTCGATGAAGGCGAGATCGCTGGTGACCGTGAAGCGGTCGCTGCGCACTGTGCGCGCGAGACGACGCGGAATATGAAACGTGTCGAGCGGAATGATGCCGCGCTGCTCCGGCGACACCCAATAGAGTTCAGGAGAATCGCGCCGCTCCGCCATCGGGAACACGCCCTCCGCATAAGCGCGCAGGAGAATATCCGGTGTAAGGCGTGTGCTGCCGTGCATGACGAGAGCGTAGCACGGGAGCCGCGCGGCTGCTCCACGCCTTTGTGATGCCTCGATATTATTGCCTGTCGCCTATCCTGGGCCTCGACAAGGAACTTCTCGATTTCACGGGAGACTCCGATCCTGCAGCGTCAAGGCCTGCCATGTTCCAAAAGTGCCCTATGTGGAGTAGGTAAACGCGTATGACGCGTCACTGGAGTGATATTGCGCTTGGCGTCGCGGCGCTGTTCGTATCGGCGGTATCGCTCTGGGTGGCGATCCGTACCGAGAACGCGAACGAGCAGCTCGTGGCCGCCAGTACCTGGCCATTTCTGCAGGTTCAGATCAGCAATGCGGACCCGGATACGAAACTGGATCTTCAGTTTCAGGTCCTGAACACCGGCGTCGGGCCGGCCAAGATCGAGAGCTTCGAGCTGTTCTGGAAGAACAAGCCGTACAGTTCGGGAATCCAGCTGCTTCAAGATTGCTGCGGCTACAATCCGGTGAAATCCACATCACCGGATGCAAAGAACCACACGCCGCTCGCCACAGGCACAGTTCAGGGCATCGTACTTCGACCGGGCGAGCCTGAGGTTTTCATCCACTACAAACTTGGTCCCGAGAATCTCGCAGTATGGAGCGCGCTCAACAACGCGCGTGAGCAGATGCGCTATCGCATTTGCTACTGCTCGGTTCTGGATGAGTGCTGGCAAAGCGAGTTGCAGTCGGAACTGTATTTCCCGGGACAATTGCACCCGACGCAGGTGAAAGCTTGTCCAGTTCCTGCGGTGGCTTACATCAAATGAGCTAGTGCTTGTGCTTCGCCAGCCACTGCTCCAGCCAGTGGATGTGATACTCGCCGTTCAGAATGTCAGGATCGCGGACCAGCTGCTGGAACAGCGGGATGGTGGTTTCGATACCGCCGACGACAAGCTCGTCCAGCGCGCGGCGCAGGCGCATCAGGCATTCGTTTCTGTTGCGGCCATGCACGATCAGTTTGCCGGCGAGGCTATCGTAGTAAGGTGGGATCTTGTAGCCGTCATAAATGGCGGAATCGAACCGAACGCCCAACCCGCCAGGTGTATGGAAGGTCGTAATGAGACCTGGAGACGGCTGGAAGGTGAACGGGTTCTCCGCATTGATGCGGCATTCGATGGCATGTCCGGAGAAGGCGATGTCTTCCTGCTTGAACTCCAGCAGGCCGCCCGCCGCGATGCGAATCTGTTCACGCACGATATCGATGCCCGTGATCGCCTCGCTGATCGGATGCTCGACCTGCAGGCGCGTATTCATTTCGATAAAGTAGAAGCGGCCGTCCTCGAACAGGAATTCGATCGTGCCCGCGCCGAGATAGCCGAGCTTGTTCAGCGCGCGCGTCACAACACCGCCGATCTCGTCGCGCTGCGCCGCGTTGAGGGCCGGCGATCCCGCTTCTTCCAAGACCTTCTGGTGACGGCGTTGGAGCGAGCAGTCGCGCTCACCGAGATGGACGACGTTGCCGGCGCTGTCGGCCAGCACCTGGATCTCGATATGGCGCGGCTTCTGGAGATATTTCTCCATGTAGACCTGATCGTTGCCGAATGCGGTCTTGGCTTCGTGGCGCGCGGTCGAAAGGGCTAACGACAGATCGGCTGGCGTCTGCGCGACCTTCATGCCGCGACCGCCGCCACCGGCTGTCGCTTTAATCAGAACGGGATAACCGATCTCTTCGGCAACACGCGCGGAGTCGGCATCGGACACGCCGCCATCCGAACCTGGAACCACCGGAATGCCGACGGCCTTTACGGCCTGCTTGGCGGTGATCTTGTCGCCCATCATCCGGATGTGTTCCGGCTCCGGGCCGATGAAGGTGATCTTGTGCTCTTTCACGATCTCCGCGAAACGCGCATTCTCCGACAGGAAGCCGTAACCTGGATGGATCGCTTCGGCGCCCGTGATTTCGCACGCAGCAAGGATTGCCGGGATGTTCAGATAGGACTGCGACGCCGGGGCAGGACCGACGCAAACGCTTTCGTCGGCGAGGCGGACATGCATCGCGTCTGCATCTGCCGTGGAATGGATCGCGACCGTCGCGATGCCCATCTCTTTGCACGCGCGGTTGATGCGCAAGGCGATTTCGCCGCGATTGGCGATGAGGATTTTCTCAAACATCAGGCTATGACGAGCAGGGTCTGGCCGAATTCGATGGGTTGCGCGTCGTGCACGCAGATTTCCTGAATCTTGCCGGAGCGCGGTGCCGCGATCGGGTTCATGGTCTTCATGGCTTCAACGATGAACAGGGTGTCGCCTTCTTTCACGCTGTCGCCCACTTTCACAAACGGCGGCTTGCCGGGTTCCGGTGCGACATAGACGGTGCCGACCATGGGTGACGGCACGGCGCCCGCAGGCGGTCCTTTGTGTACGACAGGTGCATGGGCTTCGGGAGCCGCCGCAGGTGCGGCGGTCGGAGCAGGAGGCGCAACAACATGATGCGCCGCTGCGGAGGCTGTTGCCTGGCGTGACACGCGGATGCGTGAGCCGCTGTGCTCGATCTCGATCTCCGTGAGGCCCGTCTCGTCCAGCAGACCGGCGAGTTCACGGATCGCCGAGGCGTCGATGCCACCCTTCGATTTGTCGCCATTCGCAAGACGCGCGCCGATGTTTTTCATGTTGTTCTTCATGTTCATGCTGATTGGTCCTTGAGGAGGCCGGCGAGCGCATCGACGGCAGCGATATAGCCCATCGCGCCGAGGCCGCAAATCACGCCATTCGCGACGGCGCTGATGTAGGAGTGACGTCGGAATGGCTCTCTCGCATAGGGGTTCGACAAGTGAACTTCGATGATGGGATGCGAGAGTGCTTTGCACGCATCATGCAACGCGACGGAGGTGTGCGTCAGAGCGCCGGCATTGAGGATCAGCGCGCAACCTTTGGTCCGGCACTCCTGGATCCAATCGACGAGTTCGCCTTCATGATTCGATTGGCGGAATAGCACACTGAGGCCATGGTTCTTGGCCCGCGACGCCACCATCTTTCCGATCTCGGCCAGCGTCGTCGTCCCGTAGACCTCGGGCTCGCGCGCGCCCAGAAGATTGAGGTTCGGGCCGTTCAGCACATGGATCGGTAAGACTTTGGATTTCTTTGGCATTTCCGCCGGATTGGCTCTGTTGGGGGACAGATTCACCTCTTATAACTACTGAGACCGCCGAACGGAACAAATAAGCCGAGCCCGGGTTTGTTGACATCCCGCGCCGGGTGGCCAACATCCTCCGGTCCCAGGGGCGCCCGCGCGGCTGAGATCGTGGAACACACGAGTCCCTTCGAACCTGATCCGGTTCATACCGGCGTAGGGAGCGGACGGCGAGATGCCGCCGCTTCCCGTGTTGAATGCGAGGCGCACATGGCCCTGACGGTCACGATCAATGGCGAAGCAAGAACGTTGGACAGCGCCAAAAGCGTGACAGCTGTTCTCGCCGGGCTCGGCATGGATCCGGCGAAGATTGCGGTCGAGCGCAATCTCGAGATCGTGCCGCGTTCGCAATACGACGCAGTGATGGTGGGCGAGGGCGACCGGCTGGAGATCGTGCACTTCATTGGCGGTGGCAATGCACCGATCGAAGCCCCGCCTTTTGACAAGCCGTTCGTTGTTGCGGGACGCGCGTTCAAATCGCGCCTCATCATCGGCACGGGCAAGTACAAGACCTACGCTCAGAACGCGGCGGCGCTTGAGGCGAGCGGTGCGGAAATGGTGACGGTCGCCGTGCGGCGCGTGAACCTCACCGATCCGAATCAGCCAAAGCTGATCGATTTCATCGACCCGAAGAAATACACCTATCTGCCGAACACGGCAGGATGCTTCACGGGCGAAGATGCTGTGCGCACCTTGCGTCTCGCGCGCGAGGCCGGCGGTTGGTCATTGGTCAAACTCGAGGTTCTGGGCGACCGCAAGACGCTCTATCCCGACATGATCGAAACGCTGCGTGCGACCGAACTCCTGATCAAGGAGGGTTTCCAGGTCATGGTCTATTGCAGCGATGACCCCCTGATGGCGAAGCGGCTCGAGGAAATGGGGGCCGCGGCGATCATGCCGCTCGCCGCGCCGATCGGATCGGGCCTTGGCGTCCAGAATCCTGTCAACATCCGCATGATCATCGAAGAGGCGAAGGTGCCGGTCGTCGTCGACGCAGGGGTTGGAACGGCCTCGGATGCGGCCGTCGCGATGGAATTGGGTTGCGACGCTGTGCTGATGAATACCGCTATTGCGGAAGCCAAAGACCCGGTGTTGATGGCGCGCGCAATGAAGCATGCTGTCGAAGGGGGAAGGCTCGCTTATCTCGCCGGACGCATGCCGAAGAAGCGCTATGCCGATCCTTCAAGCCCGCTCGCGGGGCTGATCTAGCCGGCGTTCTTCTCGATCCACGTCTCAAATGCGGTCATTCCTTTCGACAGGAATTCGCGCGTCTTTTCGTTTGTCAGCTTGCCGGATTCGTCAAACATCTTGTCCGCGCCGCCGATATACATCTCCGGCTGCTGCATGGCAGGGACGTTCAGAAAGACCAGTGACTGGCGCAGATGATGGTTGGAGCCGAAACCGCCGATTGCACCCGGTGAGACGCTGACGACCGCGCCGGGCTTTCCATTCCACGCATTGTCGCCATAGGGGCGGGAAGCGATGTCGATCGCGTTCTTGAGCACGCCGGGCACGCTGCGATTATATTCAGGCGTTACGAACAGAACAGCATCGGCACTTTTGACCCGCTCACGAAGCCTGGTCCACTGCGCGGGCGCGTTGGTGTCCAGATCGGCGTTATACAGGGGCAGGTCGCCGATCTCGACGATCTCCAGTTTCAGCGCCGGCGGCGCAATCTCGATGAGTGCCTTCGCCATCTTGCGATTTAGAGAGTCTTTGCGGAGGCTACCGACAAAGACGGCGACGTCGCGCATGTCCATGAACGCTCCTGCAAAGGATCAGCTCTTGGATAGCGCTTTCAAGGCAGCTTCGTCCACTTCGCCCTCATGCGCCTGCCCGTTCAGGATAAAGAAGGGCGTGCCGGTAACACCGGTGCGGCTGGCGAGTGCGTGAGCGGCTGCGATCTGCTTGTTGATGGCCGGATCTTTCACATCTGCGGTCAATTTGTTGATATCAAGGCCCGCTTTCTGCGCGGCGTCGATCATCGAATTGGCATCGATGGCCCCCGGCTCGGCCATCATGGCGAAATGAAATGCCACGTATTTGTCTGGCTGCTTCCGCGCGGCAAGTGCCGCCCGCGCGGCGTTGTCGGATGCCGCACCGAAGATCGGCAGTTCAATAAAAGCGAAACGAGTGTCGCCTTTGTGCTGCTGATAGAATTTCTGGACCAGCGGAAAACTGTTCCGGCAATGTGCACAGTTGTAGTCGAAGAACTCAACAAACGACTTTTTTGCATTTGCCGGTCCGGTTACGAACGCGATCTTGGGGTCGAAAAAAGTCTTGAGTCCGACCTTGTTTACCGCTTCCTGCCACTGACGCCGAGATTCATTGGCCTCATCGACCTGAGCCTTCTCCGCCATGGTAAGAACGATGGACGGGTGTGCCATCAGGTAGCGCTCGAACTGCTTGTCAGACGGTGGCGGAAAGAAGCCGAGAGAGGCCGCGCCAAATGTTGCAGCAAGCGCGACACAGGCGCCCATCAGCCCGCCAATTCCGGCGGTCCTCCAGTTCACGGTCATGGTTCGAAGTGCCTCAACGGCGTTGGTTTTGAATCAGCGGCTTCACGATAGCAACAATGTCGTTGGCGCGCTGCCAATCTGACGATCCGGGCTCCAGGGCTTTTTCGGCGCGTTCGGCAAACACCAGCGCGCGGGCATCGCTGGCGTTGTAATAGCGCTCAGCGGTGGCGAGATCGGCCATCGGCTGGTTACCAAGCATGCTGTAGGCCTGTGCCGCCTCGTACCAAGCGAAGACGTCTTCACTATCCTGGTCCAGGGCAATCTTGAGATTGTCGATCGCGGGCTGCGCAAGTGCCTTCTTCTCGGTCGCGAGCTGGGCTGCGGCCAATGAGACGCGCAGTTCCGGGGCGTCGGGAAGTATATCGACAGACTTCTGATAAGGGCCGATGCCTTTTTCCGGTTGACTCATTTCAACGTAGATCTGTCCGAGCATTTCGTGGAAATAAGGATTGTTCGGCTCTTCGGCGATAAGGCTGTTGATTTCGGATAACGCCATTTTGAGGTTGGGTTGACGCATATAGGCCATCGCGCGCGCGTAGCGGGCCGGCTTGCTTTGGTTCTTCGGCGGATAATAGACGAGGACATCTTTCACCGGGGCCAGATACCCGAGCATCTTCGCCTTGATCATGTCGAATTCGTGCTGGGCTTCGGGCGTATCCATGACGTTGGCGTAGGGAGACGCGTCGGCGATGGCCTGTAACGCCACCACGCGATCACGGTCGGCAGGATGGTCCGTTGCCAGAGCATCGACATGCGCGCGCGCCGACTCGTTGGCCATACGTTCGAATATATGAACCATGCCTTCGCCTGACTGATGTGTTTCGCGCAGATAGCGCTGTCCCATTTGATCGGCCGTTGCCTCTTGCGGACGACTGAACTCGTTGAACTGCGCCGCTGCTGCAGTCTGACCTAAGCCCATGATTGCCATCCCGGCTTCACCGCCGCCTGCCGCGATGGCCGCCACGCCGACGACCATGGAGATCAGCATCGGGATCATGGCTTTCTGAATCGCGCCGCTGTCACGGATCAGGTGTCCGCCGGCGATGTGCCCGGTTTCGTGTGCCAGCACCCCGATCAACTCATTCGGTGTCTTGAGCTGAATGAATAGTCCGGAGTTGACGAAGATATTCTGACCTTCGGCGGCAAACGCGTTAATCGACGGATCATTCACGATGTACATCTTGACCGCGTGCGGATCGAGCCCTGCCACTTTCAAGATTGGATCTTCATAGGATCTCAAAGCGCGTTCGGTCTCGGTGTCTTGCAGCAGAGAAATGCCTTGCGCGGTCGCGGGCGCTGTCAGAGCCGCCAGCCCACCGATAAACCCGAAAAGGAACGCGACAATCTTGGCTGATCGGCGGTAGTTGGGGTTGCAATAGGTCAAGGCTTGCACTTTCCTTTGCTCGCCATCCGTCCGGTTCATGCGACCGTAGAAGTGCGGCGGGATTGCGTCAACGGACGGTCGCAAGGGCGCCGGAACCGTTGAGATTGCTTTTTCTTCACTCTCAGGCTCTCTCTGAACGAACATGATAGCCCTTAACCAGTCTGATAACTCGTGAATCTCCCGATGCGTGTTCGTCTTCTCGTTTGCTGTGCAGCAGCAGTTGCGCTCTCTGGATGCGCGGACCGGCTGGGCCTTGTTCCCGCACCACCAAAATCCGCGGCGATTGTTGTTGGCGACGAGCCGTATGCCGTTCGCGCTGCTGCCGACGTCATGGCGCAAGGCGGCAATGCAGTCGATGCCGCAACGGCGTTGTATTTTTCGTTGTCCGTTACCTATCCCGTCGCGGCCGGCCTCGGCGGAGGTGGGATATGCCTGATCCACGAGCCCACCAAAGGTCAGAATGTTGAGTACGATTTTCTCGTGCGCGATACTCTTGGAAGAGGTGCGTTCGGCGTTCCCGGCAATGTGCGTGGTTTTGCGTCAATGCACGCCGCCTATGGGGCGCTTCCCTGGCAGCGCGTCATCGCGGCGTCCGAAGGGTTCGCATCGACGGGCTTTCCGATTTCCCAAGCATTAGCGACCCGTTTGAAAGCATCAGAAAATGTTGTGCGCCTGGATGCCGGGCTTGCAGCGGAATTCATGGACGAGTCAGGCCACATCAAGCCGGCGGGTAGCGTCGTTGCCAGTTCCGATCTTGCTGAATCTCTGGCCGCGATCCGCACGCTCGGAGTTTCTGCATTCTACTCGGGAACGATCGCCGAGAAGATCGTCACGTATTCTTCCGCTCAAGGGGGGGCGATTACTTCCGGTGAGCTTGCGGCTTATCCCATCAACCAGGGTTATGCTTCGACGGTTCAGTTTGGGGATCAGACGATCTACGTCCCGCGGCCCAGCACTGGTGCCGGCGCGTTCGCCAGCACGCTGCTCGGCAATCTTCGGCACATGCTGAATTCCGCTCATGAGGGCAGCAACACAGAGGGTGCAGTTGTCGCGGCAGCCAAGCAGGCTCTGAGTGGCTATGGCGTGGCGAACCTTCCGGGGGATTTTGGCGCCACCGGTTTTGCAGCGATGGATACAAACGGCGAAGCTGTTGCGTGCGCCGTAACCATGAACGGCCCCTTCGGCTCGGGACATACTGCGCAGGGCAGTGGAATCACGCTTGCGAAAGCGCCGTCGTCGAGCCAAGCGGGGCTAGCATCGGCGTTTCTCACGCCGGTACTCGCCACAGACACGGATGGCCACGTCATGTTGGTCGGTGCGGGTGCAGGTGGCCCGATCGGCACGGCGTCAATTGCGGACGCCCTGGCGCGTTTGAGCAGGGGCGAGGCAGTGACGCGTCGCGGGAATACCGGTGATCCCAATCTGGCGCTGTACGACACCGTCAACGCTATCCTTTGCGAGAACGGCGCGTGTTCAGCACTGCTGGACGCTGGCGCGAATGGGCTCAGTGCGTCGCCAGGCCGATAGCATCACTCGCTCGGTTTGAAAGCCCTTTGCCACCAGCCTTTCTTTGCCGGCTGTGGCGGCGCCGAAGATGCCTGGGCGGGTTCGTCAGTTGTCTCTAGTGCTGGCTCAGTCTCGCGTGTGGCAGGAGTTTGTGTTTCCGCCCGGGTGGCGTGGGTCACCTCTCCCGTCAAAGACCAGACCGGCGTCGACAACGCGTTTGGCGTTGCAGTCGAATGATCCTTGTTCCCATCTGTCTCGACCGGTCGCGGCGTCGTGTCGATCTCGTCGGGTACGCCAAAGCGATCGTGCCCGTTGTCCTGGGCCGACTGCTCCACAGCTGGCTGTTGTGCTCCCTGGGTGCCACCGGAATGGCTGCTTCCGCCGCGCTTTCCGCGGCGGCGACGACGCTTTCGCGGAGCCCCCGTTTGTCCGGCAATGCCGGGCTGCGTCGTGGTTGGTAGAGGAGCCACGGATTCGCCAATTGCCGTGGAGTCTTCTGGCACGTCAAATAGGGCACTGGGCATCGTCTGCTCAGGTTGTACGTCCGAATTCTGCCCCGCCCCTTCACCGTTCATCTGCTCATTTGGTTGGGGAGACGGCAGGCGAGTGCTCGTCGCGCTGCCACTGCTGCTGCGCCCACGGCCTCCACGGCGCCGGCGACGTCGCTTGGAAGAAGATGCGCTGCCAGGTTGCTGCTGCGGCTGCTGTTCGGATGCAGTTTCGCGCTCCTGAACCTCGACGTCTTCCTCTTCGTCAGTATCGACAACCTCTTCAGGCTCTTCCTCAGCAGCGGGGGGCACGAATTCAGCTTGAAGAGACGCGGCGTATTTTTCCCGTTCTTCTGCCGCCATCTGAGCTGTGCGCTCGATTTCAAACGTTCCCGCCATCAATCCATCCTTCGGATCGAAGGTAATGGCCATGCCGTAGTCGGCTTCGATGCGCGAAAGTTCGCGACGTTTCTGATTGAGCGTGTAGATCGCGACGTCCGACGAGATTCTCACGGATACGGCCGATGCCCTGAGCTTCTGCCCTTCTTCCTCCAGCGCTCGCAAGAGACGCAGGGCTGTCGATTCCACCGAGCGCACGATGCCTTGGCCGCCACAATGCGGGCAGGGGACCGTGGATCCGGCGATGACGCCTGCGCGCAGGCGTTGACGTGACATTTCCAGGAGGCCGAACTGGCTGATTTTTCCGATCTGGACACGGGCGCGATCGTTCTTCACAGCGTCGCGAATGCGTTTCTCGACATCGCGATCGTTGCGGCTGTCTTCCATGTCTATGAAGTCGATGACGATGAGGCCGGCGAGATCGCGCAGGCGCAATTGACGCCCGACTTCGTCGGCCGCTTCCAAATTTGTCTTGCGCGCGGTTTCCTCGATGGAATGCTCGCGCGTTGCGCGACCTGAGTTCACATCGATGGAGACGAGCGCTTCGGTCTGGTTGATGACGATGTAACCGCCGGACTTGAGCGTCACGGTGGGGGAGAACATCGCATCCAGCTGCGCCTCGATGTGATGGCGTTGAAAGAGGGGTACTGGCTCCTTGTAAGGCTTCACGTTCTTGGCGTGGCTCGGCATCAGCATCCGCATAAAGTCTTTAGCGTTGCGATATCCGTCATCGCCTTCGACGATAATCTCGCCGACGTCCTTGTTGTACAGATCGCGGATGGCGCGCTTGATCAGATCGCCTTCCTCATAGACTTTCGCGGGTGCATTGGACTGAAGGGTGGTTTCCCGGATCGTGTCCCACATGCGCAGCAGGTATTCATAATCCCGCTTGATCTCGACCTTCGTTCGGTTTTCGCCGGCCGTCCGAATAATCAGGCCCATGCCTTCGGGCAATTCGAGCGCCTGAGCGGCAGATTTAAGGCGCTTGCGGTCGTTTGCGTTGGTGATCTTGCGGGAAATACCGCCGCCGCGCGGCGTATTCGGCATCAGCACACAGTAGCGCCCGGCGAGGGAGAGATATGTGGTGAGAGCGGCGCCCTTGTTGCCGCGCTCTTCCTTCACGACCTGCACCAGAATGATCTGGCGACGCTTGATGACTTCCTGAATCTTGTAATGACGCTTGCGCATCCAGCGCTGTGCAGGCTTCTGGGCCTGTAACGGGCGCGCCGACTGATCATCGCCGGGCTCGCTGTCGGCCGGTGCCTCGGAAACCGGCGGCTCGGCGTCACCTTGCTCGATCAAGTCGACAGGTGTGGACTCCCCGGAAAGGGTCTGGACAAGACCTTCGACGTGCTCGTGTTGGCCTTCTGCGGTGCCGCTCGGATCTTCCGCGAACTCGTCACCTTCGTCATGGTCTTCGGTGACAGGTAGATTTTCAAAAGAGGTTTCTTCGCGGCTCTCGTGATGCGTTTCCTCGAAGTGCTCTTTGGAAGTTTCGGCAACGAGCTCCCGGTCATTCAGCTCTTCGCCCGAGCCCTCATCGGTCTCGCTGATCTCAACGATTTCATTTTCGTCAAACTCAGCACGCGCTTCGGGCTTCGGACCTGGCGCGATGTCGAACGATTCCACATCATCATCGGAACGACGGCGTGCTTCGGCTTCCTGCTCGGCCAGAAGCGCCTGCCGGTCTGCGACCGGAATTTGATAATAGTCAGGATGGATTTCCGAGAAGGCAAGGAAGCCCTGGCGGTTGCCGCCATATTCCACAAACGCGGCCTGGAGCGACGGCTCAACGCGCGTCACCTTCGCGAGGTAGATGTTTCCTTTGAGCGGCCGCTTGCTGGCGGCCTCGAAATCAAATTCCTCGACTTTTTGTCCGTCGAGAACGACCACCCGCGTCTCTTCCGGGTGGCTGGCGTCGATAAGCATGCGCTTGGGCATTGAAGTCTCCGCGCGCGCTCCACCCGTCTGCCGCGCGTCGAGGCGCTGGCAACATGGTGGGCCGCGTTGTTAGGGACAGGCAGCGCGACACCTCCGCCGGCAAGCTTGCTGCCGGATCGGTATGGAATGCGCAAAATCTGTCGGTCATCGAAAAATCGCAGTCAGTCCGGCAAAGCCGGGGAAAGTTCGCCAGAGCGGGGTCGCTTGGCAGGGCGCTGGGCTGCAATGGAAAGCTCCTGCACCGAGCCACCAGGGCTCCAAACGGTGCGGTGTCCAAACCACTGCACCTAGGCCGGAAATCCGGGCCACAGGCGGCGCAGCATGATTCACTTGTAGGTGGCCCGTGCCTTGGCAGCAAGGGAAAAGCCCACAAGCAATTGTAGGCATCAGCATGATTAACGGTCGGTAAACGGCAGAATCGTGTTGCGAAACAGTTTCAATGCTCAGAATTCACACAAAAGTGGAGCGGCCCGGGCTTTCCAGCACATAAAGTTTCAGTAATTCTGCTAGTCGCGACATGGCCGCGGGGCGCGTTCTTCCAGGACGCGGGCTGGTCGCATTAGCTTAGTTGGGGAACTCGGGGAGCGGCCGGGACTTTTCGGCTGGGAAAAGTGATTCTTCACGCTGGAGAGCGTGAAAGGGCGGGGGCGGGCAATGCGGTTCAAGAATAGTGCCGTCGGGGCAATCGTCATCTTGCTGGCGACATTCCAAGTTGCCTTCGCGGACGATCAGCAGATGCCTGAGACCGTCGTCGTTACGGGAACCCGCATTCCCAGACCTTCCTATGATCTCCCCAGTCCGGTGACCACATTGGGTGCGGACGAGATTCAGCACAGCGGCACGACCAACCTGGGCGATTACCTCAAGCGCGTCCCGGCATTGGCCGGATCCTTGGGTGACTTTCAGACCAGCGGCTACAACACCCCCGCAGCGACCGACCTCTCGTCTCTCGGCGGACTGAACCTGCTCGATCTGCGTAACCTTGGTTATGTGCGCACCCTGGTTCTCATCGATAATCATCGCACCGTCAGCGAATCCACCGGCAGCGCTGCGGTCGACACGGACTCCATTCCGATATCCACGCTCGACCGCGTCGATGTTTCGACGGGCGGTGCCTCAGCGATCTATGGCGCCGATGGCGTGTCCGGCGTCGTGAACTTCGTCATGAAACATGACTTGGAAGGCGTGCACGCAAAGGTGCAGGTCGGCACTTCTCAAGACGGCGGCGGAGGTAAGTATTCTGCGTCGCTTGCCGCTGGTCACAATTTCGATGACGACAAGGGTAACATCACGGTCCTGTACGAAGGGTTCAATCAGGACAGCTACGATTTCAATCAGCGGGACTTCACCAAGGTCGGTGGTTACACGGCCTTCGTCCCCAACCCCGCAAACAAGGGCGACAAGGATCACGTCGTTCCGGATTTCATTCCAACCAACGATGCCCAATTCGTGTTTTCGGCACCGACAGGCGCAATCACGACCGACTTCGACAAGACGACGAACAAAAAGAAGTTCCCGAACTGGCTCGGGGACGGCGACATGTTCGATCTGGGTACTTATGTCGGCGGCGGTGTCGCAATCGGATCCGACGGTATGCCGTTCGCTGAGGATCTGCAGGGCGATTTTCAGCCTATCCAGCGTCGCAATATCGGTGAGATCGACGGGAAGTATGAGTTCTCGCGGTATTTTGAGCTTCGAGGAAGCGTCCAATTCGCAGGTGTGGATACGAAGTCGAGTTCATATCCGACGTTCGACGAGCACACTGTTATCCTGCCCGATAACGCCTATCTCCCGTCCGATGTGGCAGACGCAATCTCTCTGAACAAATACAAGGAAGGCTCGCTCGCTGAAGACTATTTGGAGTTGCGCAACGCCGAGGAAGTGAAGCGCCAGACGTATCGCGCGACGCTGGATGTCATGGGCGACATGCCGAACCCGACATTCCTCGACAAATTTCGCTACAGCGCCAGCTATGTTTACGGACAGACAGATGTGGACGACATCAATGTCGGCAATCGCATCGAAGACAGGTTCTTTGCGGCGCTCGACTCCGTCATCGATCCGAAAACGGGCAAGCCCACGTGCCGATCAAATCTGGATCCGTCGGCCGTGCCGCCGGACCTACACCACATCTTCAAGGGCGACTACGCCTTCACGGACGAGGATTTCCTCGATTCAAGGGATTATCCTTTCACGTTCACGCCGGGCCCTAACTCAGGGTGTGTTCCGTTCAATCCCTTTGACCCAAAGGCCGATAACAGGGCGTCCATCGCCTGGATGACGACAAACAGTCACACCCTGGGCGCCATCACGCAGAGTGTGATCAACGGCTATGTCAGCGCGGATGTCCCCGTATTCGAGAAGTTGGGTTTTGCTCACCCGTTGAGCCTCGTGCTCGGCGGCGAATACCGCAAGGAAACCAGCAGCTCGACCCCGGATAACTGGTCACAATTGGGGTATCTGTGGATCAGCGGCGCTTCGCCTGTGCGCGGTGCGTTCGATGTCAGCGAAGAATTCGCCGAGGCATCTTTGCCGATTTTTGAGGATCGGCCCTTTGCCAAGGAACTGTCCATCGAGGGCGCGATACGTCAATCGCATTATTCTACAGCTGGCGACAGCACGAGCTGGAAGTACGGCGGCGTCTATTCCCCGATTGACGGGTTGAAGTTCCGCGCCACGGACGCCGTAGCGGTGCGTGCGCCGAACATCGGCGAGTTGTTTGCCCCGGATGAACACGGTTTCGCGTTCGTCAACGACCCGTGTGACACGTTGTATGTCGATCAGGGAACACAGTTCCGCAAGTCAAACTGCATCGCATTGATGGCGGCACTTGGCGTGCCGTACAATCCGGATCATGCGGATCTGAATGCGGACCAGAGCATTCCGAACATCGTCGGCGGCAACACGCATCTGACGCCGGAAACTGCCCGCACATTGACGGTCGGTATGGTCGTGCAGCCGGATTTCGTTCCCGGGCTCGCGTTCTCGGTTGACTTCTACAATGTGACGATTGCCAACGCGATCGAGGCTCCGTCTGCACAGAGCGTGACGGACGAATGCGTCGATCTTTCGACGATCAACAATCCCTTCTGCAGTGCTGTAACGCGCACGACGAGTAACCCAAAGCCCGGTTCCATCACCCAGGTGACGGCCCAGCAGATCAACGTTGCGTCGTTCAAGACGGACGGCATCGATTTCACGCTGGCCTATCATCAGGACCTGGAGGACATTTTCAAAAAGGATGTCGGATCGCTCGATATTCACCTGATCGGATCGCGGTTGGACGTGCTATCAACCACGCCGCTGCCGGGCGAAGCGCCGATCGAATACGCGAACACCTACGACGGTGGCGTTGACGGCGGGCCCGCGCCGCGCTGGCAGGCGAACGCGGACTTCGTCTGGACCTGGGATCCTGTGACGATCGACTACAACATCGATTGGTATAACGCCGTATACGCCTGGGACCGGCAGACGATCATTTCGGAGCCCGACGTGGTCGCGGCAAAGTATCTCCACCTCCCGGCGCGCTTCGTGCAGTCGGTCCAGGTGGATTTCGACGTCTCGAAAGGGTGGGATGTTTATGCCGGTATCGACAATCTGTTCTATCAGAAGCCGGCGATTGGTCAGAACGGTCTGCCCGTAGACCCGCTAGGCCGGTTCTTCTACGTCGGCGTCAAAGCTGATCTGGGATTTGACGGTTCAGGACTCTGACGCCCGCAAACCCAGTGTTTCCCTGGGCGAGGTATGCTAACGAATCGTAAATGGTTCGTCGCCGAGTCTTGGTGGCTCGGAAGGGTTCACGATGCCGAAGTTTCGCGTTGTCGCCATAGTCGCGCTCCTTTGTGTGTTGGCCGGCGCGGGCTACGGGCAGGGCGATGCAGCATCGCCGCAGTCGGTTGACGACATCATCGCAAAAGTCTTGCACGACAATCCTGCGCCGACATCGGCGTCGAAGCCCAGGGCCAGTGCCCCGGCTGCGCAACCTGTCGTAATGAGTGCGCGTATTGGAGAGCATTCGGACCGCACACGCTTTGTCGTTGAGCTTTCCGATCCGCTGAACATGCGGACCTTTACACTGAACAATCCAAATCGCGTCGTGATCGACATGCCGGCGGTGCAATGGCATCTCGACGGGCCGCCGCGTCCGACTGGGCATGGTTCCATCCGCAGCTATCGCTATGGCCTGTTTCGGCCCGGGAACTCGCGGTTCGTGATTGATCTCAATCAGCCGGTGTCTGTTTCCGACGCACTAGTGCTTCCACCGGCAGGCGGGCTTGGGTATCGCGTCGTCATAGATCTGTTTCCGACAACACAGGCCAAGTTCGATCAATCCGCTGGCTGGCCTGCCGATCTAAGAGCACGAGAGGCGACCGCCGAGCGCGTGGCGGCGCTACCGCCCATCATTCCTGGACCTAAACGCTCAGAAAGCGGCGCACGAAAGACAATTGTTATCGACCCCGGTCATGGCGGTATCGATTCCGGAACGAATGGGGTGAACGGTCTCCTCGAACGTGACCTGGTGCTGGACGAAGGGTTGCGCCTGGCGCGCGCTCTCCGGCGGAATCCCGATTACACGGTCTACATGACTCGAGATACAGACATATTCATCCCTCTTCGGGAGAGGGTGAACATCGGTCGCGCCCATCATGCCGATCTGTTCATCTCGCTGCATGCGGATTCGAACCCCGGCGCAGATGTCTCCGGGCTATCCATCTATACGCTGTCGGAATCCGGCTCGGACAAAGAGGCAGCTGCATTGGCGCGGAAGGAAAACCAGTCCGATATCATCGCAGGCGTCGATCTGGGCGGCGAAAACTCGACAGTTGCGCCGATCCTGATCGATCTCGAGCAGCGTGACACCATGAACAAGTCATCCCGCTTTGCGCAAACGGCACTGGCTTCCCTGTCACATGCGACCGATATCCTGCCGCGGCAGCCGCACCGCTCGGCCGCATTTGTCGTGCTGAAGGCGCCAGATGTTCCGTCCGTGTTGATCGAACTTGGCTATCTGTCCAATGCGTCGGACGCGGACCAGATGAATACCGCCCAGTGGCGGAACGGCGTTGCAGATGCTATCGCCGCCGCTGTGGAGCGGCATTTTGCCCCCGCGACGGCTGCCTCTCCGGCGCCGCCCGGGCCTGTATCGGAGTGACGCGCGAGAGCAATCGCGGCATAATCTAGAGCCATGAACGATCTGCCAGAAGACGATTCCCCGGGCTCTTTTGTACCGGATGACAGCGCCGACGGCGCGGCGCGGCCAAAACGCCGTGGCTGGGCCAGAATTTTCTTCTATGGCGGGCTGACGGCCACTGCGCTCGCTGCCGCAATTGCGCTTGCCGCTGTTGGCTACGTCTGGTCGGTGACGCGCGATCTGCCGAGCGTCGAGGCCCTTCAAAATTACGCCCCGCCGGTGACGACGCGCGTTTATGCCGGTGACGGAACATTGCTCGGCGAATATGCCCGCGAGCGGCGCATCTTCGTGCCTATTGCGTTCGTGCCCAAACGGGTCGTTGATGCTTTCACGTCGGCGGAAGATCGAAATTTCTTCAGCCACCCTGGCATCGATCCAGGCGGCATCCTTCGGGCAGCTGTGAAGGATGTATTCAACGTTCTGCAACACAAGCGGCTGGAAGGCGCTTCGACCATTACGCAGCAGGTCGCCAAAAATTTCCTTCTTAACAGCGACGTGAAGTTCTCGCGCAAGATACGCGAAGCCATTCTGGCCGTTCGCATCGATGCGACATATTCCAAGGAAAAGATCCTCGAACTGTATCTGAACGAGATTTATCTCGGTGAGAATTCCTACGGCGTGGCTGCAGCCGCCCTGAACTATTTCGGCAAGTCGCTGGACGATCTCGACGTCGCCGAGGTTGCGTTCCTGGCAGCGCTTCCAAAGGCGCCGAGCGCGTTTGACCCGGTGCGCAACGCCAAGCGCGCGGTCGAGCGGCGTAACTGGGTTATCGGTCAGATGGCCGATAATGGCTACATCACCGATGCTGAGGCGAAAACTGCAATTGCTGAACCGCTTGTGACACAGACGCGTCCGCTCGGAAGCCAGGCGCAGGACGTAGACTACTATGTCGAGGAAATTCGCCGCCTGCTTTACGCGCGATACGGCGAGCACGGGTTGTACGACGGTGGTTTGCAGGTGCGTTCATCCCTCGACACCCGTCTGCAGAACTATGCCGTCAGCGCTTTGCGCTCCGGCCTTGTGCGCTATGATCGCCGGCACGGCTGGCGTGGCGCGACAAGCAACATTGGGGCGACTGCGAACTGGAAAGCGGCGCTCGCGTCGGTGCCGAACCAATCCGGCATCGACACTTGGCGTGTGGCGACAGTCATCGATTTCAACGACGATAAATCGACGCGTATCGGACTTTCCGGCGGCGATGAGGGAACGATCCCGTTCAGTGATCTGGCTTGGGCACGCAAACAAATGCCGGGAATGTATCTCGGGCCGGCCCTAAGCAAGCCGCAGGATGCGTTGAAACAAGGCGACGTGATCTACGTCGAGCCGACTGGACAAAAAGATGAGTACGCTCTGCGTCAAGTGCCTCAGGTGAATGGCGCGATTGTCGCCATGGATCCGCATACCGGTCGCGTTTTGGCGATGTCTGGCGGGTTCAGTTACGCTTCAAGCCAATTTGACCGAGCGATGCAGGCGATGCGTCAGCCGGGGTCGTCGTTCAAGCCATTCGTATACGCAGCGGCCCTTGACAACGGCTTCACACCGACCAGTCAGGTCGTGGACGGCCCAGTTGTGGTAGATCAAGGCGCCGGACTTGGCCTTTGGCACCCTGCGAATTTCGAGCACAAGTTCCTGGGGCCTGTGACGTTGCGCCGTGCCATTGCACTCTCGCTGAACAATGCGACGGCGCGATTGGCCCAGGAAATCGGCATGGACAAGATCGTGCCGTATCCCGAACGCTTTGGCGTCTACGATCATCTCCCGCCGTATCTCGCAAACGCGCTCGGTTCATATGAAACGACGCTGATCCGGATGACCACTGGCTACTCGGAATTCGTGAACGGTGGAAAAAAAATCAGCGCATCATTGGTCGATCGAATTCAAGATCGCAATGGCAAGACGATCTGGCGTCACGATCAGCGTAACTGCGACGGCTGCAATGTTGGGCAATGGCATGGCCAGTCCGAGCCACTGCTCGAGGACACGCGTGAGCAGATAGTGGACCCGCGCACGGCATTCCAGATTGTTTCCCTGCTGCAGGGGGTCGTGCAGCGCGGCACGGGCCGCTCGGTGCTTGCGGTCGGCAAGCCGCTCGCCGGCAAGACGGGCACCTCGAATGAAGCCAAAGATACCTGGTTCGTCGGTTTCTCGCCGGATCTGGCCTGCGGCGTCTTCGTTGGCTTCGATAATCCGCGGACGCTTGGAAAATATGAACAGGGCGCAACAGTCGCCGCCCCCATATTTCGCGATTTCATGAAGGGTGCATTGTCGGATGTGCCTGCCATACCTTTCCGCGTTCCGCCCGGTATCGAACTCATCTCAACAGACGCGATCACCGGGCAGCCTGCGGGCGCGTCGGATCCGAACGCGATCATGGAAGCATTCAAGGCGGGCACTGCGCCGGGCGAACCGAACGCGCCCGGCAGCGCCATTCTCGGTGAAACATCGGCCGCACAGGGGGGGACGCCGAACGATGTGGGTGAAGGAACGGGCGGTCTCTACTGATCGCGTTTTGACGAAACTTATAGTCGCCCCTATATCAGCGCTGCCATCACGAGAATCTCATGCGCCCCGAGACCGAACGCAATGTCGAAGAAATCCAGCAGGCGATCGCTCTGCTGAGGAGGCATCTTTGACTGGGACAAGTCCGTCCGCCGTCTCGATGAGTTGAATGCCAAAGCCGAAGACGCTTCGATCTGGAACAATCCGCAGGAAGCCCAGAAACTGATGCGCGAACGTCAGCGCCTCGACGAATCAATGTCTGCTGTGCGTTCTCTTGGAAATGAGCTCGCTGACGCGTTGGGGCTGATCGAACTAGCAGAGGCGGAAGGCGACACCGCGATGATTGCCGATGCCGAGGCGGCCATTGAGGCACTGACCAAGCGTGCGGAAGGCCAGCGTCTTGAATCTATGCTGTCGGGCGAGGCGGATGGAAACGACACATACCTTGAAGTCCATGCAGGTGCGGGCGGCACGGAGAGCCAGGATTGGGCAGAGATGCTGTTCCGCATGTACACGCGCTGGGCGGAGCGGCACGGCTACAAGCTTCAGCTGATCGAAGAGAGCCAAGGGGAAGCGGCGGGTTTGAAATCCGCAACTTTGCTCGTAAAGGGCAAGAACGCCTATGGCTGGCTGAAGACCGAAGTAGGTGTGCATCGGCTGGTCCGCATTTCACCATTCGATTCCAATGCGCGTCGTCACACAAGCTTTTCGAGCGTCACCGTCTATCCGGTAATCGACCAAAATATCGAAATCGATATCCCGGAAAAGGACGTTCGCGTTGATGTCTATCGCGCGTCGGGCGCGGGTGGACAGCATGTCAACAAAACCGAAAGCGCGGTGCGCATTACACATATTCCAACCGGCATCGCGGTCGCGTGCCAGACGGAGCGGTCTCAGCATCAAAACCGCGCTGTGTGCTGGGATATGTTGCGGTCCAGGCTTTACGAGATTGAGCTGGAAAAGAAACAGGCCGAGACGGGCGCCTTCATTGGCGAGAAGACCGACATCGGCTGGGGCCACCAGATTCGATCTTATGTGCTCCAGCCTTATCAGCTGGTGAAAGATCTCCGCACGGGCGTCGAGAGTCGTACGCCGGACGATGTGCTGGACGGTGATCTTGATCCCTTCATGGCTGCTGCACTGGCGCAAGCCATCGGCGGAAAGAAGGGCGAGGTTATAGAAGATCTTGAATAGGAAAGGCCCCGCTCGTGAGAACGGAGCCTTTTCCTTGGCTATGGAAGCTTAGCTGCCGGCTTTAATAGGGGCGAAAGTCGCAGCGCTCGGACGCGGGGCCGTGTCCACCGGACGCGGCATTTGTGCGGGTGCTGCAGCAGGGGCCGGCGCACTTTGCACGACGGTCGAGCGACCACCATCGGCAAGCGGGTTGTCGGCATGACGGCAATTGCCTTCGAAGAAGGCGCCGGTCTCTACCGCGAATGCTTCGTGCAGGATATCGCCTTCGACATGGCAGGTCGAAGCGAGCAAAACCTTGCGGGCACGGATTGCACCTTTGACGCGGCCCCGGACGGTCACGTCTTCGGCCATGACATCGCCTTGGATAAACGCCTTGTCACCGATCACAAGACCGGCGGAATTGACGTTGCCCTCGACCTTGCCGTCGATCTGAATATCGCCGCTCGAGCTGAGCGTGCCGTGCACGACGAGATCGGCGCTGATGATGGACGGGGCGGAGGAGCGCATTGTGCGCTTCTGCTGTTGTGCGGGCGATTGTGCCACCGGCGCGGGGGCCGCTGCGGTGTCTTTACTCTTACTAGAGAACATGGCGTCCAGCCTCGATAAATTTACTCGGGTTTCTCACGACGTCGTCGTACGAGATTTCGTAGTGCACATGCGGGCCCGTGCTGCGGCCAGTCGATCCGAGTTTTCCGATCGGCGTGCCTTTGGAGACCTTAGCACCAACTTGGACAAGAATTGCCGAAAGATGGCCGTAGCGGGTGTGAATTCCGAGACCATGGTCAATTTCAACCATATTTCCATATCCGCCGCGCGCGCCCGCCCAAACGACGGTGCCTGGCGCTGTCGCATGAACGGCAGCCCCCCATGGACCAGCAAAGTCCAGCCCCGGATGGAAGGCGTAGTGGCCCGTAAACGGGTCTACACGGGCGCCAAAGCCGCTGGTTCGCTCGAATTCATGGCCGCTGACGGGCACAGTTAGCGGGACGTGACGCATCGCGCCGAGCAGTTCGTCCATCTGGCTGAGAACCGCGGACGCTTTCAGATAGGCGCTCTGAAAGGCGACATCGCTGATGCCCTCGAGATGCACCGATTGCAGCGGGATATCCGGGCCACCGATGCCGTGCGCGGCTTCGTATTTCTGCTCGAACTGGTCAGGGTCAATGCCCGTGTTTCGCAGGACGCTGCGCACGGTTCCAACCCCGCCGGCCAGTTCGGTCTGCGCCTGTGCCATCAGGACTGTTTCGTCACGGCCGATCTTGCTGACGCGAGCAGTTTCTTCCGCCAAAATTCTGAGCGCGGGATGCCGCGCAAACGAAGCGGCTTCCGCTTCGTTTGCCTTGGGCGCGCGGTTGCCGAACAAAATGCCGGTTATGCGCCCAACAGCGCCTCCAAGGTCCAGCAATCCGGCATGTGTCGGCTTGGCGGTGCGTGGCTGCGGCTGTGCAGGCTGCGGCATCGCGGAAAGCGTCGACCCTCCGCTAACGTTGTCATCGGAGGTATCCGTGTCAAACGAAGCGCCTCCATTTCCAACGCTGTCGCTGGGTGCGGTGTCGGCATCCCCACCGCCCGCTGAAGTGGACGGACCGAGGAGGGTGGCGTCCGGATTTGAAACCAGCGCATCCACCTGACGCTTGCGATCGATGAAGCGGCGGATTGTATCCTGCTTCGTCTGGAGTTCGTCCGCTGTCGCCTTGAACTTGTCCTCGGCAGAGACGAGCGCGCCATTGATCTCGTCGTAGGACAGCTGGAGGTCGGCGACACGGTTCTCGTACGCGGTCTGCATCTGCTGGTAGCGATGGTCTTTCGCCGCGATAATTCGATCTTTGAAAATGACGTTGACGGTTGAGAACGCGACCCATCCGAGGAAGATCAGCGTGAGACCGGCGAGCGTCGCTTGAAGCGAGGGGCCGAAAGTAAAGAATTGCACCCGCCCATCGCTGCGGATGTAAATCTGTCGCTCGGGAAATGTTTCATGGAGCCACGCCCACGCGCGCTCCACGAGCGATTCCGTCATTTCTGAACTTCCCTTTGCGGCGTCTTGGGCGCCAACCCCTATTGAGCCCATTTCACTCAATTGTCGGCGGCGGATCAAGCTCTTAGCCCAGAAAAACGACTGCGAGGTTAACCTCGGGCCGAAGAGATGCCGGAACACGCGCGAGTTCCTCAAAGGGATTTTACCGCAGCGAGTACGGCCTCCACATGACCGGGCACCCTGACTTTCCGCCAAATCTGCCGAATGACGCCCTTGGCATCGATCAGGAATGTGGCCCGCTCCATGCCCATATATTTTCTTCCGTACAGGCTCTTTTCGCCCCACACCCCAAAAGCCTGAGCGGCTTCGATCTCAGGGTCGGAAGCCAGCGTCACCTTCAGTTTGTACTTGGTCTTAAAACGGTCATGGCTGGCAACACTGTCTTTAGAAATACCCACAACATTCGCGCCTAAGCGCTCGAATTTCTTGATATTTTCGGAAAATTCGACAGCCTCTTTTGTGCACCCCGCCGTGTCGTCCTTGGGGTAGAAATAGAGGACAAAGGGCTGGCCTTTGAGACTCGAAAGCGAAATGTTGCCACCGTTATCGGTCGCGAGTTTGAAGTTCGGGGCTTTGTCGCCGGGTTCGAGGGCCATGCGTTACCTAGGTCTCTCGCAGGGTTACGGTTAACACTCGCGATAAAGCCATGTGCGACGGTAAACAAGGGGCAGGTTTAGGTGGCGTTGGGGATTGGCGGGGCACTCTGGTGGCCCCGCTTCGGCCTCAATCGATGGCGATACGACCCAAGACGAGGGCTAAAGGCCTCAACCAACTTCGAATATCGGACCTAGTGCTTGTTTCTTAGCCGCTACATCAAAGCTCACCACATCAGTCGCGCCGCCCTGATCACAGGCGGAATAGTGGCCGCCGTTCTGTTTTTTTTGGTCGGGGCCGCCATCCGGTTGCTGATTGGTCCAGTGTCGTTGGGCCCCTTGGGCAGCGCGCTACCCAACGCCATCGCGCAGGCGCTGCCGGGAATTACCCTTCAATACGATCAGGCCGCGATCGAGTGGTCACGAGATGAGGGCCGGGTCAACCTCGTAATTCTGGGCGCCCGGGTGTTCGACGAAGACGGCCGCATCATTGCGCAGGCACCGAAGGCGGATATCGATCTGGCCGCGGGGCCGCTTCTTAGCGGTCACGCCGTTGTTCAGCGCATTACGCTGGTTGGGGTTCAACTCACCCTTGTTCGAACCGAAAGTGGTGGATTGCGACTGGGCGTCGAGAAGGACAAGAGCCAGCACGACATTTTGAGCCGCATCTCAGACGCGATCACGATGCGGAACGACGGAAGTTCATCGCTGCAGGCATTCGCGGTTCGGCACGCCCGGCTGGCGTTCTACGATGAACCAACTGGCCTGTTCCTCGTGGCGCCTGATGCGAATTTTCGCGTAACCACGGTTGGTGCAGATCTGGACGCGTCCCTTGACGCTGCGCTCGAAATATCCGGCCACTCCGCACACCTGACAGGTGAATTTGCCATTCCCGCGAAGTCGGGTCCTGTCAAAGGGTCGATCGCACTGAGAGGGCTGGACCTTCGCGCACTCGGGTCCGATGGAAAGAGCTTCGCGAGCGTCAAGGATGTTGGTCTTGTGCTCGACATGTCGATGTCTTTTGCATTTCAAGGCACCCACCTTCTGAACGCAGATTTCGGTGTTGGTGCAAAAGGGGCGATCGATATACCCGGATTGGCGCATGGTCCGCTGAAGATCAGCAATGCGCAGATTGTCGGTCGATATGACAGCAGGACCGGACGAATACTGATCGACGATGCGACCTTGGCGGCGCAAGGCGCCACAGCGCACCTCACCGCGCGTGGCGATCTTGTATACGATCAGAATAGGGCGCTGTCGGCGGTGAATTTCGAAACCACTCTCGACAAGATCGCACTTTCGATGCCGGGCGTATTGCCGGGACCCGTATCGCTGCGGATAGCCGCGGTGCGCGGAAGCTATCTTCTCGCGACCAAAGACATTCTTCTCGATCATATGGAGATTGCCGGCGGCCCCTTGTCTCTGCAGGCGACCGCGAAAGTGACTCTGGTTTCCGGCAAATCTCCGGCCATCGAAGCCAAGGGACAGCTTTCCCCCTTGGGTATCCGGGACCTGCTCAAATTCTGGCCGTATGGCGTTGGTGCCGGCGCGCGCACATGGATCGACAAGAACATGCCGGCCGGTTCCCTCGGACCTGTACCGTTCGAAGCACATATGCCCGCGGGGCTACTGGATGAAGCTGCTCTTCCCGATGGCGCGCTAAAGGTGTCCGTGCCCATGAGCGGCGCCGAGGCGAATTACCTTCAGGGACTGACGCATCTCACCCAACTGCGCGGCGTTGCCACACTGACGGGAAACACGTTCAGCGCGGACATCGCATCCGGACGGATCGGCGCGCTTGCGGTTTCGCAGGGCAAGGTCGTCATCAGCAATCTGAGCGTTCCGGCATCACCCGGCGCCTTTGCTGCTCACGTTAGTGGATCGATGCCGGATATCTTGAATCTGATCGACATGAAGCCGCTGAATTACCCAACGCGCTTCGGCATCGATAAGACGCAAACGAAAGGCGAGGCCAGCCTCGACCTATCGTTTCAGATGCCGATGAAAAAGGATCTGCACGTCGACGATGTCAATATTTCCATCAAGTCAGCCGTGAACGGATTTTCCATTCTTCTGGGCGATCACGCGCGGTTGTCCGACGGAACCGTCAATTTCGCGATCACGAACGCAAAGCTTCATGCTGACGGCACCGCGACGCTGATTGACTCGAAGTTGTCATTCGGCTGGGACGAGGACTTCAGAACGCCTAACGCCGTTACAACCCACATCGATGTCAAGGGGACGCTGGATACGGGCGGACGGGAAGCACTCAATTTTCCCTCGTCGGACTTTCTCAAGGGGCCCACGACAATCGATGCGGCGCTAACAGGTCATCGCGGCTCGCTGTTGAACGCAGATATGACAATGGATCTGGCGCCGGCGACATTGAACCTCGATCTTATCGGCCTGAACAAACCGGCTGGTTTTCCTGCCAGTGCTCGTGTGACAGCATCCTTCGGACCTGAAAGCTCGATCAAGGCGGAATCTATGTTGATTTCGGGGCCGGGCGTTTCGGTCAGTGGCAATGCGACCTTCGACAAGGACGGCCATCTGACGTTACTCGCATTTCCCTCCGTGCATTTCGGAGCGGCAAACGATTTTTCATTCAATATGACACGTGGCGCATCCGGCGCGAACATCACCGTTCGTGGCCGTTCGCTTGACGGCACGCACCTGGCCGGGCACGGCGGAGGTGGTGGCGACATGTCCTTCGAGGGACCGTTCCATGTAAGCGCGCATCTCGACCGGTTGATGCTTCGCGAGAATATCGCAGTCGCGCCGTTCTCGCTGGAAGTGGGTGGAGTAGGCGATAGGCCATCTGCAATGTCGCTTAGCGGTTCGCTGTCGAAAACTGCGACAATCGCCGGTGAGATCGCGCCAAGCGATACGGGACGCAAAATCACGGTCTCATCGACTGATGCCGGCCTTCTGACGAAGGGTTTTCTCGGCTTTTCCAGCATCAAGGGCGGGCGCTTCGATCTCACGGCAACCCTCCCCGGCAAGGCGGGCGGCGCGAAAGACAGCAATGCGCCAGACTATGAAGGGAAACTGTCTCTGCGTGACTTCAAGGTTCTCAATCAACCGTTTCTCACGCGCCTTTTCACCGCCGGCTCGCTCGGCGGCCTCATAAATCTGATGCAGGGGCAAGGTATCGGCGTCGACAAGCTGGACGTGCCATTCTCCTCCAAGGGCGGCGTGATTACGGTTCACGATGCGAAGGCAACCGGACCGGCCATCGGGTTGACCGCCGATGGCTATATCGACCGACCGAAAAATGCTCTGGCGCTCAAGGGCACTTTGGTGCCGGTCTTCGGTCTCAACAGCGTGCTTGGTTCGATCCCTGTTCTCGGAAATGTTCTTGTCTCCAAGCCGGGTGAGGGCGTGTTCGGCATGACTTATTCGGTCAAGGGCAATGCGGACCAGCCTGATCTCAGCATCAATCCGCTCTCTGTGCTCACGCCGGGAATTTTGCGGCGAATATTCGAGGGCAAGATGCCGAATGCCGCACAGGCGCCGTCGAACCAGACGCCGCCGCCTCAGCCGGCGCCGGCTTCCCCACCGCAGTAGCTCAGGCCGGCTTCACCAGTACGTGCTTCTTTTTGCCGCTCGATAGTTTCAGAACGCCTTCTGCTGTCAGCGCCTCTAGCCCGATCTGCAATTTTGGATCGCTGACGGCAATGTCGTTCAGGCGAAGGCCATTGTTGGTGATCAGTTTGCGCGCCTCGGAGTTCGATGCGACGAGTCCGGTGGCCACCGCCAGATTCAGAATCCCGTCAGGCAGCTTAAGCGTGAATGTTGGCAGGCCGTCCGCAAACGCACCTTCCTCGAAGGTGCGCCGTGCGGTTTCCGAGGCTTCAATTGCGGCTTCGCGGCCGTGCAATAGAGCAGTTGCTTCGGTGGCCAGGATTTTCTTCGCGTCGTTGAGCTCTGCGCCTCTGAGCGATTCCAGCCTGGCGATCTCGGAGAGCGGCAGGTCTGTGAACAGGCGCAGGAAGCGGCCGACGTCCTTGTCCTCGGTGTTCCGCCAAAACTGCCAGTAGTCATAGACGCTCAGCAGGTCCTTGTTCAGCCACACAGCGCCAGCAGCTGTCTTGCCCATCTTCGCGCCGGACGCAGTGGTGATAAGCGGTGTGGTCAAGCCGAACAATTGGACATTTTCCATGCGCCGGCCTAGGTCGATGCCGCTCACCACATTGCCCCACTGATCCGAACCGGACGACTGCAGCCGACATCCATAACGCTTGTGGAGTTCCACAAAGTCGTATGCCTGCATGATCGAGTAGTTGAATTCGAGGAAGGAAAGAGGCTGCTCGCGGTCGAGCCGGAGTTTCACGCTTTCCATCGTCATCATCCGGTTGACCGAGAAATGTTTCCCAACCTCGCGCAGGAATGGAATGTATTCGAGCTTGTCCAACCATTCCGCGTTGTCGACCAGGATGGCATCGGTTGGCCCGTCGCCGAACTTGAGCAGGTGCCTAACCCCGGCAACGATAGCGTTCTTGTTTTCTTCGATCTTTTCCGGTGTGAGGATGAGGCGTGTCTCGTCTTTGCCTGAAGGATCGCCAGCTTTGGTCGTCCCGCCACCCATAAGCAGGATCGGCCGGTGTCCCGCTTGCTGAAGACGCCGCAGGGTCATGAGCTGGACGAGGCTTCCCACATGCAGCGACGGCGCCGTACAGTCGAATCCGATATAGGCCGTAACGCGCTCTTTCGCGAACAGGGCGTCGAGATCCTCCGGCGCGGAGCAGTCATAATAGGCACCACGCTCCGTGAAAGTTCGGAGGAATTCGGAACGGAAATCGTGGGCGCCGGCCATGCTAGTGTCCAAATGAAAGGGCCGGGTGTGTAGCACGAATGGCAGACATTCTTAAAGTCATAGGCTTGATGAGCGGCACGTCTCTGGACGGCGTCGACGCGGCGTTGGTGGATACGGATGGCGAAGGCGTGGTCCTTCCCGGCCCAGCACTCATGCTTCCTTACGATGCGAAAATCCGTGCCACCTTGCGTGCAGCAATCACCGACGCCCAGAGCGTCGCTACCGGTGCGCCGGTGCCACAGGCGATCCGCGAGGCCGAACGCCTGGTTACGGAAGCGCATGCTCAAGCTGTGCTGGCTTTGCTAGAGAAGGCCGGTTTGCAGGCGCGGGATGTTTCGCTGGTCGGCTTTCACGGCCAAACGATCTTGCACAAACCAGAGTTGCGCTGGACCTGGCAGATCGGTGACGGCGCATTGCTCGCGCGACTGACCGGGATTGCCGTCGTGAACGATTTTCGCAGCGCAGACGTGAAGGCCGGCGGGCAGGGCGCGCCGCTTGTGCCGCTGTATCATGCTGCTCTTGTCCGCGAGGCTAAGAAACTCGCGCCACCTATCGCCATGATAAATATCGGCGGTGTCGCAAACGTCACTTATGTTGGTCCGGATACCATTCTCGCGTTCGATACTGGCCCCGGCAACGCACCGATCGATGATTGGGCTCACAGGCATACCGGCAGGCCTGTCGATGAGAACGGTGAGATCGCGCGCCGCGGAAAGGTTGACGGCAAGGCGTTGGCCAAGATGCTCGACAGCAATTTCTTCGACAGGACGCCTCCAAAATCGCTCGACCGCATGGATTTCACGGCAGAGTCAGTCGAGCATCTCAGCCCTGAGGATGGTGCGGCGACACTGACGGCTTTCACTGCAGCGTCCATCGCGCGGGCACGCGAACACTTTCCCGATCCGGCGACGACATGGATCGTGATGGGTGGTGGGCGTCTCAACCCGACACTGATGAATGAATTGCGCGCGCGTGTGAACGCACCGGTTCTTTCAGCCGAAGACGCAGGTTGGCGCGGTGATTTTGTAGAGGCTGAGGCGTTCGCATATCTGGCTGCACGCTCGCGTAAAGGCTTGCCGCTGAGCCTGCCGACGACAACAGGCGTGGCAGAGCCTATTTCTGGCGGGAAATTTCATCCGGCGCGTTAGTGGTAGCGAGTTGAGCTTTCAACTTGGCCACAGCGAGGTCGTATTGCCGCTTCTCTTCGTCCGCGGTGCCTTGGGTATTGGGCTCTACTCCCATGCTGCCATAACCGATGTTGGGCAAGCGCGTCGGAAGAATCAGGGGATCGATTTTCTCTAATGTCTCAAAGTCAGCATTTGCCGCCGCGTGATCACCGCGTTCGAGGAGAAAGGGAATACGATCCACATAAGCTTGCCATAGGAGTGGCTGCACTTCGATTGCCTTGTTGAGCGCAGCAAGGCTATCAGCTGCGTCTTTCTTGTCGTCATACGCATCACCCATATCGAGATAAGCGTAAGCGATTTCCGTTGTGCTGAGGCCCTCGGTCTGAACCACTTTCTGGCAAGCGGCAATTCTTCGGTCCGGGTCATAATGCTTGTCGGAACATACCTGCCAGATATGAAAGAAGGACCATTGCGCACAAGCGGGCTGCGACAGAACGAGTGCCAGAAGAATGGCGCCCGTTTGCGCACGCATAGCTATCTGCCCACGCGCGGCGAACTCATCATTCGCGAGACGTATTCTTTCACAACTTCGACCACATCGGCTTCGTGCTTGTCGAAGAAATGATTTGCGCCTTCGATCTTGTTATACGTGATCCTGATACCTTTTTGCGCGGTCAGTCGGTCGACGAGCTTTTGCACGTCGGGCTCCGGCACCACTTGATCCTTTGTGCCGTGCACGATGAGACCCGACGACGGACAGGGAGCGAGGAATGCGAAATCATACATGCTGGCCGGCGGCGCAATCGAAACAAAGCCGGTGATTTCTGGGCGGCGCATCAGCAATTGCATGCCGATCCACGCGCCGAACGAAATTCCCGCGACCCACACATGTGATGGGTTTGGATAGAGGGTGTTCATCCAGTCGAGGATCGCGGCCGCGTCAGAGAGTTCGCCGGCGCCGGAATCGAACGATCCCTGGCTGCGGCCAACTCCGCGGAAGTTGAAGCGCACGGTGGTACAGCCCAGTCCGTGGAACATGTGGAACAGGTCGTACACCAGCGGATTGTTCATCGTTCCGCCGAACTGCGGATGTGGGTGAAGCACGAGTGCCATAGGTGCGCCGGCAGCTTTCTGGCGCTGATAGCGCGCTTCGATGCGTCCTGCGGGGCCAGGCAGAATGATATCAGGCATGGGCGGAGATTCTTCCGGTTGGAGCGATGCGGCATACCGCCTTCGCCATAGGCTGGAATTGGGTGTTTTCTGCCGCAAAACGCCAGATATTTCCCTTATAAAACAAAGGTATAAAATATTCTCTGGCCATGGTCCTGCTCAATACTTGACCATCATAGTTGGGAATTTTATATCCGGTTGGAAAGAACGTTGCGCGCGGGCTGCTGCTTTTACACCGAAGCCCCCCCTGAAAAGCAAGGAAAACGCGCGCCTAGCGGAGTTAAAGCCATGCGGCTGAGTACCAAAGGACGTTATGCGGTTATGGCGATGGCCGATTTGGCCGGTCATGAGGCGAGCGCGAAGCCCGTTTCTCTGGCCGACATCGCCGCGCGACAGGAGATTTCGCTGTCCTATCTGGAGCAGCTTTTCGCAAAGCTCCGACGCGGTGGTTTGGTGAGCAGTGTGCGGGGCCCGGGTGGCGGGTACCGCCTTAGCCGTCCGGCGAGCGAAGTTAGAGTCGCGGACATTATCATTGCTGTCGACGAGCCGATGACGGCCACGCGTTGCAAGGTCGGGAGCCCGAAAGGATGCACCGGAACCAGCAGCCGCTGCGTTACGCATGATCTCTGGGAGGAACTCGGGCGCCAGATCCAGGTGTTCCTTTCGTCAGTATCGCTCGCTGACGTGGTGGAAAAGCGTGTGCTCGGACGCACGCGCCCCTGCAACGATCAAACGGATACCAGCCGCGCGGCGGCGTGAGTTTGGCAATGCATTATCTCGATCACAACGCGTCGTCACCGTTGAGGCCGGAAGCACGGGCCGCGATGGAGCGTGCTTTGTCGACAGTCGGAAACCCGTCTTCTGTGCACAGAGCAGGGCGAGCTGCACGACATGTGATCGAAGATGCGCGCGAACAAATCGCGGCGCTGGCGGGTGTGAAAGCCAGGAATGTGATCTTTACAAGCGGCGGCACGGAATCCAATGCGCTGGCCTTGCGCGGTGCAGTCGAGGGTTCACTCGAATCCGGCGAGCGCATAACGCGGCTGTTCGTTTCTGCGATCGAGCATGAAAGTGTACTGAAGACCGTCTCCGCTCTGGTGGAGCGGATTCCCGGCTTACGGCTTGAAATTATTCCGGCGGCGGCAACCGGTGTCGCAGATCTTTCGGCGACAACGCTGAGAGAGGGCAAGGGCCGCGCGCTGATCGCAATGATGGCGGCGAACAACGAAACGGGCGTGGTTCAGCCAGTGGAGAGCGTCGAAGGCTTGCTCTTTGTCGACGCCGTGCAAAGGCCGGATGCGTATGACAATGCGAGCTATGTCTCGCTGTCCGCGCACAAGATTGGCGGTCCGCAAGGTGTCGGCGCCCTGATAGTACGTGACGACGCACCGTTTTCAGCGCAGCTTCTTGGCGGAGGTCAGGAACGCGGACTTCGTGCCGGCACGGAAAACGTTGCCGGTATCGCCGGGTTCGGCGCTGCCGCTGCCGCATGGACGATAATGAGCACCAATCTTCGGGACCGCTTCGAAGCCGGTCTTCCTGCATCTGCGGTGATATTCGGCAGGAACTCGTTGCGTGTGCCTCACACTTCGAATTTTGCGTTGCCGGATGTATCGGCGGAAACGTCTGTGATGGCACTTGATCTGGATGGCGTGATGGTCAGTTCCGGATCTGCTTGTTCGTCGGGCAAAGTGAAACCTTCTCACGTTCTCAAAGCCATGGGGACGAGCGATGAAATTGCGCGCTGCGCGCTGCGCGTTTCCTTTGGCTGGAATTCGACGGAAGCGGATGTCGACGCGGCGCTGGCGTCTATCGGGCGTCTTGTCGTTCGTCGGGAGGCTGCGTGATGGCGGCTGTTGAAACCCGCGAGAAAGTCTCTCAGCTCGGCGAGAAGTACAAATACGGCTTCGTGACCGACATCGAGATGGAACGTGCGCCGAAAGGCCTGTCTGAGGACACGGTGCGCTACATTTCGGCGAAGAAAGCCGAGCCGGAATGGATGCTGGAGTGGCGCCTTGGGGCCTTTCGCCGCTGGGTTGAGATGCACGAGCCTGACTGGGCGCGCGTGCATTATCCAGAAATCGACTACCAGAACGCTTACTATTATGCGGCGCCGAAGAACACACCCCAGAAGCAGAGCCTGGACGAAGTCGATCCGAAGCTGCTCGAGACTTACAACAAACTCGGCATTCCGCTCAGTGAGCAGATGATGCTCGCCGGTGTGGCGGTTGATGCGGTATTCGATTCTGTTTCGGTCGCGACAACGTTCAAGGAAAAACTCAACGAAGCGGGCGTGATCTTCTGCCCGATCTCGGAAGCAATCCGCGATTATCCCGACCTCGTGAAAAAATATCTCGGCACCGTCGTGCCGGTCACGGACAATTTCTTTGCGACGTTGAACTCCGCGGTCTTCTCGGACGGCACTTTCGTCTACGTGCCAAAGGGCGTGCGTTGCCCGATGGAATTGTCGACGTACTTCCGCATCAACGCGTCGGAGACCGGCCAGTTCGAACGCACTCTGATCGTTGCCGACGAGGGCGCCTATGTGAGTTATCTCGAGGGCTGCACGGCGCCAAAGCGTGACGAGAACCAGCTTCATGCCGCAGTTGTCGAACTGATCGCGCTGGACGGCGCAGAGATCAAATATTCGACGGTGCAGAACTGGTACCCCGGCGACGAAGGGGGCAAGGGCGGCATCTACAACTTCGTCACCAAGCGTGGCGATTGCCGCGGTCACGGTTCTAAAATTTCCTGGACGCAGGTTGAGACCGGTTCGGCGATTACTTGGAAGTATCCCAGTTGCATATTGCGCGGCGACAACTCCGTGGGCGAGTTCTATTCCATCGCAATCGCCAACAACTACCAGCAGGCTGATACCGGCACCAAGATGATCCATCTGGGCAAGAACACGCGCTCGCGGATCATCTCGAAGGGCATTTCGGCGGGCAAGGCACAGAATACGTATCGCGGTCTCGTCAGCGTGCATCCCAAAGCCGCGAGTGCGCGCAACTACACGCAGTGTGACTCGCTGCTCATTGGTGGAAGCTGCGGCGCACATACGGTGCCCTATATCGAAAGTCGTAACCCGACGGCGCGCATCGAGCATGAAGCGACCACGTCGAAGATTGCGGACGATCAGCTTTTCTATTGCCTCCAGCGCGGTATAGGGCAGGAGGAAGCCGTGGCGCTGATTGTCAATGGCTTCTGCAAGGAAGTGCTCCAGCAATTGCCTATGGAGTTCGCGGTCGAGGCGCAGAAGCTCGTCGGAATTAGCTTGGAAGGCAGCGTTGGATAGAATGCTTGAGATCAAGAACCTTCACGCCGCTGTCGATGGCAAGGAGATCCTCAAAGGGTTGAGTCTCACTGTTAACGCGGGCGAGGTGCACGCGATCATGGGCCCGAATGGCTCGGGCAAGTCGACACTGTCTTATGTGCTGGCAGGCCGCGCCGGCTACGAGATCACCGGTGGATCGATTGCCTACAAGGGTGAAGATATCAATGCTTTGCCGCCCGAAGCACGCGCGGCGAAAGGCGTGTTCCTGGCGATGCAGTATCCGGTGGAAATCCCGGGCGTGACCACGCTTACCTTTCTCAAGACCGCATTGAATGCCCAGCGGCGCGCGCGCGGCGAAAAAGACCTGGATGCGATGACCGTGCTTAAGCTTGTGCGCGGCAAGGCTGCCGAGTTGCGCGTATCCGAAGATATGCTCAAGCGCGCGTTGAATGTCGGCTTTTCCGGCGGCGAGAAGAAGCGTCTCGAAATCCTTCAGATGTCTCTGTTTGAGCCGTCTCTTGCAATTCTCGACGAAACCGATTCTGGACTCGACATCGATGCCTTGCGTCTGGTTGCGGAGGGCGTAAACGCGCTTCGCTCGCCGGATCGTGCGATGTTGGTCATCACGCATTATCAGCGCCTGCTCGAATACATCGTGCCGGACAGGATTCACGTTCTGTCGGGCGGGCGCATCATTAAGGAAGGCGGCAAGGAATTGGCGCTGGAGCTTGAAGCCAAAGGCTACGAGCAGATCATCAAGGACGCGGCATGACGGCATTGCGCGCCAAGGCTGCCGAAGATTTTCGCGCACGGGGCGTACCGCATCGGCGCGTCGAGGCATGGAAGTATTCGGACCTGAAATCGGTGATCGACGCCGACCAGGTCGTTTCTGCCGGCGCGGTGCAGTGGACCATCGAGGCAGAGGGCGTCGAAATGATTGGCGCTGGCGATGGAGGCTCTGCAGGTGCGATGGGCGAGGCATCTGTGGCATTTGCGACGGCCGGATTTGGACTGCGTGTCGCGAAAGCCGGAAAGGCAAAAGTAGCCTTCGCGACACCGGGGCAGGCCCGGGTGCGCATTGTGCTCGAGCCGGGCGCGACGCTCGACTACATCGAGATCGCGGAAGGCGACGGGTTCCAGAATATCGGCATGGATGTGAGCGTCGGCAAAGGCGCGGTGTTCACGCATGTGCGCATTGCGCGCAAGGGCAGTGGCGTGCGCATCGAGGACGTCAACGCGAATGTCGCGGAAGACGGTATCTATCATCTGCATGCCGCGCACTTTGGTGGCGAACTTTCGCGGCTGGAACTCAAGATCGCGCTCAACGGAAAAAATGCATCGGCGCATTTGTCGGGCGTTGGCGTCCTGGATGCCATGCACGCGGACGTCACGACGCATGTCATTCACGCCAAAGGCGGTACGCAGAGCACGCAGCTCTTCAAGTATGTCGCGGCTGGCAAGGCGCGCGCGGTATACCAGGGTAAGATAACCGTGGCTGAAGGCGCTGACGGCTCCGACAGCCGCCAGACGGCCAAAGCGCTGTTGCTGGATGAACGTGCCGAGGCGGATCTGAAGCCGGAACTTGAGATTTTTGCCGACGATGTGAAATGCGCCCACGGCGCAGCGGTCGGAGATCTGGAAGCGGACTCGCTGTTCTACCTTCGCGCCCGCGGCATTCCGGAAGACGAAGCGCGAGGGCTGCTCATCCGCGCCTTCCTGCACGAAGCATTCGATCGCGTGCGTGACGATCTGCGCGATGCGCTGTGGACGGCGGTCGAGGAGGCGTTGTGAACGCTCCCGCAAAGACCCTGTTCGACCCTGCCGTAGCGCGCAGAGACTTTGAGATTCTGTCGCGCGAGGTCCACGGTAAGCCGCTTGTCTATCTCGACAATGCGGCGTCGGCGCAGAAGCCGCGCCAGGTGCTCGACGCGATGCGCGACTTCGCATCGAACGAGTATGCAAACGTTCACCGTGGCGTGCATTTTCTTTCCGCCGCTGCGACCGAGCGCTATGAAGCGGCGCGTGGGGCAGTGCGGCGTTTCTTGAACGCCGCGAAAGTGGAAGAGATTGTCTTCACCAAGGGGGGGACCGAGGCGATCAACCTCGTTTCCTATTCTTATCTTGCGCCGCGCGTCCAGCCCGGCGATGAGATCGTGCTGTCGATCATGGAGCATCACTCCAACATCGTGCCGTGGCATTTCCTGCGGGAACGTCAAGGTGCGGTATTGCGCTGGGTCGATGTCGATGATGACGGATCGTTGAACGCGGATGCCGTCGATGCGGCTATCGGGCCGAACACGAAGCTTGTTGCCGTATCGCACATGTCCAATGTGCTGGGGACTGTCTCGCCGCTCAGGGAGATCGTCGCGCGCGCGCACGCCAAGGGTGTTCCGGTCTTCGCCGACGGGTGTCAGGGCGCCGTGCATGAGGTCGTGGATGTGCGGGACATGGACGTCGATTTCTATTGCATCACTGGTCACAAGCTGTACGGCCCCACCGGCATCGGTGCGCTCTACGCGAAACATGCACTTCTGAAAGGCATGCGGCCCTTCAATGGCGGCGGCGAGATGATCCGCGAAGTAAGCCGGGAGAACGTCACCTATGCCGATCCGCCGGCGCGGTTCGAGGCAGGCACGCCGCCGATTGTCGAGAGCGTCGGCCTGGCGGCGGCCATCGACTATCTGAGCGCGTTCGATCGTGCAGCCATCAGGGCTCATGAACACGATCTCTACGTCTATGCGCGCGAGCGCGTGCGGGCCTTTAATTGGCTGCGGGTTGTGGGCGACGCGCCGGGGAAAGGAGCGATCCTTTCTTTCGAGGCGGAAGGCATGCATGCGCATGACCTTGCAACGATCCTAGACTGCGAAGGCGTCGCGGTTCGCGCAGGACATCATTGTGCGCAGCCCTTGATGGAGCGCTTCGGCACGGCATCGACGACGCGCGCCTCGTTTGGGCTGTACAACACACGCGGCGAGGTCGATGTGCTGATCGATGCACTCGCCAGGGCGCGGAAGATACTGGGTTAGGCGATGGACGATTCACTGCGCGAGCTTTACCAGGACGTGATCCTCGATCATTCGCGCCACCCGCGCCACTTTGGGCCGCTGCCCGAAGCGTCGCATGTGGGGGAGGGGCACAATCCGCTCTGTGGCGATCGGGTGAAGATCTATCTACTGCTCGACAAGGCCAACCGCATTGCGGATATCAAGTTCGAGGGCAAGGGCTGTGCGATCAGCCAGGCTTCTGCCTCGTTGATGACAGATATGATCATCGGGCGCACGGTCGATGAGGCCGAGACGCTGATGGGCGGCTTTCTGCATCTGGTGAAGGGCGAGGATACCGAGCTCACAGGCGACGATCGCGACCGGCTGGAAGTCATGGCGGGTGTTTCGGCGTTTCCGATGCGCGTCAAATGCGCGACATTGGCGTGGCATACGATGAAGTTGGCATTGGAGGGCGGTGAAGCCGCCAAAAGCGAATGAGTACGGAAGCGCTCAAACAGGAAGGCGTATCGGCCATTCCGCCGCAAGAGCTGGCGGAGTTCACGCAGAAACTCATCGCCGCGCTGAAGACCGTGTACGATCCGGAAATCCCGGTCGACATCTACGAGCTCGGTCTTATCTACAAGGTCGATGTTTCGGATCATAAGGATGTGGCCGTCGATATGACGCTGACCGCGCCGAACTGCCCGGTCGCGGGCGAGATGCCGCGCATGGTGCAGGAAGCTCTCGAAGGCGTCGAAGGCATCGGCAAGGTCACGGTGGAGATGACCTTCGATCCGCCCTGGACGCCGGAACGGATGAGCGAAGAAGCCAAACTCGAACTGAACATGTTCTGATGGAAACGACAGCAACCACCTCCAGGCCGAAACGCGAGCGCCCGAAAGCGGTGCGCCTGACCGATGCCGCGGCGACGCGCATCCGCGAGATCATGGACAACGCCGAAGGCCAGTATCAGGGCGTGCGCGTCGGCGTGACCAATGGCGGCTGCGCCGGCATGAGTTACACGATGGACTACGCCGAAGATATCAAGCCGCTCGATGAAGTTGTCGAGGACAAGGGCGTGAAGATCTTCATCGATCCCAAGGCGATCCTGTTCCTGATCGGCACCGAGATGGATTTCGTGCGCGAGAAGATGGGCGCGCGTTTCGTGTTCAACAACCCGAACCAGACCGCGGCCTGCGGCTGCGGCGAAAGCGTGTCGATCACGCCGGCGAAGGCGGATTGATTTCCGTTCCTTTTCTTTCGTCATGGCCGCCCTTGTGGCGGCCATCCATTTTCCAGAGGCCCATAGCCTGAGTTCATGGATGGCCGGGACAAGCCCGGCCATGACGAAGTGGTTTGTTGGAAAAAGAGTCTCACCAAACAATCTCCTTAAAAGAAAAGCCCCGGCGGATATCGGCGCTGGAGCTTTTCGGTCCATGGCTACGCGGCAGGCCCGCGGACGGCCGGGTCACCGGCCAATCACAGAGCACCTTCGCTTCAACCTCCCCGGCTTCCATGCGTTGCGCGGGCGCTGGCCCCGGCGCGCGTGGGGCAGGCGATCCGAACTTCGCGCGAGGTGCCCGCAAGCTGGCCCTCTTGCCTGTCTGGTCTTGCGCTATCTCTAGAGTTTCACGGCGGACTCCTTCCAATCATCCGGAACAGATGGTGAACTTAAAATCCTATTTCAAGGGGCTTTGGAGAAATTATTCCTGACAATTTGTCATTTCGCGGATCCTAAACACTTTGCCGGTATCTCTGTCGCTATCGCGCGGAATGCGCTGAGAGGCGGGCTTATGGAAGCAATCGACATGCTGGTGGTCGGCAGCGGGCCTGCGGGGCGGCGCGCGGCTGTGCAGTCGGCGAAGCTCGGCAAGTCGGTGCTGGTCGTGGATCGCGGCAAGCGGCTCGGTGGCGTGTCGGTTCACACGGGCACCATTCCGTCCAAGACGCTGCGTGAGACGGTACTGAACCTCAGTGGCTGGCGCGAGCGCGGATTCTATGGCCGCGGCTATCGCGTGAAACAAAGCATCTCTTCGGAGGATCTTGTCGAGCGCCTGCAGAAGACGCTCGATCACGAGGTCGAAGTGCTGCAGCACCAGTTCATGCGCAACACGGTGCGCAGCATGTTTGCCGCGGCGAAGTTCCTGGGTCCGAACCGCGTGCAGCTCACGAACGATGCCGGCGCAGTGAGCGAGGCGGCGTTCGACTACGCGCTGATCGCGACGGGTACACATCCGCACCGGCCGCACAATGTGCCGTTCGACGGCAAGCGCGTCTTCGATAGCGACGAGATTCTCAATCTTGAGCATCTGCCACGTACGCTCACAGTGATCGGTGGTGGCGTGATCGGTGTGGAATACGCGACCATCTTCTCGGCGCTCGACGTGCCTGTGACGCTGATCGAGTCCCGCGAAAACATTCTGGAATTCGTCGACCGCGAGATCGTGGACGATTTCATCCACCAGATGCGCGACCGCGGCATGACGATCCGGCTGGGCAGCGCGGTTAAGGAGATCGTCTCCGGACCGGATTGTGTCACAGTGACTTTGACGGATGGCCGCCATGTCCGCTCCGACATGCTGCTCTACGCGGCGGGCCGTTCGGGCAATGTCGAAGGCCTGGGATTGGACGCGCTCGGCATCGAGGCGGACAATCGCGGCCGGATCAAGGTCGATCCGCACACCTATCAGACCAGCGTTCCGCATATCTACGCCGCCGGCGACATCATCGGCTTCCCGAGTCTCGCCTCGACATCGATGGAGCAGGGCCGCGTGGCCGCGTGCCATGCGTTCAACATGAAGCTGCCGCCGTCGCCGGAGACGTTTCCCTATGGCATCTATGCCGTGCCGGAGATTTCGACCGTCGGCCAATCCGAAGAGCAGGTGCGCGCCAGCGGCGTTGCCTATGAATGCGGCATCGCGCGATTCCGCGAGACGTCGCGCGGCCACATCATGGGCGTAAATTCCGGCTTCCTGAAGCTGATCTTCGCGTTGGGTAGCCGCCGCCTTCTCGGCGCCCATATCGTCGGCGAGGGCGCGACGGAGCTGATCCATATCGGCCAGGCGGTTATCAACCTGCATGGCACCGTGGATTTCTTTGTTGAGAACACGTTCAACTATCCCACGCTCGCCGAGGCCTACAAGGTCGCGGGACTGGACGCGTGGAACCGGATGGGGCAAGCGTAAGCCGGAATATTTCCGGCACTGCGATGAACGACCCGCATCGTCTCGACGATCTGTTTTCCGAATTCGGCCCGATCGCGCTCAAGCGGTTTTTCGGCGGTGAAGGCATTTACGTCGGCGAGATCATGATCGCCGCGATCTTCGACGACATCATCTATCTCACGACCAATCCGGAGACGCGCGGCGCGTTCCTCGCCGAGAAATGCAAGCCGTTCACGTTCGAGAAGCGCAGCACCGGCGAGATGATCGAAACACACTGGTACGCGATGCCGGACCGTCTCTACGACGACCCGGAAGAACTGGCACAGTGGGCGCGCACGGCGTTGAACGTCGCTGCGAATTCCGAGACCACAAAGAAAAAGCAGGCGAAGAAAGCTGGCGCTGCAAAGAGGAGTTTATCGCAATCAAAGCGACGCCGTACCTAAA
>Ga0335075_10001136_pt1 | contig 44366 bp, 31 predicted proteins | sample Lox_Sample_24_FD_206723 | JGI IMG/M metagenome (GOLD analysis project Ga0335075, IMG submission 206723) | Soil microbial communities from Loxahatchee National Wildlife Refuge, Florida, United States - Lox_Sample_2.4 | ecosystem: Environmental > Terrestrial > Soil > Wetlands | place: USA... | reverse complement strand
CAGTACGTCGACGGCAATGGCGGCAACATCTCCGCCCGCATCTCGCGCGATTACATTCTCTGTACCCCCACCCTGGTCAGCAAGGGCGATCTCCACATCGACGATATCTCCCTGGTGGACCTCGAGAATTGCCAGATCTGCGGGAATCGTGCCCAAACCAGCGAAATCCGCCTGCATCTCGAAATTTACAAGGCTGTCCCGCAGGCCAAAGCCGTCATCCACTGCCATCCGCCCTACGCCACGGCGCACGCCATTGCCGATGTCGTCCCTCAGGGCAATCTGCTGCCCGAGCAGGAAGTCTTCATTGGTCCCGTGGTCATCGCTCCGTACGAAACCCCCGGCACCACGGCCTTCGCCAGGACGGTTCTGCCCTGGGTGCGCCGGCACAACACCATCCTGCTCTCCCACCACGGCATCGTCTGCTGGGCCGACACCGTTACTCACGCCGAGTGGTACACCGAGGTGATCGACACCTACTGCAAGACGGTGATGATTGCCCGTCAGCTCCGGCCGGACCTGACCGAAATCCCTCCCGACAAGATCGAAGACCTGCTCGCCTTTAAGAAACGCATCGATCTCAGTCTCCCCGACGCACGTCTGCCCGTCGATGAATCCCCGGTTGCGGCCGGCGGCGCGCTCCGCCGCCGGCGATCCCTCAGCGATGACGAGATCGATTCTCTCGTCGCCTCCCTCACCAATAACATCCTTCGCTTTTTCGAGAAGGCATGACCTCTCCTGCGCGCTTTCTGGCCGTCGATCTCGGCGCATCCAGTGGCCGTGCGATGGTTTCGAGCTGGAGCGGTGAGCGCTTCCAGCTTGACGAGCTGCACCGCTTCCCCAACGGCGGCGTCGCCGTTGGCTGCGATCTCTACTGGGACGCCCTCGGGCTGTGGCAGCACCTGCTCGACAGCCTCATGGAATTCCGCGCCGCTTACGGCGAAGCTCCGGATGGCATCGCCATCGATGCCTGGGGCGTCGACTTTGCCCTCCTCGACGCCCACGGCCGCCTCGTCGGCAATCCCTTCCACTATCGCGACCGCCGAACCTGCGGCATCGCCCCGCACCTCTTGCAACTCGTCCCCGAAGAGGAGTGGTTCGCCGAGACCGGCGTCCAGACCATGGAGATCAACACCCTGTTCCAGCTCTACAGCATGGTGCGCAGCCGCGACCCCCAGCTCGAGGCGGCCCGCCGGCTGGTCATGATCCCGGATCTCTTCCTGTATTTCCTCTGCGGGGAGCAGTGCGCCGAATACACGGAAGCCACCACCTCGCAGATGTACTCGCTGCGGCGGTCCGCCTGGGCAGTGTCGCTGCTGGAGCGCGTTGGCATCTCCCCGTCGCTCCTGCCTCCCGTCGTTGCGCCGGCAACCGCGGTCGCCCCGGTGCGCTCGCGCGTGCTCGAGGAATGTGGCTTCTCGGGCGATGTGCCGGCCATCGCCGCGGCCTCCCACGATACCGCCTCCGCCGTTGCCTCCATCCCCGATATGGACGAGAGCAGCGTCTTCCTCAGCTGCGGCACGTGGAGCCTGATCGGCGTCGAAGTCTCCGTGCCGAACACCTCGCCCGAGGCCCGCAGACTCCGCTTCACCAACGAGGGCGGCGCCGGCGGCGGCATCCTTCTGCTTCGCAACCTCACCGGCCTTTGGATCCTCCAGGAGTGTCTCCGCCACTGGAAGCTCCACGGCCCCGCGCTGCGCTGGGACGATCTCGTCAGCGCCGCGCGCGAAGCGCCTGCCCTCCGCTCCTTTTTCGATCCCAACGATCCGTACCTCCAGGCCGCCGCAGACATGCCCGCCGCTATCCGCCACTGCTGCAGCCGGACGCGCCAATACGTCCCCGAATCTGTCGGCGAAGTCGCGCGCTGTGCCTTCGAAAGCCTTGCTCTCAAATACCGTTCCTGTGTCGAGTCTCTCGCTCAGCTCACCGGCCGCACGCTGGAAACCCTGCGCATCGTCGGCGGCGGCGGGCAGAACGGCCTCCTCTGCCAGCTCATCGCCGACTGCACCGGCCTCACCGTCGTCGCCGGACCTGTCGAAGCTTCCGCCCTGGGCAGTGGCATGCTGCAGGCCATCGCTACAGGACATATTTCGGACATTGCGTCGGGGCGCGCCGCCATTGCGGCCTCCATCGAGCGCACAACCTGGCAGCCCCATCGAGGCGACGCCTGGGAAGACGCCTGGGCCCGCTTTCGGCAGCTGGAAGTGGATTAGCATTGCCCGGCGCTCCGGTTGCGCGCCGGTTACTCATGAAGGAGGAACCATGTCGTCCTACACCTTGCCCGCTCTCAAAAATGCCGAAGAGCTTCCTGCCGGCGAAGCCCTCCTCATCGCCAGCGGCGACCTCCGCCAGTCCGCCAATCAGGTGTGCTGGCCCGCGCAGGCCGAGGTGGAGAAAAAGCTCGTTGAGGCCTTCCGCTCCCAGGGCGTCACGCTCCGCCGCGCCCATCCTTATATGGAGAACCTGAAGCATGGCTTCATCTACAGCCAGCGCATGGGGATGGATGTCTTCGAGGCCATCGACAGGAACGCGCCCCTGGTCATCGCCGAAGCCGTCTGGCAGTACAGCCACAACGTCCTCGCCGGCCTGCAGAGCCATCGCGGTCCCATCCTCACCGTCGCCAACTGGTCAGGACAGTGGCCCGGCCTGGTCGGCATGCTCAATCTCAACGGCTGCCTTTACAAATCCGGCGTCAAGTTCAGCACCATCTGGAGCCGCGACTTCGACGACTCCTTCTTCCACAACGGCCTGCGCCAGTGGCTCAAAGATCACCGCATCGTCCACGATTCCAGCCACGTTCACGATCTCAGGCTGTCGAGCCTTCCCAGACAGGAAGCCGCGCTGGGCAAGGCGCTCGCACGCGAGCTGCAGTCCCGCAAAGCTATTCTCGGCGTCTTCGACGAGGGCTGCATGGGCATGTACAACGCCATCATCGAAGACCCGCTCCTCAACCCCACCGGCCTCTACAAGGAGCGCCTCAGCCAGTCCGCCCTGGTCGCCGCGATGCGTGAAGTCTCCGACGACGAGGCGCAGAAGGTTCGTTCCTGGCTGGACACTGCCGGCCTCACCTTCCGCACCGGCCCCAATGAGGAAACCGACCTCACCGACCGCCAGATCCTCGATCAGTGCCGCATGTACATCGCCGCCCTGCGCATCGCTGCCGACTTCGGCTGCGACGCCATCGGCATTCAATACCAGCAGGGCCTCAAGGACATGGCCCCGGCCTCGGACCTCGTCGAGGGCCTGCTGAACAACGTCGAGCGCCCGCCCGCCTTCGATAAGAACGGCAAGGAGCTTTACGCAGGCCGCCCGTTGCCCCACTTCAACGAAGTGGACGAATGCGCCGGGCTCGACGCAGTCGTCACCAACCGCGTCTGGACCGCCATGCATCTCGATCCTGCCACCACGCTCCACGACGTTCGCTGGGGCGAACACTACAAGGGCGACGGCATCGACGACTTCGTCTGGGTCTTCCAGATCTCCGGCGCCGCGCCCGCCTCGCACTTCGCCCACGGCTACAAGAAAGCGGTCAGCGAGCGCCAGCCGCCCATGTATTTCCGGCTCGGCGGCGGCACCCTCAAGGGCGTCTGCAAGCCGGGCTCCATCATCTGGAGCCGCGTCTTCGTCGAGGGCGGCAAACTCCACGCCGACCTCGGTCTCGCTACCGTCATCTCCCTTCCGGATCAGGAAACCGAGCGGCGTCTGCGCTCCGTGACGTATCAGTGGCCCATCATGCATGCCTGCCTGCACGGCATCACCCGCGATCAGTTCATGGCGCGCCATCACGCCAATCATCTGAACGTCGCCTACGCTCCATCGCCGGAAATCGCCGAGAAGGCGCTCGCTGCCAAAGCTGCGATGCTGGCCGCCATGGGCATTCACGTCCATCTCTGCGGCGTCACACCCTGGTCGTAAGGAATATGCAGCAGGAATAGTTACAAGATCATCGGAGGGCCATCGCGCATGTTCGTTTCCGGTCCGGCAGCATCGCAGACGTCCTCCGATGCGCCGCACAAAATGATTCCCGCCGGCATGGGGCTGCAGTTCTTTCTGGTCACCGCCCTCTTTTTCTTCTGGGGCATGCCCAACAACCTGAACGATGTCCTGATCCGCCAGTTCATGACATCGTTTGCCATCAACCGCTTCAGGGCCGGACTCGTCCAGTCCGCCTTCTACCTCGGCTATTTTGTCCTCGCCATTCCCGCCGCGCTGCTCATGCGCAAATACGGTTACAAATTTGGATTCGTCGCCGGCCTGCTCCTCTTCGGCGCTGGAGCCATCCTCTTCTGGCCCGCCGCGGTCGTCGACCGGTACTGGTTTTTCCTCGCCGCGCTCTTCGTTATCGCTGCCGGTCTCTCGTTTCTTGAGACCGCCTCCAACCCGTACGTCGCGCAGATGGGCGACCCGGCCAGCGCTGCCCGCCGCCTCAATTTCGCCCAGGCCTTCAATCCCCTCGGCGCCATCTCCGGCGTCCTGATCGGCACCGTCTTCATTTTTTCCGGAATCGAGCTCAAGCCAGCGCAGGTTTCTGCCATGAAGCTGGCCGGCACGTACCGCGCCTATCTGCGCCACGAAACCATGCGTGTCGTCACGCCCTACCTCGTCATCGGGACCGTGGTGCTCCTCTGGGCCTTTCTCATTGCCATCACGAAATTCCCTCGCATCGAAAGCGAGCATGAAGGCGAAGCCGGCGGACACGGACACATCATCGAGCTCCTCCGTCAGCCCAATTTCCTGTTCGCAGTCCTCGCCCAGTTCATGTACGTCGGCGCTCAGGTCTGCACCTGGAGCTACTTCATCCAGTACATTCAGGAAACCGCCCACCAGCCCGAGAAGACCGCCGGCTACATCCTCACCGGCACCCTCTTCGCCTTCGGTCTGGGCCGCTTCAGCTCAACGGAAATCATGCGCCGCGTGCGCCCCGACCGCCTTATGGGCCTCTACGCCGTCATCAACGTTGGTCTCGTTGCTGTCGGCGTGCTCTTTCCCGGCTGGATCGGCATAGGCTCCATCTTCCTCACCAGCTTCTTCATGTCCGTCATGTATCCCACCATCTTCGCTCTCGGCATCGAAGGCCTCGGGCCCAACACCAAAATCGCCGGCTCCTTCATCGTCATGTCCATCGTCGGCGGCGGCGTGCTCACGCCCGTTATGGGATGGGTCTCTCAGCTCACCCACAGCATCGCCCTGTCTTATCTAATCCCGCTCGGCTGCTACATCGTCATCGCGTTCTATTCTTATGTGGGGCACCGCATGGGCAAGCCTCGCGCCGGGATCAACCTCGCCGCGGAGGTCTGACCCGCCCGCTCATTGCCGGCATTCATCGAGGGGCTTTCCGCCTTGCGCATCTCGCTCTTCATCACGTGCTACAACGACGCGCTCTTTCCCTCGACCGGCAAGGCCGTGGTGCGCGTTCTTGAGCGCCTCGGCCACTCCATCGACTTCAATCCCGCCCAGACCTGCTGCGGCCAGATGCACTGGAACACCGGCTATCTGCGCGAAGCCGTCCCCATCATCCGCCACTTCGTCTCCACCTTTCGCGACGCCGACACCATCTGCATTCCCTCTTCGTCGTGCGTCGCCATGATCCGCGACCACTACCCCAAGGCCGCGCGCGAATCCGGCGACCCCGGCTTCATTGCCGACGTCGAAGCTCTGCTCCCGCGCGTCTTCGAGTTCTCCGAGCTGCTCGTCAACCATCTCGGCGTCGAAGACGTTGGCGCCACCTTCCCCCATCGCGTCACCTACCACGCCAGTTGCCACTCGCTGCGCAGCCTGCGCCTCGGCGACATCCCCATCCGCCTCCTGCGCCGCGTCCGCGGCCTCACCCTCTGCGATCTCCAGGGCCTCGACCAGTGCTGCGGCTTCGGCGGCACCTTCGCCATCAAAAACGCGGACGTCTCCTCGGCCATGGTCGCCGACAAGACCCGCAGCATTCTGGACACCGGCGCCGAGGTCTGCACCGCCGTCGACAACTCCTGCCTCATGCACCTCTATGGCGCGCTCCATCGCCAGCGCACCCCCGTTCGCACCGCGCACCTCGCCGAGATCCTCGCTTCCGAGGGCGCGTCATGAGCAAGCCCGCCGATTTCCCCCAAGCAGCACGCGAGGTCCTGCAGGATGCGCAGATGCGCCGCAACGTTGCGCATGCCACAGATGTCATCCGCAATAAGCGCGATCGCGTCGTCGCCGAGCATCCCGCCTGGCAAAGTCTCCGCGACGCCGGCAGCGCCATTCGCCGCGAAGCCCTGCTCCAACTCGATCGCTACCTGCTCCAGTTCGAAGCCGCCTGTACCCAGGCCGGAGGCCAGGTCCACTGGGCCGTCGATGCCGATGCCGCCAACCGCATCGTCCTCGATCTCCTCGCGCGCCACTCCGCCCGCGAAATCGTCAAGATCAAGTCGATGACCACCGAGGAAATCGGCCTCAACCGCGCCGTCGAGGCCCATGGCATCGCCGCCGTCGAAACCGATCTCGCTGAGTTGATCATCCAGCTCGGCCACGACCAACCCTCCCACATCGTCGTCCCCGCGCTGCACAAAAACCGCCAGCAGATTCGCGAGCTCTTCCAGCGCGAGATGCACCTCGACTCCCTCGGCGACACCCCCGAAGACCTCACCGCGGCCGCGCGCGCTTACCTGCGCCGCAAATTTCTCTCCGCATCTGTAGCCGTCAGTGGTGCAAATTTCCTGATCGCGGAAACCGGCAGCGTCGTCATCGTCGAATCCGAGGGCAACGGCCGCATGTGCCTCACCCTCCCGCCCGTGCTCATCGCCATCGCCGGCATCGAAAAAGTCATCCCGCGCTATCGCGATCTCGACGTCTTCCTCGAAACCCTCCCCCGTTCCGCCACCGGCGAGCGCATGAACCCCTACAACTCCATCTGGACCGGCGTCCGCCCCGGCGACGGCCCCCAGGAATTTCACGTCATCCTGCTCGACAACGGCCGCAGCCGCATCCTGCGCGACCCTGAAGCCAGCCAGACCCTCAAGTGCATTCGCTGCGGAGCCTGCCAGAACGTTTGCCCCGTCTACCGCCAGACCGGCGGCCACGCCTACCGCTCCGTCTACGCCGGACCCATCGGCGCCATCCTCACCCCGCAGTTGCATCAACTCGAGCAGGGCGCCTCGCTCCCCTACGCATCCTCGCTCTGCGGGGCGTGCTACGAAGTCTGCCCCGTCAAAATCGACATTCCTGAGGTCCTCATCCATCTCCGCGGACAGGTCGTGCGCAAGCAGCAATCGACGCTGGCCGGCACATTCGGCGCGTGGAACCTCGGCATGCAACTCGCCGCGCAGGTCTTCGCAAGCGGCGACCGCCTCGCCCTCGCCGAAACCCTCGGCCGGCTCGGCCAGCGTCCCTTCGTTTCCTCGAGCGGATTCATCGAGCACTTGCCCTTCATGCTCTCCGGCTGGACGCAATCCCGCGACCTCGCGCCGCTTCCTGCCGAATCCTTCCGCGAATGGTGGGCCAAACGATCCTCGAGGATCACCCCATGAGCGACCGCGACACCATCCTCCACAGCATACGCGAATCTCTCCGCGCCTCCTCGCAAGCGACCGCCGTCGCTTCTACCCGCTCCGATGCAGCCGGCGATCCCATCCCCCGCACTTATCGCGAATCCTCGCCGCGCACGCTCGCCGACCGTCTCGCCCTCTTCGAGCATCGTCTCCGCGACTACGAGGCCGGAATCACGCGTGCACCTGCCTCCGCCATCGCCGCCGCCATTGCCCAATGCCTCGCCGCGCGATTCATCTCGCGTCTCGCTGTGCCGCGCGGCCTTCCCGACTCCTGGCTCCCGCCGGGCATCCACTTCGAACCCGCCGACGACCTCGATCCCGCGGCACTCGAAGCCTTCCCCGGCGTCCTCACCGCCTGCACCCTCGCCATCGCCGAAACCGGAACCATCGTCCTGCAGTCCGGGCCCGGCCAGGGTCCGCGCCGGCTCTCGCTTGTCCCCGACTACCACCTCTGCGTCGTGCTCGATACTCAATTTGTCGACACCGTCCCCGAGGCGTTCGCGCAGCTCTCCGCCACGGCCACCCTGCCAACGACGTTCATCTCCGGCCCGTCGGCGACCTCCGACATCGAGATGACCCGCGTTCGCGGCGTTCACGGCCCCCGCACCCTCGAGGTCATCCTCGTTCAACATCCGGTCTCATGACTGCGCGCACCCGGGGTGCATGGGGTCAATGAACGAATCAGGGCTCGGCGGCTGCGCCCTCAGATGCCGGGCGATTTAAACGCTGTCCGAAAAGATTTCTGGTCCTCGAGCGCCAGCGCGAGGAGTCACTCTGCTCGAAGATGGGGAAGCGCCAGCCTCGCCTTCGGCTAGCCCTGGATTTGGTGTTCGCGCCAAACGGTGGCGACATCTCGATTCTCCGCCAGCGCTCGAATCACCTGGATGTTGGCGTCGCCGGCCTGCGCGCGAAAGCCACCGATCCCGCCTGCGGCATTCAGGGTATCCTGCGCCTGCATATAGACACTTCTCCAGCGCGGATTCTCGTCGGGATCGTGACTGGCCGCGTTGGCTCCTCCCAGCGGCAGCAGGATGTGTTTGCACGCGTGATAGTCCAGAGCAACCGGATCGTGGCCGGCGAGGATGATGTTCTCGCGGCTGGTGAGGCTGGGCGGATATCCAATGCATCCGCTGACGTGCTGGCCGTTGACGTCCATCGATCCGTAGCTCACCCAGAGGCAATCGAGGATGCTGAGGTCGGGCGCGCGAACTTCCGTCCACATGCGGGCGCATTGCGATCCCAGATCCTGATAGTGCCGCCGCGCGGTTGTCCCGTCGCGCATGGAGAGGGTGCCGTAGACGATCTTGAGGGCGCCGGTCATGCCGATGTCGCCGCTGTGGTCCTTGAGGACTGCGCAGTGAATCAGCTTCAGGTTCTGCGCGTAGGCGCTGCTCGTCCATCGTCCTTCGCGCAGCTCGATGCGGTTTTCCTGGGCGGTGGTAAAGCATGGATAGGAGACACATCCGGTGCCGGATTCGCCGACGCGCCGATACCCGTTGGTTCGGTGGTCGTCCGCCGCGATCCAGGTATTCACGTAGGGGTCCATCAGGAACGAACTGACCGGTTTGCCGGCAAAGACCGTGCGCACCAGATAATCGATCGTGGTCACCCCCTGTTCCTCGGCGTTGACCACGATCTTCCCGATCAACTCGGGGAAGGGTCTGTACTCCTCCATGTTTGCATCGGAATGGACGCCGTCGAATGCGGCCGGCCTTCCCTGGCCGTTCTCGAAAATGACGATCTCGCCGTGGAATCCTTCGGGATGCTGGAGGATGCGATGGACCAGGCCGCGCAGCAGATCCGTGTTGGTTCCCCCCCGGCATTTCCACTGGGCGTTCACCTTGAGGATCACGACATCGTCCGGCGCGATGAGGCCATCGGGACCGCCGAGGATTGTACTCGTGCTGGTGCGGTAAAGTTTGGTGCCGTGTTCGGCAAGCAGATGCAGCATTGCGTCCACTCCGACGTGGCGAAGCTGGCCATCGTGAACCGGGCAGCCATCGACGCGAAAGACAAGGGACCGATGCTCGCCAGGCTGAGGGAAGAAGCCGCCGGGATCCAGCCGTTCGAGCCAGGGGAGGGGCACCGCGCTGAGTGCGGTCCCCTGGAGGAATTGGCGGCGGGACAGGCGGGACGACGCACGACTCGAACCACGGGTTTTCACGGGGAGCCTCCGGCCGGCAACCGCGTCGGCGCAGCACAGATCGCAGAACCAGCCTGCGACACGGTTCCCGGCGCAGTATGGCTCCGATTGGAGCCGTCGTCGCGCTGAAATTGCGGGCGTGCGTTACGTCGGTAATGGGTCTGCGCGCAAAGCGGCTGCGGCTCGCGGATTGATCTGAGATTCGCTGACCGCACATCCAGACGGCCTGACTCTGCAACGGGGCACGGCGTCCTCGCTCAGGGTGAGCGGCAGTGCAGATCTCTATGACGCTGCCAGAGCGTGCCCGGGACCCTCCCTGGCGCGTAACGACCTGCGTAACACGCCCGATTTGGCGGAGTAACGCCGAGGTTTCCCGCGTTATGTAGCTACTCCGTAGCCTCATTTAACTGGACGACTCTTTGGATGCCCACCTAGGGTTTCCTGCGACTTGGCAGAGGTTCTACAAGTCGTCGGCTCGCCAATGAGAGGTGGTCTGACCGCTGTTCAGGGCCGGCGATCCGCGCGGGTCGACAGGATGCAGGTTGTGACCTCGAAGAAGCCGGGAAACCGTGCCTTTTAGGAGGTCAGGCTCGACGTCGCCGGTCAGAGGGGTGTTCCGCACGGCCGCGAGGAAGCAATAGAGGAAGCAATAAGGTTGGCCACCTCTGCTGAAGACGCTGACACCGGCACGTGCCTGCACCCGCGTCATGAATTTTGGGAGGAAGTATGCAGAAACGAGTGACCGCAACATGGGGAGCCGTGGCACTGGCCCTCGTGCTTTCGTTTTCCGGCAAGGGCGCCTTTGGGCAGGCAGTGACGGGCACCCTGCTCGGAACGGTTCAGGATCAGACGGGAGCCGCCGTTCCCAACGCCGGCGTCACGCTCACCAACCAGGGCACCGGAGTCGTGGACAAGACCACCACCGGACCCCAGGGCTACTACACCTTTCCCACCCTCAACCCAGGCCTCTACACGGTGACGGTAAGCGCGTCCGGCTTCGAAACCGTTGTTTCGCGCAGCAACGTCGTCCAGGTGGAACAGGCGACGCGTGTGGACGTGATGCTGCGGCCCGGCAGAGTGAATGAGCAGGTGATCGTAAGCGGCCAGGCGCCGCTGGTCGAGACGACCACCTCCGACCTGGGCCAAACGATCGACCAGGTGCAGCTCCGCAACCTGCCGGTCAACGGGCGGACCGAGATGCTGCTGATGCAGCTGGCTCCTGGAACCACGCCCGCGGCATGGGGTGCGGGCAATCCCGAAGATTCCTCCGGGGCAGCATCGGTCCAGCCGGGCGGCGGCGGAGGAGGCGACTACACCTCAGCCAACGGCTTTCCGTTCGAGGGAAACCTCTATCTGGTGGACGGCGTAGAGGATGTCGAACTGGAGAATGCGTATGCGGGGCTCCAGATTCCGGAGGACTTCATCAGCGAAATGAAGCTGGAGACCAGCGATCCCTCCGCGCAATACGGCACCTTTGGCGGAATGGTGTCCAACATCACTACGAGGAGCGGAACCAACACGTTTCACGGTGAGCTTTTTGAATACAACCGTAACAACGACTGGGATGCGAAGGACTACTTCAGTCACCTGAACCCGCCTTACCATTCCAACCAGTTCGGCGGCGAGGTCGATGGCCCGATTATCCGGGACAGGCTGTTCTTCGCGGCGGATCTGCAGTGGCTGAGGACGGCCGGAGGATCGTCCGGCATTAAGACCTTGCCCACGGCGGCGGCCCGCGGCGGCGACTTGTCAGGATTCGATTCGAATGGCGCTGGCCCGATCACCAACCCGGCAGCGTGCCAGTACAGCGCTGCAGCGAATGGCATTGCGAATCCCGTGCCTTGCACGGCCAGTTCCAGCATCACCGTTGCAGGCACTTACGACACGGTGCCCGCGCAGGACATCGTGCCCCTTGCGTCGTCCTTCCTGAGCTCCTCGGTGTGGCCGTTGCCCAACATTTCCGGACTTGCCGTCAATAATGCCACGTTTGTGCAGGACACCGACTTCAGCATGCCGCAGGAAGATGCGCGCGTCGATTACGCCTTCTCGCAGCACGACCGCTTCTTCGCTCGCTTTGGGTACAGCGACCGGACGGTCTCCGAGCCTCTGTATCTGGGCGCCGACAGCTCGCCGGCCATCTTCATGAATAACGGCAATAACAACGCAACCAATCAGGTCACGAACAACGTGGTCGGCTGGGACCACATCTTTGGTAATAACGGCAACATGATCAACCAGCTGAGAATCGGCTACAGCCGCTTCGCCACCTCCCAGTTCACCACCGCGTACGGGACGGACGAAAACAACATTCTCGGCGTCCCCAATGGCAATATCGCCGCCTACCCGGATACCAGCGGTGTGGCCGCAGTCAACATCAGCGGCTTTACGGGCACGGGGGACCCGGGTTCGGTGCCTCAGGGTCTGGGACGGCTTTCCAACATTTACCAGTTCAACGACACGTTCTCGCTGGTGCGCGGCCGTCATAGCTGGATATTCGGCTTCGTGTACAACCCCATCCAGGCGCGCGTCACGAATCCGCAGAACGACCCTCGCGGGCAGTTCTGCGCCACCGGCGACTACACGGGTAACGGCAGCACCGGAGCGGCTCTCGCCGATTGGCTGGTGGGCGCTCTGGGCAACAGTGGCAGCTGCCAGGGGGGAGCTGTCGCCCGCGACCACTTCTTCGACTCGCCCAACACTCGGACCGCCGATATCGGGGAGTTTGCTCAGGATAACCTGCGTCTCAGCGACAAGCTGACGCTCAACCTCGGTGTCCGCTACGACATCTACACGCACCCGGTGGATACTAAAAATCTGCAAAGCAATTTCGTCGCTACTGGTACGAATGCTGGCGAGATCCAGGTAGCTTCGTCGAGCAACCGCGGCCCTAATGTGAACACCTATTACGGCAATCTCGCGCCGCGCGTCGGCTTCGCCTACACGCCTGACAACGGCAAAACGGCAATCCGCTCCGCTTTTGGGATCAGCTATTTCAATGACAACTTCGGCGCCGACGGCGGCACCCTGGAGCGCAATTTCCCCGAACTGGAACAGGAAAACAACGATGCGCCCATGAGTAACTGCTCGACGCCGTACGGCGTCAACGGAAACCCTGCGAACCCCGATTCGGCGAAGTATTCTACCTGCGGCTCGCTCATCCTCGCCAACGGACTGCCCGGCAACGTGACCACCGGAACGCCGGTGTATACGCCGATCGTTCCGTTTAGCGTAACGCCGGGCGGGCTGATCTTTTCGCCGCCGGGCTTCGGCGTCTATCAGGTCGCCCAGAACTTCCGCCAGGACGAAGCGGAAGCCTGGAACGTCAGCATCGAGCGGCAACTCGATCGGAATATGGCGCTCCGTGTCGCCTACGTGGGCACGGCTGGCAGCCACCTCTACGACGACAGGCAGCTCAACCAGTGCAATCCCACGGCGTTCGGCAACGGGCCGACCTACCAGCAGTTGCAGGCGCTGTACGGCACCACGTTGTATCCAGGTTTTCCGGAATGCGAGCCGTACTACACATTTCCCACCAACCCCGGCTGGACCCCCACCGACAATGGGTCGATCTCGACGGTGGATTTCCGCAACAGCGACAGCAAGTCGCATTACAATGCCGGCGAACTGGTGCTCGAGCGGCGCGCCGGAGCGAACCTGACCTTCACCGCCGCCTACACCTGGTCGAAGATGATGGATAACATCAACAACCCCCTCGATTCTTACGACATGCATCAGTACCTGGATACGGTCGGCTGGCAGCGGAACAACTTTCCGCAGACCCTCACCGTCACGTATGTCTACGCGCTCCCGTTCGGACGCGGACAGCAATTTGCCAATTCCACCACTCCCCTCGAAAATGCCTTCGTCGGCGGATGGTCCATCAGCGGCGTCACCTGGTTCCGATCCGGGGCGCCCATGCTGGTGACCGCAAGCAACCAGTACCTCCTCGGCAATTCCAGCACGGAGCGCGCGAATTACGGCTGTCCCGCGAACCCGTACAATCCGCACACGATTCAGGAGTGGATCGACACGAGCTGCTACTCACAGCCGGTCGGATTCATCTTCGGCAACGCTGCTGTCGCCGAGGGTAACGGATACGGGCCGCGCTATCAGGACTGGGATATGTCCTTCAGCAAGGCGATCCACGTGACCGAGCGCATGCAGGTGCAGCTCGTGGGCCAGTTCTTTAACATTTTCAACCATGTCAACCTGCAGCCGCCGAATACCAATGAAAGTGCCGGCCCCGGGCAGTTCGGGGTGATCACCAGCGACTTCCTGCCGAGGCAGGGGCAACTGGGCGTCACCATTATGTTCTGAGGGGCAGATCGCACGGTGCGAACCACAGCCATCGGTTCGCGCACAATAATAATGGGGCGCGCGTCCAGGCTTCTTCGGCGCCGCCCCGCTGCTCATCAACCATTGTCGGCGGCGGTCGCGAAAGTTGCCGGCGCAACCATCCTCAGCAGCGGCGGAGCGGAATTCCCCTTGATCAAGGTTACCGGCGCGGCCACCACCCGAAGAAACTTCCTGCGATCGCTTGCGGAACTCGCAGGCGCCGTATCCGTGCTGCGTCCCGTCTCCGGGCGTGGTCTGTCTTCTGCTGTTCCCCTGGCTGTGGCCGGAAACGCTCAGATCCCGGTGGTGGAGGGTGCGATCGAATTGGCGTCGTCGGATGCAAAGCTCGCCGCCGGCTTCGCTTGGGCCAAAGCACAGGCACTTGAATATGTGCATAACGGCGATCCGGTTGGCCCCTGGTACGAAGCAGCCCTGCCCGGCCGCAATGCCTTTTGCATGCGCGATGTGTCGCACATGAGCACTGGCGCGCAACTGCTGGGGCTAGGCGCGAGAACGCAAAATATGTTGCGCCAGTTTGCAGCGCACATTTCCGCCTCGAAAAAATGGTGCACCTGGTGGGAAATCACCGGCGATGGCAAACCTGCGCCGGTTGACTATAAGAGCGATCATGATTTCTGGTACGACCTGCCTGCGAACTTCGATGTGCTCGACGCCTGTTACCGGCAATGGCTGTGGTCGCGCAACGATGCCTATGTCAGCGACCCAGTGTTTCTGAACTACTACCGCCGCACCGTCACCGATTATGTTGCGGCATGGGATCACGATCACAACGGCCTGCTGGAGCATCTGCCCGGCGACGGCCACATGGGAATCGCCACCTACGACGAGGATCTGCAGAACCAGGTGCTGGTCGGGGCCGATCTGATTGCGGCGCAGTATGCAGCGTACAGCGACTACGCAAAAATCGAGCGAGCGCGGGGCACGCCGGCCGAGGCGGCTGCGTTCGCGGCGAAGGCCGAATCGCTGAAGATGCTGTACAACGACCGCTGGTGGGATCCCGCTGCGCAATCCTTCCATGGCGCGCTCGGCGAGGACGGCAAGTTCCATGCCGACCTGAAGGCCAGCACCGGCGGCAGCGATATCGAGTTCCCGCTCTATTTCGGTCTCACCGATCCGGGCCCGAAAACCCAAGCCTCTCTCGATCGGCTCGAAGGCCGGCTACATCTTGACCAGGCTGCGCGCACCGGCGTCATCGGAGGCGTGGAGGGAGTCAGTTACCTGCCTGACATCTTCTATGCCTACGGGCGAACCAGCGCCGCCTGCGCCGTTCTGCTGGCCCTGATGGACCCCGGGCTCAAACGACGCACCTATCCGGAAGTTTCGTTCACGGTCATCGGCAATCTGGGCAAAGGTCTCATGGGGATCCAGCCGGCTCCGCGTGGCGCTACGGTCGCGACCTTCCCGCAACTCACCGCCGCGACATCGTGGGCTGCGTTGCGGCATGTGCCGGTGGGCCATAACGTCATCGCGGTCCGCCACGTGCAGAACTCCGAAACCGCGTTCACTAATGAGGCCGGGCCCGCGCTGCTGTGGGAAGTAAACTTGCCTGCGGGAGCGGGGACGATTCTCGTGGACGGCAAGAAGGTTGCAGCGACCAATTCTGTGCATCCCGCAGGAATCGCCGTAACGAAATGCACGGTCGAGGTAGCTCCCGGCGAGTCGCATGTCGCGAAGGTGCAGCCGGCATGAAGAAGGGGAGGGAACGAGCGAGTTATGGATCGGATCAGGAATAACGGCAGGTTATACTCCGGTGCGGTAACTGGTGCGTCTTCTTACTATCTTGAGAATTGGAGTCCTACTTCATGGTTGTGAAATCGAATCGGAAGCAGCGAGCGCATCGCAGAACCCGGCCCTCGGCATGGGCGTTGGCCGGGCTGGCAACTGCGCTGTGGTTGTGCGCTCGGTGCGAGGCGCGCGTCGACGTTCTTACCCAGCACAACAATCGTGAGCGTACGGGCGCCAACCTGAACGAGACCATCCTGACGCCGGAGAACGTCAACGAAAAGCACTTCGGAATGCTGATCAAACACGTTGTCGACGATCAGGTGTACAGCCAGCCATTGGTCGTCACGGATGTGAAGATCGGCGGGGGAACCCACGACGGCGTCTACATAACAACGGTCAACAACAGCGTCTATGCCTTCGACGCCAACGATGCCCATAATCCCGCGCCATTCTGGCATGTGAACTTCGGCACGCCGGCCAACGTGGACGATTTTGACTTCGGCTGCACCGATATCAACGGAAACATGGGCATCATCGGCACCCCGGTGATCGACAGGGCGCGCGGCGTTCTCTATGTCGTGGCACTCACCCGCCTGCAGGGCGACTTCGTTCAGCGGCTGCATGCCCTCGATCTGGCCACCGGCGTCGATCTGCCCGGCAGCCCCGTCGCCATCGAAGCTCCAGAGTTCGACCCGCTGATGCAGAACCAGAGGGATGCGCTGGCGCTGGCCAACGGCCAGATTTACATCGGCTACTCCTCGCACTGCGACAAAGAGCCATACCACGGCTTTCTGTTTGCCTACGACGCACACTCCCTGCGGCAGACTGCTGTGTTCAACACAACGCCAACGGGCGAAGAAGGCAGCATCTGGCAGTCGGGGCAGGCCCCCGCCGTGGACGATCGCGGCAACCTCTACGTTGTCACCGCGAACGGCACCTGGGATGGCGTCCGGAACTTCGGGGAGAGCTTCCTCAAACTCGATCCGCAACTGCACCTGCTGGACTGGTTCACGCCGACCAATCACCTCTACCTCGATTCGATCGACGCCGACCTCGACTCCTCGGGAGCCACTCTGTTGCCGGGAAAGCACGAGGTGATCGATGGCGGCAAGCAGGGCGTGCTCTACGTGGTCGATACCGAGCACATGGGCCACTTCGGAGATGAGCACGCGATCCAGCACTTCCAGGCCACGGGCTCGCATCTGCACAGCATTGTTTACTGGGACAGCGCAAAAAATGGGCCGATGATCTATATGGGGGGGCAGCGCGATCATCTGCGCGCTTACAAGTTCGACGGCGAAAAGTTCAATCCCACGCACTTTGCGATGCGACCGGAGCAGAACCACGGGCATCCGGGGGCGATGCTCTCTCTTTCGGCAAATGGCAACCGGGACGGAATTCTGTGGGCGGCGATCCACTACACGGGAGATTCATGGCATGAATCGCGTCCGGGCATTCTCCACGCCTACGACGCCAACGACATCCTGCACGAGTTGTGGAACTCGCTCGAGAATCCTCAGCGCGACGACTGCGGCAATTACTCCAAGATGGCGCCGCCGACGATCGCCAACGGGAAGGTTTATCTGTCCAGCTTCGGAATGCAGAATATCGGCAGCGGCCAACTCTGTATCTATGGGCTGCTGCCGGATGGTCCCGCTCCGCCGGCGCCGGCTGGACTGCAGGCGGCCGCTGGCCATGGCCACGCTTCTCTGTCATGGAATGTCGTCTCCGCGGCGACAACGTACGACGTGGAGAGATCGACGAACGGTGGCCAGTCGTTCGCGAGAATTTCCAGTGGGCTGACAACTCCGCTGTTTGAGGACGCCGCCGTAGCCCAGGGAAAGAGCTATATGTATCGGGTGACCGCAGTAAACAGCAATGGGGAGAGCGGTCCGTCGAATGTGGCGACCATTTCATTCGCGAGCCCCGAAAAGAGCGGAGTGCGCCATTGACGGAAGGAACCCGGGTGGAGTGAAAACGTCAGTCAGTTACCTGAGAAACGGGAGGTTGGATTGGATCTGAAGCCGCGAAGGGATTTCCTGAAACTGGCGGGCACGGGCGCCGCGGGCGCGATGGTGACAGCCTTCCCCGCATCGATGCAGGCCGAGCAGAAGCGGGGCGGTGCAGGCGAGGTGTCAGCGCGATTCGATGTGAGGCGATTCGGCGCTGCGGGCGATGGCAGAACCGTGGATACACCGGCCATCAACCGCGCGATCGAGGCGGCAGAGGCGGCGGGTGGGGGCACGGTTCTCTTTCCGGCCGGAGAGTATCTGAGTTATTCGATCCGCCTGAAGAGCAACGTAGCGCTGTTCCTCGATCAGGGCGCGATCATCGTTGCCGCCGACCCTTTGCCGGAAGGACAGGCCGGTGGTTACGATGAGCCGGAGCCCGATCAACCGTGGGAGGCGTATCAGGATTACGGGCACAATCACTGGCACAACAGCCTGATCTGGGGGGTCGGGCTGGAAAACGTATCCATCTGCGGCCCGGGACGGATCTGGGGACGCGGCCTGAGCCGCAACAATGGCCCCCAGACCCACAATCCTGCGGATCGGCGCACCAGCGGCGTGGGCAACAAGTCGATCAGCCTGAAAAACTGCCACAACGTGCAGCTGCGGGATTTCCAGATTCTGCAGGGCGGCTGGTTCGGCATTCTCGCCACCGGCGTGGACAATCTGCTGATTGACGGCCTGACCATCGACACGAACCGCGACGGGATGGATATCGACTGCTGCCGCAACGTCCGCGTCAGCAATTGCGCGGTGAACTCGCCGTGGGATGACGGCATTGTGCCCAAGAGCAGTTACGCGCTGGGATATGCGCGAGCAACGGAGAATCTGGAGATCATCAACTGTTATGTGACCGGCGCTTATGAGCTCGGCTCGATGCTCGATGGTACCTGGAAGAAGTTTGACCCGTCGGCGCGGGTGCCGCACACCGGACGCATCAAGTTCGGAACCGAATCGAACGGCGGATTTAAGAACATCGCCGTCGCTAACTGCGTCTTCGACGGCTGTCAGGGACTGGCGCTCGAAACCGTGGACGGCGCGCTTCTCGAAGACGTCACGATCACGAATCTGACGATGCGGGACATTGTTTCGGCGCCGATCTTCCTGCGCCTGGGCAGCCGTCTGCGTGGGCCGGCAGAAGCTACGACAACCGGGACCCTGCAACGGGTGACCATCAGCAATGTGGTGTGTTCGAACTCAGCTTCACAGTTTGGGTGCATCATCAGCGGAGTTCCGGGACATGAGATTCAGGATCTGCGCCTGCACAACATCTATATTCAGCATCGCGGCGGAGGCACAAAGGAACAGGCGGCCATCATGCCCGCCGAAGACGAGCAGAAGTATCCCGAACCCAACATGTTCGGCCCTATGCCATCGCAGGGCTTTTATCTGCGCCATGTGAAGAACGTAAGCCTCTCGGAAATTGAGATTGCCGCGCTTTCCGAAGATGTGAGGCCTGCGATCGTCCTGCAGAATGTGGACGGAGCCGATTTGTTTCACATCCGGACGCCGGCGAACGCGCTGGTTGTGGAGATCCATGATTCGACCAACGTGGACGCTCTGTGGGTTCGAGGACTGAAAGACGGCGTGCAGAGCTGATGTGCGTGTGGCGCGCCGATGGAATAAGGAATGCTGTATGCCCAGGCCCGTACAATCCGTAACTCGAATCGACCGCAGCGCCGGGGTCATCAGCTATCTGTGCTCCCAGATCCGGGCAGGCATTCTGCTCGGGGGAAACTGCATTCCTTCCGACCACGAACTTGCGTCAGCCCTCGGGATGCGAATCGGCTATGTACGCCAGGGAATCGCGTGTCTGTGCACGCTGGGAGTTCTTCAGCGACACCCCGTCGCGGGCATGGTTCTGGCCGAGGATCCGCCGCAGCTTCTCCTGGATCTGCTCTGCGCTTTGTACATTTCGAGACCCAGGGAATTGGCGGAGGCACGCTGCTTCCTGGCCACGGAGCTGGCAGGGCTCGCCGCGCACCGCGCCACGGAGGACGATCATACAGCGATGGCCGAGGAAGTGGTGGAGATGTACTCAGCCACAACTCCGGGCGAGCACGCGGAGCACTCTCTTCGCTTCCATCGGAGGATGGCGCAATCGGCCGGAAATTCGCTGCTGGCTGCCTTCGCAGAAGCGCTCCTGTGTCCTCCTTTTGAAGATCCCGGGGAGAGCAGTGAGTTGTCTCCGGACCTGCGGGAGTCTGCGCGGATGCACAGCGAAATTTACCGTGCAATTCGCCGGTCCCAGCCGGACGAGGCAAAGAAGGCGATGGAAGAGCACCTGCGGTTGGCTCTCGGCAGATGGCTGTGCGAGCCAGACTCAGCCGAAGCGGAGGAAATACCTTGCACGAACGGAACCTGATTGCGGTGCCGCACAAAACGCTCTCACGCCTCCCGAGACACATCAGGGAAGGGAGCCTCGCAGGATGAAGACGAGTATCGGCGCGTGGGACCGATGCGCGCGTTGCGATGATTCACGACTGCGTTTTGCAAGGCAGGGAAGCGCACAGCGATGGAGTATCAATAAGGCAGGCAACCATGAGTGAGAACAGGGACCGGAAACGCACCGGATCGCCGCTTCTAAGCCGCCGGCAAACGCTGCCGGTTCTGGCAGCGATTTTCGGCGCAGGAGCGGCAGGTCTGCGTTCGGCGAGTGGGCAGGAAACCGCCGCTCCAGAGCTGGACGAGGGTGCACGGGTCTACAACGTTCGCACTTATGGAGCCAGAGGCGACGGCCAGACCCTTGATACTGTCGCCGTACAGAAGGCGATCGATGCCTGCGCCGCCGACGGCGGAGGCACGGTACTGGTGCCCGCCGGCACGTTCCTGATCGGCTCGGTGGAGCTGAAGAGCAATGTGACGCTGCGGCTCGCGGCAGCCGGAAAGCTGCTGGGAAGCGCACATGGCAGCGATTACCACGCCGTGGAGGCGATCCCGCTGAGCGGAGATTCGACCCTCGAGGACGGCAATTGGGCGCTGCTGTATGCGGTGCACGCTCGCAACGTTTCCATCGAGGGTCCGGGAGCAATCGACGGCCAGGGAAGGCAGTTTCATTCCCCCGTGCACGATGTGCCGCCGCCCAGCGGCATCGGGGGCAGCCGCCGTCCTTACCATCTGCTGTTCTATCGCTGCGAAAACCTCCGCGTGCGCGACATCGATCTGCTGAACGGGGCCTACCACAGCGTGCGCGTCATCCAGTCCCGGCTGGTGCACATGGAGGCGATTTACATCTACAACCGGGTGAATGAGAACAACGACGGCTTTCACTTCATCAGCTGCGAGTTCGTCACGGTGAGTAACTGCACGGTGATGTCGCAGGACGATGCCTGTGCGCTCTTTGGAAGCTGCCGCGCGGTAACGATCACGAATTCCTCGTTCAGCACACGCTGGTCGTGCTTTCGGTTCGGCGGCGGAGCGGCCAGCGACATCGCCGTCTCCAACTGCGTGCTGCACCAGGTTTTCGGATGCCCGATCAAGTTCCACGGCGTGCCCGGCTCGCGCTTCGAGAACATGTCGTTCTCGAATCTCGTTCTCGACGAGGTCACAGGGCCGATTTCGATCAGCGTGGGATCGCGCCAGCCGCACCAGGCGGGAGCGGGACCGACGCCAGTGGACGCGGTTCCTGCAGACCCCGGAGAGCCGGCGGTGGTGCGCAACATCTCCTTCAGCAATATTCATGGCACGGTGACGACGAATCCGCCGCAGCTGGCCGGGCTGCCGTTTCCCGACATCTACCGCCCGGGCGAGCTGCACTCCTGCATCACGCTGAACTGTGTGGGCGATGCGATTCTTGAAAAGGTTTCCTTCGAAAACATCCACCTGACCTTTGGCGGCGGCGGGACTGGGGATGATGCGGCGCGGCGTGAACTGCCCGAGCTGGCAGGGGAGTATTTCATTCTCGGACCGATGCCGGCGTATGGCTTCTACGCGCGGAACGCGCGGGCCCTTTCCATGAGCAACATCCGTTTCGACCTGGCAACGCCTGACCTGCGGCCGGCGCTGATTCTGGACCGCGTCGAGGATGCGGTCATCAGCGGATTGTCGGTTGAGGGAAATGCCCAGGCGGAATCGGCACTTCGCCTCATTGATGCGCAGCAGGTGCTGGTCACGGCGCCGCGAGTCCTCGGCAGCGCGCGGGCCTTCCTGCGCGTGGAAGGAGCAGGCAGCAGCGGAATCATCGTGGAAGGAGGCGACCTGACGCGAGCCTCACAGGCGCTGACGCTCGCGAACGGGGCGACGAAATCTGCAGTCCGGCTCGCAGAACACGGATAGTCTCGTGCTTCGCCGGGTGTAGGCGACCGCAAATGTGACGCTGTGGCCTGGCGTTGCCGCAAAGGCACGACCGCAGCTACGAGTCGCCGCTTTCCTGGCGGTCTGGGACAGCAACGGCTTTCGTGTTGCAGCTGCGGATGGTTGGCAAAGATGTAATCAGCCCGCTAGAATCGTTGCCGTCGCAGGGAGGGCATGTGACCAGCATGACGGCCAACTCGCCGGTAGCGGAACATCCAGCCGTGCCTCCCGCCGTCTGTCACGATCAGGTGCAGCGCATCATCGACTCGGAGACCTTTCACAGCGCGCCGACTCTGCAATTGCTCCTGCGCTTCCTGGCCACCCGGGTTCTCGATGAACACGCCCAGGAGATCAAGGAATACACCATCGGCGTCGAAGCCCTTGGCCGGCGCCAGGATTTCGACCCCAAGAACGATCCCATCGTCCGGGTCCAGGTTTATCGCCTGCGGCAAAAGCTGAAAGAGTATTACGATCTGGAGGGCTCACAGGATTCGATCCTGGTAGAGATTCCCAAAGGGCACTATCTCCCTCGATTCGAGACGCTGCCGTCGCTTTCCTCCGGTCTTCGTCCCCTCTCCCCGCTGGAGCACGATCACGAACGCGACGAGGTCGCCGAAATCCGTACGCGTGCCCTGCCGCGAGGACTTCTGATCCCGGTCGCCGCCGTGCTCGCGGCTGCTGTCTTTGCGGCCGGCTTCTGGACGGCAAACTTCCGGCATCGCACTGGCGTGGCGGGCGTCTCGGCGAACCAATCGGCGGAGATCGCCGCCGATCCGGTTAAATCGTTCTGGGCGCCCTTCCTCCGCGATGACCCGTCGCCAATCATCGCCTACGCCGACGCGGTATTCCTGCTCGATGACTCTGCGGACCTGTTCCGCTTCCGCCGCGGCGCCGCTGACAATCGCGGCGCTCCGGTCGACCCGCATCTGGCGCGCCAGTTCGCCTCCAATCCTGGCCTCGTGGCCAGGGCGGGTCCCCTCTATTACGACAACGGATACACCGGCACCGGAGAACTGCAGGCGGTAGCCACGCTCATGGCGCTGTTCACCCAGATGGGCGCCACCCCTACCGTCGAGTCCAGCTACGACATCACCACAGACGACCTGAAACAGCACAACGTCATCCTGCTGGGCTCGCCCTTCCAGAATGTCGCCGTGCAGCAGCTTCCGCCCGCCGGCGACTTTTTGTTCGTGGACCCCTTCTCGCCGCACGACCTGTGGAACGGCCACATCCTCGACACCCATCCTCGTCCGGGAGAACAGGCGATGTATCAGACGGAACGCGATCCGGTGACTCAGGTTCTGAAGGCCGACTACGCACTCATCACGTTTGAGCCGGGAGTCGTGGCCGGGCGCCACATCGTCGACCTTGGGGGGCTCGACACGACTGGCACCGAGGGCGCCGTCCTGCTGGCCACGTCGAAAACCGGCGTGCAGGAACTTGCGCAATCTCTCGGCCCGCGCAATTCACCCGCACAAAACGGTAAAGTGCCCGTATTCCAGGCGCTGCTGCGCGTGAATCTCGAGAAGGGTTATCAGGTTCTGGACAGCCGGCTGCTGGCGGTTCACCTGATTGACACCGAGCACCTCGCGGAAGTCAGGCACACTCCCTGACGAATCTCCGGGCGGGCGGCGGAGGTAACCGGAGCCGCCTGAGTCTCTCTCTACAGGTTTCCTGATCGGCCAGGGGTGCTGACGGGTGGCGACGACTCAGGCGTCATTCAAGGTATCGATTACGCACGCTTGTTCCATCCGTGGAACGGAGATCGGTCGCCCGAGTTCCACGCGTCGCGGAGCCCCGGGGCGCTCAGGTCCCAGTCGGGCCGAATTTCGCTGGTGAGGGCGCGAAGATCGTCCCAGAGATCGACGACCGAGGGACGGCCCCAGAACCAGTAGCCGTTGTAAATGCGGTAAACCACGAGCCCCGGCTTCAGCACCAGTGTGTATGGAATCATTGGATCGTGCTCGGGGTCGGTGTACTCCTGAATATCGAGGTCTTTCTGTACGGTTCGTTTGGGATCGGACAGAAACGGCCACTGGGCGCCGACGGAGGCGCGGAACTCCTGCAGCGTGTGGTGCTCGTCGGTGGAAATGGTGGCAATCTGGGTGTAGCTCACCGCGATTTTTGGATAGAACGACGCCAGTTCCAGATGCTGCTGGTGCTCCTTTGGACAGTAGTGGCCGCGGGAAAGAGTGAGGATCAGCGGATCTTCGCCCTGTATTTCGCTGAGCTTCCGCAGCGTGTTCGTGTGATCGGGCAGCTGATAGTCGGGGAACGTGCTTCCAGGAACGATGTCAGAACGCATTGGCAAACTCCTCCCACAAGGTTCGGATGCAGAGGAAGGTCGGTCCGCCGGCCGCGGCGGCCCTTCAGTCAGCTCTGAGAATGTGGCAGATTGAATTGCCGATACTACGCCACGCTGTGCTGCTGCGGGAGCGCGAAGCGGTCGGGACTTCTTCTTGCCGCGCGCACACCCGAGCCGGACTGGAGCCTGCCAGCCATCTTCACCAGATCCGCCAAAGAGTCTGCCTGCATCTTTTGCATGACGCGGCCACGATGCGCCTTGACGGTAATCTCGCTGATGTGGAGTTCTTCGGCAACCTGTTTATTCGGCATTCCCAAAACTACTAACTGCATCACCTGCTGCTCGCGACGCGTGAGCGCTGCGTAGCAGCACTGAAGCTTGTCGAACTCAGCCTTATGCCTGAGGGCACTCTGACTCCGGGCGAGGGCATGGCGAACGGCCGGCAGCAAGAGCTTATCGTTTAACGGTTTGGTCAGAAATTCGATGGCGCCGGCTTTCATGGCCTGGACTGTTTTGGGCACGTCGCCGTAGCCGGTGATGATGATAATCGGCGTCACCGCCCATTCGTCGGCAATCAGCCGCTGCAGCTCGAGGCCAGTGATCCCCGGCAGAACGATGTCGAGCACCAGGCAGCTCGGCACCGTTACCGGAGACCGTGCCAGGTACTCCTGTGCAGATGCGAAAGTCTCAGGCTGCCAGCCTTCGTTCCACATCTGCAGGCTCAGCGATTCGCGAACGGAGACGTCGTCATCAACAATGAACACAATCGGCCTGGCGGCCGGCAATTGTGTGTCATTTCCACGGTCAGGAGCGGAGGGGGGATTCATGGTTTTCTCCACGGCAGGACTTTCAGTTGGTCCGAAGCGCCAAGTTGAGTGCGTCCAGCAGAGCCTCGTCACTGAATGGCTTGATCAGGCACTCGACGGCGCCTTTCGCGAGCATCTGCCTGCGAAGATTCTCGCCGGTCTGAGCGGTGATAAATACAATCGGGATGTGCTGGCGTCGGCGCTTGAGCTCCTCCTGAAGCTCCGGTCCGCTCATGCCCGGCATCATGATGTCGAGGATCAGGCATTCGGTTTCGGATGCGCTGTCGGATGCGAGAAACTCTCCCGCCGAAGCAAATGCCTGGGCTGTAAATCCCAGCTCTCTCACCAGGTCGGGCAGAGACTCGCGCACAGACTCGTCATCGTCGACGATCGAAACCAGCGGACGTCCGGTAAGCTTGGTACCGTATTGCGCTTCTGCGAGCGACCCAGGGCCCCCCAGCTGGGCGGCGCCTGCAGATTTCTGGAAGCGATTTTCAACTCGGATCATGTTGTTCCTTTTTAATAAAATTCCCGATGTCCGGACGACCCTCTCATGTCCGCTCCTGCCCAAACGGAATGGAAAATGAAAACGTCGCCCCCGGCCCGTCGTTGAGTTCAGCCCACAAGCGGCCCCGATGGCTCTCGATAATGGACCTGCTGACCGACAATCCGATTCCCATTCCGTCTTTCTTGGTTGTATAAAAGCTCTCGAAGAGCTTCTCCGCCGCCTGCGGATCGAATCCGGCTCCGGCATCCTTCACGCTCAGGCGCACGCGATCTCCCTCGTCCCGTTTGGTTCTGATCACCAGGTGCCTTGGCCGGTCATCCACCGCACTCATCGCATCGGAACCGTTCCTGAGCAGGTTGAGGATGACCTGCTGAAGCTGGACGCGGTCGCAGGCAATCAGGGGCAGATCTTCGGCCAATTCCGTTCGCACTGCCACCTGGTTTCTTTGCAGGCCGCTCAACGACAGCGCGATCACTTCTTCCACTGCCTCATTCAGATTTACCGGTTCGATCGTTATTTCTTTCCTTGTATAAAGCGCGCGCAGCCGCCTGATCATCTCGGAAGCGCGGTTGGCATCGCGAATGGTTCGACGCGCCGTTGCGAGAGCGCCCTCAATGTTGGGAGACTCAGCGGCCAGCATTCGCTGGCAGGTGCTCGCGTTGGCGACAATACCGAACAGCGGCTGGTTGAGCTCGTGGGCGATCGACGCGGTCAGGCTTCCGAGGCTCATCACCCTGGCAACATGCGCAAGGTCGGTTCGAGCTTTGTCGACGGCCTCTTCCGAGAGATGGCGCGCCGTGACATCCTGAACCACCGCGATGTACTCCAGTTCGCCAGTCTGATCCCGGGTCGCATGGGCGACTGCCTGCAGGTACTTGATCGAGTGGTCCGGCATCAGCAGGCGGTATTGCCACTCAAAGTCGTGGCTGCCGTTTCTCGCCTGACCGATCATCTTCTCGTACAGAGTGAGGTCATCCGGGTGGACTCGAGTCCTGATCAGTTCTGAGGTCACGGGCACGCCGGTCTCGAGCTCGTAGATACGATAAAGCTGCTCTGACCATGTGATTTCGTCCTGCGCAACGCGCCAGGAGAAGCTCCCCATTTGACCGAGACGCTGGCCTTCCGCGAGGAAAGCTTCGCTGCGCCGCAATTCTTCCTCGGCACGCTTCTGCAGGCTCAGATCGAGAATGAAGGCCACGCCTTCATTTCCGCTTCCTTCGAAGAATGTGCCGCCAAGAAGAATCGGAACGCGGCTGCCATCTTTCCGGAAATACTCCTTTTCATACGGTTGAAAGGTGCCGGTCGCCCTGAGGTTGGCGATCGCCCGCTCATCCCGCTCGCGCCACTCTGCGGGAGTCAGATCCTTCCAGCGGACGCGGCCGGAGGTAAGGTCTTCACGACTGTACCGCACCATTTTGAGGAACGCATCGTTCGCCTCGATGATTGCACCCTCGAGGGTAAACGTCACGATCCCCACAACATTAGCAGCGACGAGGCGCCGTATTCTTGCTTCAAGACCACATGCCAGTTCGCGGACCTCAGCCTCTGCCTTTTCGCGTTCGGCCATCTGGAATTTGAGGTCCTCGATGTGCATCAATGCCTGATACGCCGAGGAAGCAAACTTCCCCAGCGAGGCCATGACCCGATCGTCCTCCGCATCGAACCTGCGGCGATCGCTGTGCATGATCGCCCAGATGGTTCCGACTGCTTTTCCCGCAACGTAAAACGGAACCAGCAACCCCTCTTCGGCAAGAGGCGTCGCCCGGCTCAAATAGGGATAACGCCGCTCCCAATGGGTGAAGAGCAAGGTCGCGTTACAATCCAGCACGTCTCCGCAGGGACCAAAGTCGCGGGGCGTTCCTCCTCCGATGTGGGGGCTCCACTTGCCGGCGATCGCCGGCCAGTAGAACCTCTGGCCGTCGACATGCGGCGTTTTGCAATCTTTGGTCAGCAGGCTGAGGCCGGCGGAGTCGGAGTCGGTGACCTCCAGGATCGTGTCGGCCAGAGTCTGAAGAATCGTGCCCGGCGAGTCAGCCAGCGCGCTCACCAGCTTCACCAGCGCCTGGTTCTCTCTTTCATGATCGGGAGGACGCGATGGGCGCTGCCGAAAGTCCTCCTCGCACAGGATCGCCCTCAGCGGAGCCGACCCATCGGGAATGGATCGTTCGACGGGGCGGTCAATGATCGACGCACCAGGGTCACTCAAACTCACACCTCCGCGCGGAACGAATAGGCCGAACAGGCGCTCGAGTTGGCCCGTCACCCCAACACAGGCAGTTTGGCAACCTGGCTACCGAATTCGTTCCTGGAATGAATGGATTTTGCTCGCACCAGTCCGAGAGCGGAAGAATACCGCCCTGCTTCGAAGCGGTTCTATTGTACTTTGGTATCGGTTTCTCCTGAGGAAACCCGCACTCTGCGCGGGGCGCAGCTTTTCTATCTGTCCCTTACGCCATCGGACTTCTTGCTTTTGCAGAGGAGCCGACGCGCAGCCGGGTAGCCATCTTCACCAGTTCAGCGAGGGAACCGGCCTTCATCTTCTCCATCACCCGTCCGCGATGCGCTTTCACGGTAATCTCGCTGATGCCGAGCTCTCCGCCGACCTGTTTGTTCAGCAATCCTGAAACTACCAGAGCCATGACCTGCCGCTCGCGCTGTGTCAGCGAGAGGTAGGATCTCTCGAGGGCCCGGACCTCAGCATCGTGATCCAGAGCGACACGGCTTCGCTCCAGAGCCTGCTCAATGGCGCCCAGCAGCACATCGTCGCTGAATGGCTTGGTCAGGAATTCAATCGCTCCGGCTTTCATCGCACGAACCGTAGTCGGAATATCGCCGTGTCCGGTAATAAAGATAATGGGCATGTCGCAACGCTCGGCGACGATTTTCCTTTGCAGATCGAGACCGCTGAGGCCCGGCAATGAAACATCCAGAACCAGGCAGCTCGGAACGGAAACTCTGGGGCGGTCCAGGAATTCCTGCGCGGTGGAAAACGTCAGTGGCTGCCAACCCGCCTGGCGAATCATCAGTTCCAGCGATTCGCGGACAGAGAGATCGTCATCGACAACGAAGACCACGGATGAGGCCGACAGCATGAGGCACACCTCCTGGCGACAGGAGCACTGATTGTAGCCCGTGATCCGCAACAAAGGAAAATCCGGCTCGTTCAGCGGTCCGGCAAAGCGGCGCGAACCGCATCCAGCAAAGCCGTATCGCTGAACGGCTTAAACAGGCAGGCGACAGCGCCGTGCCGGAGGAGCTTCATGCGCAGCCTCTCATCCCTTTGACCGGTGGCGAAGATGACCGGAAGCCGGGGCCGGAGCACCTTTAGCCTGCGCTGAAGATCAGGACCGGACATCCCCGGCATCGCCACATCGACGATTGCGCACTCCGCCCTCGAAAGATCCGCTGAGGACAGAAATTCTTCTGCGGAAGAAAAGACGCGGGCCGCAAATCCGAACTCGCCGAGCAGATCGGGCAGGGACTCCCGTACAGATTCGTCATCATCGATCACAACTACGAGGGCCCGCCCAGTGGTCATCAGTTCCCATGTCCCGTACAGCAAACGCACCTCTGTCAACAGTAATGCGCCTCACCTGAAGTCGAAAGGAGGCTCGCCGCTGAACAGGGGGGGCGCTGCCCGAAGCAACCAGGATGACGCGTCGAGGGCAAGGCTGGTCTTGTTCAGGTCCAGCGCTCGCGCCTCACCAACGAATATCATCCCTAGCCGCCGGCCGGGAGCCATTATACTCGGGCGCCGATCCGCGACCTTGCTAGTCGCGCCGCATGAGGCATGACGCTAATCCCAGGAGTCACAGGCGCTTTCTCATGAGCCGTTCCGCGAGGGCGAACATTCACGTTTTCAATGCCAAGTAGTGCTGCCCTTCCCGCTCCGATTTCCGACCGATCCTGCAGTTGCGGCCGGCCCTCGGCTTATACCAAAGTATTGCCGATACCATCGGCTAATTGTCTTTCGCTCTTCGCTCTGGCTAAATCCGAGTTGAAGGTCGAGATAGCGGCCAGAGGACTGTGGCGCAGAATCCGCGAAACCACCCCGGCATTGGGTAACCGCGCAGCGAGAGGCACAGAATGGTCGAAACCTCCTCACACCAGGAAAACGCGGAATCGTTGCGAAGCCGGGAGAGGAATGTGGCGGAAAAAGAAACTGTGATCGTCACCGGCGCCGGGAGAGGCATAGGAGCGGCGGTGGTGAAGGCGTTCCTCGATCGCGGCTATAACGTGGTGGCAAACTCCCTCACTTATTCCGAGAGCGATCTGCGTTCCTCTGCCGCTCTGGCCCTCGTCGACGGCGATATCGGCAAGCCGGAGACTGCATATCGAACCGCAGAAACAGCGATGAGCCGGTTCGGCTCGATCAGCCACCTGGTGAATAATGCGGGGATCTTTTCCGCCCGGCGCTTTACCGACTACACGATCGACGAATTCCGCCGCCTGGCGTCCACCAACCTCGAGGGCTTCATCCTGATGACGCAGCAGGCAGTGAAGCATATGCTCGCGAAGGGCTCGGGAGGGAGCGTGACAACTATTACCGCGGCCCTGGCCAGCAATCCGATTGCCGGCGTCCCGGCTTCGATTGCGATGATCACCAAGGGCGGACTGAACGCGGTGACGCTCAGCCTCGCCAGCGAATATGCCAGACAAAATATCCGCTTCAATGCGGTCGCACCCAGCATAGTGGACACGCCGATGCATCGCGAGACGCCGCGGGAGGTTATGCAGAGCCTGACGCCGATGGGCGCAATTATCGAGGCGAAAGACATTGCCGAAGCCGTGGTGTATCTGACGGAAGCTCGTCACGTAACCGGGGAGGTGCTGCACGTGGACGGCGGTGCGCACGCGGGCCGATGGTAAGCGCGAAGACTCAGCCGGCGTCGAGTGCCGAGCAGCGGATTGAGGAACTTGGCATCGAGCTGCCGCCTGCCCCGACGCCGTTCGGTAATTACGTGGAGACACTGCAGAGCGGCAACCTGCTCTTCCTGACCGGAATGCTGCCGGTCGTCGGCCACGAGCCGAAGTATCTTGGCCGGATTGGCAAAGAGCTCGATGCGGAAGCCGGGCGGGACGCTGCCCGAACCGCGCTTTTGAGCGGCCTCGCGGCTGCCCGGCAGCATCTCGGCTCGCTCGACAGAATCAGGCGCATTGTTCGCCTCGGGGTCTTCATGGCAACCCACGGGGATTTCTTCGATCAGCCGCGCGTCGCCGACGGCGCCTCGGATTTGCTGCGCGATGTCTTCGGCCCCGAGAAACTCACGGTTCGGCTGGTGATGGGCGTGGCCAGTTTGCCTCTCGGTATGCCCATTGAACTTGAACTCATCTTCGAAATAGACGAACAGACTGTGCTTTAAGACCGGGGCACCGACACTCTGCATTCACATCACGAGGAATCGAAGGAGGACGTATGCCAGCAACAACCGCAGTTGCCACCATGAAAGCCGCTCAGGTCGCCGGCAAGGGAGCCGGTCTCACGATCGTCGAGCGGGAGATTCCGGAACCCGGCGCCGGGCAGGTCCGCATCCGGGTTCACGCGTGCGGCGTGTGCCACAGCGACGCACTCGTCGTCGAAGGCTCATGGCCCGGATTGCCGTATCCGCGGGTACCCGGACATGAAGTCGCCGGCGTCGTCGACAAAGCGGGAGAGAACGTGTCCTCGTGGAAAAAGGGTCAGAGGGTCGGTGTGGGCTGGCACGGAGGCCACGACGGCACCTGCCGCGAATGCCGGCGCGGCGACTTCCGCAATTGCCGCAATCAGCAGATTGCGGGCATCAGCTACGACGGCGGATATCAGGAATACATGCTGGCGCCGGTGGAAGCGCTGGTGCCCATTCCCGACAGTCTCCAGGACGTGGACGCGGCGCCCCTGCTGTGCGCGGGGATCACGACCTATAACGCGCTGCGGCACAGCGGCGCGCTGCCGGGTGACCTGGTTGCGGTGCAGGGCATCGGCGGGCTCGGCCATCTCGGCGTCCAGTTCGCGAACAAGTTTGGCTACCACGTCGCGGCGGTGGGGCGCGGGCCGCAGAACGCCGCGCTCGCTAAGAAACTGGGAGCGCACCTCTATATCGACAGCAAGGCGACCAACGCTGCCGAGGAGCTGCAGAAGCTGGGCGGCGCCAGAGTCATCCTGGCAACCGCGCCCAGTTCGAAGGCGATGTCGGAGCTGATCAATGGACTTGGCCCGAACGGCGAGCTCATGGTGATCGGGGCTGACTTCGAACCCATGGAGGTCGCGCCGGTCCAGCTCATCATGGGAAGCAAGACTATTCAGGGATGGGCCGCAGGTACTCCAGCGGACTCCGAAGATACGCTGAGCTTTGCCGAGCTGACCGGTGTGCGCACCATGATCGAAACGTTTCCTCTGGAGAAGGCGGCCGAGGCGTATGCGCACATGATGAGCGGGAAGGCCGAGTTTCGCGTTGTTCTGACGATGTGACGCTGTGCGGCGAACGGTACGCGCAGTGAATTTGAATCCGGACCCCGTCGGCCAGGAGTCAAAGACCGTGTGCCGTCGTGCTCGGGTGGCATCGATGCGGCGCTGGCAGTGGTTCATTCTGCTGCCGGCGCTTCTCGCTCTGCCGCTGTGTGCTGACTCGCCAGATCACGCTGTCCCGAAGAAGGCTTCTATGCAGGAAATCCACTACCGAACCGTTCAGGTTGACGGCCTCTCCATTTTCTACCGCGAAGCCGGACCCACAGATGCTCCTGTCATTCTGCTCCTGCATGGCCTGCCATCATCATCGAGGATGTTTCAGCCGCTCCTGACACGCCTCTCGGACAGTTTCCATCTCGTAGCTCCCGATTATCCCGGCTTCGGTCACAGCGCCTGGCCCGATCCGAAACAGTTCGCCTACACCTTCGATCACATCGCTGCCGTTATGGAGGACTTCACGCAGGCCCTCGGACTTTCGCGCTATACCCTCTACATGCAGGACTACGGCGGTCCCGTAGGCTTTCGTATGGCACTGGCCCATCCCGAACGCATGCAGGCTCTCATCGTCCAGGACGCGGTGGCTCACAACGAAGGCCTCGGAACAAACTGGGCCGCGCGGCGCGCGTTCTGGGCGGACCGGGCAAAGTATGAGGATGCCCTGCGAACGAATCTGCTGTCGATGGCGACCACGAAGACTCGGCATGTCGGAGACGATCCTAACGTGGAACTCTACGATCCGGATCTCTGGACAGACGAATACGCGTTTCTGAATGCGCCGGGCCAGGCGCAGATCCAGAGCGATTTGTTCTACGACTACCGCACGAACGTCGAGGCGTATCCCAAATGGCAGGCGTGGATGCACAAAATGCAACCGAAGCTGATGGTGATCTGGGGCCGGCATGATCTTTCTTTCGATCTGGGAGAGCCGGAGCGCTATCGCAACGATGTGCCCAACGCCGAGATCCAAGTGCTGGATGCCGGCCATTTCGCGCTCGATACGAAGGCCGATGAGATTGCAGCCCTGGTGCGCCGGTTCATGGCGTCCGTTGCGGCGAACCGGCCTCTGACAACAGCAGGCGCCAGCCGTTAGCGGTCATAGTCCCTGCATAACAGGCCGCGATTCGGCGCCGGCGCGCCGCGGAAACACCCGATTTTATCGATCTGAGGTATCATGGACGCGGTGCGTAACCTGCAGTGCGTTGTGCACCAGGCGAAGTCCCCTCTTTCTTTACATGTTCGGTCTTTTTCCTGTCTGACTGCCGGCGTGTCAGCCGGTGAAGTCTGTTGGTCCCCGGGCATGCCAACCCGTCTGCTGTGGCCGATTCGTTCCCGACTGCTCTCCTGACCTGTGGAACGGAGGATGGAGGAGCTTTCGATGAAATCGAACGCAGCGCCCGTCTCTCTGGCGGGTTCCCAGCTTCGTCAAATCCGGCATGTATGCGCATTTTTCACCAGCGAGGAGGAGGAGTATCGCGTGCTGCTTCCTTTTATCCGTGATGGTTTTGCCTGCGGAGATAAGGCCGTGCATGTCGTGAACCCCGGGCAGCGCCGGGAGCACTTGCGGCAACTGTCGGCTGCGGGAATCGACGCGGCGGCCGCCCAGCAAAGTGGTCAGCTCGAAATCCAGAACAATACCGATGCCTATCTGCGCGACGGGCGATTCGATCAGGACCGGATGCTGGCCACCTTTGAGCAGATAGCGAGCGGCGGCCCCGCTGCCGCGGGATTTCCGCTGAGCCGTATCGTCTGCCGGATGGACTGGGTCGCGGATGACCGCTCGCGCATCGGTGAAGTCACCGAGTTTGAATCGCGTGTGAACGAAGTGTGGGAACGTCATGACGATGTGGTGATTTGTACTTATCATCTTGCGCAGTTCAGCGGGGATGCGGTGATCGATATCATGCGCACGCACCCCATGGTGATCATTGGCGGAACTCTGCAGCAGAATCCGTTTTTCACGCCGCCGGCGGAGTTTCTCCGCGAATACCGGCAACGTCGTGCCTGAGAGGCAGGAGCGCTGCAAGTACGAGAAGTATGGGTAATCAATCAAGGGATTCCATCGAGGAAGTCAGGCGCTTACAGCGCTGCATGAACGATCTGGTCAGCGTCCTTGCCTTGCCCGCGGTGTGGAGCAGCGGCGAACCAGGGCGAATCCTCAAGACGATTCTCGACGCCTTGCTGGAGATGCTCGATCTCGACTTCCTCTATGGGAGAGCGAAACTCGATTCGGGCAGCGAGCCGATGGAAGTGCTGGGGATTGCTCAGCCCTGCGCGATCGACGCCGGCCCCGAGGGGATTCATCAGAGTCTCAAGCAGTGGTTCGGAGAGGACCCTCATGGGTGGCCCGGGGAGATGCGCAGGCGCCTCGGCGACCAGGAAATTTCGGTGTCCCCGCTGCCCTTCGGGATCGGAGGAAATCTCGGTCTTCTGGTAGCGGGAACGCGGAGAGCCGGCTTTCCGGAAGAGACAGAGCGGCTGATTCTGAGCGTAGCCGCGAATCAGGCGGCGATCGGGTTGCAGCAGGCGCGGATGCTCAGCGAGCAGAGGAGAATCGCCCGGGAACTGGACGAGCGCGTTGCCGAACGAACGCGGGAGCTTCAGCAAACCAACCGAGAACTGCAGCTTCAGGTGGGGCTGCTGCAGCATCTTCCAGTGTCCGCCTGGACGCTCAAGCCGGATGGGACACCGGATTTCGTGAACCAGGTGTGGCTTGAATTCTCCGGTCAGACGGCCGAATTCGTCCGGTCGCATCCCGAGGCCTGGATGACCGCGGTCCACCCGGAGGACCGCGAAGCAGCTTCGAGGGTCTTTTGGGAGGGAATACGCTCGGGAAAGGGTTTTGCGGTGGAGACCCGGTCTCTCCGCGCCAGGGACGGGGCCTGGCGCTGGCATCTCCAGCAGGCCGTGGTTTTGCACGATGCAGAAGGAAGAGTCCTGAAGTTCGTCGGAACCACCACCGACATCGACGATCAGAAGCATGCCGAACAGGCTCTGCGCGCCAGCGAGGCCAATCTGCGGCGCGTGATCGACACCATTCCTACCCTCTCCTGGTGCAATCTGCCCGATGGTTCCAACGAATTCCTCAGCAAGAGCTGGCACCAATACACCGGCCTCTCTCCCGAAGAAGCGCACGGCTGGGGCTGGTCTGGGGCATTCCACCCCGACGATTTGCCGCCATTGATGAAACGCTGGCAGGAGATGCTGGTCTCGGGCGAACCGGGAGAAATCGAGGCCCGCCTTCGCCGCCACGACGGGGTCTACCGCTGGTTTCTTATCCGAGCCGAGCCGTTCCGCGATGAAACAGGCACGATTTTCCGGTGGTACGGCACCAGTACCGACATTGACGATCGAAAACGGGCCGAAGAAGAGCTGAAGCGAAGCGAAGCAAGATACCGGGTTGTTGTTGAGACGGCCAGCGACGCCGTGATCAGCATCGACAAAAGCGGCGCAATTATTCTTGCGAATCCGGCGACGAAACGGATCTTTGGACACAACCCGGAGGATTTGATCGGCAGATCTCTGACGGTGCTGATGCCGCAAGCCAGGCGAGTATTCCATGAAGCGGGCTACAAGCGGTATATGGAAACAGGCGTGAGGCGCCTGAACTGGCAGGGAACAGAAATGACCGCACTTCGGGCGGACGGTAAGGAGTTTCCGGCGGAAGTCTCCTTCGGAGAAGTGATCGCAGACGGACAAAAGATATTTACCGGATTTATTCGGGATATCTCCGAAAAGAAGCGGGCCGAGGAATCCCTGAACAAAGCGCGAACTGAACTTGCCCACATATCGCGGGTTACGTCCCTGGGCGCCTTCACCGCCTCCATCGCCCATGAGATCAATCAGCCGCTTTCGGGCATCATTACCAATGCCAGCACATGCCTGCGGATGCTGAATACCGACCCTCCGAACGTGGATGGAGCGCGCGAAACCGCCAGGCGCGCGCTTCGTGACGGCAATCGTGCCTCCGACGTGATGACGCGGCTGCGAACGCTCTTCACCAGGAAGGAAGTGAAGGCGGAACCTGTCGATATCAACGAAGTCGCGCGCGAAGTGATTGCGTTGTATCTGAATGAATTGCAGCGGAATGACGTGACTCTTCGCCAGGAATTTGCCGAGAGGCTGCCGAACGTCATGGGAGATCGCGTTCAACTCCAGCAGGTGATTCTGAATCTTCTCCGCAATGCCTCGGATGCCATGAGCGCTGTCAATGACCGGCCGCGCGAGCTGGTCGTCAGCACCGAGCCGGCGGGCGATGAAGTGCGCTTCAAGGTTCGGGATGCCGGCGTTGGTATAGATCCGACGGCAGCGGAAAGGCTTTTTGAGTCGTTCTACACCACCAAGGAGGATGGAATGGGGATCGGACTCTCGGTGAGCCGTTCGATCATCGAAGCCCACGAGGGCCGTCTGTGGGCGATGCCCAACGACGGCCCGGGAGCCACGTTCGCATTCTCTGTTCCCTGCAACTGGATGCCGAACACGGCTGCGGGACGCTCGGAAGGAGCGCCGCTCGCATGAATGCTGCGCTGCCGGTCTCGCGCCGCAGGCTGCGGCACCGAAAGCATCTACCACTCGTCTGACGTCTTCGCGAGCTCCATATAGGGTCGCGCCCACAGCGCAAGCTGCAGCTGAAGCGACCGGCACCACGCGCGATGCATCCCATCCACTTCATCGGCAGCGTTCCCCCTGCTCGCCAGGTACGGCCTGATGGTGTCATTCAACACTGCCACAAAAGCGACAATGTCACGGAAGGGAACATGCGTCGTCGACCGAACGCCATCAATCTGATTTTTCCTGAGACTGGTATGCCGCAAGGCGATCTCCTGCTGATAGTCGAGCCAGTGCTGATCGTAAGGACGCAGACACGTATCGAGGATCCACTGTTCGAAGCGAAGATTGCTCCGCGCAAGATACTGCGGGATTGGATCTCCCTCGGGAGTGCGCGAGTGCCGTGACAGATGTGGGATGCCGGCGATGATCCCGCTGCGCCAGTGCTCAACGATCGTCTTCGTTTGATCGGCGAGCACCTCTCCCGCCATGCGCAGGAATCGCTCGTCTTCTGAGGTGAATCCCACTGTCGCTTTCAGCTGTTCCAGCTCCTCAGGCGAAACTGCTGACGGAGCAACCGCCGCTGTCCCATACGTATACCCGGAGTTCCCGTCTGCAACCTTTTCCATCGAGTTTCCACTCCTCTGTGTTTGCGCGGCGAGTTCGGCGTCAAGCCCGGTGAGCCCTCGGCGCAATCATTTGTGGAGTGCCATGGCCTCAGGAATTTGCACCGGGATAAGAAAATTGCTGCCCAGAACATAGTCGTACAGGTGATTGAGCGGCGGCGGAGGATGAAGCTGCGGTGCGGAAACCCTGCCGTCCACCTCGGTCCACTGCCAGCCCGTCGCCGAGATGCTTTCGATTGCCTGCCGGAGATCCGCTGAGGTCATGGGATAAGCGTAGATGCGGACGTTTTGCGCGAGGAGCCGGGACAAAGCCTCAAGGAAGCTGCCGTCGAGTTTCGTGTAGCGATATTCCCAGGTGCGAATCAGCAGAGAGAGGCCCACGACAAAGCGCACCAGTTCCTGCGTGTAGCGGTTGACGAGAGCGGTCATGCTGTAAAGTTCCCGTTCGCGAAAGAGCAGGACATCGCCGCCTCGCGCACGGAGAACATCGACGCGTTCCAGCAGGTCGGCGATTGCCGGAAGCGTATCGGCGTCCCACAGCGGCATCGCCGTAAGGCAGAAGAAGCCCGCAATGGCAGGGCCTTTTTCCTCCAGTTCTTCGTGGAGCTGTTGCACACCCGAAGCCAGCATCTGATTCGCAACATGGGTGGATTCCGGGAGTTTGAACGATCCCGGTGCGAGCACGACCGCCTTCTTATGGAGAACTTCGATAGGCGGAACAGGCGGCCCGCTTGATGGAAAGAACACGGCCTCCGCGAAACCCCTGCACACCAGCTGGGCCAGGATCGCGCGCTGGTCCCACCCCTCGAAGGCGTTCCCGTTCAGCTCCAGATGGTCGATTTCGATGCGCTTCTCGGCATCCTGCGTAAGGTTGTCAAGAAAAGACTCGGTTGTCTGCAGCTGATAGAAGACAGCGTAGATCAGGTTCACTCCCAGGATACCGATCGCCTCCTGCTGGAGTGGATTCGAAGGATCCAGCATGTTGATGTGGAGGATTATCTCGCTCGGTTCGCGGCCCGCCTGCAACTGGAACCGCAGGCCGACCCATCCGTGCGGCACATTGGTTCCCGCGAAGTTGCGGGCAGAGATCGTGTCCACGAAGGAGAAAAATCGGGTGGTTGAGCCGCGGCTCTTGTCCAGCTGTTTAATGAGTTGGGCCCATTCGCTGTCCAGCATGGCTTCCAGCCGCTGGCTGGAAACGTAGCGCGCACCGGCGCCGTACAAATCGTCGCTGACCTCCTTGTCGTATGCGGAGATCGACTTGGCAACGGTTCCGGATGCTCCTCCTGCAACCAGAAACCATCGCGCGACTTCCTGGCCGGCGCCGATTTCGGCGAAGGAACCGTAGCTGCTCCTGTCGAGATTAATTTCGAGCGCCTTCTGATGGGTATTGAGCTTTTCCCTGGACGTCATAGAACCTCCTGCGCAATCGAACCGATTGACCGCCTCTCCGAAGAGCCTCGGGCAGCAGATGCGGCCCCAGGAAGAATATTCTGCCGCGTGAGGCCACCGCCTCGCCGCGAGTCCATTACGGATCCCCGCGGTCGGCAGGCAACGCGGCCGGAATTTCCGCTTCACGAATCTGTTCTGCGCCGCGCAACTGCGACTGGATTTCTCCCCTGATCTGCGACCAGACGCGAGGGTCGCACTCCATCGCGTTGTGCATTTTAAAGACGTGGCGATTAAACCAGGAGAAGGAGCGGCAACCGGCCGGCTGCACGGCATAGTCGAACTGAAAATTCCCGATGATTTGCGTTCGCTGCGGGTCCGCGGCCCGCAGTATACGGCATCCATGCACCAGTCCGCGCGTCTGGTAGAAGTTCTCCGCTCTTGCAACGTTCGCGGGAACGATGCAGTCGTGGCCCCAGCCTTTGTTGACGCTGTCGACCTGGATCGTCAGCATCACCGGAATTCCGCGGCGGCCCAGTTCACGAGCGAGTTTGTTCACAGCCGATCCGCCCCAGCTATGCCCTAACAGAATGATGCGTGCATCCTGCTTTTCTTCGGTGGTGAGGCGGCCATCGCCATCTTCGCCGACCCAGTGCAGAATCTCTTTCAGCGCCTGCGCCCTTTGTCTGTTTTCAAAGACAGCCGCATGGAGTTGCGGCCCTCCCGCCTGCTCCAGATTGCGGATGATCTGCACCTCCGGATGCCGAGCGTCGTCGCTGTGCACGAATCCTCCGAGAAACGCCACCACGATGACGTCAGGTTCGGCAGAGTTGCGGCTTTGCACCAGTGGATTTTCTCCGGCCGCAGGGTGGACGACGGCTGAAGCGACTGCGCACCCGAACACCGAGAGCAACGCAATCAGCGTCCTGCTCACTGCAGGGAATCTGCGCGAGGTCAGGGAAGCACGATCCGTCATGGTGAAACTCCCGTGGCTTCGGCCCCGATCCGGCCGTTCTTGCGGCGCTTTTCCGGAGAATAGCTCATGCTGCTCTCCACACGTTCCGTGAGTCACCGCGATCACGCAGCATCAAGGCCGCAGGAAGTCCCCTGTGCCTCGAGCCGGGAGTGCGCCGGTTGGAACGGCATCCTCGGCCTGTGGCACACGGAATCTGTCTCTAACTCCGGGCTCATTACCCACAGCGCATGGCGCAGCTTCGATCGTGCGCGAGAGAGCCTTGACTTGACCGCAGACTCAGAGATTCGGAGCGCGCGGGCAATCTCGGCAATGGAATACTCGCGACCGACTCTCATTTCGATCACTGTGCGCAGCACACGGGGCAGGCGGCGAATCGCTGCGTTGAGAAGAAACTGTGTCTCGTGCCATTCGAAGTCGTTCTCGGGATCGACACTGTGCTGCCGGCCGCTTGCCGGCTCGGAAATTTCAAAGAAGTCGTAACTCTCATCGAGAGAAACCGTGGCGATGCGTTTCCTGCGCAGCAACATGAGCGCCGAATTGATTCCAATCGCCGTCAGCCAGGAAGAAAATGCGCAACGGCTTTCGAATCGTCCCAGATTTCGATAGGCATTCAGCAGAGTGTCCTGCAGTGCATCCTCGGCATCTTCCCAGTTCTTCGTAATCCGGTTGATGCGGCAAATCAGCCGCCTTGAATGTCTCTGGCACAGTTCAATGAAGGCAAGGGGGTCACCGGACTGCGCTGCGCCGACGAGCGCGATGTCGTCGACCACCCCGGGCGCCCGCTCGACGGCTGTAATCTTTTCTGAATCAGGCAGGCTCAATGGCATGAGGTTTCCTTTCCGGGAGGGCGACAACCGCAGGTTTCCAGCCCGCCGGCGCTGCTGCAACCGCGAATTCGTGTCAGGCCGGGGCTCAGGCCGCTCGTCGCATCCGCGATCCGAGAACCCTCGGATGGTTCACCCGCATCGCGAGCGGGTTCGCACGTCCGAACCGCTCCAGCACTTCGTTCGTGGTGTCTGCGATGCGAGTGTTGGGCCGATGGAACTTCCTGATTGCCTGTGCCGCGACGCGCACAAGCAGGTAGCGGTTGCAAAGATGTCTTGTTGCGCCAAAGACCAGTTCGGAGCGCATTTCTCTCCCCCCTGAGGCCGGGATCGTTTTGGGACCTCTTTCGAAGCGCGGCCGCCTCGGAAGGGGAATTCAATCTGCCCAGTCGCCTGAATCGCACCCGCCACCCTTCAATCCATCCGTGCCCGTCCGCTTCATACGTGCGATTAAGCCACGACTGCACACGCGAATCCATTGGACGAAGGTATGGAGCTATACCATCGTCCAATAGGCTATGGCGCGGGCTACGGGCATCTCATCCGCCGCCTTCACATTCCTTTACGCAGTTCACCAGCATCGCGGCCGCGCGCTCTTCCCCCACATCGGTATTAAACATGGCCTGATATAGGTGAGGCTCCGGCCATTTCAGCCCCAGATATTGCCGGACGAACGCAGCGCGCGCCCGGTCCGTGGTGTCGACCTGTTCGATCGCTTCCTTCTCAGGAGCGCCTCGCGAGATCACCCTGCGGATCTTACAGTCCCGGGACGCATAGAGAAACACATGGAAGACGTCTCTGTAGTTGCGCAGAAAATACTGCGCACCGCGACCGACAATCACCGATGGGCCGCTGGCGAGGGCGGCGTCAACCGCCGTTTTCGAAGCTTCGGCGATCCGGCGCGCGTCCAGCAGATGCAGCCGGCTGGTGGGCGGCAAACCTCCCTCAAACGCACCCCGAAGAAAGTTAGTGAACACACGGTATACCGTCGGATCGCTTCGCCATTCCCGCCGCTCGACCGCCTCTGGCGTACTTTGGGTCAGCCGTGCAATTTCCTGTGTGAGCCGCTCGTCCCACAGACTCCAGCCGAGACGGCTGGCGACCAGGCCGGCAACGTTCGACGCTCCGCAGCCGAACTCGCGCTCAATTGTGATGGCTCGAAATATCATGCCTTACCTCAGCCCACCGCGACCTCTCCGCCCGCGCCGGGGTCGTTCTTCTTCAGGAAGAAGGCGAGAACGAACATCACTGCGCAAAGCACGGCCAAAACCCAGAATGTGTCCATGAAGGAGAGCGTGTGAGCCTGTTGATTCACCAGGGCGTAAAACCGGGCAATAGCCTGGTTGTGCGCGTCTGCAGCGCTAAGTCCGGAATGTCGAATGCTGTCTGTCAAACCGCGGAGCGCCGCGCGAAACGCCGGTGCGTTGGGCACAATGTGACCGATCAGGATTTGCTGATGATATTGTGAGCGCCGGGCGATCATCGTTGTCACGATGGATGTGCCGATACTGCTGCCGATGTTGCGCATGAAGTTGACCATGCCCGAGACACTGTTGCCCTTCTCTGCCGGGACGCCGATGTAGCCGGCGGCTGTAATGGGGACAAACAGGAATCCAATGCCTACCACCTGCGCACAGCGCAGCCACATCGCAAAGTCGAAGCTGATATTCAGGTCGATCCGATACGCGGAATAGAACAAACCGATCGCAAGACATAACCATCCCGTCGCTATTAAATAGCGCGCCTGCACTTTCGAGGTGAGACGCCCCACGACCGGCATCATCAGCAGCAAAATGAACCCGCTGGCGGAGAGGACCAGACCGGCAAGCTCGGCGGTGTAGCCCATCAGCGTCTGCAAAAATTCGGGGATGAGGACCAGCGTGCTGAAAAGCATGACGCCCATCATGAACATCATGAGATTGGCTGCCGCAAAATTGAAACTCCGGAACATGCGGATATCGATGATGGGGTCCTTGCGATACCATTCCCAGATCACCAGCGCCGACAGGCACACCGCCGCCATGATGGTGAGCGTAAGAATGAAGTGCGATCCGAACCAGTCATCCTCCTGGCCCTTATCCAGTACGATCTGAAGCGAAGCCACCCCGAGCGTCAGAAAGGCAATACCGATGTAGTCGACGCGAATGCCGCCATGTTTGGGACGGCGGGCGCGCTCTGGATCCCGAACCAGCGCGTAAGTCAGGTAGAGGGCAAGAAGCGCGACGGGCAGCTTGATGAAGAAGATCCAGCGCCAGGAGTAGCTGTCGGTAATCCAGCCTCCCAGCATCGGACCAACCGTCGGAGCAAGAACCGCGGTAATCCCGTAGAGAGCAAAGGCCGCCCCGCGTTGTTCGGGGGGAAATGTATCGTTGAGGATCGCCTGGGCCATCGGCTGAAGACCCCCGCCTCCAATGCCCTGAATCGCACGAAACAGCAGCAGAAGCGGAAGATTGGGCGCGAGGCCGCAGAGCAGCGAACTGACCGTGAAGACGATCAACGACAGCATGAAATATCGTTTGCGCCCGATAACCTCCGCAAGCCACCCGCTCACCGGAAGCACGATGGCATTCGCCGCGAGATAGGAGGTGAGCACCCAGGTGCTGTCGTCGTAGCTGGCACCGAGATTCCCCGCGATGTAGGGCAATGCGACGTTGGCCACGCTGGTGTCCAGCACTTCCAGGAATGCGGCCATGGACACTGTAATGCCGATGAGCCACGGATTCGCACCGGGGCGAGAGGTGGCCCCCTCTGCGGGAAAACTGGCAGTGACCGCGCTCATCGCAGGTACACCTTCACCTCGACGTTCTCGCCCGGCCGCAGCTGGTGATCGCGAGTTTCGCCTGGGTCGAGAACGATCTTCACCGGTACGCGCTGCACGATCTTGACGTAGTTGCCGGTCGCGTTTTCCGGCGGCAGCAGGCTGAAGATGGGCCCGGTTCCTCCGGCGATACTGTCCACATGTCCGCTGTAGGTGTGGCCGGTCGAATCGAGGGTGATCCTCGCCTTCTGTCCCACGCGCATGTGCTTCAACTGCGTCTCCTTGAAGTTTGCCGTGATCCACACCCGATCGAGGGGAACCACCGTGAGCAGCTGCTCCCCGGGATCGACATTGAGTCCAACGACGACCTTCTTTGTGACCTCGCCGGTCACAGGCGCAACGATCCTGGTGTAGCCCAGATTCAGCTCTGCCTGTTCGACTGCAGCCCGCTTCTGGCTCACATCCGCCATGGCCGCCAGCGCCCGGGCGCGCGTTGATGCCACACGCTGAGGGCCGGCCTCGGCATCCTCGTAGTGCGCCTCAGCTTCAGTCAGCCGGCTATGCGCTTCCAGCACCGCTTGTTGAGCCGCCGCCTCATCTGCTTCTGCCGCGGCTATGGCGGCGACATCGGTTGCTGCGGCGGCATAAGCGTGGTCATAGATCTGCTTCGGCACCTCCTCCCTGGCGAGCAGAAGGCGATAGCGGGTGACGTCGTCCTGGGCCTTCACATTCTCCGCCAGCGCCTCCAGAACGCGTGCGTGGGCAGCGGCGGCTTCTTTCTCAGACACCTGTATGGCCGCTTCAGCGTCCCTGATATCGGAAGAGGTGGATTTCAACTGGCTGGAGGTATCGGCGGATGAGACCGGCACGTCGATATTCAGACTTCTTGCGGTAGCTTCTGATGTCGCGAGCGTTGCCTGTGCTTTCGCTAAAGCGACTTCATAGTCTTCCGGGTCGATCTCCACCAGCGTCGAACCCTGGTTGACCCACTGGTTGTCGCCGACATCCACTTTCAGAACGTATCCCGGGATGCGAGCGCTCACCGGGTAAAGATGCACATCGACCTGCGCATCATCGGTCGACTCGAAGCCGGACAGATAATGCCAAAAGAAAGCGCCGGCCACGGCGAGCACGACGATCG
>Ga0335075_10001135_pt1 | contig 44374 bp, 43 predicted proteins | sample Lox_Sample_24_FD_206723 | JGI IMG/M metagenome (GOLD analysis project Ga0335075, IMG submission 206723) | Soil microbial communities from Loxahatchee National Wildlife Refuge, Florida, United States - Lox_Sample_2.4 | ecosystem: Environmental > Terrestrial > Soil > Wetlands | place: USA... | reverse complement strand
CCTGTGTGCAAGAGGTGTGATGTGTTTGGAGGCAGCTGGCTTAGGGTGCCCTAAGTGCCGGTGGGCTGGTGTGGTGAGTGGTCGGGCCCGGGCTTGCTGAGGGTCTCGGCGGGAAACTTTTTGGGTTCGGGTGCGGCGTAACGGGTTTGAGGGTCTTAGCGTGTGGTTCATGGGAAACAAGGCGATAAGCAAGCAAGCGCGCAGCGCGGCGCGGCAGGCGGCGTGGGCCGCGAGGGAGGAGCTGGCGGGGCGCACCCGCGCCAACATGCAGGATTTGGCGCGGTTTTTTTTCTGCACGCGAACGCGCCGACGGTGTCGATGAATGGTTCGCCACGCGCGAGCAAGCGCTGCGTGAGCAGGCCGCGCAGCGCCGCGATGAGCAGCGGGTGCAGTGCGGGTTGGCGCTGCGGTCGATGCGGGATCGGGGTCAGAATTTACGGGAGGTGGCCCGGATGGCCGGTGTAGCCGAAAAGACTGCGCGCGAACTGATTCGGGAGGCCGAGGCGGCCCTTGAGGCGACGGTCGTCTCAGAGCCGGCCGAGGGCCAGGACGACGGTGCGGCCGCGGCGGCACCGTTGGTGAGCGTCGGACCCGCGGGCGCCGAGCTGGCGGCACGGGCGCAAGCGTGACGGTGCGGTGTCGGTGAGTGCGGCCAGGATGGGTGAGCAAAGCGGCGAAAAGGGCGGCGCCCGGACCGGAAGGCGTGGAGACATTCGGACGTTCGCAACCGCTACGGCTGGTGCTGGATTCGCGTGTCTATGGTGAGGAGTTGGCTCGGTTCGAGGCCAGCGTGGTGCGCGGGCCAGGCGCGAACGACTGCGCGATCTGGAGGGCAGCGGTCGGCGCGGAGGGGTACGGCCGGTTTTAGGTGCGCCGCGAAGGCCAGCGGATGATGTTGCGGGCCAACCGGTATGCGTTGGTCGCGGCACTGGACGGGCAGCCACTAGAAGCCGGGGGTGCGGGCGCTACACGGCTGCAACAACCCGGCTTGCGTGCGTGTCAGCTTGGCGGGGGAAATGGGTCTACTGCATGTGTTACCAGGAACGCAACGCGACAACATGCTGATGATGGGCCGCGTGGCCGTACGCCGCGGAGCTAACGGGGTGCCGGCGCGCCGCGCCCGCACGGTGGCACTGCGCGAAGCGGTCCGCCACGGGTGGGACGCCGCGGCAGTAGGGGCCGCAATGCTGGGCCGTCGGGATCCAACCCTGTGGTGACTGGCACGTGTAGCGCGGCCTGGCGACTCGGAACGGTCGGACGGACAAGTTGGGAGCCGGTGGGAGGGTAAGAGTCGCGGCCGATCATGCGAGCGGCAGACGAGTGGCGAGGTGTGGCGAGGTGCGCGCGAACCGGTTCACTAACCCACGAGGTTCGGTGTGGCCTGGAGAGGGTTGAGGTCGGCCGCGGCGGGCTGTCGGCAGACCGAGATCCCGGCAGCGGCGGCGGCCGGCGGAGCCGCGATCTCGAGCACACCCTGAGGGCTGTGAAGTGCCGTGTGCGTGAGGTGGACTCCGGTGGGTTCGTGCCGGAAGAAAAGAAGGTGCCGCTGCACGAGTCCTTCGACCCTCTGTTCTGTGCCCGTTTGGAAAGCGACACAACTGCGTACGCTCTTCCCGACGAACTGGAGCCACATCGATGACATTGGAACCGCCAAGGCCTCGCCGACCCGTGGAGGCGATCAAGCCTCACACGATCACGAGCGCGGACTGCGAGTCACGAGTCCGCAAAACCCTTACGAAGCTTGTGGAGACCGGCGCACCTTATCACCGTCGAAGACGTCTGCACTCTCGCCGGAGTTGGCAAGACCTTCGTATGCGACAAGCGCCGTTCTGACTAACCAAAGCGGTCCTCGCAGCCCGCGATGCGTCTCAGGCCGCGCAGAAGATGCATGCGGAGCACACGCTTATCGGGAGACCGCCTCGCGGCGAGAACGGGCAGAAACCGGGTATGACCACCAGTGCGGATCCGGAGCTTGTGATTCTCCCACCACCTCCTAACCTTAACGACCCTAGCCGCCGCTAGACGACGGTCGAGACGTCTCGGTTTAAGGCGCGATCGGACGTCGCGTGGCCGATTTCTTCCTGCGTAACGCTCGACTGAGAATCTGCGAGAAGTACTGGCATGCAACACCCTTACTCCATGCCACGCGTATCGATATACGTGCGAAAGAACTTTTGCGCGACCGTCGCCTTAGCCCTTCAACCTTCGTACAGTGGGACAATGAGCACCTCTAGTAGTAAGCATGACCCGGTTGGGTCGGTCAATTTGACCGGGCGCATGCAACTGCCGTCTGTCCAGCACATAATCCACGCCCTACGAATCAGCCGATCGTCGGTGTCGTCCCCTAAGTTGCAAACTCGAAAACTGTTGCCGGCCATTGCAAGGGCAGGGCACACATCTGACCGAAATCGCGACAATGTACTGATCTACCGAGTCGATCCCGGCGACCGCAGCTTCCCACCTCGGAGCGAGCTCATCAAGCGCGCTGTCGCCCAACGGATCACCTGGAGAGCCGAATACGACAAAGCATTGCTCGCCGCCGCGCCGGCAGGCGAGCAACGAAGTTCGGCAACGGGGCAGAAAGGGCAGCGACCATGACGATCGCGATGGACGAGGTGTTGACCGCGGGTGAGGTATCGCGCATGACCGGTGTCCCAATCTCCACGCTGCATGACTGGGCAGCCAAGCGGGAGAGAGGGGTGGATTCGCCGGGTCCGCGTCACTGCAAGTTGTCGTCTCGGCATCGGCGATGGATGCGATCCGATGTCGTCGAATGGCTTGCCGCGTCGAGGTGTTGAGCGGTGACGATTCGCAGGCGAGAAGCCAAATCCGGCACCCGCTGGGACGTCGAGTGGTTGCTACCGGATGGCACCAAGCGATCCAAGACATTCAAGACCCTGCGCGGTGCCAAGTTGTTCGACGGCGAATTGCGGTCCGCCCGTGAAGACGGCGAAACGGTCGACCCGCGTGGCGGCAAAACCGAGCTGCAGGTGGTGTACAAGAACTGGCTCGCCTCCCGGCCCGATCTCTCGCGGAAGGTGCGCCGCGGCTACGAGGACAACTGGCGACTGCGGATAGAGCCGAAGTTCGGCAATTGGCCGATCGGCCGAATCTTGCGAGAGAACGTGCAGGAATGGGTCAACGAAATGACCGCCGAGGGCCTAGGCCCTCGCACCGTGCGGTGGACACACAGCGTGCTGCGGATGACGCTAGACCACGCCATCACCGACAGAAAGCTGCGTGGCAAGAATCCCGCCTCGAACGTTCGGTTTCCGGCGATGGGCGAAACCAGTCATGTCTATCTGACCGCGGTGGAAGTGTCGAAGCTGGCCGAATTGTGCGACACGGCAATGGGCGAGGATTCAAGAGCCGTGAAACAGGGCGACGTGGTGCTGATCCTCGCCTACACCGGATTGCGGTTCGGAGAACTGACCGGACTCAACGTCGAAGACGTGGACCTGGAGGCGCGGCGCATTCGAGTCCGCAGATCGATCACACAATTATCTGGTCGCCTCATTGAGGGACCGCCGAAGAGCCGCGCCGGTCGCCGTAGCGTGCCAATCCCGGAACGACTGGTGCCGATCCTGAAACGCCGAATGGAGGGGCGTATAGCCGGCGAGCCGGCGATCATGTCGCCGAAGGGCTCGCGGCTCGGGCTCGAGAACTGGAAGCGCGCGGTTGGCTGGCGGGCTCGAATCGTCGAGCTCGGGCGTCCCACGATGCGCGTGCACGACCTCCGACACACCTACGCCTCTTTGTCGCGATCGGCCGGCGCCGACATGAAACTCATTCAGGTGACGATGGGCCACGCCTCGATCATGGTCACCGCGCACACCTACGCGGACCTCTACGACTCCGACCTGGATCGTGTGGCAAATGCGCTCGACGGGCTCGGAGACTGACGTGACGGCGGATAAACGGCGGATAAACCGGGCGCCGGGCGGATCGAACGGCGCATTCGAGCAGTCGAAAAAGCCCGTGACCAGCGGTCAATCACAGTGGCCAGGGCCGGGATCGAACCGGCGACCTTCCGCTTTTCAGGCGGACGCTCATACCGACTGAGCTACCTGGCCGGAAGGCAGCACGTGCCTCGCCGTGCTGGCGACCCTGACGGGACTCGAACCCGCGACCTCCGCCGTGACAGGGCGGCGCGCTAACCAACTGCGCCACAGGGCCTTGCTACAGCTCCGCGTCACCGCGTCGCGTACCCCCTACGGGATTCGAACCCGCGCTACCGCCTTGAAAGGGCGGCGTCCTAGGCCGCTAGACGAAGGGGGCCAGAACCGAATCTCTCCGGGGTACTCGCAACATGGTTACGTTAGGAGCGAAGCCAGCTTAGGGCACTATGGACCGAATCCTCAAACGAGCACCGCCGGGCAACCAGTTATCCTGTCCGTCGCGCCCCTATAGCTCAGTTGGTAGAGCTACGGACTTTTAATCAGTGTTTCTGGGCGTTTGCTGCGTCGGCTAGCGTTGGTGCGTTCTGGGCATATTGCCCCTACCTGCGTCGATAAGGTTTGTCGCGTTGGCCGGAGCTGAGCAAGTCTGGAAGTACTGCGGTATCGACTGCGGTATCGGCTGGTAGGGCCCGTGCGCAGCGCATCCGCCGCCCGACGGTTAGTAAGGCACAGAGCACTGTGTGCATCACCACTCCGCTCCCTCGTTGGCACCTGCCGCTTTGCGCGGTGGTGCGGAGGCTGTCAAGGCTCGGCATGGAGCCGACCGCGAAGCGGCGTGGCCTTGACAGGCGCCGCGCCACCGTTGAGCACAATTTGAGGACCGGCGAATGAACCGTTGAGCTAGGGCGTGTCTGACAAGTGTTTCATCTGCACTACATTTGCGGTCGGAGCCTTCATCGATGGCCGCTACATGGCCGGTGAGTGAGGGCGGCCCCTAGAACGCCATCGGGGTCCCCGGCGCGGCGAGGTGCCGAGGAGTTGTCCGACCCGGGCCGTACAGTCCAGGTCATGGTCGGTGGGCACTGGGGATGCGTTTGGCGCAGGAAATCTGCATGAAGAGGTCGAGGCTCGGAACGTGGATCGCAGTCGGGTTACTCAACTGCACTACATAACGCCTATCAATAACCTGGCGTCGATCATGCAGCACGGCATCCTTAGCCACAACAGGGCAGCATCTCTGAACCATGAATCAATCGCTGACGAGTCGGTGCAGGACAGGCGAGCTGACAAGCGAGTGCCCGGCGGCTTGATGCTGCATGACTACGTCAACATGTTCTTCCATGCGCGAAATTCGATGATGTACAGACGGCTGAATCACAGGACGTCGCTCGCCGTCATTTGCGTCAATCCGACCGTGCTCGACATCGAGAACGCTGTGGTGACAGACGGTAACGCCGCGTCGCCGTCAACCACATTCTGGCCGTCTCCGAGCGGGTTGGCTGCGCTCGATGCGGACTTCATCTATGCCGAATCATGGGACCACGCCGAGTCATGGATTAAGCACGAACGAAAGCGCCGGCGCAGCGCCGAGGTCTTGGTTCCCAACGTCGTGCCACCCAGTTACGTGTTCGGCTGTTACGTGTACTCCGACGACGTAATAGTCAAATGCAACCAGCTCTGCTCAGCCATTAAAGTGAAGGTGCATCAGCATGTCTTCTTCGCCTGACCGATCCAACGTGACGTTGACTTCCGGGAATGTGCTGGATTCACGCGCTCAGACGTTGGTCAATACGGTCAACTGCGTCGGGGTCATGGGCAAAGGAATCGCGTTGGCCTTTAAACGCCGCTACCCCGAAATGTTCCAGGACTACGTCGCCCGCTGTGACCGCAAGGAAGTTCAGTTAGGCCGTCCCTACCTTTACAAGTCTGATGACCACTGGATCATCAACTTCCCTACGAAGGATCACTGGCGCGCCGTCAGCCGCTTGCAGGACATCATCGACGGGCTGAATCACTTGGAGGAGCACTACAGGGACTGGGGCATCACATCATTGGCCGTTCCCCCATTGGGGTGCGGCAATGGCCAACTGGAGTGGAAGGTCGTTGGCCCCACTCTCATCCGGCATCTCGCCAGGTTTGGCATACCTGTCGAGCTATACGTGCCGCAGGGCGAATCAACCGATGCCGAGCAGCTCACGCTGTTGCCTGCTGACGAAGACCATTCGGTCGAGCGATTTGTTCCACCAGAATGGGTTGCGATTGTCGCCATCCTTGACCACATCGAGCGCCAACAACGTCAGCAGTACCACTGGCCCGTAGGCCGGATCATGTTCCAGAAGTTGGTCTACTTCGCTACTCAAGCAGGTATACCGACCGGCTTACGATTCGAAGCAAACAGCTACGGCCCATTCGCTCCGATGCTGAAGCGGCATATCGCGCGTTTGCAGCATAATGGCCTCGCCTTAGAGTGCCAGCGAGGCAACATGTTTGAAGTGAAAGTCGGGTCAACGTATAGCGACGCCGTACGCAGTTACCGTGACACGATGGAGCAATGGCGCTCTGCGGTTGAGCGCACGGCCGACCTAGTCTCGCGAATGAATACGTCCACCGCAGAGGTCGCCGCCACTGTTCATTACACCGCCATGAGACTTGAGCGGGAGCGGGATACCAGGCCCACTGCCAGCGAGGTCATTGCAGCCGTTGAAGAGTGGAAAATCCGACGTAACCCTCCTATCAAGCGAGCCGCGATCGTCGACGCGCTCGCGGTGCTCGGAATGCAGGGTTGGCTCAACGTCGAACTCGATGAGGCGGCCGAGCAGCTCATCGACGAGCTGATCGAGGCATGAATCATGGTGACTAGTGGTGACTTCGAGAACGAGGACCATCGCGAGTTTTTCCGCGTAGAGCAGCGGTCGGGCGACCATGTAGTGCTGTCGCGGGCTGCGTTCGAACTGAGCGCCTTCGCGATGGCGGCGAGTGTCCGGTATGACACTCCTGGGTTCATGTCCGATAGCTACCTCGGTGCTGAAACGTCGTTGACCGCGATGGAACTTGTTGTGGCGGGGCAGTGGATTCGTGTGGACGGCGGCTATGAGATCGCTGATCCCGACGAAAAGGCTTTAGCTGAGCGACTTTACCGCGAACATCTGGAATTCGACGACTGGCCCAAGACGCCCGAAGAATGCCCTGAGCATATGGAGGGGCCGAATTCACGCGGGCGATGCTGTCGGTGCGGGACGCCTTTGGACCCCGAGGACCGGATCTTTTAACGGTTCTTACGCCGGGCCACCCGGTCAGCGAAATACGGGCCTAAGAAGATGGGCGCCAAGAGGCGTTCCGCTAGCTGGTCACCACTCTCGGGCAGGCCGAGGAGTTCCGCGCTGAAGCTCATTCGATGCACCGCATCCTCGATGGCTCGACCACTGGGGTGGAACGTGTCGACCGATTCGGCGGAAAGAAGCTCCTGTTGCAATTGGCCATCAGCTGTGCTCGGCTCGTAGCCAAAGTCTGCGAGGCGACGGAGGCTCTCGGTCCAGGGCCAAACACCCCATTGCGCGATGCCGATTGTGAGGACGGACCTGATCTCGTCTGGCAGATACCTGCTGCGATCAGACAGTAGCCACGCAACGTATTCGGGCTCTTCGTAGTAGGTGGCCGAGGGCCCACTAATCGCGCCGTATCCCTGAACGAAGTCGCAAGCTATGCCGCTGGCGTTGTAAGAGGCTACATTTGGGTCGCGCAGCACGTACTGTTCGTCACAGCGCCCGTTGGGATTCCGACTACGCGACAGGTCGTACAGCGCCTCAAACTCAGCTTCGAACTGGCCGCCAAAGCCACGGATAATAAGTTGCGGCGCGTACACGCCGAGATAGTGCGGGTATTCGTGACACACGTCTGCGAGCCCGGGCGTGTCGTCAATGAACTCGTGAACTTGATCAGGGTGTGTCACTTGGGTAATCGGGATGTTGTCGGCGGCGCTCTGCCACTGCATCTGCATCGCGGCCCGGGCGAGTCGATATCCGCGCTCGCTGGGTTCCTGCGAGTGCGCGGGAAGTGGGAATCCCCATCGGCCCCAGCCCATTGCGGACTGCCATCCCCCCTCCATACCGTTCGATTCCGACGCCGCCGCGGCATCAAGCCACCAGTCGTCCGTTATAACCGGTGGCTCGTACCCGACATCGATCAAGTGGTCACGTGCGATTACCAGCGTCGACCCGTGAGGGCGGATGACGTCAGAGAGTCGGCGCACCACCTCGTCAATCCCGGCCGCGCTCGACACCGCGAACTTGTCGGCGAGCGGTGGTGAGTATTTCAAGACGTCATCGCGTGTCACCCCGTGCCAGACCGGCAGAAGGATCCCGCGTTCTACGATCTCTCGTGCAACTAAGCCGTCGAGTTCCCATTCGGGCCAGTCCTTATCGAAGAAGCTGGAACTGAGCACAACGATGGCAAAACGGGACTCCCTCAGGCCCTTGTCGATCGACCGTCTCAGGGAATCGCCGACTCGGAGACTGAATTCGTCGTACCACACCTCGATGTGCGCCTCGCGCAGCCTCTCGGCGAGCGGACGAACAAAGTTGTCCTTATCTTCGCTTGCATGACTGATGAATGCGTCGTGGAGCATCGGTCATAGCCACCGCTCGGCTCGGGTCACGCTGAAGATTATCTCGACTGCGCTAACCACGGGCTAGCGGCGCAACGATCTAATCCGGTCTCAGGCGGATCAGGCAGACCAGAGTGCTTGACGTGAACGCTAGGCAGCGGCTCGGGTCCGCCTATCGGACGGTCTTGATTCAGCTTGGGTACCGGCGTGCCGGTTGTCAAACTTAAGCCTTAGTGAAGCTCAGTGACTGCGGCGAAGCTGGTACGGCCCGAGAACCACACTGGCGCTACTACACCGCCAGCGTCGGACTGCTCGCCGCAGGCACACCCAGACAGCTGACGAGGTCAGCGCGACCGCCGGTTCCGTCGCTGCGTCGCCAGCGATACGACGGTGCGGTCGTCGCTTTCCAAAGGGAGTGCACCGACAAGCTTTTCGGCAATCTTCTGGATCACCTCGTCGGTGACATAGTAGCGGGCTGCCTGACGGCCGATCCGCATACGCCTGGCAATGCCGTCGAGGTGATCTGAGATCAACTGGCGGGCAATGTCTTCGGCCAGCGTGAAGTCGTACTGCCCGAGGTATGCCATAAGAAGCGTGGTTCTCCCATCGATCCACGGTGACCTGCGAGCCTTCATTCTCACAACCGTACGCAGACTTCGAAGTCCTGTCCTGCAAGTGCTCCGGGCTTCCCGGTAAGCGCGGGACGCCCATGAGAGCGATCCTTGGTGGGCGTTTTGCATCCGCTGGTACCGACTTCTTCCGTACGATCTGCCCGTGTGAGCAAAGGGGCGAAAAGGGCGAAAGCCGTGCCGCGCAGCGCGTCACCCCGCGACCCACACGTCGTGGTGTTCTTCAAGAGACATCACGATGACGACCCAGGGGAAACCGCTCCCGGATACCAATTCCTCTCGGGCTGCCCGACCAAGGTCGAGGCGACCATGTATGCGGTACTTGAGGCAGTGGCTGCCGCACCTCCCATGCGCTTCGCGGGCGGTGGCCACTGGGAAGCGATGCACGGGAGCATGACCGGCTGGTTTGAGGTGCGCGTGGACGGGTCGAAGCCTCGGATGCACTATCGGCTTTTTTGCCGGCTCGACTACAGCGCCGATGGTGCAGACCGTCCGTTGCTTGTGGTGATTGCCGGCATGAGCAAGCCGATTCGGACGGTACTCACCGAGGGCGACTACTCAAACATCCGCGATCTGGGAGACAAGTATTTCGCCCGCAACCCCCGGTCGCATCTCTAGCTATGAGGCGCCCTAGGGGTTATGCGGAGGCGCGCATCGGCTCGGTAATGCGCTTGCGCTCCTCTTTAGACATCGGTTCCAACGTCACTTTCATGCCCAGAGCGGCGGCGACTTCGGCAACGGTGGCCAACGTTGGGTTGACAGCTTGGGCCGATAGAAGTCTGCGCACCACGCTCGGTTCCGAGCCGATGGCGCGAGCTAGCCCAGCTTTGGTCAAACCCGACGCCTCTCGCAGTTCATCGAGCTGGTTGATCACCGTGTCAATCGCGGCGATCCGTGCCGTTTCGACTGCGTGGTGTCGCGCAAACTCCGGGTCACGGAGCCTGTCCGCCAACACGGTGTTAAAAGAGGTTGCCATGATCCGCCTCCCTTCGTTCGTGCTTCCACAGCCCACAATCTCCGTGGCATAAATGTTACGGCCTGGAGGTCTGTACATCAACCTATCGCAAAATAACAGCGATGTTATTCACCTAGTAGAATCCCTCAACAGAGCACCGAAGCCCTGGGCAATCCTTGGGTCAGATCGCTCAGGGCTTTGGTCTAGTTGGACGCTAGGACCACGACTCTAGCGCATCTCAAGCGTAGTGCTCGTGAAGGGCTGCGGCCCGATTGGAGGTGCCGTTATGGCATCCGATTTCCGTTTCGAGTTCAACGATGGTTGGGAAGACGAGCTGGGCCGGCAGGTTCGGCATGTGTTCCAGGAAGTCTTCGATGTGGTGTTCCGCGATTACCGGGGCCAGCCGGTCCCTGCTGTCAAGGACGCACTCACACGTGAGTTCAAGCGTCACGGCGCCACGCTGACCGACCCTGAACTGACGACCTACGCAACTGCGATCAGCGAAGGTACGCAGATCCGGGTCCGCGCCGCGTAGTTAGCTGGCGGGGGTCCGGCCGATTGCCGTCGGGCCTCCGCCCCCTGGCCGTAAGAAGCTTGACCTTCCTGAAAGAAGCCGGGATGGCTCCCACGTCCAGCCTGCCCACCACTACCGCCATTGAGGATCAGCGCCTCCCCGTCCTCGCTCGGTCATCGGCGAGAACCACTCACTCGCACAGCCGATCACCATCACTGAGATGCACGCCGCGGCCGGGCCATTACGTCCTCGGTGAGTTCGAGCACGTTGGTCTCTCGCGGTTCGCCAGCCGGGCCAGGTGTGTGCCATTCGGCCAGGGGGTCCAGGTCGCCGTCCAGGTATTGGTGGCGGCATGCGCTGCGTTGGATCGTGCCGCCCGAGGTGGTGGGGATCTGCATCGACTGCACCAGAATGATCGAATCTGCGTGGATGCCATGATGTTCGGTGAGCGCAGCCTGGATCACCCGTACCAGCTCGGAGAACTTGGCCTCGCTGACTCGGCGGCTGACCTCCTGCACCACCACCAACTGCTCGGCACCGCCGGATCGCGGTGCGACGGCGAACGCCGCACCGCGCCCGGACACCAACAGCGGATGGCAACCGGCCACGGTGGCCTCAAGGTCGTAGGGGTAGTAGTGGGTACCACCCAGCATCACCAGATCGTGGCATCGCCCGAGGACAAACAGCTGCCCGCCGCGGATAAACCCGCGATCCCCGCTGCGCAGGAACGGGCCCTTGTGTGCGCGGGCCGGCATCGCCCCGAACATCTGCTCGGTCAAAGCGGGTGCCTCCCAATACCCTCGGGCGACACTGGGCCCGGCGATCCACATCTCGCCCACCTCATTCGGGCCGCACGGCCGCCGGGTCACCGGGTCGACGATCACCACCTGCGCCCGGGGCCGGCCACAACTCACCATTTCCACCGCGGCAGGATCATCGGGGGCGGCCTCCACGACACGATCGCCATGCAGCGCGGCCTGGTCGAGGTGACGCACCACCGGCAGCGGCGACGCCGCACCGCCGGCCACCAGCCCGGTAGCCTCGGTGAGCCCATACACCGGCTTGAACGCCTCACTGCGAAACCCCGCCGGGGCGAACGCCTCTGTGAACGCCCGCATCGTGGCCGCCCGCACCGGTAGCCCCGCATTGATCGCCATGGACAGGCTCGACACATCCAAGTCGGCCCGCTCAGTGGGGGTGGAGCGCGCCACACACCACCGGTAGGCGACATCCGGGGCCACTGTCATCGTGGCCCGCCACCGCGAGATCGCCTCCAGCCAACGCATCGGACGTGCCATGAACGCCGCCGGCGACATCAACACCGTCGAACATCCCCGATAAACCGTCCCCAACATCATCCCGACCAGACCCATCCCGTAATGGGTGGGCAGCCACGACACCGCAACGTCGCGCTGATCGCCCGGCCAGGCTTCGCCGATGGCCGCCAGACTCGCCATCAGATTGCCGTGCGTCGCCACCACACCCCGCGCCCCACGGGTCGAGACCGACGGGTACTGGATTATCGCCACGCTGTGCGCGTCGATCACCGGCACCTGCCATGCGCCTGCATCCTGCTCGTCGGTGCCACACCACACCAGCGGTTCCCCTACCCGCGCGGCCAGGGTGTCCGCCGCCGACCTGACGCTGCCCGGCATCCCAGGCGAAGCTACCGCGAAGCCCGCCCTCACGTCGGCGATCACCGACGCCAACCCCGGGCCCATCCGTTCAGCGATCGGCACCGCCACCGCGCCGGCATACAGGCAGCCGAAAATGCCGGCGATACTGTCTAATCCGGGTCGGCACAGCACCAAGACCGGGGAATCCTCAATCACACCCGAGCGCTGCAATCCGGCCCCGATCGCCCGCGCGCGATAATCCAGCTCCCGATACGTCACCTGGGAGCCATCCCGGCCATCACCGTGATAGGAGAAGCTGAACGCCACCTTCTCCCCACACCGAGCCGCCTGCTGACCCAACAACTCCACCAGAGTGTCCGCCATCGGCGTCACATCGCGACCCGGCTCGGTCAACGCCCGCGCCCTCAGATCGGGGCGCAGCGCGGGGCCGTGCCGGGCGGGCTCACACGACACGCAGGCCGTCCGGAATCTTTTGCGGGTCGCGCCAGAACGCGTCGTTGACAAAGCGGTTGAATAGATCTGGGGGCAGCAGGGTTTCGCGCGGCTGGGCTTTGACCGTGGTACCCACGGTGTGCAGGCCGGGGGTGCCGGCGCGTTCGTCGAATTCGGCGACGTCGTAGTCGATGTGGTCGAAGTCGTGCTCGAACGCAGGCTCGCCGAGAAAGGCGTAGATGGCGTGCATGGTCTTGGCCGGGTCGGTGGTGAGGGTTTCGTACTGCAACAGGAGCAGGCGGTCTTTTTGCGCGCCGTGGCAGGCCTGTTTGAGCGCATCGTAGGGGGCGCCGACCATGCCGTTCTGGCCGGCCACACCGTTGGCGCGGGTGTAGACCGTGCCGCCGGCGGTGTAGTTGAAGATCGACGACGGCGTGAACACGTTGCGCTGAATGATCCGTTCGATGCTGTCGATCACCCACGGCATATCCCGCACACAGGCAATGACTTTCGCCTCCGGGAACAACCTTGCAAGCGCCGGCATCCACGCACACCAAGCGCGGTTGGTGTCAAAAATGATCTCGGCGGTGTACTCGGCGTAGAATTTGTCGAACAAGCCATGCAGGATGCGCTGGCGCTTGGCGTCGTCAATGAACACCGAAAACTCATTGCGGGCACTCATCTCACCCAACAGCGCACCGAACAGCCCAGCCAACGGCCCCGACATCCCCGCCTCACACCGCGGGTTTTGCCGCAACAACGCCGCCAGCAACGTCGAACCCGAACGCGGCAAACCCGAAATGAAGTGAATCGATGACACTGGCCCGCTCCTCGCAAGTGGTCCGACGGTCGCCGAGTCCGAAGACCCGACGACCGCCGGTTTTGGGTGACTCCGTTGACAGATTGGAGATCGTTCGCATCAACTACCCGCCGTGCCGGAGCCACGTCTGTGGACGGGGTTGCCCGGCGGGTGTGGCCGAGCAACCCCATCTGCTAGCCGGCCGTTCCGGCGGTGCCGGCGGTGCCGGTGCCACCGGCGGTGCCGTTGGGTGTCCCGGTGCCTAGGGCACCGCCCTTACCGCCCGCGCCCAAGGCTCCGCCGGCACCGGGTGTGGTGGAGCTGTTGCCGCCGTTGCCGCCGTTACCGCCGTTACCACCGGTGCCACCGGACCCGCCGGCCGCACCACCCGTGCCCTTACCGCCCGCACCGCCGGCGCCGCCGGCCGTGCCGGCGCCGCCCTTGCCGCCCGCCGCACCATCCAGGCCGTTGCCACCGGTCCCACCGGTGCCGCTGTTACCTCCGGTTCCGCCGTGGCCGGCGGTGTTGCCGGCACTGTTCGCCGCGCCACCGGCACCACCAGTACCGCCGGTACCGGATGCGCCGCCGGCGCCGCCGGCGCCATTGCTTCCGGCGGTGCCGCTGGTGCTGGCACCGCCGGCACCGCCGACACCGCCGTTACCACTTGTGGCTCCTGCAGCCCCGCCGTTGCCACCGGTGCCGCCGTTCCCGGTGCCCGACAGGGCACCCTTGCCGCCGACACCACCGGTGCCGCCGTTCCCGGCTGCTCCGCCGGTCCCGCCGGTGCCGCCCGCGCCGCCGTTCCCGGTGTCTGAGGCGCCGCCCTCACCGCCGGTACCGCCGACACTGCTCGAGACACCGCCCTCGCCGCCGTTGCCACCGGTTCCACCGGTACCACCCGTGGTACCCGCAGCACCGCCTGCGCCGCCGGAGCCACCGGCGCCGCCCGCAGCGCCGCTACCACCGCTACCGCCGCTTCCGCCGTTACCGGTCTGCGAGGCACCACCTGTTCCGCCGGTACCACCGGCGCCGCTACTGGCACCGCCCGTGCCGCCGTTGCCGCCGGTACCGCCCGAACCGTTCGCGGTGCTCGCAGCCCCACCGGCACCACCGGCACCGCCCGCGCCACCGGCACCGGCGTTACCGCCGGTACCACCGTTACCACCGGTGCCACCGTCCGAGGCGCCACCGACGCCACCGTTACCGGCCGCGCCGCCCGTACCACCGTTGCCGCCTGTGCTGCCGGCGACACCGGTGCCGGTACCCGCATAACCCGCAGCCCCCCTACCACCGACGCCGCCATTCCCGCCGGCGCCACCGTTACCTCCGGTGCCGCTGTCCGAGGCACCACCGGCACCGCCGTCGCCGGCGTTACCGCCGGTCCCGCCCGACCCAGCGGCCCCGGTGTCCGAGGTGCCGCCAACACCGCCAACACCACCTGCGCCGCTTGCGCCTCCAGTACCGCCGGTGCCGCTGTCCGAGGTGCCACCGACCCCACCGTCGCCGGAGTTACCACCGAGACCGCCGGTCCCACCGGCCGCGCCGTCAGTGCCCGCGCCGCCAACACCGCCCCCGGCGCCGGCGCCGCCGGCGCCGCCGTTACCGCCGTTCGCACCGTCGGTGCCCGCGCCACCAGTCCCGCCGTTACCGCTGTTACCACCAGTGCCGCCGGTGCCGCCGGTATTGCCGGCACCGTTAGCGGCCCCGCCGGCACCGCCCGTACCAGCCGCCCCGCTGGCCCCGCCGGCACCACCGGCTCCTTCGGCCCCGGCAGGGCCGGTAGTGGCCGCACCAGGGGCGCCACCAGCGCCGCCGTTGCCGCCGTTGCCGCTATCGCCGCCGTTACCGCCAGCAAGACCCGCACCGGCAGCGCTAGTGCCACCCGTGCCCCCGTCACCGGCGGCACCACCGACGCCACCGGTGCCGCCGACACCACCGCTGCCGGCGTTGCCGTTGGCCGTCTCCGCGCCACCGACACCGCCCTGGCCGGCGTTGCCGCCCGCCCCGCCGTTGTCGCCATTGCCGCCGACCCCGGTGCTCGAGCTGGCGCCGTCGGTGCCGGCCCCACCGACACCACCGGTGCCACCGACACCGCCGTTGCCGCTATTACCGCCAACACCGGCCGCACCGTCGGTGCCGCTGGTGCTCACACCACCGGCACCGGCAGTACCACCCGACCCGCCAACACCACCGTTCCCGCCGGTACCCCCGGCGAGACCATTGCCGTCACTGGCAGCAGTGCCCTGCCAGCCGGCACCGCCCGCGCCGCCGGCACCACCAACACCACCGGTACCACCGTTACCGCCGGTACCACCGGAGCCGGTGACCGCGGTGCCCCCGCTACCGCCGCTACCGCCATACCCGCCAACACCACCATTGCCGCCGGTACCGCCGGCCACGCCCGCGTAGCTGCTACCGGTAGTGCCAGTGACGCCGGCCCCGCCCGCACCGCCATTACCACCGATGCCACCGTTGCCGCTGCCGGTCGCCGCACCGCCGACCCCGCCCGCACCGCCGTTACCCGCAGTGCCGTACCCCCCGCCGCTAAGGGTGTTGCCAGCACCGGCACCGCCATTACCCCCGGCACCGCCATTAACGTTGCCGGCCGCGCTGCCGCCGGCACCACCGGCACCACCAGTGCCGCCGACACCGCTAGTACCGCCGGCACCGCCGCCGCCATTGCCGCCGACACCGCCATTGCCGCCGGTGCCGGCGTGGCTGGGACCGGTAATGCCCGACGGGGCACCTGCTGGCGTGGCAACACCGCCGCTGTCGCCGCCGGCGCCGCCGGCACCACCGTCACCACCATCAGTGACTTGCGCGAAACTACCGGCGCCGCCGGCACCGCCGGTACCACCGTTCCCGCCGGAGGCGGTGCCGTCACCGCCGTCACCACCGGCACCACCGGCACCACCAGTGCCGACACCGCTCCCAGTGTTAAAGTTGCCGCCGACGCCGCCGACGCCACCCTTGCCGCCGTTGCCGCCGACGCTGATGACGCCGTCACCGGTCGCGCCGTCCGCGCCGGCGCCACCGGCGCCACCGGCACCGGCGGTGGCGCCCGACACGATCGCGGCCCCGCCGGCCCCGCCGGCGCCGCCGTTGCCGCCGACGCTGAAGATGGTGCCGTTGTCGTCCCAGCCGGTGCTGGTCCCGCCAGCGCCCCCGGCGCCCCCGGCAACACCGGCGGTCGCGGTGAGGCTGTAGCCACTGGCGCCACCCGCACCACCGGTCCCACCAGTGAACGTGCCGGTGCCCCCGGTGGCGCCGACCCCGCCGGCACCGCCGGTACCACCCCTACCGCCGCCACCGCCGGTACCGCCGGCACCACCGTTGGTTTCGACGGCGTCGTTACTGGTGGCGCCGTTACCGCCGGCACCGCCCGCTCCGCCGGCACCACCGGTCCCGGTCGGGCTAGTCACACTCGCCCCGCTGACGTGGTCGTGGCTGGTGAGGGAATTGCCACCGTAACCGCCGGCACCGCCCTTACCCGCGGTACCCGCGGTGGCGTCACCGCCTTCGCCGCCGGCGCCGCCAGCTCCACCGGTGTTATCGCCCAGGGAGTAACCGCCGGTCCCACCCCGGCCGCCAGCGCCGCCGCCCAGTCCGTCGCCGCCGGCACCGCCGTTACCGCCGGCACCACCGATGTTGCCGTTACCAGCGGCACCACCAGCCCCGGCGACACCGCCGTTGCCTTGATAGACGCCGGCGACTTGATAGGCGTCTCCGCCGTTACCGCCGGCGCCGCCAGCGGCGCCGTCACCGTACTGGCCAGCCTCGTTCAACAAGGCGAAGTGGTTGGAGCCCGCGGCACCGGCGTAGCCAGCGTTACCGCCCTGGCCGCCCGCAGCGCCCGTGCCGCCGGCCATGTGGGCCGCGGTACCGGTGGCACCAGCACCACCGTAACCGGCGGTGCCGCCGTTACCGCCGGTGCCGCCTTGGCCGATGAAGAACCCGCTGCGCCCGCCATCACCGCCGGCACCACCGGAACTGCCGGCCACACCAGCACCGGTGCCACCGTCGGAGAAGGTGCCATCAGTACCGTTGACGCCGTCACCGCCAGCACCACCAGCACCGCCGTTGCCGAACCACCAGCCCGACGCGTCACCCCCGTTACCACCCGCGCCGGCCGTGATTCCCGCACCGTCAGTGGCGGCGTCACCACCAGTACCACCGTCACCACCATCGCCCATCAGCGTGCCGCCAGTACCACCGGCACCGCCGTCCGCGCCCAGACCAGCGTCGCCGCCCTCACCGCCATTACCGAACAACCCGGCTGCTCCGCCGTCACCACCGGCCACACCGGGATCGGTGCTGGCGTCATACCCGGTGCCGCCATCACCGAACCACAACCCGCCATCCCCACCAGTGGGATCCGCGGCGGTACCGTCCGCGCCGTTACCGATCAAATACAGCCCCGACCACTGGTTAAGCGCGTTGTCGACCTGCTCACCGAACGAGCTATTAATCCACGCCTGATCGACGTTATGAATCGGAGTCCACAGCCAGGTATCGACGAACTGAGAAAAGTCGGAAGACGTCGAACTCGACGCCACCGTGGCCGCAGCACTGGGATCAAACAACGACGCCAACGTCGCGGTATTGTCCCCGGCGAGGCCCGGATCGATGGTGTCCACCAACGAACTCAAGTCAGCACCGAAGGTCGACAGATCAGCACCCAACGTGGGGTCGATACCCGACAACGCACTGATAATCGGATCCAAAATCAGCTCGATCTCATCAGCCTTGGCCGGCGGGGCCGAGGCCAACGGGCTCATCCCGAACGCCAGGAAGGCGCCCAACGCACCGCCGGTACCAATGGCCCGATTACGGCGCCGGTGGCCGGACTTGTTGTGACGACCACGCTTGCTGCTGCTGTGACGACTCATGATGAAAAACACCTTTCCTGACGAACAAGGGCTCAAAGAGCAGGGAAAAGTCTCGAATGGAACTGACGCGACAGATCAGAACAACGACGCAAAGTCTTGGAGCAGCGAGGACAGATCGGTGGCCGCAGTGGCCCCGGCAGCCCCGGCCGAGCTGGCGCTGTCACCGAACAAGTCATTGAGCAGAGTCGGGAAGTCGATCCCGAGCGCCGGCGCCGCCACATCCAAAGAGATGGGAGGGCTTCCTTGCAGGCCCGAGCCGACGATCGCCGTGGGATCGGACCAGCCCGAACCGATCAGCGCGCCGATGGTCTGTGACAGGGTCTCCCACGCTCCGATCGGACCGATCGGTTCACTGGTGAGAGTGAGGGTGCCGATGGTGGGGACGCCGGTGAACTCCAGACCGACGCTGTTGAACAGCGAACCGCCCACCGCGGGGACCTCGGTGCCGTCCGGCGCTACGTAGTCGCTGACCTGGACGCTGCCGGTGCTCAGCAGCCCACCAAAGGCGATGTCGAGTTGCGAGAGGGTCATGCCCGGCGGGAACTCTGAGCCGATCAAACTGTTGATCGTCGGGAGCAGCGAATCGAGGTCGAGGTCGGCGCCGTTAAGGAAGGCGCCGGACATGTTGGCGAGGATCTCGTTGAAGGTGTCACCGTCCGTGATGCTGTTGCCCAGCGCGACCAACGGGCTGATGAACGGGCCGATGTCACCCATGAAGATAGCGCTGTCCGGTGACCCCAACCAATTGATGATCGGCTCAATCAGCCCGGCGTCACTGGCAGGCAAGTAGCCCGGAACCTCCCCGAACAACAGGGCGTGGCTCCCGATCATGGTGTGCTGCAACACCAACGACCCGATGCTGCCCTGCGCCCACCCGCTGACCGAGTTGAAACCCCCGATGCTGGTGCCTTGCAGCCCCAAGCCGGTCAACACGTTGTCCCAGTTGGTCTGCATCTCCTGCATCACGCTGGCCAGCGTGCTGCTCGTCGGGTCGTTGAAGAACTGCTGGAACTGGTCAGACAGGTTCACCAGCTCCTGCTGCAACCCCACACCCGGCGCCAGGAAGAAGTTGTTGGCCAGCACGGTGGCGTTCTCCGACGCGGTGTTGAACACATCGGTCCACGGCGCGAGGATGTCGGGCAGCGTGTCCTCGCCGGAGGTGAGTGCCACATCACGGAACGTCCCGAAGTCGGGCACGGGCGCCGCCACCGGGGTAAATATGACAAGGCTGGCGCCCAGGAGAACGGTACCGGCGGTCGCGAAGGGGCGAAGCTTAGTTAGGCGGGGAGACGCCCCCCCCCCCCCCGACGGATCGCGACGTCGCGCGAGTACGCGTCGGTGCTGTGCTGAGGTGCCATGGATGGGGTCCCTTCGCTGGGGTGGATCGATGCGCTCAATGTCATGGCCGAGCCGACCGGTGCCGGGGCCGCAGTCTGCCCGGCGGTGGTGCCGCGTGCCAGGTGCACGATGCCTCCTCGGATCAGTGTCGGCTTAGACAAGGCCAGAAATTACCTGAGATAGGCCTGAGGACGTCCAACTTTTGGACGACTGTTCTCTGATTCGCCGCGCAGCTCCGCTCGCCCGCAATCTGAGGGTGGCCCGAACATTGCTGGTCACTCGGTTCGAGGGCTGACACAGCAAATGCGCTGCGTCGTCGGGATAGTTCAGGCCGAAAGTACCGCCGCGCCGGTTCTGCAACACGTTACTGCTACGGTACTAAGTTCGCTGTAGAGGAGTCCCACCCATAATGAACAGTGTGATTATAGTGTCTACGCATTAGCTGTCTCGGTCAGCTACCAGATACCGTCTAGCGTGCCCTTTCCGGCCGCACTCACCAACCGTGACACAAATCGGAAGCCCGACACGCCTGCACCGCCGCCGGCGCGGCGACGAGCTCCTTGATCCCAGTAAAGAAATTCCTCACGCCCCAGGTCGGACGGTGTTTTCTCCGCGGCCCGATCAGCGTCGGAGGCTGCGGCCGGGGCCGCTTTGCCTCGGGTGATAGCAGCGAGGGCTGCCGCGGTAATTCCCGTGCTGGTCCGCACGGTCGACCATGCGAGTTGGTTGCTTTGTGGTCGGCGGACGCAGGGCGCAGCGCAGCGACCGGCGCGGACGGGAGCGCAGCGGACGGCAGCGAAGGGAGCACAGCGAAGCTCGGCGGTAGCCGACCACGGGATGCGGCTCTAAGTCGCTTGGACGGTGAGCTGTGCGAGTTGTGCGGCGATGGCCGGAGCTGCGGCAAGTGTGCTGGCGGCGGTGGCAGTGTGCGGGTTTCCGGCGAGGTCGGTGACGGTGGCGCCAGCTTCGCGGGCCAGGAGCACGCCGGCGGCGGTGTCCCAGGGTTTGTTGGTGTCGAGGATGGCGGCGTCGGTGAGGCCGGCGGCGACAAACGCTAAGTCGATAGTGGCAGCGCCAAACATGCGGATGCGTTCGACGGCAGGGATAAAAGCTTTGGTGATGGCGAGACGTCGCCGGTTTTTGGTGTCGGCGTCGGGGCCGGTGGCGTAGTCGCCGATGCTGATGATTGCGTGCCGCAGCTCGGTGGTGTTGCGGACCTGGACCGGCTGGCTGTTGTGGAAGGCGCCTCCGCCGTGGACGGCGCGGTAGGTGACGTTGAGCGCCGGGATGTAGGTGACGGCCACGATCGGTTCACCGAATTGCGCGAGGGCCAAAGAGATGGCGTGTAGCGGGATGCCATGGGCGTAGTTGCTCGTGCCGTCAATGGGGTCAAGCACCCAGGTGAGTTCGGCGTGGGGGAACTCGGCCGGGGTGATCGACGCCAGGTCGCTGTCTGCGGATTGGTCGGTTTGTTCTTCGCCGAGAAAGACCGCATCGGGTGTTGCGGTTGATAGGTGGTGCAAAACAGCCTGCTGAACGCGCAGGTCGGTGTCAGTGACGAGGTTGCGGTCGGTTTTGTCGGTGATGCGGTGGGGCCCGTGCGCTGCCCTTAGCGTGCGCGACGCGATGGTGATTGCCGCCATGGCGACGTCCAGATAGCGGTCGAGTTGGTCGCGGTCGGGAATCGGGGTGCTCAGCTGTTATACCTCTTTCGCGGTGGCCCAGGTGTCGTCGAAGATGGTGGTGAATTCGCTGAACAGGTCCGGCGGCGTGGCGGTGGGCCGAAGTACGAGTGCGGGTGATTCGGTGCCCCGTGCCGCCGGTAGGTAGAACTGCACGATCGCCAGTGACTCGTCGATGATGATGATATTGAACCGGAGCGGCGCGTGGTAGGTCCGCAGCTGCAGCCGGTGTGCTGTCTCGGTGGGTAGGTGGCGTCGGCTGCGTTTGAGGGTATCGATATTGGTGGCGGTCAGTTGCGACAGCGTGCCGGCGGTGTGGCCTTCTTCGGATTCCCGGTCGATGATGTAGCGGCTGTAGGGCTCCAAAAACAAGCATTGCACCTCGGTGCCTTGGCCGACTGCGGCGCGTAGCTGCCGATCGGACACCGACTGCACGATCTGGTTCAGCGAGAGTCCCATGACGCGCACGTGGGTGGCATCGGCCAGGATCTCGGCGGGCGGATATGCGCGGACGACCTCGGCGCGGGACACGAAGACATCGGTGATGCCATGATCTGCGACGGACAACGCGGGTTCGGGGGCATCATCGACGGGCGGTGATCCGGTCAGCGCGCCGGTCGGCCCTAAATCGGGCCAGATGGCCCACGCCTCGAGCTCAATCACTTTCGCGACGGCGTACGCGTTTCCCCGACTGATCGGATCTCCGGCCAACCATCGCCGGATCGACTTGATCGACACTCCCGCCTGCCGGGCAAGCTTCGAATGAGTTAGCTGCTTGGCGGCGAGGACATCGGCCAGCCTGGCGCCCGATGCAGGGTCGCGGATGGACTTCGACGCTGTCATGACTCCTGTGCGTTTCTCAATTACATGGCTCGGCGAACCGCGGCGTTCACAGTAGCGAACGCAACCACGGGATAGGGCGCGTTTGACGGCTGCCGACGCCGCGTTTCGGTCGCGTGTCCACCTGATGTCCCCGTCTGTCCACTTGTGGCCACAGATGTCCATGCCGTGGGGTCGACGTGTCCGCGGGCCCGGGTTGTAGTGATTGCGTGCAGCGAAAGCCGTTGCACGGCAGTACATGACAACAACCCATAGAAGGTGTGACATGCGTTTGAAACTTGACACAACGTCGACCCGGTTCAGCGTGACCCGCGCGGCGGAACAGCGTCTGAACTTCGAGACCGGAAGCCCGAAGACCGATTCCGCCACCGGGCTGCCACTTTACGCGGTGCAGCTCCTCGCACTCGATGACACCGGCGGCGAAGTCCTCACCGTGACGGTCGCTGGAGATCCAAAACTCACTGTGGCACAACCTGTTTCGGTGTCTGGGTTGGTGGCGATTCCGTGGAGCCAGGGCGATCGCAACGGCGTGGCGTTTCGCGCTGATGCCATCACACCGGCAACGGCCGCCGCAACGACCGGCGAGGCGGCTCGCATCACGAAGTAATCGACCGGGCTGGAGGGGCGCGACGCTCGGTCAGGCTTCGCGCCCCTTCCCGGCGACCTATCACCACGAAAGACGGGCACCGATCATGACATCAAACGATAAGGGCAAGGGCAAGAACTCAGCCGACGATGATTGGGTCGGCGAGCTGCTCGTCGGCATTATCGAGCTCACCGGTAAGGGTTTGTGGCGGTTCGCATTACGCTGGCCCGACGCCGCCACCCTCCTGAGCATGTTTGTCGTCACCGGCATGCTGTCTGGCCTGCGCGTGGCATGTGGGCTGACCGTGGTGTGCGCTGTCGGTGTGTGGGGCTGGCGGCTGGGCTGGCCCGAGTCATACCAGCGGCTGATCGGCAAGCCCGTCGCCGATTACCGGCGCGCGCATCTGGTGTATCGCCGCCGCTGGCGCGTCATCTGCGAACGCCACGACCTGACCATCGCTCAGCGCGGCAAGCCCGACGCCGACCCGCTGGTCCCCGATTTGTCCGCGGTACGCATCGGTGCGGCGGTCGACACCTTGGTAGTGCGGCTTTTGGTCGGCCAGTCGGTCAAAACCTGGCAGGCTCAGGTTGACGGCCTGGCCGCAGCCTTCGGCGCCCACCAGGTGTCGATCCAACCCGGGCCGGTGGCCACCGGTCGGGGCCGCGACATCGTGCTGCGCGTGCGCCACCACGATGCCCTCGCCGCCCCCATCCCGCTGGCGCGCCCGTGCCCCGACAGTCCAGTAGTGCGGTTGGCGAATGTGCCCGTGGGTATCACTGAGCAGGGCAGCCCGTGGTTGCTGCCGGTGGCCGGCCGCCACATCCTGGTCGCTGGCGCCACCGGGGCCGGCAAGGGCTCGGTGCTGCAGTCGCTCGTCGCCGGGCTGGCACCGGGCATCAAAGCCGGGCTGATCGCGGTGCGCTGCCTAGATCCCAAGGGCGGCATGGAATTCGCGGCCGGCGCAGCCCTATTCGACCGCTTCGCCTACGACGGCGAGTCGATACTCGAAGTGCTGCGCGACACGACGGCCACCATGCAGGCGCGCGCTCAACGCCTGCGCGGCACCACGCGTTGTCATCGGCCCACGCGCGCCGAGCCGCATATTGTGTTGCTGGTCGATGAACTGGCCACCCTGACCGCTTACGCCGATCGCAAACAACGCACCGAAGTTGACCAACTCCTCGGGTTGTGGCTGGCCCAAGGCCGCGCGGTCGGCGTCAGTGTCATCGCGGCCGTGCAAGATCCCTCCAAAGATGTAGTGGCGCTGCGGCAACTGTTTCCGGTACGGGTCGGGCTACGGATGACTGAGGCCACCCAAAGTGCGATGATCCTCTCCACGGCGGCCCATCAACTGGGCGCCCGTTGTGAAGAGATCCCCGACACCACGCCGGGCGTGGGCTATGTGCTGACCGAAGGCAACAGCGCCGTTCAGCGGGTGCGGGCGTTCAATGTCAGTGACAGCGACATTGCTTGGCTGGCAGCTAATTTCGCGCCACCCGCCCGCCGTAGCGCAAGGAGTCGGTAGCCATGCTCACGCCTGCCGCGACCACACTGCACGACTGGCTGGCGCCCGACTCGCCGGCCATCGGTGAGGCGATCCAACGCGCATCATCATCCGGCTACGAGTCGTGGTGGCACCGGTGCGCCTCGGTGGGATTCTGCACCAACCCCGTTCAGTCCACCGCTTATGATCCCGACCTCGGTCGCCGGGTGGCGGTGATGATCCGCTGCGGTAACCGTCGGGCAGCGATCTGCCCGTCATGTTCGGACTTGTACGCCGCCGACACCTGGCAACTGGTCCACGCCGGAGCACAGGGCGGGCATCACGGGATGCCCGAAACCACCGGCGATCGGCCGCAAGTCTTCGCCACACTGACTGCGCCCAGCTTCGGGGCAGTGCACACCAGCAATCACCGGCCCGGCTCGGCTGATACGGTGTGCCATCCGGCTGGCAACCGGAAGACGTACTGTCCGCATGGGAAGCCGTTGTGGTGCAACGTGGCCCACAGCGGTGACGACCCGGAGGTCGGGCAGCCGCTGTGCCCGGACTGCTACGACTACACCGGGCATGTGTTGTTCAACTGGCATGCGCCGGAACTGTGGCGGCGCTTCACCATCGCGCTGCGCCGCGCCGTTAAAGCCCACCTTCGGCGTATTGGCAGCGACCCCGACACGGTGCGAGTGTCGTTTGTCAAAGTCGCCGAATACCAGCGCCGCGCCGTCGTGCACTACCACACCCTGATCCGGCTCGATCCCAACGATAATGACGACACCACCCCCGACAGACCCGAATATGGTATGTCGGCAACGGAACTCGTTGCGATCGTGCGCCAAGCGGTCAAGCGGGTGCATCTGGCGTCCGGGGATCGGACGCTGAGGTTCGGTACCCAGATCGATGTCCAACCCTTGACAGATGCCGGCGACACCGGGAAGCACGGGCTGGCCCGTCGCGTTGCGGCATACCTGGCCAAATACACCACCAAGTCGGTCGCCGAGTTTGGCATCGCCGCCCGTCGCATCAGCACCGAGGCCATCGGCGAGCTGGACATCCCGGCTCATACTCGTCGCATCTTGTCCACGTTGGCCAAGCTGGCGGCACTACCGGGTAATGCCGCGATGGTCGGCTGGTTGCATACCTTGGGCTATCGCGGGCACATCACTACCAAATCCCGCCGCTACTCGGTCACGATGACCGCGCTGCGCGCCGCCCGTCACCACTGGCGGATCCATCGCACTGACCAACCGGAACTTAGTGGCTGCCAACGTGATTCACGCGACCAGGAAGCTGCGTCCGAATTAAGTGACTGGCGCATTGACGGTGCCGGACATCGCAACGACGGCGAACGGCTGCTAGTCCATACCGCGGCACTGCGTGCCCGAGAGCACCGATATCTGGCTCGCCTGGATGCCCGAGAGAAAAGCGAAGCAAGCCCATGAAGCCGCGTCTCCGTTATCCGCACGTTGAGCAACGACAGGAAGTAGAGCAATGACGACAGCATCAGCAATTCGACTGGGCACCAAAGCCGCAGCCGATTACCTGGGCGGGTTACCTGAGTCGACGCTGCGGTACTGGCGTTACATGGGGACTGGCCCGCGCAGTTATCGCCTTGGCCGACATACGTTTTACGACATCGCCGACCTTGATGCGTGGATAAACGCAGAAGCCGCCAAGACCGAGCGCGGCGGACTGCGGAAATAACGGATTCGTACCACGGATTTATACGGTATTGTCGTTGCATGATTACCAGACACCAGCGAGCCGGCATTGACGACCGATGGCACAAAAAGGTCAAGGGCGCCGATGGAAAGGTCCGCAAGGAACGTTCCGCCGTCTACGGCAAGGTCACGCGATGGCGCGTGCGCTGGGTCGACGACAGCGGCACGGAGCACACAAGAGTCTTCGAGCGCAGACCCGATGCTCAAGCTCATCTGGACGGTCTGACTGCGGACATCCAACAGGGCACGTACGTCGACCCTCGCAAGAACGCTGAGACCTTCGGATCAGTCGCCGAACAATGGTTCGCTACCAAGAGCCACCGAAAACCCAAGACCGTCGTGGGCTACCGGTCCATCCTCGACACCCTCGTACTGCCGAAGTGGGGTGAGGTTCCACTGAAACAGATTGACTACCAGGCCTACTCAACATGGCTCGGCGGTTTGGCCGTCGACGGATCTCAGCGCGGCACCGCGCTGTCGGCCAGTCGCATCACGCAGGCCCACCAGCTCGTGGGCGCAGTGCTCAAATATGCGCAACGGACCGGAAAGGTCGCCAAGAACGTCGCGCTGGAGATCAAGAGATCTGAAGACCTACCACAGCAGACCGAGCGTGAACGGCGCTACTTGTCTCACGCTGAACTCTTGCGGCTCGCCAGGGCGACTGGACGGTTCGAGACCCTGACCCTGGTCCTTGGGTACTGCGGATTGCGATTCGGCGAGGCTGCCGCGCTGCGACGCAAGCATGTGGGCGACAGGGAGTTGACTGTCAGGGCGTCGGCTACTCATGTCGCCGGCCAGGGCATCGTGGAGTCGACGACCAAGACGCGACGTGCCCGCCAAGTTCCCGTGCCGGGACCCGTGTGGGATCGACTGAAGAAGGAGTTGCCCGACGACCCCAATGCGTTGGTGTTTCCTCGTCGGCGCGGCGGGCTGCTCCCCATCGAGGAATACCGGCGCGCATTCGACAAAGCATGCGTCGAGGTCGGGATCGAGGGACTGGTCCCCCACGGTCTACGGCACACCACGGCGTCACTCGCGATCAGCGCAGGCGCTAATGTCAAGGTCGTGCAACGCATGCTTGGCCACGCAACAGCAGCCATGACCCTGGACCTCTACGGGCATCTTCTTGACGATGACCTGTCCGCGGTCGCTAAAGCGTTGGGCAAGGCCATCACGAGCACTGCGGTATCATTGCGGTATTCGGCATCAGATCCGAAGACGGCGGAGACTATACCCGCAGCTAGTTAGCACCAGCCCCTATAGCTCAGTTGGTAGAGCTACGGACTTTTAATCCGCAGGTCCTAGGTTCGAGTCCTAGTGGGGGCACCGAGCGTTAACACGCGCGCCGTCGAGATGCAGCTGGATGACTTCGACCAGGTGACGTCCGACATCGTCGAGTGCATCTGTCGAACCGCTGGCGAGCACGAGGACGACAGCGCCCTCAATGGCGGCAATTACCAACGTCGCCAGCGAGCGAGCTTTGTCCGGGTCGACACCGGAGCCGACCAGTCGGTCCGCGAGGAGACTGCGCCACTCGTCTACAGCCTCGGCAGCTACCTGGGCGGCTGCCGGTGCTTCCGAACGGCCGAGGATCGCAGCCACGATTGGGCAGCCGGCTTCCATTTCCGTTGCGCGCAGCTGCATCTTCCACTGCTCGATGAAGGTCTGAACGGCCTGGATCGGGTCACGTCCGTCGTCGGACGACCGGATCACTGCGCTCAGCGCTTGTCCGGCGACACGGGTGGCTTCGGTCACGAGTTCGGCTTTGCCGCCGGGAAAATTCAGGTAAACGGTTCGCCGCGCGACGCCACTGTCCTCGAGCAACGCGCTGAGACCGGCGCCGGCGACACCTCGACGTCGAACCAAACCCGTGATGCTGACGATCAGGGCATCGCGCGCAGACATGGGTTGAACTATACCGATTGGTCTACTAGCGTTCACAGCCATGACGAACGCCGACGACGACAAGACGCTGCGGAAGTTCCGCAGAGAACGAGCTGTCGGCCGCTTGCTCAATCCGGCAGTCAAAGGACTGAGCAGACTCGGGCTGCGCACCGCGCTGGCCACCGAACTGGAAACCGTCGGCCGCAAGACCGGCCAATTCCGCCGCGTTCCTGTTTCAGCGCAATTCGACCACGACGGGGCATGGGTCATCTCTCAGCACGGCACCCGCTCCGGTTGGGGCCGAAACATCGCTGACAATCCCAATGTTCGAGTGCGGCAAGGTAATCGGTGGCGCGCCGGAGTGGCAAAATTCAGGCCTGATGACGATGTCGTGGCCCGCGGTCGCAAGTTCGGACGAGTGGGGGCCAAGGTCGTCAAGGCGTTGGAGACGACTCCCATGTCGGTCAGGATCGACTTCACCGATTGACGCGACGGCGTTTTATGGGTATTCCCGGCCCATGAGAGGAATATCACGCCGCTCATTCGGGCAACTCGCGGCGACTGTCAGCGCGGTGGGCGTCGCCGGAATGGCGGGCGCGTGCGGCTCCAGGCAACCGGCCGCTCCGCCGACGTCGTCGGGGCCGGGTGTCGGTTTCGTGCTGTGCCACGAGCAATTCACCACCTCCCAGCTCGTCGACCAAGCCCAGGCGGCCGAGCAGGCGGGGTTCCGCTACCTGTGGGCCAGCGACCATCTCCAGCCGTGGCAGGACAACGAGGGCCACTCGATGTTCCCGTGGATAACCCTGGCGCTGGTGGGCCAGCGCACCAGGCACATCCCGTTCGGCACCGGCGTGACATGTCCCATCTATCGCTATCACCCGACCACTGTCGCGCAGGCGTTCGCTTCGCTCGCGTTGCTCTACCCCGGCCGCGTGTTCCTCGGACTCGGCACCGGCGAGCGGCTCAACGAACAGGCAGCAACCACCCAGTTCGGGCCCTACCGGGAGCGTCATGACCGGTTGATCGAAGCGGTCCAGCTGATCCGTCAGCTATGGGGAGGTCAGCGAATTTCCTTCCAGGGAAGCTACTTTCAGACAGATCAGCTCAAGCTCTACGACCCACCGCCGTCACCCCCACCGATCTTCATCGCAGCGGGCGGTCCCAAAAGCGCGCACCTGGCCGGCCGGTACGGCGACGGCTGGATCACCGAGGCCGACGGCGTCAAGAACCAAAAGCTGGTCGCAGCCTTCAACCAGGGCGCGCACGACTCCGGCCGCGATCCCACCACGCTGGGCAAGCGGGCCGAAATGTTCGCCGTCGTCGGCGATCAGGACGAAATCAATCACGCCGCAGAGCTGTGGCGGTTCACCGGCGGCGCCGTCGACCAACCCAATCCCGTCGCCATCCAGCAAGCGGCCCAGGGCAATCCGCTCGACAAGGTAATCAAGGGCTGGACGACGGGGACCGATCCCGCGACGCACATCAAAGCCGTGCAAGCCGTTCTCGACGCCGGCGCAACGCCGTTCATGCATTTTGCGCAGCGCAATCCGCAGGCCGCGATCGACTTCTATCGCACCGATGTGCTACCGCGCCTGCATTGACGCCGGTTAGCTGCGCACCGCGTTGACGTAGGTCACGTCGGCGAAAGCTGCGGCGACCTCGTCATCGGGGTAGACGAAACCGTTGGGGGTATGCATCTGCGCGACGGTGCGGTGTGAAACCTGCCAGCCCTGCTGGGCCAGGTGCTCGATGATGTGGCTGCGCTCGAAGTGGTAGACGAGATCATTGAAGTCGACGACATCGAAACCGAGCTCGCTCATCCGCTCGTGGTGCGCCCGCCACCGGTCGTCGGTGAAAATCGTTGTATCCGGGACGAATTCGGTGGCCAGCTGACTGCCGGCAACACTCAACGCGGTGACGTTGTCGAACAGGGCGTCCTGCGCCTCCGGCGGAAGATAGACCACCAATCCCTCCGCACTCCACACCGACGGGGCCTGCGGGTCAAAGCCGGCGGCCTTGAGCGCGGCAGGCCAGTCGTCGCGCAAATCAACGGCGACGGTTCGACGTTCGGCCGTCGGCTCGGCGCCGAGCCTGCTCAGCGTGGAGGTCTTGAACGCGATGACGTCCGGCAAGTCGACCTCGTAGACGACAGTGCCTTCCGGCCAGGGCAGGCGGTAGGCACGGGCATCCAAGCCCGCCGCCAGGATGACCGCCTGGCGGATACCGCCGCGCGTCGCGTCGAGGAAGTGCTGGTCGTAGAACCGGGTACGGACCGCCATCCCCCGCGCCATCCGGACCGGATCGAATTCGTGTTCTTCGGTGACCGGTATCTCGCCGTTCACCAGTCGGGAGTAGACGTCGATACCGACCGCGCGCACCAACGGCGCGGCGAACGGGTCGTCGATCAGTCCGGCCGCCGAGGACAGCGCCCGTTGGGCGGCAACCATGGTCGCCGTTGCGCCCACGCTCGTCGCCAAATCCCAGCTGTCGCTTTCGCTGCGTATCGACATCACGGCTCCCATCTCGGCATTTCCAAAACAATATAGATGACCTAGTTATTGCCCGGGTAGGCGACGGCCCCTTGACAGCGTTCGGGCTTGCGCTAGTATCTGCGTATGCATGCAGATAACAAGGATGTCCGGCTGCCGGACGACCAGGTCAGCCTGGTGGTCGAAGTCTTCCGGATGTTGGCTGAATCCACTCGGGTGCAGGTGCTGTGGTCGCTCGCCGATCGCGAGATGGCGGTCAACGAACTCGCTGAGCATGTAGGCAAGCCGGCGCCGTCGGTGTCGCAGCACCTCGCAAAGTTGCGGATGGCCCGGCTGGTCCGGACCCGCCGGGACGGCACGACGATCTTCTACAGCCTGGAAAACGACCATGTGCGACAGCTTGTCGTCGACGCCGTCTTCAACGCTGAGCACGCCGGCCCCGGGGTGCCGCGCCATCACCGCACCGACACCCCGCTGCAGGCAGTCACCCAACCGAAAACACAACGAGGGAGATGAGGATCATGTCGCACGACGAACACAGCCATGAAGGGCCGCACTCACACGAGCACGAGCACGGCGGGGTCACTCACACGCACGCGCACACCGAGCACGAACACGAGCACGTCGAGCACGAGCACACCCATACTCACGACGACGGAACCGAGCACACCCACGGACACGTGCATCAGTCCGGCCTGGAGGAACCGCACAACCACGCGCACGGCTGATCATCAGCGCGCCCGCCGGCGGTTGTTAGACGTTGGGGCAGTAGTGCTTTGGGCTGTCCCGCTCGTCAAGCGGCGGCAAGTTGCGCGCGGGGGTGTGCACCAGCGGCGTTGCGGCCGGGATGCGGCCGGTGGCCCGGTCCCAGCCCGCCCGCGCCCGCGGGTGCATGCGGGTCCGGCGGGGCAGACACGCGAAGACCAGGCGCACGACGTCACCGAAGCGGCGGTGTAGCCACTCGTCGCGACGCGACCAGGTGTAACCCATCAGCTCACGCACCGGCGGGTCGTAGAGGCCGACCGTGAGCCAGACGAAGAACGGCGACAACAACTTTCGTTGCAGGGCCCACAGCCCGTCCGGAAGCCACTGCGCGAACGGCGGTTTGGGCAGCTCGGTCAAGTTGAGCACCTCGCGTGCGGCGAAGTTGTTCTCCAGCACCTCGCGGCACATGTGGTCCCAGTAGACCTGGAACTCCTCCCACGTCTTCGGCACCGGGCGCATGCTCATCCCATACATCCGATACCACTGGATGTGTTCGTCGAACAGCTGGCGCTTCTGCTCTTCGGTGATGCCGCCGCAGAACCGTTCGGCCACGTGGATCGTGCCGACAAAGAAGGTGGAGTGCGCCCAGTAGAAAACGTCGGGATTCAACGCGTGGTAGCGCCGGCCCTGGCTGTCGGTGCCCTTGATGTCGACGTGGTAGTCGCGGACCTCGGCGCCGGTCTGCGGTGCACGGTCGCCGTCGAAGACCACACCGCCGATCGGGTACAGCGATCGCAATAGCCGCGGCCAGCGCTCGCGGAAGAATGTCGAGTGGTCCTCGACGGCCGCGCCCAGTTGCGGATGCATGTTCTGCATCGACCCGGCCCACGGGCCCTGCAGCATGCCGCGCCAGTCACCGAAGTAGCGCCACGTCAGCGAATCGGGACCAAGCGGCGGCGCGTCGTACCCAAGCGGTGACACCGGGCAACCCGTCGCGACCGCCGGTGTGCTGGTCAGCGGGCATGCCTCAGACGTATCTTGAGTCACTGGTGAGGTTTCCTGTCCGTGTCAGCCAACCTGACTACATGCGTTGTCATTGTAGAGCCTAGGAGTGAGGTGCCGTCCGGTCAACGCTCGCGCCGCTGGTCCGGCGTTCCCCTGGAGGATCGCCAGGCCCTGCGGCGCGACGAGCTCATCGCGGCCGGGGTGCAATTGCTCGGCGGCAAGAGCGGCCCGGCGGTCACCGTGCGTGCGGTATGCCGAGAGGCCGGGCTCACCGAACGCTACTTCTACGAAAGCTTCGCTGACCGAGACCAATTCGTCCGCGCCGTCTACGACGACGTTTGCACCCGCGCGATGTCGGCGTTGATGTCGGCGACCACACCGCGCCAAGCCGTCGAGCAATTCGTCGCGTTGATGGTCGACGACCCGGTCCGCGGCCGGGTGCTGTTGTTGGCCCCGGCGGTCGAGCCGGTGCTGGTCCGGTCGGGGGCGGAGTGGATGCCCAGCTTCATCGAACTGCTGCAGCGCAAGCTGACTCAAATCGCGGACCCGGTGCGGCAAAAGATGATCGCCACCAGCTTGATCGGCGGCCTTACCGCGCTGTTCACCGCCTACTTGGACGGGCGGCTAACGACCACCCGGGAGCAGTTCATCGACTACTGCGTCGAGATGCTGCTCAGCCGGGCGTCAACACACTAGAGACACAACACCGCATCGCAGCTTGAATGCTACCGACGTACACAGATATATTGACTGAAACCAACAGACACAGATAACTGGGAGGCGTTGTGCCGGATCCAAGAGACCTGGACCTGTTGCGTGAACTCGAACCGGTCGTCGAGAAATACATGAACCGGCATGAGAGCATGCACAAGCCCTGGAACCCGCACGACTACATCCCGTGGTCGGATGGCAAGAACTTTTACGCGCTCGGCGGCCAGGACTGGGAGCCCGGGCAGTCCAAGCTCACCGATGTCGCCCAGGTCGCCATGGTGCAGAACCTGATGACCGAGGACAACCTGCCGTCGTATCACCGCGAGATCGCGATGAGCATGGGCATGGACGGCGCCTGGGGCCAGTGGGTCAACCGCTGGACCGCCGAGGAGAACCGGCACGGCATCGCGCTACGCGACTACCTGGTGGTGACCCGCGCGGTCGACCCGATGGAGTTGGAGAAGCTGCGGGTCGAGGTGGTGAACCGGGGCTTCAGCCCGGGCCAGAACCGCCAGGTTCGAGACGACCTGTTCTGCGAAAACCTTTTCGACTCGATCGTCTACGTCACGTTCCAGGAACTGGCCACCCGTATCTCGCACCGCAACACCGGCAAGGCCTGCAACGAGACCATCGCCGATCAGCTGCTGGCCAAGATCTCGGCCGACGAGAACCTGCACATGATCTTCTATCGCGACGTCACCGAGGCCGGCTTCGAGATCGAGCCGGACAAGGCGATGAGGTCGCTGCACAAGGTGCTGCACAACTTCCAGATGCCTGGCTACCAGGTACCGGAGTTCCGCCGCAAGGCCGTGATGATCGCCGTTGGCGGCGTCTACGACCCGCGCATCCACCTTGAGGAGGTCGTGATGCCGGTGCTGAAGAAGTGGCGCATCTTCGAACGCGAAGATTTCAGCGGCGAGTCCGCCCGGTTGCGCGACGAGCTTGCCGTGCTGATCAAAGAGCTCGAAGTGTCGTGCGACAAGTTCGAGATCTCCAAGCAGCGGCAGCTGGACCGCGAAGCCCGCACTGGCAAGCGCGTCACCGCCGAGGAGCTGCATCACACCGAGGGCACGCTGACCCTGAGCCGGCGGTAGTTCGCCTTGCGCATTGGTCCCATCGCGCTGGCCAGCCCGGTGGTGCTGGCCCCGATGGCCGGCGTGACGAACGTCGCATTCCGCACCCTCTGCCGCGAGCTCGAGCAGGCGCGCGTCGGAACCGTCAGCGGCCTCTACGTCTGCGAGATGGTGACGGCTCGTGCCCTTGTCGAGCGGCATCCGGTCACCATGCATATGACGGCGTTCTCCGCCGGCGAGTCGCCGCGCTCGCTGCAGCTGTACACCGTCGACCCGGCGACCACGTATGCGGCGGTGAAGATGGTCGCCGACGAAGGCCTGGCCGATCACGTCGACATGAATTTCGGCTGCCCGGTACCCAAGGTCACCCGCCGCGGCGGCGGCGCGGCGCTGCCGTTCAAGCGGCGGCTGTTCGGTCAGATCGTCGCCGCGGCCGTGCGTGCCACCGCGGGCACCGACATCCCGGTGACCGTCAAGTTCCGGATCGGCATTGACGATGCCCACCACACCCATCTCGAGGCGGGGCTGATCGCGGAGTGCGAGGGCGCCGCCGCGGTCGCGCTGCATGCCCGCACCGCGGCCCAGCGCTATTCCGGAACCGCGGATTGGGAGCAGATCGCGGCGCTCAAGCGGCAGGTGCAGACGATCCCGGTGCTCGGCAACGGCGACATCTTCGAAGCCAGTGACGCGCTGACGATGATGGCCGTCACCGGCTGCGACGGTGTGGTGATCGGCCGCGGTTGTCTGGGCCGGCCCTGGCTTTTCGCCGAGCTCTCGGCCGCGTTCACCGGTGGCCCGCCGCCTGTCCTGCCCACTCTCGGCGAGGTGGCCGACATCATCCGCCGGCACGGTGAGCTGCTTGCCGCCCATTTCGGCGAAGACAAGGGCATGCGGGATATGCGCAAGCACATCGCCTGGTACCTGCACGGCTTCCCCGCGGGATCCGAATTGCGACGGGCACTGGCGCTGGTCAAGACACGCGACGAACTCGACATACTGCTGGACAAACTCGACCCCGACGTGCCGTTCCCGACCGCGGCCACCGGGCCGCGCGGACGCCAGGGATCACCGTCGCGGGTGGCGCTGCCGGAGGGCTGGCTGACCGACCGCGATGACTGCACGGTGCCGACGGGCGCCGACGTCATGCACTCCGGCGGCTGAGCGTCCACCGTCGATCTGCGACCATCCCGAGATCGCGTTTCCGCGGCTGTCTCAGTACGATGTGGAACTTGTTGCATTACGCGCTGGCGGCCGAGCCCAGTTGCCACCGTCGCGGCACGGCTGTTGCAGGGATAACGCGACCGCATCGGTAGCGCTGCGCTGAGATGCGCACATGAGCACCTGGGCACCTCATCAGATTCGGAGGCCGGTAGGACATGAGTGACGATGCAGCCACTCACGGCCCCGGCGCCGACGACATAGGGCTTGCTGGGCCGCCGCCAGGATCGCGAGGCGCCGCGCCGTGGGAGCGATTCGCAGCACCCTCGCATGCAGTCGCCGTCGCCCCCCGGTGGTCGCCACCGCCACCGCCGCCGTCAGCCGAGCCTGCCGACGAAGACGGCGAGCCACACGGCTGCCATACCGACGGTGGGCTCACCGTCGCCGAGCTGATCGCCAAGATCGGCGGCCCGACCACAGCCCGGCCGAGCCGTCACCGCGCGGCTCCTGAGCCCGAGCCGGCCGAACCGGACCCGGATCTGCCCGGCGACCAGCACGACCACGGGTACGACGCGTACGCGATGTCGGAAATCCCGGTCTTCGCCTTCACGACGCCCGACGTGCAGGACGACCATGCCGAGCCACCCATCGGGCGGGCCGACGCCGAGCAGACCAGCGTGCTGCCGAAAACACGGGCCCGGGCGCCGATCGTCGACGAGCCGGCGGACCACGAAATCCTCCAGCAGCGGCCGAACCGCAAACGCCGCGCGCTGATGCTGTTCGGCCGCCTTGTTACGGCCACGGTCGCGGCACTGGCGCTGGCATTGACCGGCGGGGCTTGGCAGTGGAGCGCATCGAAGAACCACCGGCTCAACACGATCAGCGCACTGGACCCTCAGTCGCGCGACATCGTCGACCCGAATGCCCAGTACGGTGACGAGGACTTCTTGATTGTCGGCATGGACTCCCGGGCCGGAGCGAACAGCGAAATGGGTGCCGGCGACACCGAGGACGCCGGCGGCGCCCGGTCGGACACCATCATGCTGGTCAACATCCCGGCGAACCGGAAACGCGTTGTCGCCGTGTCATTTCCGCGCGACCTGGCGATCACGCCATTCCAATGCGAGGCCTGGAACCCCGACACCGGCGAGTACGGCCCCCTCTACGACTCCGATACCAAGAAATGGGGTCCCCGATACGTCTACACCGAGACGAAACTGAACTCGACGTTCTCGTTCGGCGGGCCGAAGTGTCTGGTCAAGGAAATCCAGAAGCTGTCCGGGCTGAGCATCAACCGCTTCATCGCCATCGACTTCGTCGGCTTCGCCAAGATGGTCGACGCGCTCGGCGGCGTCGAGGTGTGCAGCACCGCCCCGCTCAAAGACTACGAACTGGGCACGGTGCTGGCTCACTCCGGACGTCAACGGATCGATTCGAAGACGGCGCTGAACTACGTGCGGGCCCGCAACGTCACCACCGAGAACAACGGCGACTACGGACGCATCAAGCGCCAGCAGCTGTTCCTGTCCTCGCTGCTGCGCTCGTTGATCTCCCAGGACACCTTCTTCTCGATGAGCAAGCTCAACAACGTCGTCAATACGTTCATCAAGAACAGCTACGTCGACAACGTCAAGACCAAAGACCTCGTCCAGCTCGGCCAGTCGGTGCAGGGCATGTCCGCGGGCCACGTCTCCTTCGTGACCGTGCCGACCGGCATAACCGACGAAAACGGCGACGAGCCGCCGCGCACTTCCGACATGCGGGCGCTTTTCGACGCCATCATCAACGATGATCCGCTGCCCGGTGAAAACGACCTGAACGCGACACCGAGCCCGCCGACAAAGTCACCCACCGGCAAGGCGCCACAGACCCAGACGGGCCCGTCAGCTGTGGGGCATCCCCAGCAGGTCCAGGAGTTGACGACGGCGCCGCAGAACGTCACCGTGCAGGTGTCGAACTCGACCGCCAAGTCGGGACTGGCCACTAGGGCCAGCACCCAGCTGAAGCGCCAGGGCTTTAGAGTCAAGTCCCCCGACGACTACCCGAACCCGCTGAAGTCGACCAAGGTGTTGTTCTCACCCGGCAACGAGCAGGCCGCCGCCACGGTCGCGGCGACGTTCGCGAATTCCAAGGTCGAGCGGATCACCGGAACCGGGCACGTGGTGCAGGTGGTGCTCGGCTCGGACTTCACCGCAGTCGGCCCTCCTCCGCCGCCTGGATCATCGGTCAACCTGCAGATCGACCGCAGCGCCAGCAGCGCGCCGACCAAGCTTCCGGATGACTTGTCGGTGACCAACGCCGCCGACACCAGCTGCGGATAGCCGCAGCCAGCGCTTGACGGTTTGACCGAAAACCGGCATTCACGTCGAGTTCACACCTGGCCTCATGCCGGTCCGACGGTAAAGACCGTAGGCTTGTCGTCATGCGCACCGCCTATCACGAACAGCTTTCCGAGCTCTCAGAGCAGCTCGGCGAGATGTGCGGGCTGGCCGGGGTTGCGATGGAACGCGCAACTCAGGCTTTGCTGCAGGCCGACCTGGTGCTGGCCGAACAGGTCATCTCCGACCACGAGAAAATCGCGGAGCTAAGCACCCACGCCGAGGAAAGCGCTTTCGTGCTGCTCGCGCTGCAAGCACCCGTCGCCGGCGACCTTCGGTCGATCGTCAGCGCAATTCAGATGGTCGCCGACATCGACCGGATGGGCGCGCTTGCCCTGCACGTCGCCAAGATCGCCCGCCGGCGTCACCCGCAGCACGCGTTACCCGAAGAAGTCAACGGGTACTTCGCCGAGATGGGCAGACTGGCTGTGGAATTGGGTAACAGCGCGCAGGAAGTGCTGCAGTCCCGCGACCCCGAAAAGGCCGCCCGCATCCGCGAAGAAGACGACGCGATGGACGACCTGCACCGCCACCTGTTCACCGTATTGATGGATCGGGAATGGAAGCACGGGGTGGCCTCAGCCGTCGACGTGACATTGCTGGGCCGGTTCTACGAGCGCTTCGCCGACCACGCCGTCGAGGTCGCGCGCCGGGTCATCTTCCAAGCGACGGGTCACTTTCCCGACGACGAGACCGTAGCCCAGTCGCGTTAGCCGAAACGGCCGGAGATGTAGTCTTCGGTGGCCTTCTGACCCGGGTTGGAGAAGATCTTCTCGGTGTCGTCGATTTCGACCAACCGGCCCGGCTTTCCAACACCTTCCAGGTTGAAGAACGCGGTGTGGTCGCTGACCCGGGCCGCCTGCTGCATGTTATGGGTGACGATGACGATGGTGTATTCCTCCTTCAACTGGGCGATCAGGTCCTCGATCGCCATCGTCGAAATCGGATCGAGAGACGAGCACGGCTCGTCCATCAGCAGCACATCGGGCTGCACGGCGATGGCTCGCGCGATGCACAGCCGCTGCTGCTGACCGCCTGACAACCCGCCGCCCGGCTTGTCCAACCGGTCCTTGACCTCGTCCCACAGGTTGGCGCCTCGCAGCGCGTGTTCCGTGGTGTCGTCGAGCAGTTTTCGGCTCCGCACGCCCTGCAGCTTCAGCCCGGCCACCACATTGTCACGAATTGACATGGTAGGGAACGGGTTCGGCCGCTGGAACACCATTCCGATCGCACGACGCACGCCGACCGGGTCGATCCCCGAGCCGTAGATGTCGTCGTCGTCGAGCAGCACGGTGCCCTCCATGCGGGCGCCGGGGATGACTTCGTGCATCCGGTTCAAGATGCGTAACACCGTCGTCTTGCCGCAGCCCGACGGGCCGATGAAAGCCGTCACGCTGCGAGGCAGAACCGACAGCGTAACGTCAGCGACCGCGCGAAACGCGCCGTAATAGATGTTGACCTCCTTGAGGTCTAGCCGCTTAGCCACTGGAACTCCTGCCTACTGTCTCGGCGCGCAAAGGCTTCGCAATCACCTCGCGCCCACATTAATGACGGCGATCAGCAAGATCACCGTGAGGGCAGCGCCCCACAGCCGACCCGTTCACCGCGACGGGATTTGGCGTTGCCCCATCGCAGCGTCGAGGTGAGCGCCCGGCTGACGACACAGTGCGGCGACGGGCTCGAACCGGCACCCGTCGGATCCGGCGCGGTCACGGAATTTCCATCGATCGTTCCCGCTAGTCCAATCGCTCCGATCACTGAATGGCGTTGATCGCCGTGGCCAGGCGCTTCTTGAACTTGTCCGGCAGCGCAATATATCCGGCGGTGGAAAGGCCGCTTTGACCGTTGCTGGCCGATGAGCTCAAGAACGACTTGACTGCGGCGCTGGTGGCGGCGTCGTACCCCTTGGAGCAGACGATCTCGTAGGTAGCGAGCACCAGCGGGTAGGCACCGGCAGCCTTCGTGCCGTACAGCGATTTCATATCCAATTTCAAGTCGTCACCCGTGCCGGCGAACGTGGCATTGTCGATGGCCTCTCGGGCGGCGTTGTCGGTCAGCGCTACCGGGCCGCTTCCGCTGTTGATCTGTGCGTAGGGCAGACCGCTTCGATCCGCAAAGCTTTTCTCCACGTAACCGATGGAGCCGGGCGTGGATGCCACGGCTTCGACGAGGCCCTGGGATGTTTGCGCACCCTCGCCCACGCCGCCCTGGAACTCGCTGCCGGTTGGCTTGGTCCAGCTGGTCGGGGCGACCGTGGCCAGGTATTTCTGAAAATTATCGGTGGTGCCTGAAGAGTCGGACCGGTAGATCGGCGAGATCTTGGCTTCGGGCAAATCCACCCCGGGATTGAGCGCCACGATGGCCGGATCGCTCCAATCGGTGATGATGCCGCTGAAGATCTTGGCCAGCACGTCGCCGTTGACGGCGAGAGAATTGACGCCTTCGATGTGATAGGCGACCGCGACCGGCCCAAACACCATCGGCAGATTCCAGACCGGATTCCCGTTGCAGCGCTTGGTTGCCGCGGCGGCCTGATCACCGCCGATCGGCGAGTCCGAGCCCGCGAAATCCACATGGTTGGCAATGAACTGCTCACGTCCGGCGCCCGACCCGGTCGGGTTGTAGGTCAAATTCTTGCCGGGACACTGCGTAGTCCACGCCTGGACGAACACCGTGATGGCGTTCTCCTGAGCCGTGGATCCCTCAGCGGTCAGGTCGCTCTTACCGCCACAGTTCACTGGGGCCGTGGATGCCGGCGACCCGCCCTTGAGATTGCTGTCGCGGCCACAGCCGGTCAGCACCGAACACCCGATCAGAACCGTCGACATCGCTACCACTAGCGCCCTGCCCACCTTGTCGAGCTTCATTGATCTCGCTTTCTCAACATGTTTCCCTGCGGCATTACCCCGGCAGCGTTTGCCGGGCCTCCGGGCAAAGTAGGCGTCCGGCATAGACGGCATTCACCGGTCGGGTGAACGTGGGGTGAATAGCTCAGCAAACGGGGCGTCATCACTGGCGGCAGCCGCCGCATAGGCGGTGTCGACGCTGTGTTGGTGGAATCCCAGGCGCCGATAGGTACGCAGCGCGGCGGTGTTGTCCGACTCGACGTAGAGCATCGCCATAGGCTGGTCTGCGTCGGCCAGTCGCCGCGCCAGGAACGCGAGGCCCGCCGACGTCAGCACGGCACCCAAACCGCTGCCCTGCGCGGACGGATCGACGCCGACGATATAGACCTCGCCCACGCCAGGCTCTTCCACGTGCACTTTCGTCCAGTGGAAGCCAAGCAGGGCGTCGCTCTGCTCATCGAAAGCCAGGAACAGCCCTTCGGGATCGAACCAGCGCTCGGCGCGTCGCTCGGCGAGATCAGCCGCGGTCCAGCCGCCCTGTTCAGGATGCGCCGCGAAGGCGGCGTTGTTGATCCGCAGCAGTTCGGGGTCGTCGCCAGTGCCGGCATAGGTGCGAATGCGCACCCCGTCCGGCACAGCCGGCTCGGTGATGCCGTACAACGAGCGGCGCATCTGAATGAGTTCGCGAACCGGGACCAGACCCAACGCCGAGGCGGTCGCCCGGGCTGGTTCCAGCGTTCCGTGCGCCCAGAAACGGTTGCGCCCAGCAGTTTTAGCTAATGCGGCACGAATCATTGCCGCACCGATGCCGTGCCGCCGGACTCGCGGGTGCACCACCAGCTCCGCCATGGCCACCCCATCTTCCTGCCCCGCAGAAAGATTCAGATAACCGACAACTTGCTCGCCGGCACTGGTCAGCAGGTGCTCGGTGCGTTGATGCGCCAACTCCCGCAGAACTTGCTCGCCGACGGGCTCCACCTGATCGAATTCAGCTGCGGCGCTGACAAGTTCACGTACCTGCTGCTGCTCCTCCGCGGCCAGCACCGCCCGCCACTGAGGTGACGTCACTGGCTGCGTAACGGATCGACCAGTGCGTCTTGGCGACTATCTGCATCGAATTCGTGATCGTCGGCAGGGGACTCGCCGCTGGGCACCCGGCCGCGCGTCGGGCGGACCGCTTTGTATCCCACGTTGCGTACCGTGCCGATCAGCGCTTCGTACTCCGGTCCGAGCTTGGCCCGCAGCCGGCGCACATGCACGTCGACCGTGCGGGTACCGCCGAAGAAGTCGTATCCCCAGACCTCGTGCAGCAGCTGTGCGCGGGTGAATACGCGGCCGGCGTGCTGCGCTAGGTACTTCAGCAGTTCGAATTCCTTGTACGTCAGGTCCAGCGGACGTCCCCGCAACCGGGCGGTGTAGGTGCTCTCATCGATCACCAGTTCACCGAGCGTGATTTTGCCCGCGCTCTCCTGATCCTGCAGGTTGCCCCGCCGGCTGATGAGAAGCCGGAGCCGGGCGTCGATCTCCGCGGGTCCGGTGCCGGGCAGCAGGATCTCGTCCAGGCCCCAGTCGGCGTTGACGGCCACCAGGCCGCCCTCGTTGACCACCGCCACCGCTGGGATCGAGCGGCCCGTCGAGCCCAGTAAGCGGCATAGCCCCCGCGCTGCGGGCAGGTCGAGTCGCGCGTCGATGATCAGGACGTCCGCGCTACCTGCTTCCAGCAGCGACGAGACATCGGGCGGTGCTGTACGCACGGTGTGCGCCAGCAACGACAACGACGGCAGGACCACGTCCGGGTGCGGCTCCGCGGTCAGCAATAGCAGGTCCAACAAGCCCCTCCAGCTTTCATGGGAAAGGCGTCTCCCAAATTCATTGGCGAGATGTGCGAGATGTGAAGTTATCGGCCAGGTTTTTTAACGATAGCGTGAAGAACGGTGTTCAGCGCGGCGACGATGCATACCGGAACGGTATGTGCAGGACCCCGGCGGATCGTTCCGGCGTGCCTACCGCGGTTTCAACGACCGCGCGATACGCCACAATATGCGGATGCGTAAAGTGCTGGTCGGCGCGACGGCGGTGCTGCTGGCGGTCGTGATCGTGGTTGTCGGCGCCGCAGGCGTCGACTTCGGGACCACCATTTACGCGGAGTATCGGTTGGCCCGCGCGGTGCGTGCCGCAGCACACCTGGGATTCGACCCATTCGTCGCGATCCTCGGCTTTCCGGTAATCCCCCAAGCGATGCGGAACCACTACAAAGAGCTGGAAATCAAGGCCACCGCGGTCGACCGTCCAGTGATCGGCAAAGCCACGCTGGAGGCCACCATGCACTCGATCGACCTGACCGACGCATCCTGGCTGATCCGGCCCGACGCCAAGCTTGGGGTCGGCAAGCTGGAGAGCCGTATCATCATCGATTCGCTGCACCTCGGCCGCTACATCGGTATTCGCGATCTGATGGTGGAGGCGCCGCCGCAGGAGACCAACGACGCGACCGGTGGCACTACCGAATCAGGCATCTCGAGTAATCACGGTTTGGTGTTCACCGGCACGCCGAAATCGGCCCACTTCGACAAACGGGTCAGCGTGGCCGTTGACCTGTCGATGGCCGGCGATGACAAGACCACGCTGGTCTTCACCCCCACCGGTGTGCTGACCGGCCCGGATACCGCCGACCAAAAGGTTCCCGACGACAAGCGTGACGCGGTACTCGCCGCCTTCGCCGGCAAGCTGCCCGATCAAAAACTGCCGTTCGCGGTGGCACCCACGAGCCAGGGCGCCCGCGGCTCGGACGTGATCATCGAGGGCATCACCACGGGATTAACCATCGACCTCGACGGGTTTAACCGCACATGATTCGCGCCGGCGACGATGCAGAGCGCAGCGATGAGAAGGAGCGGCGCAGATGACTTCAGCGATCGTGGCGGTCCTGGGTGCACTGGTAGTGGCCGCCGTCGTCGGGTGGCTGCTGAACCGGCGTGCCGGTCACGTCCGGGCGATCGATCCCGAAACGGCAGGCGAGGTGGACACCACCGACCTGGGCCTGTCGGCGGACGGGCCGACCGTCGTGCATTTCAGCGCCTCGTGGTGTTCGCCGTGCACCCAGGTGCGCCGGGTGGTGAACAAAGTGTGTGACGACCTCGGCGACGTGGCGCACGTGGAAATCGACATGGATGCCAATCCGGCCGCCGCGCGCCGTCTTTCGGTTCTGTCGCTGCCGACGACGTTCATCTTCGATGCCGGCGGCCGGCAGCGATATCGCACCGCGGGTGTACCCAAAGCCGATGACCTGCGCTCGGCGCTGACTCCGCTGTTGGCTTGATGGTGTGGCTATTGGGTAAGCTGTCCGACGTGTCCGCCCGCCTTGAGCTCATGCTCACCAAGCGCCGCACAGTCGACCTGTGCCGCGTCGCGGGCTGCTGCTGTTGTTGTTGTAGCTGAGTAGCCGCGCTTTCTCGCGCCGCGCTCGGAGCAGCCAGGAACCACCACCATGGCGCGCGTCCCCCCATACCCCCTGCACAGAGCAGCTAGGAGCAGCATCATGTCGACCACCAAGACCACGGGCCAAGTCGATGTTCGTGGGCCCCGATTCGTCGCCTGGATCACCACCGGCGTGCTGGTGATCACCCTCATCGTCTCGGGGGTCAGCGCGCTGGCCGCTGCGGTCATTCTGGGCCTGCAAGCCGTCGTCTTCGCGCTCGGCGCCGTGGCCGGCCCGCGCCGTCACCCCTACGGACTGGTGTTCGCCACTTTGGTGGCCCCGCGGCTGGGGCCCGTCCGCGAGCGTGAGCCGGTGCCGCCGCTGAAGTTCGCCCAACTGGTCGGCCTGGTCTTCGCCGTCATTGGCGCGGCCGGGTTCGCGACCGGCGCGCCCCTGGTCGGCCTGGTCGCTACCGGCGCAGCGCTGGTGGCGGCATTCCTCAACGCGGCTTTCGGCATCTGCCTGGGCTGCCAGCTCTACCCACTCGTCGTGCATTTGAAGCCCGCCGGCCGGACTTCTGAGCCCGCGTAACCCCCGAAAGGAATCCCATATGGCACGCTCCGACGTCCTGGTCTCCGCCGACTGGGCCCAGAGCAATCTCGATGCCGACCACGTCGTCTTCGTCGAG
>Ga0335075_10001133_pt1 | contig 44376 bp, 38 predicted proteins | sample Lox_Sample_24_FD_206723 | JGI IMG/M metagenome (GOLD analysis project Ga0335075, IMG submission 206723) | Soil microbial communities from Loxahatchee National Wildlife Refuge, Florida, United States - Lox_Sample_2.4 | ecosystem: Environmental > Terrestrial > Soil > Wetlands | place: USA... | reverse complement strand
GCCAGGCCGATCTCGCGGCCACCAAGAGCTCGATGAATCTCTCGGTGCTCAAGGCCAAGCCGATCTACGAGCTGGTCAAGATGGCCGAGTCGATGGGCGTCGAAGGCATGGCCCGCTCGCGCAAGCAGGACATCATCTTCGGCATCCTGAAGGCGCACTCGCGCAACGGCGAGAACATCTACGGCGATGGCGTGCTCGAGATCCTGCAGGACGGCTTCGGCTTCCTGCGCTCCGCCGACGGTTCGTATCTCGCGGGTCCGGACGACATCTACGTGTCGCCCAGCCAGATCCGCCGCTTCAACCTGCGCACCGGCGATTCGATCTCCGGCCTGATCCGCCCGCCGAAGGATGGCGAGCGTTACTTCGCGCTGCTGAAGGTCGGCGAGATCAACTTCGATTCGCCCGACAGCTCGCGCAGCAAGGTGCTGTTCGAGAACCTGACGCCGTTCCATCCCACGAAGCGCCTCAAGCTGCAGCGTGGCAACGGATCGACGGAAGATCTCACGGCGCGCACGATCGACCTGGTCTCGCCCATCGGCAAGGGCCAGCGCGGCCTCATCGTCTCGCCGCCGAAGGCCGGCAAGACGATGCTGCTGCAGAACATCGCCACGTCCATCACGGCGAACCATCCCGAGGTCTATCTGATCGTGCTGCTCATCGACGAGCGGCCGGAAGAAGTCACGGAGATGCAGCGCACGGTGAAGGGCGAGGTGGTGTCGTCCACGTTCGACGAACCCGCCGCCCGCCACGTGCAGGTCGCGGAGATGGTGATCGAGAAGGCCAAGCGCCTGGTCGAGCACAAGAAGGACGTCGTGATCCTGCTCGACTCCATCACGCGTCTCGCGCGCGCCTACAACACCGTGGTGCCGAGCTCCGGCAAGGTCCTCACCGGTGGTGTCGACGCCAACGCCCTGCAGCGCCCGAAGCGCTTCTTCGGCGCCGCGCGCAACATCGAGGAGGGCGGCAGCCTAACTATCCTCGCGACCGCGCTGATCGACACCGGCTCGAAGATGGACGACGTGATCTACGAGGAGTTCAAGGGCACGGGCAACAGCGAAGTGCACCTGGACCGCCGCATCGCCGAGAAGCGCGTGTTCCCGGCGTTCAACATCAACCGCTCCGGCACGCGCAAGGAAGAGCTGATCACCGATCCGGGCGAACTCGCCAAGATCTGGATCCTGCGCAAGCTGCTCCATCCGATGGACGAGCTGGCGGCCATCGAATTCCTTCTCGACAAGATGAAGGATACGAAGACCAATGCCGAGTTCTTCGACGCGATGAAGCGCTGACGGTTCTGCGGGGATGGACCGAGGTCCGTCCCTCGCTACCGGGACTGGCACTTGGGGCCGGTGTGATGCGAATCACACCGGCCCCGTCTCTTTGGGGCGACTCTGGCGCCCCCGTCCCGCGTGTTAGATCATGTCGCGCGGCCGTTTTCCCGGTCCCGGAGTTCCGCCATGCGTCTTGCCCTGGTCCTCGTGCTGAGTCTCGCGCTGTCGGGCTGCGCCCTGCTGCGCAAGGACAAGGAAGAACCGGTCGAGGCGCCGCGCCGCGAGCGCGAGAAGGCGGGGCCGGTGCTCAAGCCCAGCGATGTGATGAAGCCGGACACGCAGGGCATCGCGAGTCCCGTCTCCGACCGTTTCGCCATGCGCCTCATCTATTTCCAGCCGTCGGTGAACACGGACTTCCGGCTCGACTCGACGAACGGCGTGGTGCCGGGCACGTTGCTCAACGCCGAGCGGGATCTCGGTCTCGACGACCAGGTGAACCAGGGCCGCATGGAAGTCGACATGCGCATGCGCGAGCGCCATCACATGCGCGTCGACTATTTCAAGCTGAGCCGCTTCAAGGAACAGCCGCTGGTGCGCGACATCGACTTCGGCGACTTCGGTTTCGATGCTGGCCAGGTGTTCCGGACCAAGCTCGACTGGCGCGTGTTCTCGGTCACGTACGGCTACGAATTCTTCAAGTTCGAGCGCTTCGAAGCCGGGCTCGGACTCGGCATCCACGTGATCCAGGCCGAGGCCGAAGGCGGCCGTCCGGGCACGTTGCAGCGTGAGAAGGATTCCGAGGTCGGCATCTTCCCGACGATCGCCGCGAACGCCGCGTTCCGCATCTCGAAGCGCTGGTCGGTGACGCTGCGCGGACAGCAGTTCTCGGCGAGTCCCGAGGGCTTCGACGGCAGCATGTCCGACTACCATCTCGACCTGCAGTATCGCTGGCACCGGAATCTCGCCATCGGTCTCGGTTACACGAAGCTCGAGGCGAACCTCGAGGTCACCGACACCGAGCAGCCGCTGATGTTCGATCTCTCCTCGTCGGGGCCCGAGATCTTCTTCCGCGCGAGTTTCTAGGCCCGCAGAAAGGCGATCACGCGCTCGATCGTCGCGGCGTCGCGCAGCGCGCCGCTGTGTCCCAGTCCCTTCGTCAGGTGCATCGTCGCGTGCGGGATCGCCGCGGCCAGCGCCTGTCCCTGCGCGAGCGGCGCGACGTTGTCCTCTTCGTCGTGCACGACCAGCGTCGGGATGCGCACGTGCGGCGCGGCGGCGGCGATCGAGATGTCGCGCGCGCTGCGGCCGAACTGCCGCTCGAACCGTTCGCGCAGCTTCGCCATCGCGCGTGGCCGCAGTCCCAGCATCATCGCGAACGATTCGAGGATGTAGTCCATGTCGGCCGGCACGCCGAACAGGCAGATGCGGCCCGGGTGGAATTCCTGCGTCTCGGCGAGCACCGTCAGCGTGGCGGCGCCGCCCAGCGAGTGGCCGATGACCGCGTGCACGGGCCGATGCGCGCGCAGCACCGCGATCAGGCTATCGCGGAAGCGCGGCAGGTCGGACTGGCGGCCCGGCGACACGCCGTGCGCCGGCGCGTCGATGCCGACGACGCGGTAACCGGCGGCACGCAACGGCGCGATGAAGTCGCCGAACCGGGCCGCGTGGCTGCCCCAGCCATGCAGCACCACGACGACCGGTGCCTCATCGCCCCAGGTCCACTGCGTGAACGAATCCGCGCCGATCGGCACGACGCTGCGCACGGCCTGCGCCACCACGGGCGCGTCCGTCGCGTCGAGACGGCGGCGCGGCGGCGTCATGAACAGGCGCAGCGCGAGCTTCGCGGCCAGCGACGGGCTCAGCGTCTGCACGACGCCGAAGAAGCGCCGCAGCCGGCGCTGCAGGTCGGGCGTGACGCCCGGTACCACGCGACCGAGCACGGGCTTGCGCCGCTCTTCCATCAGGCCGGCTCTTCCATCAGAGGGTCACCCGATAGGCCGCGCTGAACTCCGGCGGCATGCGCACCGCGCGCCCCGAGTCGAGATTCAGGCAGACGTACTGCGTCGTGGCGCGCGCCAGTGTTCCGCCATCGGCCGCGTGGCGCAGCTGGAAGCGGCGCGTGACGCGCAGCTTGTGGTCTGCCTCGACGATCCACGTGGCGATCTCGACGCGGTCGCCGGGCAGCGCCGCGCGCAGGTAGTCGATCTCGATGCGCAACGCGGCCATGCCGCGCCGCAGCCGCGTGCAGTCGGCGATCGACACGCCCAGCGCGGCCGAGTGCGACCAGGCGGCGCGATCCAGCCAGCGCAGGTACACCGCGTTGTTCACGTGGCCGTAGGCGTCGATGTCGGCGTCGGCCACGTCGAGCGCGACGACGTGCGGATTGTCGTGGTCCCAGGAGACGAGCATGGAACTAAGTCTATGAAAGCCGTGACTAAATTACACGACCGGACCAGGTGCTAGAGTCCGGCCACTCCGAACCCAGAGGGCATTCATGAACCGCATCGCCACGATCTGCACGGCCCTGGCCGCCACGCTCGCCACCTCGGTCGCCTCGGCCGGCGTCTACGTCGAGCTGGTGACGCACGACGTCCCCAACAACACCACGTCGCCCTCCCAGAAGATGTACGTCCAGGGCGGCAACGGCCGCTTCGTCGACGAGGAGGGTCGCGCCTCCATCATCAAGGGCGACACGATGTACATCGTCGACGACTCGGACCACACGTACATCGCCTTCGACAAGGCGACCATGCAGCAGCTCGCCGCGCAGATCAGCTCGGCCATGGACCAGATGAAGGAGCAGCTCGCGAAGCTGCCGCCGGATCAGCGCGCGCAGGTCGAACAGATGATGGGCAAGACGCCCGGCATGGGCGGCCCCGACCAGAAATGGACGGTCGAAGCCGTCGACACCGGCAAGAGCGACAAGGTCGACGGTCGCGCCTGCAAGGTCTGGGACATCAAGCGCAATGGCGAGCTCGACGACCAGCTCTGTGTCGTGCCGTATTCGCAATTGCCCGGCAAGGAGAACTTCCAGGCCGTGTTCGCGAACTTCGCCAAGGTGTTCGAGGAAATGGCGAAATCCGTCCCCACATTGGCCGGCATGATGAGCAACGAGTTCGATGCACAGGCCAAAGTGAATGGTTTCCCCATGCGCTCGCGCGGTTACGAGGACGGCAAGCTCGGCGACGAGGAGCAGCTGGTGAAGGTGTGGCGCGAAGAGGCCATCCCGGCGTCGATGTTCGAGATCCCCGCGGGCTACAAGCCGAAGAAGATGGCCGCGCCCGGGGCGCAATGACCACGGCAGTGACCGGAGTTCGATGAAGTACACCGACTACTACGCGGCGCTCGGCGTCGAGCGCGGCGCGAGCGCCGACGAGATCAAGAAGGCTTATCGGCGGCTCGCGCAGAAATATCATCCGGACGTCTCCAAGGAGCCGGACGCCGAGGCGAAGTTCAAGGAAGTCGCCGAGGCGTACGGCACGCTGAAGGACGCCGAGAAACGCGCGGCCTACGACGCGCTCGGCTCGCGGCCCGAGGGCGAGGAGTTCCGTCCGCCGCCGGACTGGGCGCGCCAGCATGGCGGCGGCAATGCGCAGTTCTCGTTCGACGACGTCGATTTCGCCGACCTGTTCTCGCGCTTCGGCGGCGCCGGGGGCGGCCAGTTCGGTGGCAGCCCGTTCGGTGGCGGAGGCTCGCGCGCGATCCCCGGCCAGGACTTCGAGGTGCCGGTCGAGATCAGCATCGAGGATGCGTTCAAGGGGACGACGCTCGAGCTGAACCTCACGCTGACCGAACGCGATCCTTCGGGCCAGGCGCGGCGCGTGCCGCACCCCGTGAAGGCGCGCGTCGCGCCGGGTGCCGTCGACGGCCAGCGTCTGCGCCTGCCCGGCAAGGGCGGCAAGGGCACGAACGGCGGCCGCGACGGCGACCTCTATCTCGACATCACGCTGAAGCCGCATCGCCTGTATCGCGCGACGGATCACGACCTGTATCTCGACCTGCCGCTGACGCCGGCCGAAGCCGCGCTGGGTGCGTCGGTGGAAGTGCCGACGCCGGCCGGCGCCGTGAACCTGCGGATCCCCGCGGGCACGTCGTCGGGCCAGAAGCTGCGGCTCGGCGGGCGCGGGCTGCCGCGACCGCGCGGCGCCGCCGGCGACCTGTTCGCGGTGGCGCAGATCGTCGTGCCGGGTAGTTTGAGCGAGCGGGAGCGCGAGCTGTATCGCGAGCTCGGCGAGACCGCCGCGGATCCGCGGCGCCACTTCGGAGAAGGCGCATGACCGGCGAGACGGACGTGATGTGGCTCGACGAGCACCGCCTCGTCACGCTGGCCGAGCTGGTGCAGGTGTCGGGTCTCAGCGAGCGCGAGCTGCTCGAGCTCGTGCAGGGCGGCGCGATCGCCGCGAGTGGCAGCGGCGCCGGCGGCTACACGTTCAGCGCGCGCGTGATCACCGTGGCACGCACCGCGTGCCGGCTGCGCGATGACCTCGAGCTCGACGTGCGCGGACTCGGTGTCGCACTGCGATTGCTGGAACGTGTCTCGGAACTGGAAGCGGAGATCTCGCAGCTGCGCGCCCAATTGCCGTCAGGCTGAACTAGCTGCCGTCAGCCTGAGCTAGCTTCCGTCAGGCTGAACACGCATCCGCCCGACCGGCGGCCGGGGAAAAAGTCTCAGAATCCTCCGCGCCGGCCGCGGGCGCGGTAGCAAGACTCTTCGTGGCGGGCGCACTGTATGCGCCTCGTCACGGGAGTCGACCATGCGCACACCGCTGCTCCGTCGCCAGTTCCTCCGCTCCGCCGTCGCCGTCTCCGCCGCGCTGCCGTTCGGCCGGTTGTTAGCCGCCGACCCGCTCACCGCCATCGCCGACATCGACGCCGTCTCCGGCGACGGCAAACCGATCGTGCTCGCGGGCACGGAGGTCGCGGACCTCGCGGCCAACCTGCGCGGCGATCTGCTGCTGGCCGGCGCCGGCGGTTACGACGACGCCCGCAAGATCTGGAACGCCGCGTTCGACCGGCGCCCGGCCTTGATCGCGCGCTGCAGCGGCCCGGCGGACGTGATGACCGCGGTGCAATTCGCGGCAGCGAAAAACCTGCTGGTCGCGGTGCGCGGCGGCGGGCACAGCCTGTCCGGCCAGTCGGTGTGCGACAAGGGATTGGTGCTCGACCTGTCGGCGATGAACGGCGCGCGCGTCGATCCGGCGCAGCGGCTGGCCTGGATCGAGGGCGGCGCGTTGCTGGGTGCGCTCGATCGCGAATCGCTGGTGCATGGCCTCGCCACCACCGCGGGCACGGTCTCGCACACCGGCGTGGGTGGTTTGACGACGGGCGGCGGGTTCGGACGGCTCGGCCGCCGTTTCGCGCTCGCCTGCGACAACGTCCGCTCCTTCGACGTCGTGACCGCGGATGGAAAACTCCAGACCGCCAGCGCCCGGCAGAACCCGGAGCTCTACTGGGGCCTGCGTGGCGGCGGCGGCAACTTCGGCGTCGTGACGTCGTTCGAGTTCCAGCTGCATCCGGTCGATCCCGTCATGGTCGGCGGCGAGCTCGCGTACTCCTGGCAGGACGCGCCCGCGATGCTCGCGTTCCTGTTCGATTTCCTCGCGCAGGCGCCCGACGAGCTGTACGTCGAATTCGCGCTGGTGCGCCTGCCCAACGATCTGCGCTTCCTGTCGCTCGACGTCTGTTACAGCGGTCCGCGCGCCGGCGCCGCGAAGGTGCTGGCGCCGCTGCGCGAGTTCCGCAAGCCCATCCGCGACAGCGTCGCCGAGACGCCGTACGTCAGGCTGCAGCAGCGGCAGGACAAATCCGCCGAGCACGGGCATCGTCACTACATCAAGGGCGGGATGGTGCACCAGACGAGTCCGGCGCTGATCGACGTGCTGCTCTCGACGATCGGGCAGGCCAACCTGCCGATGGTGCAGACCGTGCAGTTGCCGCACGCCGGCGGCGCGATCTCGCGCGTGAAGCCGGACGCCACGGCGTTCGCGCAGCGCAGCGTCAAACACCTGATCTTCATCGCGGCGCACTGGGACGACCCCGCGCAGAACGACGCCGTCAGCGCTTGGGTGCGCTCGGCCTGGCCGGCGATCGAGCCGCACACGCACGGCTTCTACGTCAACGAATACCGGCCCGACGACGCCGCGCGATTGTCGACCACGTATGGCGGCAACTTCGAGCGGCTGGTGGCGCTGAAGACGAAGGTCGACCCTAACAACCTGTTCCGGATGAACGCGAACGTGGCGCCGGTGAAGAAAGCCTGACGGCGGATTCCGCGGCGCGTGGTCGCCGCATTTCGCGGGAATGAATGCGTCGGAATGCTACCACGGCGAAACGCGATTCGCGGGCGTAGCATGCGCGCATGTTTCATGACGCCGATGCATTGCTGCTGGCCCGATTGCAATTCGGATTCACGGTCAGTTTCCATTTCATCTTCCCGTCGTTCTCGATCGGGCTCGCGAGTTATCTCGCAGTCCTCGAGGCGCTGTGGCTGAAGACCGGCAAGGCGCTGTATCTCGACCTGTACAAGTACTGGCTGAAGATCTTCGCCGTCGTGTTCGCGATGGGCGTCGTCTCGGGCATCGTGATGTCGTACCAGTTCGGCACGAACTGGTCGGTGTACTCCGACCGCGCCGGACCGATCATCGGCCCGCTGATGGCGTACGAAGTGCTGACCGCGTTCTTCCTCGAAGCGGGATTCCTCGGCGTCATGTTGTTTGGCATGAAGAAGGTGGGCAAACGCCTGCACTTCTCCGCGACGCTGATGGTCGCCATCGGCACGTTCATCTCCGCGTTCTGGATCCTGTCGGTGAACAGCTGGATGCAGACGCCGACCGGCTACGCGATCAACGAGCACGGACAGTTCGTGCCGGCGGGCAGCTGGTTCGACATCGTGTTCAACCCGAGCTTCCCGTATCGCCTCGTGCACACGGTGATCGCCGCCTACCTGACGACGGCGCTGGCGGTCGGCGCCGTCGGCGCGTATCACCTGCTGAAGGACGCGACGCAGGCGCATGCGCGCAAGATGTTCTCGATGGCGATGTGGATGGCCGCGCTGGTCGCGCCGGTGCAGGTGCTGGTCGGCGACATGCACGGCCTCAACACGCTCGAGCACCAGCCGGCGAAGGTCATGGCGATGGAAGGCCACTACCAGAGCCATCCCGACGGCGCGCCGCTGATCCTGTTCGGCATCCCGGACGACGACGCGCAGCAGATGAAACACGCGATCGAGGTGCCGAAGCTCTCGTCGCTGATCCTGAAACACGATCTCGATGCGCCGTTGGCGGGCCTGGACACGATCAAGCCGGAGGATCGTCCGCCGGTCGAGGTGGTGTTCTGGTCGTTCCGCGTCATGGTGGGGCTCGGGATGCTGATGTTCGCGCTCGGCGTCGCGAGTCTCGCGGCGCGCGCGCTGAAGAAGATCTACGACTGGCGCTGGCTGCATCGTTTCGCCGTCGTCATGGGCCCGTCCGGTTTCTTCGCCGTGATCGCGGGCTGGATCACCACGGAAGTGGGGCGCCAGCCGTACACGGTGTACGGCCTGCTGCGCACGGCCGAGTCCGTCTCGCCGCTGGCCGCGCCGGCGGTCGGTGCGTCGCTGATCGCGTTCGTCGTCGTGTACTTCGCGGTGTTCGGCATGGGTACGTGGTACCTGCTGCATCTCATGCATCGCGCGCCGCAGCCGCACGAACCGGATCCGCCGAACCTGCCGGCGCACGCGGCCGGCATCACGCCCGCGCCGGCGCTGACGTCGCGCGGAGCCGGCGAGCACCGGGAGGGCGGACATGGCTGAGACCACGATGTTGACCAACGTCTGGGCCGCGATCCTCGCGTTCGCGGTGTTCATGTACGTGGTGATGGACGGCTTCGATCTCGGCATCGGCATCCTCTTCCCAGTGTTCGGCGTCGGCCAGGAGCGCGACACGGCGATGAATTCCATCGCGCCCGTGTGGGACGGCAACGAGACCTGGCTCGTGCTCGGCGGCGGCGGGTTGCTGGCGGCCTTTCCGCTGGCGTATTCGATCGTGCTGTCGGCGCTGTACGCGCCGCTGATCGCGATGCTGCTCGCGCTGGTGTTCCGCGGCGTCGCGTTCGAGTTCCGCTGGCGCGATCCGGCGCATCGCGCGATCTGGGATTTCGCCTTCACCGCCGGCTCGTTCATGGCGGCGCTGACGCAGGGCATCACGCTCGGCGCGCTGCTGCAGGGCGTGCACGTGAACGGCCGCGTGTACGGCGGCGGCTGGTGGGACTGGCTGACGCCGTTCAGCCTGCTGACCGGCATCGGCGTCGTCGCGGGTTATTCCTTGCTGGGCGCGTGCTGGCTGAACTGGAAGACGGACGGCGAGACGCAGAAACACGCGCGCCGGCTGATGCGCGTCCTGGCGCCGGCGACGCTGCTCGCGTTGCTGGCCGTGAGCCTCTCGACGCCGTTCCTCGGCCCGCGCTACTTCGAGCGATGGTTCGCGATGCCGAACGTGTTGTTCACCGCGCAGGTGCCGCTGGTCATCGGCATCCTGACGTGGCGTTTCGTGCGCAGCCTGCGCCGCGACTACGAGCTCGCGCCGTTCGTGCTGACGCTGGCGGTGTTCGGCGTGTCGTTCGTCGGGCTCGGCATCAGCTTCTACCCGTACCTGATCCCGAACTCCGTGACGCTGCAGGCGGCGGCGGCGCCGGAATCGAGCCAGGTGTTCATGCTGATCGGCGCGTCGGTGCTGGTGCCGGTGATCCTCGCGTACACCGCGTGGTCGTACTGGGTGTTCCGCGGCAAGGTCGCGCACGACGGGTACCACTGAGTGAGCGAGGCGCCGCTGCTCAAGCGACTCGGCTGGATGGCCCTCATCTGGGCCGCGAGCGTGTCCCTGCTCGGGGTTGTTAGCTTGCTGATCCGTTCGTGGCTAAAGTAGCTCCCCCTCCCGGGAGCCCACATGAACAAAGACTCGGTCCTCTACGCGTTCGGCGCCATCTTGTTAGGCGCCGTCGGCATCTGGTTCCACGACTTCGCGCTGCAGTGGCAGCCCGTGCCGAAAGGCCTGCCGGCGTACGGCATGCTCGCCTACGTCAGCGGCCTGCTGCTGATCGCCGGCGGCGTCGCCATGCTGAGCCGCAAGGGCGAACGGCTCGGCGCGCTGCTGCTGGCGTCGTTCTTCGGCCTCTGGGTGGTGGCACTGCACCTGCCGAACGCGATCGCCGGCTGGAAACACATCGGCGCGTGGAACGCGCCCGCCGAGTTCACGTTCGCGACGATGGGCGGTGTCGCGTTGTTCTCGACCGGTGCCGGCGCCATGCGCGGCACGCTGGCGAAGGTCGCGCGCATCCTCGCGGGCGCGAGCTGCATCGTGTTCGGGCTCGCGCACTTCAACTATCTCGAATTCACCGCGAGCATGGTGCCCGCGTGGATCCCGCCGAACCAGAAGTTCTGGGCCGCGGTCACCGGCGCGGGGCACCTCGCGGCGGGGCTGGCGCTGGTCGGCGGCTACCGCGCGCGGCTCGCGGCGACGCTGGAAGCCGCGATGATGGCGTGCTTCGTCGTGCTGCTGCATATTCCGCTGGTCGTGGCCGCGCCGAGCCACATCAACTGGGTGATGCTCGCCGTCGCGAGCACGTTCACCGGCGCCGCCTGGCTGGTGAGGAAACACGCGACTTGAACGAAGACCGTCCCGACTCTCCGCTGCCACCGATCGTGGTGCCGCACACCGAGCTCTCGCCCGACGCGCTGAACGGCGTCATCGAGTCGTTCGTGCTGCGCGAGGGCACCGACTACGGCGAGCGCGACGTCTCGTTCGAGACGAAGGTCATGCAGGTGCGCCGCCAGCTCGAGCGGCGCGAGGCGGAGATCGTGTTCGACCCGAACACGGAGAGCATCGACATCGTCGTCCGGCGCCCGGGCGCAGGTAGTTAGTCTAGGGCCGCCGGGGCCGGCCATCACCCCGGGATGCGCGTCACGTGGCTCACGATGAGCCGCCACTTGCCCTTCTCGCGGATCAGCGTGTCGGTGAAACGCACGTTCACGTCGAACGTCTGGTCGCCGGACCGGCCTTTCACCGTCGTGATGCCCTGCACGACGGCCGCATCGTCGAACACATGGGCGTTCATCGAATGGTTGCGGAACTCCGAGTAGACGGGATCGTGCGCCCGCAATTCCGCGAGCACCTCGTCGCGCGACTGCACCACCGCGCGCGAGTTCACCAGCGTGAAACCCGGCAGCAGCAGCGCCTCCGCGCCGGCGACGTCGGCCTTCAGAAAAGCCTGACAGGCATCCTGGGTGACCTGCATAACCTCGGCTTCCGCGCGCGTAGGAGCGCGCGCCTCATCGGCCGGGGCGGTGCGGAAGACGAGGGAAAACGCGAGGGCCGCGAACGGCGCGACCAGACCGTGGGGCTGTTTCATGCGTTCCACAGTAGTCGCCGCCGCGCGCCGGCGCTATCGTCGCCGCGACACACGACCCACTGCAGGGACCCCCGTCGATGAACGATCCTTACTCCCGCCGGCAGATCCTCGCCCTTTGCCTCGCGCTGGGCGCGGCCGGCGGCACCGCAAATGCCGCGAGCGCCGAACGGACGCTGAAAGACATCCACAAGCGCATCGGCGGCCGGCTCGGCGTGCACGTGCTGGATTCGCAGAGCGGCAAACGCTTCGGCATCGATGACGACTCGCGATACGCGATGGCGTCCACGTTCAAGCTGCCGCTGGCGGCCGCGCTGATGTGGCAGGTCGATCGCGCCGCTTTCGGGCCCGATCGCCCGCTGGCGATCGACCGCAAGGACCTGCTGCCGAACTCGCCCGCCGTCGAGGCGAAGCTGAATGCCGGCGCCACCGCGATGACCATCCGCGAGCTGTGCGCCGCCGTCATCACGCTCAGCGACAACGCCGCCGCCAACGTCCTGCTGACCGCGATCGGCGGCCCGCCGGCGCTGACCACGTTCTTCCGCGACAGCGTCGGCGACAAGGTGACGCGCTTCGACCGGACCGAGCTCGAGCTCAACACGAACGTCGCCGGCGATCCGCGCGACACCACGACGCCGCGCGCGATGGTCGACTCGATGCTGCGCCTCTTCACGCAGGACGTGTTGTCGCTGGCCTCGCGTGCGCTGCTGATCGACTGGATGACGCAGTCGCGCACCGGCCTCGATCGCGTGCGCGCCGGATTCCCGCGCGGCTGGCAGGCCGGCGACAAGACCGGCACCGGCGCGAACAACGCCGTCAACGACCTCGTGGTCGTCTATCCACCCAACCGGCGGCCGATCTTCATCGCCGTGTACACGAGCGAATCGACGCAGACGCGCGAGCAGATCGTGGCGGCACATGCCGATGTCGGCCGGCTCGTCGCGGAGACGAAGTGGCCGTAGGAGCCGCCGGCTAGCGCAGCGCGCGCAGCACCTTCGGCGGCAGGAAACACAGCAACGTCCCGCTGCCGGCCGCGATGCGGCCCGAAAACTCCAGGCAGGCCGCGCCGCCTTTCCGGAATTCGAAGTTCGTGCTCCGCATGCCCCGCGCTCCCACCATCGCGGCCAGCAGTCGACCGAACTCCGGTTCGTGCCCGACGAGCACCGCGCGGGTGCCGGCGCGCCTGTTCAACAGGCGGATGACGGCTGCGACAGCACCGCCATGCGCCAGCTCCGCACACTCGACGACACGGCCGCCGCTCGCGGCGGACAGCAGGTCAGCGGTCTGTCGCGCCCGGACGAAAGGACTGGTGAGGATCGGGGTCGAGCGGGGCAGCAGCGTCGCCAATCCGCGCGCCGCCTGGCGGAATTTGCGTCTGCCGGCTGGCGTCAGTGGTCGCTGCGAATCATCCGGCCAGCGCCTCGCGCTGCGCTCGTGCGCCACGGCGTGGCGGACGAGCCAGATATTCATTTCCCGGAACGTTCCCGCGCGATCGCGCGATACCCGATGTCGCGCCGGCACTGCATGCCGGTCCACGAGATCCGGTCGACGAGACCATACGCCTGCGCCTGCGCCGCCGACACGCTGTCGCCGAGGCCGACCGCACACAACACGCGCCCGCCGTTCGTGATCACCTTGCCGTCCACGAGCTTCGTGCCGGCGTGGAACACCTTGCCCGGCAGTGTGGCGGCAGCGTCGAGCCCGGCGATCGAATCGCCCTTGCGCACGGTGTCCGGATAACCGCCCGCCGCCAGCACGACGCCGAGCGCCGCGCGCGGATCCCACTCGGCCTGCGCCGTGTCGAGCTTCCCGTCGAGCGCGGCTTCGCACAGTGCGACCAGGTCGCTGCGCAGGCGCATCAGGATGGGCTGCGTCTCCGGATCGCCGAAACGGCAGTTGTACTCGAGCACGTTCGGCGTGCCGTCGGGATGCACCATGATCCCGGCGTAGAGGAAGCCGGTGTACGGCGTGCCGTCCTTCTCGAGCCCGCGGATGGTCGGCACGATGACCTCGCGCATGATGCGGTCGTGCATCGCGCGGTCGACCACGGGCGCGGGCGAATACGCGCCCATGCCGCCGGTGTTCGGGCCGGCGTCGGCGTCCTTCAGCCGCTTGTGATCCTGCGACGTGGCCATGGTCACGATGTTCCGGCCGTCGGCCATGACGATGAAGCTCGCTTCCTCGCCGGGCAGGAATTCCTCGATGACGACCTGGTCGCCCGCGGAACCGAACTGGCCGCCGAACATCCCGCGCGCGGTCGCGACGGCCTCGTCCAGCGTCTCGCAGATCACCACGCCCTTGCCCGCGGCGAGCCCGGAGGCCTTGACGACGACGGGCACGCGCTGCGCGCGCACCCAGGCCTCGTCGAAGGTGTCCTTCGTGAACGTGGCGTACGCGGCGGTCGGAATGCCGTGCCGCTTCAGGAATTCCTTGGTGAACGCCTTCGAGCCTTCGAGCTGCGCGGCGGCCTGCCGCGGACCAAAGCAGCGCAGGCCCGCGGCCGCGAACGCGTCGACGACGCCGATCACCAGCGGCGCCTCGGGACCGATGATGGTGAGGCCGACCTGCTCGGCCTTCGCCAGCGCGACGAGGCCGGCGACGTCCTCGGACGAGACGTCCACGTTGCGCACGCGCGGCTCGGTGGCGGTGCCGCCGTTGCCCGGCGCGACCAGCACCTCGGTGACCTTCGGGGACTGCGCGCATTTCCAGGCGAGCGCGTGCTCGCGCCCCCCGGATCCGACGATCAATACTTTCACGACGGGGAACTCGTCCGGCTCAGTGCCGGAAATGACGCATGCCGGTGAAGACCATCGTCATGCCGTGTTCGTTGGCCGCCGCGATGACTTCGTCGTCGCGCTTGCTGCCGCCGGGCTGGACGATGGCCTTGATGCCGTATTTCGCCGCCGCGTCGATGCCGTCGCGGAACGGGAAGAACGCGTCCGACGCCATGGCGCTGCCCTCGACGGCCAGGCCTTCGTCCTTCGCCTTCAGCGCGGCCACGTGCGTCGAATACACGCGCGACATCTGCCCCGCGCCGACGCCGATCGTCATGCCTTCCTTCGCGAACACGATGGCGTTCGATTTCACGTACTTGCACACGCGCCAGGCGAACCACAGGTCCGCGTACTGCGTGGGCGTCGGCTTGAGCGTGCTGACCAACTTGAAAGTGTCGGGCTGCGCCAGCGCCGTGTCTCGACTCTGGACGAGCAGGCCGCCGACCACGCTGCGGTATTCGAGCTCGGAGGGATTGGTGCTGGCGAGCGGGCCGAGGACCAGCACGCGCACGTTCTGCTTCGTGGCCAGCGCGGCGGCGGCCGCGGGCGACACGGACGGTGCCGCGATCACCTCGACGAACTGCCGGCCGGTGATCGCGACGGCCGTGGCCTCGTCGAGCTCGCGGTTGAACGCGATGATGCCGCCGAACGCGGAGGTGGGATCGGTGCGGTAGGCGCGGTCGTAGGCGTCCGTGATCGACACGGCCGTCGCGACGCCGCAGGGGTTCGCGTGCTTGACGATGACGCAGGCGGGTTCCGCGAACACGCGCACGCACTCGACCGCGGTATCCGTGTCCGCGATGTTGTTGAACGACAGCTCCTTGCCCTGGAGCATCTTCGCCGTCGCGATGCAGGAGCCCTGCGCGCCGGGCTGGCGATAGAACGCGGCCTGCTGGTGCGGGTTCTCGCCGTAGCGCAGGTCCTGGATCTTCTCGTAGACCAGCGGCAGCGTGTCCGGGAACAGCTCGGACGGGCTCTCGTCGCGCGACAGCAGGTACTGCGACACCATCGTGTCGTACTTCGCCGTGTGCGCGAACGCCTTCGCGGCGAGGCCGGCGCGCGTGTCGATGCTCGTCGCGCCGCCGTTCGCTTCGAGTTCCTCGCGAACCTTCGTGTAGTCGGCCGGATCGACGATGACCGTGACGGATTCGTGGTTCTTCGACGCGGCGCGCACCATCGCCGGGCCGCCGATGTCGATGTTCTCGATGGCGTCGGCATAGGTGCAGTCCGGCCTGGCGACCGTCTGCGCGAATGGATAGAGGTTCACGACCAGCAGGTCGATCGGCGGGATGTCGTGTTTCGCCATGACGGCGTCGTCGACGCCACGCCGGCCGAGGAGACCGCCGTGCACGCGCGGGTGCAGCGTCTTCACGCGGCCGTCCATGATCTCGGGGAACCCGGTGTACGCGGACACCTCGGTCACGGGGATGCCGGCGTCGACCAGCAGCCGGGCTGTACCACCCGTGCTCAGCAATTCGACATTGCGCGCAACGAGGGCGCGGGCGAAATCGACCAGCCCCGTCTTGTCGGAGACCGACAGCAGGGCTCTTCTGATCGTGACGAGCATCGACGTGTGCTTTTTAACCGGACAGGCCGAACTGGCGAAGCTTCTTGCGCAGCGTGCCCCGGTTGATGCCGAGGATCGCCGCGGCGCGGCACTGGTTGCCCGACGAGTAGTCGAGCACCGCGCGGAACAGGGGTTCTTCGACCTCGCGCAGCACCAGGTCGTACAGGTGCGCGGGCTTGTGCCCGTTGAGGTTCGAGAAGTAGTCGGAGAGGGCGCGTTCGGCGTGGTTTCTGAGTGGCACTTCGAGCGTGCCGTTACGACCGGAGTCCTTGCGAGTCCGAGAAGTTTTCGCCGTCATTCAATGAGCCCCATCGTCTGTGTCCGAGCCTGAACACCCGTCTCATCCGCTCGCCGCGATACCTCCCCAGGTCGCAGCGGCTATCTCTTCGCGGGCCTGCACCCAGGCGTCGAGACTTTTTTTCGACAACGCAAACTGCGACGCCGACGTCGAAGCTGCCATCAACTCCCGACGGACATCGGGCGCATCCTGCATCTTCTCGAGATACCAACCGAGGTGTTTGCGTGCAACTCGAACGCCTGTCTCTTCGCCGTAAAAGTCGTAGAGGGATTCGAGATGCGCGAGGATGGTAGCACTCACTTCGGCGAATGGAAGTGCGGGCGCATTTTTTCCGTGAGACAAAAAATAATTGACATCACGGAATATCCACGGCGAGCCATGCGCGCCGCGTCCGAGCATTACTCCTGTCGCACCGGTCAAATCAAGCACCGATCGCGCTTTTTGCGGCGAATCAATATCGCCATTCGCGAATAAGGGAATGCGCGTGCGCGATCTGATTTCGCGGATGGTGTCGTACTCCGCTGCACCATCGTAAAAATCTTCGCGCGTGCGTCCGTGCACCGCGAGCGCCGCGATGCCACACGATTCAGCGAGTTGCGCGATGCGCACACCGTTGCGTTCGTCGCGACGGAATCCGGTGCGCGTCTTCAGTGTCACCGGAACGCTGCTCGCGGCAACGACGGTCTCGAGAATTTTCGCGACGAGCGCTTCATCGGTGAGCAAAGCCGAGCCGCACAGGCGGTTACAGACTTTTTTTGCCGGGCAGCCCATGTTGATGTCGATGATCTGCGCGCCGAGATCGATATTGCGGCGCGCCGCTTCGGCGAGCGCGTCCGGATCCGCGCCGGCCAGCTGCACCACGCGCGGCTCGGGTTCGCCGACGTGGTCCATGCGACGTTGCGTTTTCGCCGTCGTCCAGAGGCGCACGTCACTCGTGATCATTTCCGACGCGGCGAGTCCCGCGCCGAAGCGTCGGGCAATCACCCGAAAGGGGCGATCGGTCACGCCGGCCATCGGCGCGAGCACGACGTTGGAGGGCAGCGTGTACGGCCCGATGCTGGCAACGAGCGGTGGCGGGCTATCGGCCGACATGGATCAGCCGTCGGCGCGTTTCGGCTGCTGCGCGCGCGCGTCCGCCGTGCAGCCGATGCCGCCGCTCGCCGAACGCAGACAGGCGTCGATCACGAAGCCCATCGCGGTCTTGCCGGGATCGAGCACGTGCACCTCGGCGTCGATGCGCTGGTCGGGCTCGAGCAGGCGCTGGTCGGCGAGACGCTTGGGAAGATAGTCGGCGGGCTCGAGATCGCGCGTCGCGACGGGATTGCCGAAGCGATCCTCGAGCGTCAGCCGCAGCAGCGGCAGCGGCTGCACGCGCGCGCTCTCGTTCTGCAGCGACACGCGCACGCGCAGGCGCGTACCGTCGGCGCCCTCGGATTCGGCGCCGAGCTGGCGCACGGAGTACGCGGTGAGGTCCCAGCGCGGCGTCAGCGTCGCCCCGAGCCAGCCGTACACCTTCGCCACGGCGGGGCCGAACGTCGGGCTGAGCGCGAGACTCTGCCGGTTGAAGTGGACGATCTGCAGCACGAAGACCAGCGCCAGCGCGCTCACGCCCGCGATGTACTGCCAGGCGGGGCGGCGGTTTTCCGGCGTGCCGCTCAACGCGGCGATGGCGGCCTCGCTGGGTGCCGGCTTCGCGATCGCGGCATCGTCGGGTGCGAACTCCGGCTCGCCCTGGATTTCGATTTCCTCGTGCGCCGGCGGCTCGGCGGCGACGAGATCGGCGGCGCGCCGGCCGCCGCGCACGGCCGGCTTCGGCGACGCCGGTGCCGACGCCGGTTGCTTCGCCGCGGACTGCGCTTCGGCCTCGGCGAACATCTCCTCGACCCAGCTCGGATCCGCCGGCGCGCCTTCGCTCTCGCCGGCGTCCTCGGCCGCGGCTGCCGCCACGAGCGGAGATTCCTCGATGACCGATTCGGCGTCGGCCGGCGGCTCGTCGTCGAGCAGCGACCACTCTTCGGAAGCGATCGTGTCCGTGTGCGAGGCCGGCTCGGCGATGAGCTCCGGGTCGAGCGGCGGATCGACCTGCAGTACCACGGCTTCGTACGTGCCCGAGGCACCCTGTTCGGGATCGTCGGCGGAGATGAAGATCTCCGAGACGTCGGTGGCCTGCGGATCGAACTCGAGCGACGGCTCGTCGAGCGATGTCTCGCCTTCCGACGACATCAGGATTTCTTCGACCAGCGGTTCCGGCGTGGGCTCGGGCTCCGGTTCCGGATCCATCTCCACGCCGACGCCTTTCGCGGGATCGACGGAGGCCGGCGCGGTTTCCTGGAGCCGGCGATTCGCCGTATCGGACGTGCCGTTCGCGGGATCACCTTCGCGCAACGCGATCAGCGCGTTGAACACGTTCGAGCAGCGGCCACAGCGCACGTAGCCTTGTCCGGCGCGCAGGTCCACGGTCGTGACGACCAGGGTCAGCGTGCATTTCGGACAGACGGTGAACAAGCGGAGATCCTGTGGTGGTGGCGCGGCCTTTATGCGCCGCGAGTGGAGGGAAAGGCAAGGCTCACGGCTTGCGCACGCCGGAGAGCGCGGTCCAGCCGTCGCGGGTCGCGAACGGCGTGACGTCGAACCACGGCGCGTGCGCCGCGCTCACGTCGTCGGCCTGCGTCGACAGCAGGCCGGCGAGCACGATGCGCCCGCCGGGGCGCGTCAACGCGGCGAAGCGCGGCGCGAGCTCGCACAGCGGACCGCACAGGATGTTAGCCAGCAGCAGGTCGGCGCCCGCGGGCAGCTGCGCGTCGGTGTCGACCACGTGGACGATTCCGCCGACGTCATTGGCGGCGGCGTTGTCGCGCGTCGCGGTCAGCGCCTGCGGATCGATGTCGAAGGCATGCGCGGCGCGCGCGCCGAGTTTCGCCGCGGCGACGGCGAGCACGCCGGAGCCGCAGCCGTAGTCGATGGCGGTCTGGCCGGGCCCCGCGTGCTCGTCGAGCCACGACAGGCACATCGCCGTGGTCGCGTGCGTGCCGGTGCCGAAGGCGAGACCGGGATCGAGCCGCACGATGACCGCGTCCCGCGTGTGCACGTGCGAGTGGTGCGGCGCCACCCACAACTTGCGGCCGAAGCACATCGGGTGGAAATCGCGCAGCCACTCGCGTTCCCAGACGCGATCCGCCAGCGTCTCGAGCGACAGGCGCGCCGGGTCGATCCGCAGCACGTGCGACAGGCCGGTCACCAGTTCCTCCGGCGAGGTCTCGAACGGGAACAACGCCTGCAGCCGCGAATGCGGCCACAGCCGGAACTCGCCGGGCGCGGGTTCGAGGATGGGATCGTCGTGCTGGTCCGTGTACGAGACCGCGAGCGCACCGAATTCGAAGCAGGATTCCTCGACGAGCTCGGCATCGAGCCCGTCGAGGTCCAGCGTGATCGCCAGCTGAGGCACTTACTTCAGGCCGAGTCGGCGCTCCAGGTAGTGGATGTCCTGTCCACCGGTGCGGAACGCCTGGTGCGTGAAGATTTCCTGGTGCAGCGCCGTGTTCGTCTTGATCCCTTCGACGACCATCTCGGCCAATGCATTGCGCATGCGCGCGATCGCCGTCTCGCGCGTGTCGCCGTACGAGATGACCTTGGCGATCAGCGAATCGTAGTGCGGCGGCACGTTGTAGCCGGAGTAGATGTGGCTATCTACCCGGATGCCGGGACCGCCGGGCGCGTGCCACAGCTTGATCGGGCCGGGCGAGGGCATGAACGTCTTCGCGTCCTCCGCGTTGATGCGGCACTCGATGGCGTGGCCGGTGAGCTTGATGTCCTTCTGCGCGTACTGCAGCTTCTCGCCGGAGGCGATCAGCAGCTGCGCCTTCACGAGGTCGATGCCCGTGATGAGCTCGGTCACCGGGTGTTCCACCTGGATGCGCGTGTTCATCTCGATGAAGTAGAACTCGTTGTCCTGGTACAGGAACTCGAGCGTGCCGGCGCTGCGGTAACCGACGGCCTTGCAGGCCTCGACCACGCGCTCGCCCATCTTCTCGCGCTGCGCCTCGGTGATGCCCGGGGCCGGCGCTTCCTCGACGACCTTCTGGTGGCGTCTTTGCATGCTGCAGTCGCGCTCGCCGAGATGGATCACGTTGCCATGATGGTCGGCCAGCACCTGGAATTCGATGTGGCGCGGGCGCTCGAGGAATTTCTCCATGTAGACCTGGTCGTTGTTGAACGCGGCCAGGGCCTCGCTCTTCGTGACCGCGATCGCATTGAGCAACGCCGCTTCGCTGTGCACCACGCGCATGCCGCGGCCGCCGCCGCCGCCGGACGCCTTGATGATGACCGGGTAGCCGATGTCGCGCGCGATGCGGAAGTTCTCTTCCGGCACGTCGCCGAGCGGGCCGCCCGAGCCGGGCACGCAGGGCACGCCGGCCTTCTTCATCACGTTGATGGCCGAGACCTTGTCTCCCATCATGCGGATCACGTCGGCGCGCGGGCCGATGAACGTGAAGCCGCTCTTCTCGACGCGCTCCGCGAAGTCCGCGTTCTCCGAAAGGAATCCGTAACCCGGATGGATGCCGACCGCGTCCGTGACCTCGGCCGCGCTGATGATCGCCGGCATGTTGAGGTACGACTTCTGCGACTGCGGCGGGCCGATGCACACCGACTCGTCGGCGAGCAGCACGTGCTTCAGGTTGTAGTCGGCGGTCGAATGCACCGCGACCGTCTTGATCCCGAGCTCGCGGCAGGCGCGCAGGATGCGAAGCGCGATCTCGCCGCGATTCGCGATGATGATCTTGTCGAGCATTGTTCGGTGGCCCTATTCGATGACGAATAGCGGTTGGCCGAATTCCACGGGGTCGCCGTTGGTCGCCATGATGGCGGTGATCTTGCCGGTCTTGTCGCTCTCGATCTGGTTCATCATCTTCATGGCCTCGATGATGCAGAGCACCTGGCCTTCCTTGACGTCGCTGCCGATCTCGACGAACGGCTTCGCGCCGGGCGAAGCGGACGAATAGAACGTGCCGACCATCGGCGCCGCGACCACATGTTCATTGGCGCGACGCGCGGGTGCCGCGGGCGGCCCACCGGCGGTGGCGGCCGCGGGAGCCGCGGCGGGGGCGGCGGCGGGAGCCGGCGCCGCGATCATCTGCGGCGCGAGCTGGGTCACGACTTGGCCGGTCGGCATGCGGCTGATGCGCACCGCTTCCTCGCCTTCCTTGATCTCGATCTCCGCGATCCCCGACTCTTCGAGTAGTTCGATGAGCTTCTTTACTTTCCGAATGTCCAACGTCGGACTCCCTTCGTGTGAAAACGGTTAATTCTTGGTCTGGAGGCGCGCGGCCGCCGCCTGGATCGCGAGCTCGTATCCCAGGGCTCCCAGCCCCACGATGCAGCCCACGGCGATATCGGAGAAATACGAGTGATGCCGGAATTTCTCCCGGGCGAACGTGTTCGACAGGTGTAGTTCGATGAACGGCAGCTTCACGCCCAGCAGGGCATCGCGCAGCGCGACGCTGGTGTGCGTGAACGCACCCGGATTGATCACGGCGAAGGCGATACCGTTGGCACGCGCGGTCTGCACGCGGTCGATGAGCTCGTGTTCGGCATTGCTCTGGAAGGCGACCAGCTCGTGGCCCAGCTTCGCGGCCGCGTTGCGGGCGCGTTCTTCGATGGCGGCCAGCGTGTCCGCCCCGTAGACCTCGGGCTCGCGGGTGCCGAGCAGGTTCAGGTTCGGACCATTCAGTAATAAGAGTCGCGCCATGGCTCTTTCGACCATCCCCCGGGGTCAACAGAAGGCGGCGAATTTACCGTAATTGGTCCGGAACGTGCGCGGTTTTCGCCAAACGGCCGCGAACGCGGCCGGATCACCGGTCAATGAGCCTCGGCCGACTCCGATTTGGCCCGTTTGGCCGCCATCTCCCGGAAAGCATCGGCAACCGCCGCCTGGGCGGCTTCCCGCGTCAGGACGCCATTGTCGATGTCCTTCAGTCGATCGAACGCGAAGTTGGCCTCATCTTCGTGCAACTCGCCCACCTTTATGGTCAGCACCCGGTTCTGGCTGTCGACGAAGACCGAAAAGGGGAAGGCCATGCCCATGCCGAACGCCTCGGCGGCGGCCAGGCCATCCTCTTCCCCCATCAGCAACGGATAGCTGATGGGCGTTTTTTTCACGTACGCGAGCACATCGTCGCGGAAATCGACGGCAACGCCGACGATCTCGGCATTCTGACCCTTCCGTTGCTCTCTTATCTTATTGAGCAGCGGAATCTCGCGGCGGCAGGGGGCGCACCACGTCGCCCAGAAATTCAGCATCAGCGGCCGGCCGGCAAAGCTCGCGAGCTTCGTGGGTTTGCCGTCGAGGCCGGCGAGCGTGATGTCCGGCAGCGTGTCCGGGACCTTCTTTTTCGCCCCGGCGTCGGCAGAAGGATTGGCCGCGACGTCGCTCGCGGGTTCGCCCGCCGTTTCGCCGCTGGGTGCGGCAGGAGCCGGGGTCTGCTCCGCGGTGATCGCTTCCGGCGCTTTTGCATTCGCGCGATACGCGAAGTAGCCACCCGCGCCGGCCGCGGCAACGATGACCGCCGCGACCAGCAGTCGCGGTGCTTTCGAAGAAGGATCCGTCACGGCGTCTTCGGTGCGTCGACCGCTTGCCGGACCACGGCCGCGAACTCCGCAGCCTCCATGAACCCGACGACGCGGAAGTTTCTCTTTTCCTCGCCATCGGTGCCATAGAAGGCGATCGTCGGCGGACCGAAGATGTCGAAGTGCTTGAGCAGCGCCTGGTCCTCGTCATCGTTGGCGGTGACGTCGGCCTGCAGTTTCACGGTGTTCGCCAGCGCGGCCTGCACGTCGGGGATGGTGAACGTCTTGTGTTCCATCTCTTTGCAGGACACGCACCAGTCCGCGTAGAAATCGAGCATCACCGATTTGCCGGACGCCTTGGCCGCCGCGACTTCGCGCTCGAGATCCGCGAGCGTTTTGATGCGCTTGAACTCGAGGAAGTCCACCTTCGCGGCGAGCGCCGGGATCGGCGCGAACGGATTCGTGCTGCCCAGCGCGCCACCGACGACCAGCGACACGCCGTACAGCGCGAACGCCACGGCAACGCCGCGCCACGCGTAGCGCTTGCCGGCCGACTTCGTGTGCACCTTCCACAGCACCCAGGCCAGCGCGAACGCCGGGACCGCCCACAGCAGCATGCTCGCCCAACCGAGCACAACGCGGTTCAGCAGCCACGCGGCCACGAACAGGAACGCGACGCCGAAGAGATTCTTGATCGTCTCCATCCACGCACCGGCGCGCGGCAGCAACGCGCCCGCCGACGTGCCGACCAGCAGCAGCGGCGTGCCCATGCCGAGTGCGATGGCGAACATCGCGATGGCGCCGCGCGCCACGCTGCCGCCCTGCGCGATGAAGCTCAAGGCGCCGATCAGGACGGGCGCCACGCACGCCGACACGATCAGTGCCGACAACGCGCCCATGACGCCGACGCCGATGAACGTGCCCGCGCGCTGCTGGTTGCTCGCATCGCTGAGCTTCGACTGGATGAAGCTCGGCATTTCGATCGTGAACGCGCCGAACATCGAGGTGGCCAGCACCACGAACAGCAGCGCGAACGGCACGAGGATCCACGTCTGGTTGAAGATCGCCTGCAGGTTCACGCCGTGGCCGACCAGCGCGACCAGCACGCCCATCAGCACGTAGATCACCGCGATGCCGCCGACGTAGCTCAACGACAGGAAGAAGGCGCGCGTCGAGGACATGTTCGGACCGCCGCCGGCGATGATGCCGGACAGGATCGGCACCATCGGCAGCACGCAGGGCGTGAACGCCATCAGCAGTCCGCCCGCGAAGCAGATGGCGAACACCAGCCACAGGCTGCCGGTAGTCAGGCGCGCGGTGAAGCTGTCCTGCTCGGAGACGTAGCCGCTGCCCTGGGTCGCGCCGCCGGTCGGGGTGACCGCGGCCGTCGCCGGCGCGTTCTCGAGCGAGACCGACAGGGTCTTCGTCTCGGGCGGATAGCAGAGGCCCGCGTCCGCGCAGCCCTGGTAGGTCACCTTGATCGAGACGCTGTTCGACGGGCGGTTCGGCACCGAGAACGTCGCGTCGAGACTCTGGCGATAGATCTCCTGGTCGCCGAAGTATTCGTCGCTGTGCGGTTCGCCCTTCGGCAGCTCGATGCCGCCGATCGGCTGGTCGTCGCCGCTCACGAGCTTGATGCGGTTCTTGTAGAGGTAATAGCCGTCGGCGATCCGCCAGTTCAGCTTGATGACGTTCTTCGAGGCCGCGTCCGCCGTCAGCGCGAACGCGCCATCGACCGGCAGGAACTCGTCCTCGCCTTCGACGATCGGCGACTTCGCCTTGTTCGCGCCGAACACCTCGTCGGTCTTCGACGGAGCGGCTGCCGCTGCGGCGCCGGCCACCTTCACCGTCGCATCCCACGTGCTCGGCGGGTAACACAGGCCCGCGTCCGCGCAGCCCTGCCATTTCAGTTTCAGCGCGATCGTGTCGCCGGGCTTCGCGCCCTGCAGCGGCGCCGTGACCTTGAAGTCGTTGCGGAAGACTTCCTGCTCGCCGAAGTACTCGTCCTTGTGGACCTCGCCCTTCGGGTACACCGGCTCGCCGACCGTCACGCCGGGCGTCGCCGCGGCGATACCCATGCGCTTCTTGTAGAGGTAGTAGCCCTTGGTGGCGTGCCACTCGACGGTGACCGTGCTGACGTCCGCGGTCGCCGTGTATTTGAAGGCGTCGGCGGGGTCGAGGAACTCGTCTTCCCCGATCGCGAAGGCGCGTCCCGCCGTCAGCAGGGCCAGCACGGTGGAAAGGATGGCGAAAGCCAGCAGTCTCTTGGCGCTCATCGAAACCTCTGCGGCACGAAGGCCGGCAATCCTATTCGACATATGAACGGGCGCGAATCGCCCGGATCATGGAAGACCCCGGCCGGCCGCGCCTCGATGTGACCCGCAAAACAGGCCGCTGATTTCACTCCCGAGCCCCTCCGACGCGAAAAAAAGCCCGTCCGCGCTTGAATTGGAGGCCTCGGTCAATACAATTAGCAGCCATTCGGGGGGAGTGCTAATAGGGCTCCCCCCGTTCTTTCAACCCCTTTACCTCTACTCATCTAAGGAGCGAACCCATGAAGATTCGTCCCCTTCATGACCGCGTGATCGTGAAGCGTCTCGAGAGCGAGACGAAATCCGCCGGCGGCATCGTGATTCCGGACTCGGCCGCCGAGAAGCCCGTGCAGGGCAAGGTCGTTGCGGTCGGCAAGGGCAAGATTTTGGAAGACGGCAGCGTCCGTGCGCTCGACGTGAAGATCGGCGACAAGATCCTGTTCGGCAAGTACTCCGGCACCGAAGTGAAGGTGGACGGGGATGAACTCGTGGTCATGCGTGAAGAAGACGTCATGGCCGTCATTGAGGGCAAATAATCATGGCTGCTAAAGAAGTACGTTTCAGCGATGACGCGCGCGCGCGGATGTTCCGCGGCGTGAACATCCTCGCCAACGCCGTCAAGGCGACGCTCGGCCCGAAGGGCCGCAACGCGGTGCTCGACAAGAGCTTCGGCGCCCCGACCGTCACGAAGGACGGTGTCTCGGTCGCGAAGGAGATCGAGCTCAAGGACAAGTTCGAGAACATGGGCGCGCAGATGGTGAAGGAAGTCGCTTCCGCCACCTCCGACGAAGCCGGCGACGGCACGACGACCGCGACCGTTCTCGCGCAGGCGATCATCCGCGAAGGCCTCAAGGCCGTCTCCTCGGGCCGCAACCCGATGGACGTGAAGCGCGGTATCGACAAGGCCGTCGTGGCCGCCGTCGAAGAGATCAAGAAGATCGCGAAGCCCTGCAAGGACAACAAGGCGATCGCCCAGGTCGGCACGATCTCGGCGAACTCCGATGAGTCCATCGGCAAGACCATCGCGGACGCGATGGACAAGGTCGGCAAGGAAGGCGTGATCACGGTCGAAGAGGGCTCGGGCCTCACGAATGAACTCGACACCGTCGAGGGCATGCAGTTCGACCGCGGCTACCTCTCGCCGTACTTCATCAACCAGCAGGCGAACCAGACGGTCGAGCTCGAGAAGCCGTACATCCTGCTCGTCGACAAGAAGATCTCGAACATCCGCGAAATGCTGCCGGTGCTCGAGGGCGTCGCGAAGGCGGGCCGTCCGCTGCTCGTGATCGCGGAAGACGTCGAAGGCGAGGCCCTGGCCACGCTCGTCGTCAACAACATCCGCGGCATCCTGAAGGTCGCCGCCGTGAAGGCGCCGGGCTTCGGCGATCGTCGCAAGGCCATGCTGCAGGACATCGCGGTCCTCACGGGCGGCACGGTCATCTCCGACGAAGTCGGTCTCCAGCTCGAGAAGGCCACGCTCGACGACCTGGGCGATGCGAAGAAGATCATCGTCGAGAAGGAAAACACCACCGTCATCGGTGGCTCGGGCAAGCCGGCCGACATCAAGGCCCGCGTCGAGTCGATCCGCCAGCAGGCTGCTGAAGCCACCTCCGATTACGACAAGGAGAAGCTGCAGGAGCGCGTCGCCAAGCTGTCGGGTGGCGTTGCCGTGATCAAGGTCGGCGCTGCCACCGAGATCGAGATGAAAGAGAAGAAGGCCCGCGTCGAAGACGCGCTGCACGCCACGCGTGCCGCCGTCGAAGAAGGCGTGGTCCCGGGCGGCGGCGTCGCGCTGATCCGCGCGCAGAAGGCGCTCGAGAAGCTCGAAGGTGCGAACGAAGACCAGACGGTCGGCATCCGCATCCTCGCGCGTGCGATCGAAGAGCCGCTGCGCCAGATCGTCGAGAACGCCGGTGAAGATGCCGCGGTCGTCCTGAACGCCGTGAAGGCGGGCAAGGGCGCGTACGGCTACAACGCCGGCACGAGCGAGTACGGCGACATGCTGGAAGAGGGCATCCTCGACCCGGCGAAGGTCACGCGCCTCGCGCTGCAGAACGCGGCGTCGGTGTCGGGCCTGCTGCTCACGACGGAAGTCATGATCGCGGAAGCGCCGAAGGACGATGACCACCAGCACGGCCCGCCGGGCGGTGGCATGGGTGGCATGGGCGGGATGGACATGTAAGGAGCGGAGACGCTCGTTACGGTTCGACGCTCAGTCGAAGGTAGATAGAGAAACCCCCGTCGGGAAACTGGCGGGGGTTTTTCGTTTGGGCCGGCCGCGCCCCTTGCTGCGGCGCGGCGCCATCGAAGTCGAAAGCCGGGTAGATGGGCATCGCGGGTCGCCGGCAGGTGGCAATGCGCTAACAACCGCGCGAAGATGACGCGCGGGTTCGGGTTGCCCGCGCCCGGCTGGAGAACGACGATGGCCGACGTCTTCATGAGTTACTCACGCGAGGACCGTGCGCGGGCCGAGAAGCTGGCCAATGCCCTGGGTGAGCAGGGATGGTCCGTGTGGTGGGATCGAAAGATCGCCGCGGGCACGTCATTCGACACGATCATCGAGCAGCAGCTCGATTCCGCCCGGTGTGCGCTCGTCCTGTGGTCGAAGACGTCGATCAATTCCGAATGGGTCAAGAACGAGGCCGCTGCCGCGCTGGAACGCGAGGCGCTGATCCCGATACTCATCGACGAAGTCCGGCAGCCGATCGAGTTCCGGCGCCGCCAGGCGATCGATCTCGTCGGCTGGAATGGAGACGCGGCGAGCCCGGCATTGCAGCCACTGCTGGAAGGAATCGCAGAGCGGTTGGGCGGGAAATCCGACGTTCGAATCGAGACGCCGCCGACCGCGCGCCAGCGCGGTCCGTCGAGGACATCGCTGGCCATGGTTGTCGCGGTCGTCGCCATCGCCGGCGGGACCTTCTGGATGACGTCGAAGCGGGGCGACGCTGATTCATCCGCGGTCGAACCGTCGAGTGCAGGTGCCGCCAACGCGACGAACGCGGTCACCTACGCCATGAAGTGTCGAGGCGGCGGTCCGTTCGAGGTGCGCAACGAGAGCACGGGTGGCGTGAGGATCGGCTTCGTGCCGTCCGATCAACCCGCTTCGGAGTCGATGATTCCCGGGCAGTGCTCATGGACGGACCGGACGATCAACGAGCAGGAACCGCGGGAAATCTGCGACGCCACCGAGGGTCGATCCCAACTCGTCGACGCCTTGGCGCGCCCGGAGACGATCACGGTTCGCGTCTACTACGAGCCCGCGACGAAATGCTTCCGGGTCGTCCGCTACTGACGGGCCGGGCTAGTCGGCGGCGGCGTTCCGCTACTTGAGCCGGATCTTCGGCGTGACCCTGGCGTTTGCTTTCTCCTCGCGCTTGCGCCGTTCGAATACTCGGCGCATGTAACGCTGGTCCGCCACGGTCAGTACCTTCTGTGATTCCACGAACTGCTCCTGCTCCTCCTCGCGGATGTGGTGCAGGTAGAGCTCCTTCGCTGCGCCGAAGCGCTGGAGCCAGCCGCGGCGTTTCATGTTCCGCGCGGCCAGGTCGGCGAACAGGTCGTCGATCTTCTTGTGTTCGGCGACGGCATGGCGGCCGGCGTCGGTGCTCTCGGGATGACGCAGCACCGTGGACCACAGCGCCTGTTCTTCGGCTGCGGCGTGACCCTTGATCTCGTGCACGAGCTCTCGGAACAGCTTCGCCCGATCGGGGGACCCGGCGTCGCTGGCGGCGATCATCGAGAACAATGCCCGGTGCCGGTCATGGTCTTCGACCAGTCTTCCGAAGATCGCGGCATCGCCGCGGAATTTCGTGGCCGGCGTGCTGCCGATATGGATTGCCTGCCGCGGCGCTACGCGCTTCGCCTTGGCGAACGCTGCCGATTTCAACTCGGTCGCCCTGGGTTTCGACTGCTTCTTCATGTCCGTGTCCGCACCTGGTTGTTAGGAGTGTGCTCGGGCAGTCCGCGCTCGTCAGACGGAACTCGTGACGGGAAATCTCAGCCGACTCCTACTTCCAGGACCTGTTCGGCTGGCCACGGGATTTCGCGACCGTCGCGGTCAGCGTCGGCAGCGTCTTCATTCTGGCTGCGTGGTGGACGTCGGCGGTCGATGCGGCCGCACTGTGTAGATAGGCCGGTTCCTTGGCAAACGCGGTGAGTTCGGCAAATACGCGCCGCGTCCTCCCGGGCGCAAATGGTCGCGATGCGAATGCGTGAGGCAGATGCGTTGCGCCGGCTGCCAGGGATCGAAGTGGAGGTCACCGGCCGCGCAATTCAGGCCGCGTGGTATCGCGACCACGAAGTCGGTGATCGCGCGATCTTTCCGGTCGGAAATGATCGAGCGAAGGGTGGTCACGCCGGAGCCGTTCGTCCGGCGATCCGAAAGGCGCCATATTGTAGGAGTCCGCCACCCGCTGTCTGCCTATCGGACGCCGCATCGAGACAGTCGCGTCAACGCGCTAAGGGTGCATCGCCAGCGACAGTTTGGTGCGTCTGTGTCCGACACGGCCGACTACCGCGCCGCTCGGTGCGTGCCGCGTCCTGTTTATCCATCAGTCGTGTCAGCGCAATCCTGACGCAGCCCGCGCCAGCCGACCCCGGATGTAGACATCGGGCGATAAGGCAAGAAGGACATCAGGGGCGTTCAGTGGAACGTGCTCTAGCTACTCTGGGGGCAATCAGGAAGGGATGGGCCTACAAAATGATGACTCCAGTCGAACGCTCGCAGCAGTCGGGAATGCGCCGCGGATTCGCCGTCGCGATGATGGTGTTGCTTGCCGGCTGCTCCGGTGGGTCGGGAGGTCCGAGTTCGGCAACCCCGCCTGGATCGGGAAGCGGGGATATCCCGGTTCCCCCGCCGTCGTCACCCGCTCCCTCACCGTCGCCGTCTCCTTCCCCGTCGCCGTCCCCATCTCCTTCTCCGTCGCCCTCGCCGACACCGCCCCCGCCGCCCCCGCCGCCTGCTGAAGCGACCGTGAGTGGACTGGATACCCGTCCCAGCAACACCAGCTGCGTCGCGCCCGCGCGCGCCACGGGCAGCACGACTCTCGGCACCGAGCGCGTGTTTCCGAAGCTCAAATTCAACGGTCAGCTCACGCAGATGACCCAGATACCCAGCGACTCGAGCCGCTGGTTCACGGTAGAGCGGTTCGGCACCATCCGCACGTTCGCCAACGACCAGGCGGTGACCACGACCTCGATGTTCCTGGACATCACCGCGCGCGTGGATTCCGCCTGCGCCGAATGCGGCTTGTTCAGCATCGCGTTCCACCCCGACTGGCCCGCCACGCCGCGCGCGTACGTCACCTACACGTCCAAGACGCGCAACCTCGCCGGACCGAACACCCATCTCTCCGAGTTCACGTCGAACGACGGTGGGCTCACGCTCGATCCGGATTCCGAGCGCATCGTCCTCGATCTCTACAAGGACACCGAACATCACCACGCCGGCCGCCTCAACTTCGGCGCGGACCATCTGCTCTACATGAGCACGGGCGACGGAAATTCCTGGAAGGTCGACAAGGGCCAGCTGATGACCACGCTGCTCGGAAAGATGCTGCGCATCGACATCCGCAGCACCACCGGCTCGGCGTTGTACAGCATCCCCGCGGACAATCCGTTCGTCGGCAACACGCTCTGCAACCTGAACGGCGGCACCGGCCCCCAGAGCTGTCCCGAGATCTTCGCCTGGGGATTCCGCAATCCCTGGCAGTGGAACTTCGATCGCGGCACCGGTGACATCTGGTTAGGCGACGTCGGCGAGAGCGACATTGAGGAAGTGAACCTCGTCAAGAAGGGTGGCAACTACGGCTGGCGCTGCCGTGAAGGCACGATCGACATCTCCGGAGACAAGCGCTGGCCCACCGGCGGCGGCTGCGTCGGCAAGACCGATCTGAATCCGCCCATCGCCCAGTTCACCCATGAAGTCGGCCACGTGGTCATCGGCGGCGTCGTCTATCGCGGCACCGCGATCCCGAGCCTGGTCGGCCGCTACGTGTTCGGTTCCTTCGGCGGGTTCATCTGGAACATCCCGAACGACACCAAGCCGACGCTGAACATGACGGCCGAGTTCCAGTCCGGCCTGAAACCCTCGTCGTTCACCGAGGGCAACGACGGCGAGATCTACTTCACCAACATCTACAACGATCTGCAGCGCATCACCGGCCCCAGCGCCGGCGGCGGCGGCGTCGCGACCAAACTATCGGCCACCGGCTGCGTCAACGCGGCGAACGCGACGCAGCCGTCGAGTGGTTTGATCCCCTTCCAGCCGAACGCGCCCCTGTGGTCCGACGGCGCGGTCAAAGAACGCTGGATCGGCTTGCCCAACGGAAAGAACATCACCGTCGGCGCGACCGGCGACTGGGACTTTCCCAACGGCACCGTACTGATGAAGAACTTCCGTCTCGACAATCGACTGATCGAGACTCGCCTCTTCATGCGGCATCCCGACGGCGTCTGGGCGGGCTACAGCTACGAATGGAACGCGGCGCAGACCGACGCGACGCTGGTGCGCGGCGGCAAGAAGGTGACGATCGGCGACCAGTCGTGGACCTATCCGAGCGAGGGCCAGTGTCTGCAGTGCCATACCGAGGCGGCGGGCTTCTCGCTCGGCCTCGAGACCAAACAATTGGCGACCAGCTTCAAGTATCCGCAGACGGGCCGCGATGCTCACCAGCTGGTGACACTCGACGCGATCAACGTGCTGACGCCGCCCGTCGAAAATCCGACGGACGTGGTCGCGTATCCCGATCCGAAGGGAACGGCCGGCACGCTGGCAGAGCGTGCGCGGGCGTATCTGCATTCGAACTGTTCGCAGTGCCATCGTCCGGATGGCGGGTCGACGGCCAACATGGACCTGCGGTACACCGCGACTCTCGCGGGGACCAGCACCTGCAACGTCGTGCCGGGTCTGGGTGATCTCGGCATCGCGAATGCGCGGCTCATCACACCGGGCAGCGCGGCGAAATCCGTGCTGGTGTCGCGCATGAACCGGCGTGATGCCTACGGCATGCCGGTGATCGGGTCGGCGAAGGTGGACGAAGAGGGCGTGGCGTTGGTCAGTGCGTGGGTGAATTCGCTGACGAGTTGCAACTGAGGGGCGCAATCTACCTATTGCTGGATTCGGTAGCGCGCCCCGCAGGCGCTCGGTCTGCCAGGCCGATCAGTAAATAGAAGCACCGTCGGAAGGCGGCGGGAACTACTTGCTTCGAGGAGACGCTTGGCTTGCAGTCGCCGCAGCGGTTGCACTTCAGGGCCGATGACAATCCTCGCTGAACACCGCGCCAGCGTTGTTCGACAGGATATTGCCGATCAATACCGGATACGCGTTTTCACGCTCGCGGATGCAATAGATCAGCGGCGCCGGAGTCGGCGTGATCACCGTGTTTCCGATGAACTTGATGCCCCGCGACGTATAGCTGTCGATGATGACGACGCTGCCGTCGTTGGGTTCACCATCGTTCAGGAGCGTCGAAACGTTGTTCAGCATCAGGTTGTTGGTCACGAGCATCGACAAACCATTGGGGATCGGATCGTCGGTCGCCATGATCAAGCTCATCGCGGAGCCTCTCGACGAGGTATTGTGATCGATCACATTGTTCGAGATCTCTCCCGAGACGGTGTCGATCGCGATGCCAGGGCCGAAGGCGCCGGTGCCGCCGTTGTGATGCGAATGATTGAATCGCATCGTGAGCTTATGCAGAGCGCCCGAATTGATGCCGACTCCTGCGTTTCCGTAGACGTCGTTGCGCTCGATGACGGCTTCTTCATCGAAGTCGAAGCTTCCGCCGACGGACATTCCGGCACCGCGGAATGCACACATCCAGTTCCCCGAATTGTTGCGGACTACGTTGTCCGTGACGAAACTCTTCTTGGCGGTCACCAGCATGCCGGCTTCGCAACTCAGGTTGTCCTCGATGATGTTGTGGTCGATGACGACGTTCATTCCCGCCGCATCGATGCCCGTCCCGGTGGGATCCGGGAATTCGGGCGTCGGCGGCATCGTGAATTCGCCATGCGTGAAGGTGAACCCCCTCACCGTGACGAACTCCGACGGTACGTTGTTGCCGCGGATCGTCAACGCCGAGCGATAGTGGTTCGCGTCGACGATGGTGCGCGCGGCGCCTTGCGTGGACACGAGCTTGAGCGGCTTGCTGACGTGGACGTTCTCGAAATACGTGCCCGGCGCGACGAGCACCATGTCGTTGGGTCGTGCGGCATCGACTGCACTTTGAATCGAGGGGTAGGTTTGCGGCACGCGCAGTGTTGCAGCCGAGGCGAAGCTGCTCATGGTTGCAACGAAGAAGCCCGCGCTGATCGCTAGTCCTTTAGTCATGAATTCCTCCTCCTTGGCTGAGTATCGGCTGGACAGGCAACCGATTGTGCCGCGACGGCGCAGATATTTCACGGTAGATGGACGTAACCCCAAGGCGCGCGTTCGCCGTGGAAATGGCCGGAGGATTGCGGAATGTCACCGCGCGATGACGAATTGAAAGGCCCCTGCCGGTTTCCCGACGGGGGCCTGTCTATCTGACCTTCTGGCGACTCAGGTCGCTGAGGCGTTTCAGCATCTACACTATCCAACTACCAGATCACGACCTTCTTCTCCCCACTGTTCACCATCGGGTCGCCTTCCTTGCAATCGAACGCCTTCGCGAACGCATCGACGTTCGTCGGCGTCCCATTCGCCCGCACGCCATCCGGCGAATGCGGGTCCGACGCCACGATCAGCTTCGTAAGCTCCGGCGTGTACTTCTCCCGCCACGCCGACGCGAAGCCCAGGAAGAACCGCTGATCGCGCGTCATGCCGTCCGTCTTCGGATCCGGCTTGCCCGCGACCGCTTTCTGGAACGCGTCGTACGCGATGTTGATGCCGCCGAGATCCGCGATGTTCTCGCCCAGCGTTAGATTCCCGTTCACCTTCTCGGTCAGCCCCGGCGCCGCGGTGTAGCCGTTGTACTGCTTCACCAGCTTGCCGGTCAGCGCGTTGAACTTCGCCGCGTCTTCCTTCGTCCACCACTGCTCGAAATTGCCCGAAGGTCCGAAGCGCGAGCCCTGGTCGTCGTAGCCGTGCGTCAGCTCGTGGCCGATCACCGCGCCGATCGCGCCGTAGTTCAGCGCCTCGTCCGCCTGCGGATCGAAGAACGGCGGCTGCAGGATCGCGGCCGGGAACACGATCTCGTTGAGCTGCGGATCGTAGTAGGCGTTGATGGTCTGCGGCGTCATGCCCCACTCGGACTTGTCGACGGGCTTGCCGATCTTGTCCAGCGCCCAGCGGTAGTTGAACGCCGACGCGGCGGACACATTGCCGTACAGGCTGTCGCGGCTGGTAGCTAGTCCGGACCAGTCGCGCCACTTGTCGGGATAACCGATCTTCGTGTTGAACGCGGACCACTTCTCGATCGCCTTCTTCTTCGTGGCGTCGCTCATCCACGTCAGGTTCTCGATGCGCGCCTTGAGGGCGTTGCGCAGGTTGTTCACGAGCTCCTGCATCTGCGCCTTCGACGACGCGGGGAACGCCACTTCCACGTACCGCTGGCCCATCGCCTCGCCGGCCGAACCCTCGATGACGCCGAGAACGCGCTTCCAGCGCGCGCGCGGCTCCTTCTGACCCTGCAACGTCTTGCCGTAGAAATCGAACTGCTCGGCCACGAACGGATCGCTCAGGTACGGCGCCGCGTCGTCCAGCACCTTGAACCTGAGGTAGCTCTGCCACTGCGCCACGGGCACGTCGCCGAGCATCTTGCTCACTTCCTGGTGGAACGCGGGAATGCCCAGCGTGAACCACTCGGGCGTCGCGACCTTCTGCGATTCGAAGAACTTCGTCCACGGGAAGTTGGGCGACAGCTTGTCCGCTTCCGCCATCTTCACCGGGTGATAGTAGAGCTCGACGTCGCGCGACAACTGTTCGTTGGACTTCGACGCCTTCGCCAGACGCGTCTCGAACGCGAGCACCGTCGCGGCCTGTTTCGCGGCGTCCGCCGGCGACGTGCCCGCGAGCTCGAACAGCTTCGCGATGTGCTTCACGTACGCTTCGCGGATCGGCTTCTTGTCCGCCAGCGAGTAGTAAGTCGAGTCGGGCAGGCCGAGGCCGCCCTGGAACGCCGACGCGATGTTCCGCGTGGAATCCTTGAAGTCCGCCTGCGGCCCGAATGTGAACAGCGGGTTCTCGCCGATCGCGGCGATGGTGCGCAGGTGCTCGGCGACGGACGGCCCGTCGGTCAACGCGTCGATGGCGGCGAGACGCTCCTTGAGCGGCGCGATGCCGAGCTCGTTGAGCTTCTTGTCGTCCATGCCCGTCGCCCAGAAGTCGCCGATGATCTTGTCGATGCCGGTCGCGTTGGGTTCGGCGGCGATGCGCTCTGCGAGCTGCTGGCGCACACCCAGCGAGCGGTTGCGCAGCACGAGGAACGCGCCCCAGCCGGACTCGTCGGCGGGGATCGCGTTGGTGGCGAGCCACTTGCCGTTCACGTACGCGGCCAGGTCCTTGCAGGCGCTCTGCGACGGATCGAGATCCGTGGCCGCGAAGCGGATCGGCTGCTGCAGTTTGCTCTCGTCCAGTGTCCAGGCCGCCGCGGCCGGCGCCGGCGCGGCGGCCTGCTTTTCTTCGGCGCGCTGGCAACCGGCGAGCACCGTCAGCACGGCGGCGGCGACCGAGAGGGATTTGAGGCAGCTCGTATCGGACATGGTCGGGTTCCTCGAAGGCGACATGGGTTCCAGACAGAAGAATAACGTGCCGCCGCTCCGGCCCGAGCCAATTCGCCCAGCCGTGCGATGAGCCGTCGAACCGGTCCTGGCCGATCGGGCAGGACTACCGGCAGCCACACCCAGCGGATGCTTGCCTCCCCATCCCGTCCGGACGACGGTCACCCGCGAGGCGCACCCGATGACGTTCCCGAGAGCGATTTCCTGGTCCCTCTGCGCGCTGGCATCCGCCGTGCTCACCCAGTCCGTCGATGCAAACCCGACATCAGAGCCCGCCAATCCATTCGCGAGGTTCTTCGGCGAGTGGACTCTCGAGAATGACGCCTGGTCGCAGAACTGGGGCGGGACCACCGAGAACATCAGGATCCCGAATCACCACACCGTCTGCCGGGCCATCAACACGGCCAACAGCGTGCTGTGCGTCGTCGACACGCCGCCGGCCGGACACATCCTCTGGGCTTACAACCCGGTCAAGAAGGTGGTGAATCACCTGTCCAGCTTCGGCGAACTGCGGATCGGCACGGGGCAGGGCTCGCTCGACGAGCAGGGCAACCTTCGATTGAAAGTGTCGTTCGAAGGTGAGGCGCCGGGAACGTACCGGATCTACGACTACACGTGGACAGGCCCCGACGCGTACGACATGCGGTCCATCCAGTACGACGCCGATGGCCGGAAGACCGGGTTGTTCTATAGCGGCCGGTTCATCCGCGCCAACCGCTGACCGGCTCTCACGCCAGCGCCTTCTCGAACAGCGCCAGCTTGCGCGCCCAGCCGCGCTCGGCCGCTTCCGGATTGTGATTCTGCGAGTCCGGCGGCATCCAGCCGTGGTTCGCGCCCTTGTACACCTCGATCTCCGCCGACAACTTCGCATCGTCGAACGCCTTGCGCAGGATGTCCTTCGACGTCGGGTCCTTCTGATCGTCGTTGTCCGCGATGGCGATCAGCATGCTGGCCTTCATCTTCGGGATCAGGAGGTGCGGGCTGTCCGCGTTCGTCGTCGTCAAACCGCCGCCATGGAAGGAGCAGCCGGCGCCGATGCGTCTCGGCAGAGATCCCGCCGTGCGCATCACCATGGGTCCGCCCATGCAATATCCCGTGGTGCCGATCTTGCGCCGCCGGTCGACGGCCTTCTGCGCGTCCAGCCAGGTCACGAAGGCCTTCGCATCGGAGATGTGGGTGTTGGCGTTGAGCGTGCCCGCGTACTTGAACGCGTCTTCGCGGCTGGCAGGCGCACCCTTGATCGAGCGATAGAAAGGATTCACGGTCAACACCGCGTAGCCGGACTCGGCGAGACGCTTGCCCATCGCGCGGAATGCGGGGCGCAGGCCGAAGATGTCGGGCCACACGAGCACTGCCGCGGTCGCCTTGGCGGGATGCACGAAGTGCGCATCGCAAAGGCCGTCGGGTGTCTTGATCTCGACCTCGGATTCCGTCACTTCCGCGGCCAGGGCCGCCTTCGGCAACAGCGCGGCCATCGCTGCGCCGAGGCCCATCGCGCCGAACTGCCGGCGCGAGAGCTCACCGCGGAGGATGTCGTCTTTCGAATCGTGTTCGCACATGGCAGGTCCCTTGCAGATGAGTAGCGGCGAAGATTCTGGCGGCGATCGCGTGTCCTCAGCGATCGATCGACGGCCCTTGCTCCGGCGCCAGCGGCGCAAACACGAAGCGCAGGCCGCGAGTGTACGACTCGATCTGGTTGCCCGCATGCCGCTCGCCGTCGATGATCCGGAATTCGTACGCGAGCTTCGGATACCGGCCCGGCGCGAAACGCTGGTTCATCCGCAGGATCGGCGCGACGAAGCTGGTCGCCTCGTTGCCGCCCACCGTCATGTACAGCCGGCCGTTCAGCGTCTTGCCGGACTTCGCGAATTCCTCTTCGTACTTCAGCAGCCAGCCGTCGCCAACCGCCACGGCCGGCGTGACCGCGATGTACGCGTTGAACAGGTCGGGCTTCGTGAGCATCGAGTAGAGCGTGAACATTCCGCCGAGCGAGGCGCCGCCCAACACGCGCATCTTCGGATCCGTGCGGTATTCCTTGTCGATGAGCGGTATGAAGACCTTCTCGATGGTGTCTAGATAGTCCTTCGCATGACCCGACGCGTCGGCCGGCGTGCCGAACGACACGGGCGTGAGCTCCCAGCGGCGCAGGTTGTTGAAGTCGGGATTCTCGCCGGCGTAGCCCATGCCGACGGTGATGAACTCGGGCGCGTACTTGTCGTACACCAGTGGTCCGTGGATCGCGGTGATCTTCTGGAAATCCCAGTAGCCGTCGGTGACGTACACCACGGGATATCGCTTGTTGGAGTCGGTCGCGTAGCTCGCCGGCAGACCGACGAACAACGCGTACTGCCGGCCCGCTGCGTTCGCCGGCAACGTGCGCACTTCCGAGCGCGGGATCACGTAGCCGGGCAACTCGGCTTTCTTCTTCTCCGCCGACAAGGCCGGCACCGCCACGATCAACGAGGCGAGAAAACCCGCGCAAAGCGTCTTCATCATGTTCGACCCCTCGGAAGCGTTCGCTGCGCAGGATAGTGCGTCGGCCCGGCGTCGTCACCGTCAGGTCCTGCTGTCCGCGCCTACAAGAGCCCGGGTGGTCCGGCCGATGTCGGCAGGGGCCGGCGTCGAATGCGTCCGCGCGTTCACGGCAGTTCGCGAGCCACGACTATTTCCGCCGCGGACCGGGCGCCGCATCTTCGACGGATGCATACCGCGAGATTCCGTACGTTTCGCCGCGTCCTCCTGCGCCTGGCAACAGTCTCGCTCGCAGCGATGTCGTGGCCGACTCTCGGCAGCGCGGCCGGTGGGCTGATGGCACAGCACACCGAGGATCTGCGCCCCACGCTGACGAAGGCGTCGAGAGGTGATGCCGCCACACTCCAGTTCACCGCCTTCGGCCGCGACTTCCGCCTGCAGCTCTCCGACAACCGGCATCTCGCGAAACTGGCGGCCGGCAGTTCCGTGCATCTCTACCAGGGCACGCTCGAGGGCGTTGCAGATTCGTGGGCCCGCATCAGCATTCACGACGGGCTGCCGCGCGGGCTGATCTGGGATGGTCACGAGATGTTCATCGTCGACGCCGCGGCGGAGGCGGTGAACGATGGCGCGGCCGGTACCGTGATGTTCAAACTCGCCGATGCGGCGTTCGAGCAGGGCGCATCGTTCGTCGGCGACACGGTCGAGAAACCCGGAAAAGCCGCTGCCGACTACGAGGCCCTTATCGGCGAACTCCGCGCGAATGCGCTGGCGCTGCAGAACGGTGTGGCCACGAAAGGCGTCGAACTATCGGTGCTCGGCGACGCAGCCTATCTGGCGCGGTACCCGAACGAAGCGCAGGCGCGGGACGCGCTGCTCACCCGCCTCAACCTCGTGGATGGCATCTTCAGTTCGCAGGTCGGCGTCGAACTGCAGGTCGTGTCCGTCGATCTTTCTGCCGACGCGACGGCGGCGCTGTCCGCGACGACTGATCCTGGAACCTTGTTAGGCGAGCTCGGGCGGGTGCGGCAACAGGACGCGGAACTCTCGGCCACTGGCGTCACGCATCTCTTCACCGGCCGCCAGCTGGACGGGCAGTCGGCGGGCATCGCCTACACGCTGGCGCTGTGCAGCCAGCGTTTTGGCGCCAGCCTGGCCATGGCTCACGGCAGCGCGACGGTGGATGCGTTGATCACCGCGCACGAGATCGGCCACGTGTTCGGCGCGCCCCATGACGGGACGGAGCAGTGTGCGTCCACACCGCAAGACCAGTACATCATGACGCCGACGCTTATCTCGCCGGTGACGTCCTTCTCCCAATGCAGCCTCGACCAGATCAACGCGGTGCTCGACAGCTACTCGTGCGTGAAGGCGCTGCCTGCGCCGTCTCCCGCGCCACCCGAAACTCCGGCACCACCGCCGGCGGAGAGTGGCAGCAGCGGTGGCGGCGGAGGCGGCGGGTTGCTCGATCCGATACTGCTGGTGTTGTTGCTCGCGCTGACCGTCGCCCGGCGCGCCCGGAACTGATCGCACCGGATACATCTGTTACGGTTGCGTCCGCGACGATGCAGCACCCATTCCCTCAACGACGACCGCGCGCGCCGCTCATGGCCCTCGTCGCCATCCTGCTCGGGGCTTGCAGCTCCGGGCCGCCGCGCGAACCACCGATCGATCCCGACCTCGCGCGCGCCGAGATTCGCGCGCGCGTTCCAGCCAACGCGGCGAATCCGGATGGCTGGGCCCTCGATACGTTCGCGGCGTTCGAAGCGCTCGGCATCCGGCCGACCACGCGCAACATCTGCGCGGTCGTCGCGGTGGTCCAGCAGGAATCCGGCTTCAAGGTCGATCCGGTGGTGCCCGGGTTGCCGACGCTGGCGCGCCGTGAAATCGACGATCGCGCCGCGCGCTACCACATCCCGGGCCCGCTCGTGACTCTCGCGCTGAACGTGCGTTCGTCCAGCGGTTCGACCTACGCGGAGCGCTTGCGCCAGGCGAAAACCGAACGCGCCCTGAGCGAGATGTTCGAAGACTTCATCGGAACCGTGCCGCTGGGTCGCCAGCTCTTCGCCGACCTGAACCCCGTGCGCACCGGCGGGCCGATGCAGGTCGGCATCGCGTTCGCCGAGTCGCACGCGAAGCAGAAGCCGTATCCCTATCCACTCACCGACGGTCTCCGGCGCGAAGTCTTCACGCGGCGCGGCGGCTTGTACTTCGGCATCGCGCACCTGCTCGACTACCCGGTCAGCTACGATTCGATGCTGTATCGCTTCGCGGACTTCAACGCCGGCCACTACGCGAGCCGCAACGCCGCCTTCCAGCAGGCCGTCGCATCCCTGAGCCAGGTACGCCTCGCGATCGACGGCGACCTGCTGCGCGAGGGCAGCAGCGAGCCGAGCCAGACCGAGCTCGCGGCGCGGAAGTTGGGGGAGAGGATCGGGCTCGGCGAGCGGCAGATCCGCCGAGATCTCGAGCGGGAAAAGGAATACGGATTCGAGGAGACGGAACTCTACCGCAGGGTCTTCGAGCTGGCGGACGCGCGGGGTCCGGCACCGCGTGCGCTGCTGCCGGACATCCGCCTGCAGAGCGTGAAGATCACCCGCAAGCTGACCACCGAGTGGTTCGCACGGCGGGTGGACGATCGATATCGCCGTTGCCTGCAGGCTGCGCCGCGCGCGCCGGGATGATTCGCGGCGCGCGCAGCGGCGGTCGCCTGACTACTTCTCGTCGCCGTACAGGTTCAGCTCCTTGATCACCCACGGCTGCCAGCCTTCCTTCTCGGTGATCGTGAGGCGCAGGAACTTGCCCTCGATCGGCGCCGGCAGATTGAGGCGCGAGTGCGGTTCGCCCACCACGCGCGGCACCGCCATCGCCCACGCCTTGCCGTCGTCGGACGTTTCGACGCTGTATGCCACCGCCCAGCCCATGTCCTTCCCGTTCGGACTCTTCTCGCCGCTCGACTCGACGTCGATGCCGGTGATCCTGCTGCGCGCGGGTAGTTCGACGGTGAGCGACTCCACGGGGAACGGTTTGAACCCTTTCGTGAAGTAACCCGTCTTCGGATCGCCATCGAGCATGAGCTCGGGCGGCGCGTCGTCGCGCGGCTCCATGTTCACGGCGAGCTTCCACTCGGCGCGACGCTTGAACTTCTCGCGCGGCACGGACAGCACGGGGATCTGCGCCACGAGCTCTTCCATCGTCCAGTAGTTCGAACGCGCCGAATCCGCCGCGCGGCGGGCCGCGACGGCCGCCGGCTCCACGGCGGGCGCGCGGTTGCCGAAGCTGTTGCGGATGTAGGTGAGCACGTTGGCGAGCTCGGCGTCGGAGTACGAGTTCATCGGCACCATCGGCGCGCCGTAGTCGACGCCGTCGATCTTGCCCTGCAGGCCATGCAGCACGATGGCGATCACCGCGCGTTCGTCGCCGAGCACCTGCCGCGAGTCGGCGAGCGCCGGCGCGATGGTGCGGCCCGCGGCACCCGGCATGGGAGCGCCGCGTCCGTCCGTGCCGTGGCAGGCGAAGCAGACCGAGTTGTACAGCGTCGCGCCCGAGCGATACGACTTGAGGCCGTTCACGCCGAGCAGGCGGATGAGCTGCGGATCCTCGTTGTTGGTCCAGAGCTGCTCGTTGATCGCGTACACGCCGGCGGACTTCGACGTCTCGGCCGTCGCCTGGATCAGCTTCTTCGCGTCGGGCAACTTAGCGCGGCGCGCGGACAACATCGCCTGGATGGTGACGCGCGGATCGGCGTCGCGCAGCGCGGCGCGCATCGCGATACCCAGCGGCGCATGCGCGGTCGGTTGGTCGACCAGGCGGGCGTCGGCCAGTCGCAGTCCCGCGATGCGCACCTGCGGATCGCCCGACTTCAGCGCGCGCAGGATCACCGTGTCGTCGAGCGCGCCCAGGCCGTCCAGCGTCCACAGCGCATGCAGTCGCGGTCGCGCATCCGCGGCATCCGCCTTCGCGAGCTTCTCGAGCGCCGGCACCACCGATCGATCGCGGCGCAGGACCAGCAGCTTCTGCGCGGTGTCGCGCCACCAGCCGTTCGGATGCGAGAGGTGCTGCACCAGCTGCGCGGGAGTCTCGTCGAGCATGTGCGGCTGCGGCCCGCGCTCGAAACCCGTGTGCGTCAGGCGATAGATCCGCCCGCGACCGGTGAGCTTCTCCATGTCGAGCGCGTCTATCTGCTCGCGCAGATAGGAGCCCTTCTTCGTCCACTCACCCTGCTGGATGATGCCGCGGTACATGTCGACTATATAAAGAGTGCCGTCCGGCGCGGTGACCGTGTTGACGGGACGGAACAGCGGATCCGTCGAGCGGATGAATTCGCCGTGGTCCTTTTCGTATGGATTCGCGAGGCGCGTGATGCCGTCTTCCACCGAGATCGTCGTCCGGCGGATCAGTCGACCGACCGGCTCGGCAAACAACAGGTTGCCGCGCAGGTCTTCCGGCAGCCGGTCGCCGCGGAAGATTGCCTGGCCGCTGGTCGCGGTGAAGTGGTTGAGCGTGTTGTCGGGCCGGAGCTGGCCGGGCCCGCCCTGCACGTCGGGCATCTTCGCGATCGGCCACACGGTCTTGTACTCGCCGACCTGCTCGCCGGGCCCGGTGAACTGGCCGTAAATGATGTGCTGCTGGAAGTGCACGGGGCCGGTCTCGTTGCCGGCGTTGACGAACCAGACCTTGCCCCAGTCGTCCTGCGTCAGTCCCCACTGGCCGCCGTTGACGGGGATCGTCTCCTTGATCGCCTTGCCGTCGGCGCCGACGCGCAGACGGTAGTCGTAGTAGGTGGAGTAGATGCCGTTGTCGAGCGCCCAGACCAGGCCGTTCGGCTGGTGCTCCATGTTGCCGCCGCGCGGGCCGCCCGCGTACCACAGCGATTTCTCGTCGGCGACGCCGTCGCCGTTCTTGTCGCGGTAGATATAGAGGTCGTCGCTGTTCGTCTCGCCGATGATGATGCGGTCATCGAGCGGCAGCAGGATGCGCGGGAGCAGTAGTTTGTCGGCGAACACGGTGTGTTTGTCGTAGACGCCGTCGCCGTCGGTGTCTTCGTGACGCGAGACGCGGCTGAACGGCGTCTGCTCGCCCTTGGCGTCCGCGTCCTGCATGTACGTGCGCATCTCGGCGACGTACATCCGGCCGTTGCCGTCGAACGCGACCATGACCGGCTCGGCGATGTCGGGCTCGGCGAGCACGGGTTCGAGGTGATAGCCGCTCGGCAATTCCATCGCGGCGATGCTGGCGGCCGGCGTCAGCGCCTTGATGCGCGGTGTCAGTTTAGTGGCCGCGGCAGCAGGTGTGATGGCGGCGGAATCCGGTGGCTCCGGCGCAGTCTCAGGATTGGAACAGGCCGACAGCGCGAGTGCAGCGGCAGAATAAAGGCTGACGAACCGGGCAAGCGTTTTCATGGCGCGCAGCATGCCACGCGCGTGTCTGCCTGTGTCCCCCGCCGCAAAGATGCGTGAGCGGTCCGGACGCGCTGACGCGCCCGGTGTGCCGAGCGGCGTCGTCCGGTGAGTCACGACCCGGCCGGCATGTCCAGGGACTTCTGTCGCGACCCCACGGCCTCGGGTAGTGTGTGCGCATGGAAGACATCAGGGTCTTCATCAGTCATACCAGCGATTTCGACGCGGCGGCGGTCGGGCAGGGGACGTTCGTCGGTGCCGTCGTGCGTGAGATCGCAGCGCTTCGTGGTTTTTCCGTCGAGGTACAGGCCGTCTCGTTCGTCGCCGAGGATCTGTCGCCGGCCGACGTGATACGGCGACGGATGGAAGCCTCCGACATCTATGTTGGAATCGTCGGATACGCACACGGCACGCGTGTCGCGGGTGATCCGGCGGGGCGTTCTTTCGTGGAGTTCGAATTCGACTCGGCGCAGAGTTTTGGTCTGCCGAGGATCGTTTTCCTGTGGGAAGACGAAGCCGCGACCTCGCGGGTCGTGACACCAGCACAGGCTGCGTTTCGCGCCCGCTTGGCCGAGAAGCAGGAGATCGTATTCGCGCGTTTCAACACCGTTGGAGATTTGCGGCTCGCACTCGTGCGA
>Ga0335075_10001132_pt1 | contig 44400 bp, 35 predicted proteins | sample Lox_Sample_24_FD_206723 | JGI IMG/M metagenome (GOLD analysis project Ga0335075, IMG submission 206723) | Soil microbial communities from Loxahatchee National Wildlife Refuge, Florida, United States - Lox_Sample_2.4 | ecosystem: Environmental > Terrestrial > Soil > Wetlands | place: USA... | reverse complement strand
CCGCTAACCCATCCTCGCCCCAACGATAGGCTCGCGATCTGGCCTGGTCATGAGTGAAGTAATCCCAGGCGTTGCCGTTGGCGCTGTAATCTTCGCGCACGGTGCCCCATTGCCGCTCGCTCAAATAGGGGCCCCACTTCTTCCACGCGCGTTCCTTCGTCCGGGCTTCGTCTAATCTGCGCTGTTCCTTTGTCATCGATCCCTCCGTCGGTGTTCCCAATTACAAAACGGACTATTCGCGCGGGCAAGGCGGGGGCCATTATTCCCCAATCGTTCCGACACCGCAACAATGGCGAATCGACATGTCCATCATCGTCGACAATGACTTCGGACTGGGGCCGATCGGATGTTCATAGGAAGCCGACAAACTAGCCAGCGTCAGCGTGGCTTGAATTTGAGACTATTTCACTGCTCGCGGCTCTCGACCTTCGGGAACAACCTCGAGAGAAAACCATCCCGGATGATCCCAGTCGGGCGTCGTTCAATCGCGTATCTGAGCGTCGCAAAGCGAGGATGGACTTCTTCGTCTGTCATCGTTTCACGAGAGGGTTCTGTTTATGGTCTCATTGATGAGCCCAATTATGTGTTAGTCGACGGAGAGCGCTGCAGCAGCCAGCTTCTCCAGGTCGAGGTACTGCGCTTTCTCGATCGTGACACCCACAAACTGGATTATCCCGCCAGTGAATCTTCCGGGCGATTTGTAATCCTCGCTCACCGCATCCCCGCTGTCGTAACCGATGCAGAGTCCGTCGCCCGACAGGGTGAACTTGCCCACCTGTGCGCGCATCGGTCCTGAAGCCACGATCTTGTCGTTGACGTAGAGGTTTGTCTTGCCGATCGATTCCTTGTTTGGTCCGGCACTCTCGCGAATGAATTCCATGCCCAGAGTGTACTTTCCGGGTTTGAGCTCGTCAGAGATGAATTTCTGCTCGGGCTTGATGCCGAGGAAGTTATAGACGTAGTGCAGTTTCTTATCCTTGATGAAAAGCGCGTGACCACCGAAGCGGGAACCATGAGCGAAGATGACGCCCGAGCAGTTCGGACCGGTGATTTCGACATCGGCGAGAATCTTGTACGAGCGTCCGCGCACGTTAACAGCTACGCTCTCCGGAATCGGAGATGCCCCTGGATAGTAGACGTACCTCTCGCGCGGTGCTTCCTCGGCGGGTCGCGGAAGGGTAAGGATCTCCATCGCACTGCGATCGTCCATTGGCAGCACCTTGTTCGTTTCTGCCTCTTCAAACCACGCCTTGATGAGTTTCTGAAGCTTTTCAGGATACTCCTTGGCGAGGTCCTTCGATTCTGCACGGTCCTCATCCACGTGGTAGAGTTCCCATACGTCCTGATCAAAGTGCCCCTTGCCGGAAAACGGGGCGTGGATGGCAGAGGCTTTCCAGCCGTCTACCCAGATGCCGCGAGTGCCGAGCATGGCGTAGTACTGGCGGTGCTTCTGGGTTGGTGCATCCGGCTTCGCGTCGAAGGTGTAACGCATCGAAACGCCGGAGAGCGGAACCTGTTCTACACCCTTGTATACCTTCGGCATCTCCAGACCGCAGATCTCCAGGATGGTCGGAACGATGTCCACGGAATGGTGGTACTGGCCCCGAACTTCGCCGCGTGCCTTGATGCCCTTGGGCCAAGAGATGACCAGGGGATCGCAGGTACCGCCCGCAAATTCGGAGTAACGTTTGAACATCTTGTACGGTGCAGAAGTTCCCATCGCCCAACCAGTCGGGAAGTGCCCGTAGGTGTCCGGGCTTCCCAGCTTGTCAATGAGCTTCATGTTCTCTGACAATTCATCCGGGTAGTTATTGAAGAACTTGTTCTCGTTGACCGTTCCATTCGGGCTGCCTTCGCCCGATGCACCGTTATCTGCGGCGTAGAGGACGACTGTGTTGTCGAGCTGGCCGCTCTGTTCCAAGTAGTCGATGATGCGGCCGACCTGCGCGTCGGTGTATTCGGAGTATCCTGCATAGACTTCCATCATGCGCGAGAACAGTTTCTTCTCGTCTGCGTTCAGCGAGTTCCATGGGCGAACCATGTCGGCCGGGAGCGAAACATCGGACGGCAGCGGGTTGATCGGTGTGAGCTGCGTTCCCTCGGGCAGAATGCCTTTGGCGATCATGCGCGGTAGTACCCACTCGCGATAGGCTTCGTAGCCATCGTCGAACTTGCCCTTGTACTTGTCGATGTACTCCTTCGGAGCATGGTGCGGGGCATGGTTGGCGCCGGGACAGAACCACATGTACCAGGGCTTGGAGGGGTTGCCGGCCTTCTGGTCCTTGATCATCTTCAAGGCCTGATCGGCAAGGTCCTTAGCGAGGTGGTAGCCCTCTTCCGGCGAGTAGGGCTGCTCAATGGCGTGGTTGTCTTCAATCAGGTCGGGATACCACTGATTGGTTTCGCCGCCGATGAATCCATAGTAGCGGTCGAAGCCCTTGCTGAGCGGCCAAAGCTTCTTGCTGGCTCCCAAAGAAACATCCGTCTCAGCGACGTCGTGGTTCTTGCCCAGCCAGAAGGTGCTCCAGCCGCCATCCTGCAGGATCTGCCCCACCGTGGCGCACTCGTCGGGAATGCGGGCATGTTGACCTGGGTAGCCCTCAGCTCCTTCCGTGATGCAGGACATACCGTTGAGGTGGTGGTTGCGTCCGGTGAGGCAGGTAGAACGCGTCGGCGAGCAGAGCGCCGTAGTGTGCCACTGCGAGTACGTCAAACCGCGATCGGCCAGCTTTTGCAGTGTCGGCATGTTGATGCGGCCGCCATATGGCGACCATGCTGCCTGACCGGTGTCGTCGTAGAGCACGAAGAGAATATTTGGCGCACCCGCAGGAGCTTTGGTCGGAATATAGGGTTCCCAGTCGGGAACGGAATCACGGACGTCAAGCTTGATGACGCCTTGGAACGGTTTTGTAGGCATGATGTTTTATCCCCTTTTGGAGGTGCTCAATCCTGTAAACGGACCGTAGTCAATTTCAAAAGTTAGTCGAACGATGTTCATCGGTCAGTGATGGACGTCACCACTCTGCGAGGTGTGCTCGTTTCAGTGCGGAGTTTAGGACGGCAAGAGAACGCGAACAATTGCTCTTTAGGGAAGGCTTGCTCTGAGCGTGGCCACCGGTTTTTCCGACGCCACCTTTGCCCCCCATGGTGAAGACGACGCGCTTCGAAAGTTCCGTCATCGCTCACCTCCAGGGGCAGTCAAGGTCAGTGGCTCATTTTCACGGAAGATGAAGCGCGCCGATTTCGGCTTGCCAAGAATCGGCTTTGTCTTGAGAGCGGCGATGGAGGCCAACCCTGCCGACTGGGGAACTCTCATGTCTCAAAGCGCCTGAAGGCGCGCACCTGGAAAGCGTATTTTCCTATCGATAAAAGAGAGCAAGGCCGAGGATGAGAACCAGAAGCACCCCGATCAGCGCATTATAAAAATTCAGGTAACCCGACTGGATGACGCTGACCATATCGGAGAGGGAGCGGACGGTACGCGTCAAAGGTGCAAAGAGATAGGGCCCGAAAATAGGAGCAACCTCCTGGTTGAAAATCAGGCGTTTTACGAAGTAAGGACCGTGATCGTATTCGCGCTCAAGGTTGTGCGTCGGTCCATAGATAAATCCATAGAAGGTACGCAGCGCATTTGAGAATGCGAGCGAGGTTGTGGCAATGCGGTGCGCGTCTTCTCTGCGTCCGCCGGACCATACGGGTACCCGGCGCATTCGAAGCGCACTTCGGCGAAAGACAAACAGCAGAGCGGGCAATAGGGCCAGAAGAGGCCCGGCAATGACCAGCTTGGTTGGAGAGATAAAGGCAAATTTGCCGCTGAGCGGCACCAGCAGCCAGGCGTCTTTCATTTGAACAGCAGCATTGATTCCGAAGAGTGATTGACTGGCAGGACCAAGCGCCTGCACCCACCAGGGCATGCCCACGGCCAGCGCGAGCACGCAAAGGCCTAGCAGGAATACGCTGCTGCAGCGTGTCACCGCGAGGTGCGACGGCTCAGTATGCCCATCGCCGAGAAGGCCGATGCCAAAAAGCTTGGCGAACGTCGCGAGTGCCACGGCTGCAACCAGGGCAACACCTGCGGCTGAAAGAGCGATTGTCAATCGCGCGGCAATAACATTCACCTGCATGCCTTGAAAAAGCGTCTGGAAGACATACCATTCGCTTACGAAGCCCGCTTGTGGTGGTAAGGCCGCAAGGCTCATGGCTGCAAACAGAGCACCCACGCCAAAGATCATCGGAGTGTTTCTGAGCAGCCCTGTTTGGCGGATAAGGTAACTCTGATTAGCGGTATAAACACCGTCCGCAGTAAGGAACAGGGTTCCTTTGGCTAGGCTGTGTCCGGCCAGGTGTATGAGGCATACAATCCACGCCAGTCCGGCTGCAGCGGGTAGGCCGGTTATAGCAAAGAGCAGCGAGGCTCCAAGAACCGCAACCGCAATTCCGGCATTCTCCGCTGAGGACAGACTGAGCAGGCGGCGCCAGTCTTCTTCCTGAAAGGCATTGAAGATGGCGAGGATGGCGCTCAATACGCCCGCGATGATCATGACGATGGCTAGGGTCATGGACCAGATTCCAGCATGCGGCAGCCAGTTAAGGATGCCGCGCGCGAGAGCGTAGAAAGCTGCGTTCAAGACGATGCCGGAAAAGACAACTCCTGTAGCACCGCTGCCGGAGCCGTATGCAGCGGGGAACCATTCATAGAAGGGCAGTACCCCCAGCTTCGCGCCGAATCCAATCAATAGCAACAGGCCAACAACCAGCACCGCAAGCGAGGGAGGCATGTGCAGTGTTGCCGTTTTCTCGAAGCTGACAGAGCCTGAGTGGCTTTCGAGCAGCAAGAGTGCAAGCAGTATCGCAACTGCGCCCACTTCCAGCAGTGCGAGCATGAAGAGTGTTGGTCCGCCATTTGATCCCGAGAGCCTTTCGCCAAGGATCATCACGGCTCCGCCCAGGCTCATAACCTCCCAGGCAATCAGGAAAGACATGGCATCCTGAAGGCCAAAGACCCCGAGCGCGCCCAGCAGTGATAACGCCATGCCCGCCAGCCATGCGGATTGTCTGGGACGAGAGGACGCTGTGCTGCTTAGAACGGCGGCAAAAAGTGCGGGGATAAGTCCGAAGAGGAGGAGCCAGCACGCTCCCGGACTGAGATGAAAGCGTACTGGTGTGTCAGCTAGCTGGAACCCTGGAGCAATAGTTTGGAATCCTCCCGGAAGTGTGACGACGCATCCCGTAATTCCAGCGAGGCAACCCAGTGCAATTGCGATGCGAGCAAGCTTTCCGCTACGCTCCAGCAGCGCGGCCATAAATCCGATGCCCCACAAGATAGGCATGGAGAGAACAGCTCTATCTCCCATAATGGCCTCCATGCACCACCTGCTCCGCGCGGCGCAACAGCAGAAGCAAGGCATGAATCATTGCTGATGGAATGGGAGGGCAGCCCGGCAGATAGATATCAACCGGCAGAATTCCATCAAGGCCACGCGCGCAGCTATATCCGCCACCGACGACACCTCCAGAGACAGCACAGGTGCCCATCGCCATCACCCATTTGGGTTCCGGCATCGCGTTGTAGGTCTCAAGTAGAGGTTCGCGCATGGCATAAGTTACCGAACCGGTTACAAGGAGCAAATCAGCAAAGCGTGGGGAGGGCGTAAAGAATATTCCCAGACGATGAAGGTTGTAGTACGGATTATTCAGTGCCTGCAGTTCTGATTCACACCCATTACAGGAGCCCGAATCGACATGACGGATGTGCAGGCTACGTCCGAATGTTCGTTCAATGCCGATCTTCACGTCTCGGGCTTCTTGCGTTGCCAATGCTTCTGTCCAAACAAGATCTTCGCGGCGGCGAACGCCAAAAGCCCAATGATCCGATTTTTCAAGAGCGCTATTGGGGCAGGTCTCCGTGCAGAGCTGGCAGCCAATGCACTTGCCGTAGTCGATGGTCAGCCGTTCGCCGGATGCCGAGGCTGCCAAACCGATCGCGTTAGGAAGGCAGGAATCCGCGCAGGCACGGCAGTTGTCATCGCAACGGTTCGGGTTGAACACCGGCAGGCCAAGCACGCCCTGATGCTGTTCACCCTCGCTCCTTTCAGGCCACGGAGTTGTCGCCAGCCCTCGACTCAACCCGTAAAGTGTCCAGATTGGCATTCGAATTCTCCAGGTTCCTATCGGTCGCACCCGGCCATGGTCAGGCCGAAGCTTGCCTCGTTGATTGCGTAATCCATCATGTTTGTGTCGTGGACCGTGAATGGAAATACGCGCCAGTTTGAAAATGAGGGAGACTTTACCTTTACCCTCGCCAATCTCCCTGCATCGTCAAAATGCGCACCATAATAGGTAGAGCCTCGCGGGCCTTCGCACCATCCCAGTCCTTCCGCACGCGGCCGCAGATGCACTTCAGCCTCGATCGGGCCATCGGGCATCTGTTGAATTGCTTGCAGGATCAGGGCAATGCTGGTGCGGATCTCGTCCATTCTGACCTGCACACGCGCATGCGCATCTCCGCCGTCCCGCACTGGGACTTCCATGGAGAACGAGTCATACGCGGCATAAGGATGATCGTGCCGCAGGTCCCGTTGGATGCCGGAGGCCCGCTTGATCGGCCCGGATGCACCCTGGTCAAAGGCTGTTTGATAAGGAAGATGTCCGGTTGTAACCAGGCGATCAATGTGACTGTTGGTCAGCTCCAGGGCATGCATGTAGCTCTCTATCTCAGGTTCAAGCCCGCGGAGCTGCGCAGGCAGGCCGCCTGGATCCAGATCGCGGCGCAGTCCACCCGGTTTCAGAAGGCCACGAAGGAACCGGCTTCCGGTAAAGATGCCATTCAGCTGCTTGCATTGCTCTGCCAGCAATTTCCCCTGCGCTTCACCGACTTTCAATGTCGTGGTATGACAGAGGTGACCTAGATAAAAGAGATGGTTGTACAACCGCTCCATCTCTGCCAGCACGGTCCTTAGATAGCGTGCACGAGGCGGTACCTCGCAGTCGCAGGCGTTTTCGATTGCCTGACAATATGCAAGAGCGTGGGTCACACTATCCACTCCCGAGATTTGCTCGGCAATGAATGTGCCCATCATAGGAGTGAGTCCCTCAAATCGTTTCTCCATGCCGCGATGTTTGAAGAACAGCCGAGGATGGCAATGCAGAATCGCCTCTCCGATGTAATAGAAAACGATCTGCGCGGACTCAAGTACATCTCCACGCACTGGCCCGAATGGCAGCATCTGCACATCGGCACCTTCTACAGGCGGAAGGTCCCAGGGCATTTCGCTGTAGGGCATCATCTTATCCTTCGGATAACGCGGATCAAGTGGCGGGAATCCCGGTTGCGCGCCTTCATGCAGCACAAGCGGGCGTGGCTCTGGATGGCCGGCAAAGGTTATGCCGCAGAGGTCCATCATCTCTCGCTCGTACCAACCGAGCAATGGAATCTGTTTGGCCACAGAATCAAGCTGCCGGGCTCCCGGCGGAAGAGGGCACCGCAGCAAAGGGAAAGGTTCGTGTGGGCCTCGGTCCGCAAGATACAGGACTTCCGGCGTCCCCCCAGGTTCTGGAAACCAGGCGTATGCCATCTGCAGGCGGGCGCCTTGATCCGTGAGCTCCCTGCATGCCTGGGCAATTTCGTTCGGACGAAGGATGCGTTCAGTAGTCTCTCTCATTGAGAACCTCCCGTAACGCTTAGGAAAACCAGATGGAAGAGATTCCACAAGCCGTGCGGCCACCACAGGCCGAGGACGAGCAGGGGAAGAAACGCCAACCACATGGGAACTGTTCGCCACGCAGTCCACGGAAGACGTGCGATCTCCGCGTCCGGTGCTTCATCGAAGTACATTGCACGGAAGTGTGAGAGAAAGCCGATGAAGACGACGATGAGTGAGATGACAAATAGGATGGCGACCCAGCCATAGCTGCCTTGCATCGCTGCACGAAGTACGGTGAATTCGCTCAGAAACAGTGCGAATGGCGGCGCCCCTGCGATGCCTATCGCGCCCAGAAGCCAAAGTATGCCGCTGACAGGAAAAATCTTCAGCACATGACGAATGTTCTTGATCTCCTTGCTGCGATAGGCGCGCATAGCATTGCCTGCACCAAAGAACATCAGTGACTTGTTCAGTGAGTGGTTCAGCATATGATAGAGCGCTCCGGCTATGCCAAGGGGTCCACCAAAGCCGAAGCCAAGTGCTTGAACACCGATGTGCTCAACGCTTGAGTATGCCATCAGCCGCTTGACGCCTGTCTGTCGAACAATGAAGAGAATAGCGATGACAAATGAGAAGATTCCGAAGCCCACAACGGCGGCATGGGCAAAGCCGCTGACGGACGTACCGGTAACGACGCCGAGAAACCGGGCAATTCCTAGCATGGAGGCGTTTAATAGCGCTCCGGAGAGCATGGCTGACACAGGGGCAGGCGATTCACTGTGCGCATCGGGAAGCCAGGTATGCATCGGAGCAAGTCCTGCTTTGGTTCCATAGCCCACCAGGACCAGTAAGAATGAGATAAGCAGCAAAGGCGGATAGACCTTCGGAGCCGATAATCGCAACGCGGCCCACGTCATTGCATAGCTCGGCCCAAGCACAAAAGAGCTTCCCCAGTAAAAGAGCACGGTGCCAAGAAGTGCCAGGCTGATGCCGCCGGAAACAACCACAATGTATTTCCATGCTGCCTCGGTGCTTTCAGCCTCGCGTTCAAAGCCGACCAGAAACGTACTGACCAGCGTTGTCAGCTCAATTGCAATCCAGAACACGCCCGCGTTATTCATCACGCAGGCCATCAGCATCGTGAGCGCAAAGCCGGAAAACAGCGCGTAGAACGCAGGCAGCCGCCCATCTTCATTCAGAAGGCGCATGTATCCGACGGCATACATCGAAGAGAGCGCGTACACAATGGAAATGCAAACGATCACCCATCCACCAAAAACGTCCACAAGAACGTACTGGTTAGCCCAAATGATCAAACCCGACCTCGCGCTCAGGAGCAGGGGAATGCTGACCAGTAGATCGATGACTCCCGCAGCGACGGTCGCATACTCCGCGATGCGCGCGCTGCGTGAGACAAGCGACAGCGCGATGGCGGCCAAAGGGGCAAGAAGAAGAACTGAAAGCAACTCTTGCGCCATGTCTTACCCAACCAACCTGTTCAGTTCTCGGCTGCTGGTAGTACCCGCATGCACCACCAGAAAGCGGACCAGCATGCCGAAGCATGCCACGACAATCAGTAAGTCAAAGAGGATGACAATTTCGATCAGCAGCGGCATGCCTGGCACCAGAATCTGCGAGCCAAGGAAGATGCCGTTTTCCAGCACGAGCAGCGCCAGAATCTGGCTGATTGCTTCATCGCGCACTGACAGCATGAGAAATCCCAGAAACTTCATTGCGAGCATTATGGTGAGGGCAAGAATGACAACATGGGCCGCACCCTGTTGCTGCCGGCTCATATGATTCGCAATGACAAAGGCGAACATCACCGCGCACGCCCCGATCACAAGGCTGGAGCTGGTTTGTAGTACAGCGTGGATTTCACGTTTGACGTTGAGCCTGTGAACAATGCGCATTAACAGCCATGGCAACACCAGGCCTCGAAATAGCGCCGTCAGCACCGCAATTGCATAAAGCTCCTTGTAGCCGCTGAAGTAACCCACCGAAGCGGACAACGCGGCGATCAGCCAGGACTGAGCTGCAAATGCGTATACATAATTCTTCAGCCAGTGCGAGCCGAGCATGACGAAAGTCAGCAGCAGGCTCAGTATTGCCAGCGAGCTGAAGATGGAAGCCTGCAACGAATCGATATGCGCCAGGAACATCGCACTTCCTCAAAGCAACTGACTTGAAACGATGGCAAGTACAGCAAACAGGAATCCCGCCGCCAAAGGCTCCTGATAGCGATAGAAGCGCAGTCGCGATTGAAGCGTTTCGACCACGACAACCACGATGGCCACCAGCAGAAACTTCAGGAGCAAAGATCCGACAGCACCAAGCTGACCCGCTGGTGTGCCCACCTGCGAAAGACCCCAGGGCAGTGTGAAAACATTACAAAAGATGACGTAAAGAATGAACTGCTTCATCATGGAAGCCCACTTGATCAACCCAAGGAGCGGACCCGAATACTCAAGAATTCGCGCCTCGTCAATCATGTAAATCTCCAGATGCGTGCTGGAATGGACCGGCAAACGGTCCGTCTCGACCAGCAAAAGCGCGAAGAAAGCCAGAATCAGAAAGAGGTGCGCCGGGCTCAGATAAACAGAAGCGCTGCTCAGCAGCAGATGATTTACGACAAACGGCAGCATGGCTTTTGCCAACAGGCTTACGCCAACCAGGACAAGAATCAAAGTCGGTTCGGCGAGGATGGCCAGCATTGCAGCGCGGCTGGAGCCAATGCCGCCATATACGTTTCCGGAATCCAGCCCGGCGAGAATGATGGCAAACGAACCGAGAGTAAGGATCATTCCTCCACCCAGCATGTCTCCCATGTCTGAGAGCGGCAGCGGGCGGTCGGTGAGCACAGGAATCAGCAGCGGCACAATCAGCATCGCCGTGAATGCGACGATGGGCGCAATGAAGTAGATCCACGAGGCCGATTCGGGAACGACTGACTGCTTATGGAATAGCTTCCAAAGATCGCGATATGGCTGGAATATGCTCGGTCCTCGGCTGCGCTGCACGCGCTCTTCTGCCTTCAGGATGAACCCCTGCAGAAGCGGCGCCAGCAACAGGACGGACAAGACCTGGCATACCTGGAGTACGTCATTCGACAGGATCATGCTGGCCTCCTGTCTCGGTAAATTGGAACAGGAAAAGACGCGAAAGATATGCAGGTAGGGATTGGGCGTGTCGATATTCCAGGCATTTCCGATGCAAGACTCCTCCCGTGGTAGGAGTCATCAGCCTGGAAGGCGGTTAGAGGTGGACTTCATCACCCAAACAGATTGTGGCCCTATCCTGATGCCAACCCAGGGATTTGTCAAGCGCGCGTAGGGGTCGCTGAAGAAGTGCCCTCCATCTTCGGCTTTGATCCGGAATATGGATGAGCGATTGGTTGACTCGGTCCGATCCTTTCCACTCTGAATAGAGTAGAAAGTTGACAGGAAGAGACCGCGCGCCATACAAATAAATTGTTGCGGTGAAGGAGTTCGCCCTTAACCGCTGCCTGTCAAATTGATTCACCACACAGCGACAGGCAGATGATGACTCCTGACAGGGAATCCTGTTGCGGAGTTATGCCCGTCAGATTCCCAGCCACAATTGAGTCAACCAGTGCGTTAAGGCACGAGTCGAAGGCAGTGTCTGCCATGGCTGCATTGCACTTCGTATCACGGGTGGACGCATCGGCACACGGCAGATGGCCGCAGGAGTTTTGGGAATGGCAGAGATTCAGAAGCTCGAAGCACTGGAAATCCTCGATTCACGTGGAAACCCAACGCTGGCTGTGACGGTCACGCTGAATGGCGGCATCACAGCAACAGCGAAGGTACCGTCCGGCGCTTCCACGGGATTGCGCGAAGCAGTGGAACTGCGCGATGGGGACAAATCACTTTACGGCGGGAAGGGGGTGCGCAAGGCATGTGCGTACGTCGAAGGAGAGATACAAGCCGCTGTTGTAGGAATGGACCCCGAAGACCAAAAGGCGCTGGACCGGCGCTTGTGCTCTCTTGATGGCACGCCCAACAAAGCCCGCCTCGGAGCCAATGCCATTCTCGGTGTCTCCCTGGCAGCGGCGCGTGCATCCGCGCTGAATCGAGGCCTTCCACTGTATGCGCACCTTGCAGAGGGAAGGAATTTTCTGCTGCCCACGCCGATGCTGAATGTCCTGAACGGCGGACGCCATGCCGACAACAGCGTTGATTTTCAGGAGTATATGATTTCGCCGGTTGGTGCTCCTTCATTCCAGGAGGGGCTGCGCTCTGCGGTCGAAACATTCCACACGCTGAAATCAATCCTTCATGCAAATGGATTGAGCACCGCAGTCGGCGATGAAGGCGGCTTCGCCCCTCACCTCAAATCGAATGAGCAGGCAGTCGAGGTCATTTTGGAGGCGATCCACAAGGCCGGATACGAGCCGGGCGAAGACATCGCCGTCATGCTCGATCCCGCCGCCAGCGAGTTCTTTGACGAAGGTGCTTATGTCTTTGATAAGTCAGATAACAGCAGGCACAGTCCGGCGGAGATGATCGCCTTCTGGAAGGACTGGCTAAAGCGTTACCCGGAAATATGGTCGCTCGAAGATGGTATCGGCGAAGAGGACCATGCCGGATGGCAGCAGATCACGAGAGAACTAGGTGACAAGGTTCAACTGGTTGGCGATGACAACTTCGTTACGAATCCCGCCATCTTCCGTGAAGCCATCCGTGATGACATCGCAAATGCGATTCTCATCAAGCTCAACCAGATCGGAACAGTTACAGAAACTCTGGAGTGCATTGCGATCGCAAAGGAGAACGGCTACGGTGCTGTTATATCGCACCGCTCAGGCGAAACGGAGGACACCAGCATTGCTGATCTGGCCGTGGCCACCGGAGTCGGTCAGATTAAGACAGGATCAGCAAGCCGCGGAGAGCGCATCGCAAAATACAATCGCCTGCTCGAAATTGAAAAAGAGCTGGGACCGAAAGCAAAATATGCCGGAACATCGCCATACAAGCGCTGGAGGCGATGACACAAACTCGCGTAGGCGCTTGAGAGGCAGCCGCGACTGGATTGGTGTAGGAGTTCACCATAACCGCTCGTTTGAGCAGATGACTCCTCGAAGTGATGAATCGCTTGGAGAAGTCATGCTCGAACGAAATCATAAGGCTACCATGACACGCAACGCCGGAGAACTGAACGAACACCAAAAGACTCGGCTTCGGATCACGTGTCAATACATCGATAAGTTGTTGAGCGACATTGCGGACATTCTGCATGCAGCCGCTTCGCCCTCGCCTTTTCCTCGCTACAGCGTAGACATAACCCCGGCCCAGATTCGCGTGCTGGAGGATTATATCCGCCGCTTCCGGGCGCAACTGGTAAAGACGATCGCGTGGCAACGCATGAAGCCGGAGGCGCCGGATATTCCCGCCACCCGCGCGGTTCTGACCAACCTTGCGTTTGTCGATATTGCGGTTGAGGAGCTGAAGCCGAGTTATATGCGGGGCTCGGGCGCAGTTCCAGAAGACGCCGTTGCCGAGTTGAATGGTGTGGTCCATGAGCTGCGTTCGCTGATTACGGTGATGGAACGCTACCTGAAGCAGGAACTGACAACCGATCTGGAGAAGCGTCTCCAGCGGTTGGAGGACGCGGGCCTCGCTGTAAACCTGCTGCGGTTGATTGAGCAGATTGTTACCAGAAATGGATTGGTGGAATTCCGCCCCAGGATCGATAGCCTTGCGGCAGGATTGGAAGACGACAGCTTTGAGCTGGCGCTCTTTGGCCGCGTGAATAGCGGCAAATCATCCATGTTGAATGCCTTGCTCGGCACCGATGTTCTACCCGTCGGCATCAATCCAATCACCGCCGTGCCGACTAAATTACGCTACGGCCCTGAGCGAAAGGCCGCTGTTGCATATGGCGACGGTCGCAGTGAAGCGGTTTCCGTTGAGGAACTCGCGCGGCTGGTTACGGAACAGGGAAACCCCGGCAACTTGAGAAACGTCGTACGCGCTCTTGTAGAAGTGCCCTCTCCGCGTCTCCGGCAGGGTGTCATGCTGGTGGATACCCCGGGGCTTGGTTCACTGGCTACACGTGGCGCTGCGGAGACCCTTGCCTATCTTCCGTCGTGCGATCTCGCTCTTTTACTGATCGATGCCGGGGCAACCCTGAGCGAGGAAGACATCGGCACCTTGCGCCTGCTGTATGAAGCAGGCATTCCAGCTTTGCTCCTGCTCAGCAAAGCGGATCTTCTCGCCGAAGAGGATCTCCATCGCGCGATCAGCTACATTCAGGAGCATATAAAGCGTGCTCTGAATCTTGATGTGACCGTGTATGCTGTCAGTGCGGTTCCCCGGTATTCCATCCTTCTCGACCAGTTCTTTGAGCGGGAATTGTTGCCGAGATTCGACAAGGCCCGAGCGTTGCGAGAAGCCTCCGTGTCAAGAAAGATTGGTTCTCTTCGGGAAGCAGTCATTGCCGCAATAGAAAGCAGTCTGCGTCGCGGAAAGACAGTTGCGTCTCAGGCCGTGGAGAAGGTTTCTGAGCTTGAAGCTCGATTGCGCGTAGTTACCGGAGAAGTGGGTGAGCAGCGAACGGCACTCGATCACGCCTTTCGTCGTTTTGCCGAGTCTCCGGATCGGGCCCTGGAAGCAGTTGTGCAGCAAGCCGTCGAGTGGGTTCGCGCAACCTCAAGTATGCAGATTCCATCTTTACGGCTCTCCGAGTGGATTCATGACGCCACGGATCAATCCGTTCAACAGCCAATCAGTCGGCTGAAGCAAGTCGGACAACATTCCGTAAAATCGCTCCAGACGATTGCCAGAGAAATGGGCCGGAATGACGCGCCCTCACAGAACGATTTTGACCTCCTCATGCGCGATTTGCCGAGGTTCGAGTTAGCAAGTCTACCGGAGACAATTAGGTTGAGCCGCTTGAGCCTGCTGGGAGAGGGTGTTCTTCGTTCCCGAATTCGCGCCAGCCTGCAAAAGAGCATCGGTTCTCAACTGGGGGAGGAGCTGCATTTGTATGGGTTGGCTTTGTCGCAGTGGTCTGAACAAGTGGTCCGCAAGTTGGAGACGCTCCTGAACTCCTATGCCGAGGCCTATCGCGCACAGCTGGATCGCGCCAGGGGGATCTCCAATAAGGTTGAGGACCCCCGCCAGATGGAAGCGGATCTGGACCTGCTCCTGCACAGGCAGGCAGAGGTCGACCTCCGCTTGAGAGAACAAACAACGTGAAGCAAGGAGAAAAAAATTGCAGAAATACCTTTTCATTGCGCTTGGAGGTTCGCTCGGCGCCATTGCACGGGTGTGGGTTGGCTCAACTGTTTCGGACAAACTGGGAACGCGATTTCCCTACGGGACATTCGTTGTAAATCTCACTGCGTGCCTCATTATCGGCTTCTCGCTCGAACTCCTGGATAAACGCACGGGCATGAGCCCTGCCTGGCGCTATCTGATTCCCACCGGATTTATTGGCGCATACAGTACCTTCTCGACTTTTGAGTGGGAAACATTCTCCAAGCTTCAGATTGGCGATCTGCCTGTTGCGGCTCTCTATGTTATTTCGAGCATTTTGCTGGGTCTGGTCGGCATCTGGTGCGGTGTCTTACTTGCGAGGGTCACGCCATGAGAGCAAACAGGGTTGCCGATTATGAATCAATACTGCAGGTGTTGGATGAACCCGGTTGTCCATTTTGCCGCTTCATGAAAAATTATCAGACAGCCTTGATGCAGGAACCATCACAAAAAAGCGTTCACCATCTGTGTAACTTTCACACCTGGGGGCTTGCCGCGACCCAGCGGGCCTCCTCTGCAGCTCGAGTCTTTCTCGAACTCCTCAACAAACCGGGCGAGGCCGCGGATGCCTTGCCATGCGATATCTGCGTACTGCTCGAACTTGAAGAAGACCAGCGAATGCGCGAGTTTCTGAGCTGTTTTCATCACAAGCACGTTGTCCAGTGGTTGCGCCTGAAGTCAGTGTTGTGTCTTGGTCACGGATTAAAGCTGAAGCATGGAGCGCCTCCAGCCATTGCAGTGACGATTGACTCGATCATGGATCGATGCCGAAGGCAGCTTGCAGAGGAGCTGTCGCAATTGCGAGATGTGTATGACCCGGCTGAAGCCAAATGGGGCACGTTGGGACATGCCGCCGAATTTCTTGCTTCACAGAGAGGATTGCGTCCGTAAGGAGGACTATGTTAACCGCAGGAAAGGCCCTTAAAGTCTCTATTTATCTCAGCGAGGGATCAAGCCGTCATGGCATTTCAACATATTCGAGTGTGCTCGACTTTCTCTTCTTTCGCGGGGTGTCCGGCGCAACGGTTCTGAAGGGCGTAGCGGGATTCGGAGCCGATCACCATATTCACTCTGCAAATTTCGTAGAGATCTCCGATCACCTTCCGATCAAGATCGAATTCATCGAAACACAAGAGAAGGTCAACGAATTGCTTGGCAAGCTTGAGGAACTGGTTGGGTCCGGCATGATTGAGGTGCAGGAAACAACCATTGCAAAACCCGCACAGGTGTCAAAGAGGAAAGCTTCGATCCCGGCAGAACACACGAAGATCGAGGGCAAGGCCAGGATGATGCGGATCTATATCGGCGAAAGCGACCAGTGGCAGGACAAACCCCTTCACGAGGCATTGGTGCGGGCGATGAGAGCCAATGACCTGGCTGGCGTAACAGTCTATCGCGGCATCCTTGGCTATGGCGCGCACCGCAGAATGCACAAAGACAAGACCTTTCACCTTTCGCATGACGCTTCCATCATGCTGTCGGTCGTCGATACAGAGGAGAAGCTGCAAAGTTTCCTCCCGCTCGTCGACAAGATGGTCAAGGAGGGTCTGGTCGTATTGTCTGATGTCGAGATCATTAAGTACGCGCACCGAGCCGCGGTAATCGGAGAGAAGGAGTGAAGCAATGAAGGAACAATTTCAGGCAAAGATGCTGCGCATCCACTTTACAGAGGGAGACAAGTGGCAAGGCGCATCCCTCTATGAAGCAATCGTTGCCAAATGCATGGAGTTGAGGATTGCTGGAGCGACTGTTTATCGTGGGCTGGAAGGGTTTGGGGCGAGCGCTCGAATTCACCACGCCCACAGCCTCTCGATCTCCAGGGATTCGCCCATCATGGTGAGCATTATTGATAGAGAAGAGCAGATAGAAAAGCTCTTGCCTTATCTCGACCAGATGATCGCGGGTGGCATGATTGCGATCTCCCCTGTTGAAGCCATTCGCTATTCATCGTCGTTGCAGGATTCTCCAGAAGCTAGCTAGATGCAGCAGAGGAACGCGATGATCGCAGCAGATCCGTCTGTCGACCCCACCCCATTGCAGAATAGCCTGGACATCCTGCTTGAGATTGCTGAAGCAGAAGGCATCGTGGCGATCGAAAGCAGGCTGAAGTCGCTCAAAGAGAAGCTGGCCGCAGGGCGTCTGCACCTGGCTTTTCTGGGGCAGATGAAGCGCGGCAAAAGCTCCCTGATCAATGCACTTCTCAAGGCCGACGTTCTGCCGACAGGTGTGCTGCCTGTTACGGCGATGATTACGGAAATTCGCTACGGCGAGACGCCAGATGTAACGATCATCTACGCTGCAGGCGGATTGCGGGAGCAAGCCGCAATTTCTACCCTTGCAGAGTACATTTCCGAGGCAGGGAATCCGGGAAACAGAAAGCAGGTCGCATCTGTCGAGATCTCGTATCCGTCGCCCTTCCTGAAAGACGGAATCGTACTGATTGATACTCCTGGTATCGGCTCTACTCACGCGCACAATACTGAAACCACGGAAAGCTACCTAAGCCAGGTAGACGCAGGGGTCGTTGTTCTCTCCGTCGACCCTCCGATTACCGCGGTGGAATCACGGTTCATCCGCGACCTCCAGGATGAGATTCCAAAGCTGTTTTTCGTTTTGAACAAGATCGACATCATCACACCTGCTGAGCTCGCAGAGATGATTCAGTTTGTAGAGAACGAGCTATGCCGGCATACCATCCCTTCCCCGGAAATATTCCCTCTATCCGCGCGCGAGGATAGGAACAATCAACAAACTCCATGCGGCACACCCTCATCTGGACTAAGTAAATTTGAACAGCGTTTGCAAACGTTTCTTCTAAATGAAAAGCGTCAGGTGTTGGTACGTTCGGTCGCTGGAGACGCTTTGGAGATTGCGCGCTCACTGCGCTTTGCGGCTGCCATCCGTATCCGCGCCGCAGCCATGACAGCGGATGAGCTAAAGGAGAAAAAGAAGGCGCTGGATCAACTTTTGACAAGGACTGAAGATGGCATACGCGAATTACAGGTCTTGTTGCGTCAGCGCTCAGCGGACCTGCTTGCCGGTGTGGAGCGTGATCTCTCCAGGCATGTCGAAGCCTGCGTACCGGAGGTGCGACACCATCTGAAGGTGTTTCGGGATGAGCACCCAAAGGCCGCCGGACGTGCCTTTGGTGCTCTGCTTGAAGATTGGCTCATGAGAGAAGTGGAGGCTGTTTTCAGAAAGTGGAAAATACAGGAAGACCAGACGATTCAAGTACAGCTGGACGCGCTCTCGAATCACTTCCTGGAAATGGCAAACGAAATTCTTAGCCGGCTCGAACACGCGGCCAGCGCCTTGTTCGATATACCAGTCCGACACTTGAAGATCAACTGCTTCTTGCGCGCTGAAAGCCACCTCTATTACAGAGTTGAGCGCGTCTTCGGTTCTTTGGATGCATTCCTTCTTCTGCTTCCTCCGTTTTTAATGCGTCCAATCGTCTTGCAGAGAATGTTAAACAACGTCCCGGAGCTGCTTGACATGAATGCCGGGCGGGTCCGGTTCGACTATCTTGAGCGGCTTCAGAAAAGCATCACCTCTTTCGAAACGGAGCTGCGAAATGCAATCGTCATAGTTGCCGATAGTCTCAAGGCCGCGCTGGCGCCGTCCGCGAGTGAGGAGCAGTCTTCGCAGACAGTCCAGTCTCTGGATGCCAGCATCAAAGAATGCTCGCGCTTCCTGCAGTAGAAGGAGTGGCCGCAATTGTCGCCTTGCGGTAGGGGAGGTGGTCGTTGACATCGATTGGAAGAGCCGAAGATACTTGGGAGTAGCGGGTGTTGGAGTCCACTCTTAACCGCCCCTTGCGATAAGGGGAAGATGACTCCTGTCGAGGCTGAAACTCCAGGGAGTACTTGTGCCCGCTCACAAAAATCAACCACTCAAATCGTTCCGCGGAGCGCATGATGAGAGCGTTCATGCGCCGTCCTTCCGCAGCGTTCTATTCCTCGACCCGCTGCCGAACTACGATATTGAGACCTTGGAAGCACCAGCCTGCCTGTCTGACCTGAACCTCGATCAGGTTATCGATTCGGTGATTGAGGGCCGGGACGATGACAACCTCAAGCCGTACTTTTATCTTCCGCTGAAGACCGTTGATGCTGTGAATTACCGGTATGAGGTCCTGCGGGATTTGGAGAACCCAACCCTCCGTGAGCATGTTCACTCATTTGTCGAAGAGATGCGCCAGATACGCGCATGTCGGGCCAAAAGTGAGAAGCTCTATTACAAGCGACAGGAACAGAGCTGGTTCCTTGACGAAGTGGACACCTATTGCGGCGCGATCACAGAGTTGTGCCGCGCTCTGATGCGATCAGATCTGTCTTCACGCGGATTTCGGGGGCTGTGCGGCTATTTGGCGCATTACGTAGAGTCAGAAGGCTTCAAAACACTGGTTGCCAACACCCGGAAGCTGAAATCTGATTTGAAGGCGACGACCTATTCTCTTTCCATCAACGGCAGGCGGATCACTGTCAGTGGGTATAACTCCGAGCCGGATTACGGCGCAGACGTGTTGCGAACTTTTGAGAAATTTAGTCAATGTGCGGTCAAAGATTATCGATTTAACCTGCATGACCCCATCGATATGAACCATATCGAGGCCGCAATCCTCGACCGCGTTGCGCAATTGTTCCCCGAAACGTTTTCCTCCCTGGAGGAATACTCTGGCCGTCACAAAGACTACCTCGACAGTGTTATTGTCACCTTCGACCGTGAGGTGCAGTTTTATCTGGCATGGATCGGGTACATTGAGCGATTCAAACAAAAAGGGTTGGCTTTCTGCTACCCATTGGTTTCAGACAGATCGAAAGCTGTCTATGGAAGTGAGGTCTTCGACCTTGCGCTTGCAGCCAGACTCATTCCCCAAAATGCCCGTGTCGTGACGAACGACTTTGTGTTGGAGGGCTCCGAACGCATCTTCGTTGTTTCCGGCCCCAACCAGGGAGGAAAGACAACGTTTGCGCGCTCGTTTGGCCAGTTGCATTACCTGGCTTCTATCGGCTGTACGGTGCCCGGTACCGCCGCACACCTCTTTCTCTTCGACCGGCTTTTTACGCATTTTGAAAAAGAGGAGGGCATCCAGAACAAGACAGGTAAGCTCGAAGCCGAACTCATACGGATTCACGACATCCTTCGATACGCAACGCCTGACAGCATCCTGATCATGAATGAGAGCTTCTTGTCCACGACCCTGAAGGATGCGCTCTTTCTGAGCACAGAGATGATGCGGAAGATCATCCAACTCGACATGATCAGCGTTTCGGTGACGTTTCTTGATGAACTGGTCTCAATGAGCAACACCACCGTCAGCATGGTCAGCACCGTGGATGCAAAGAACCCCGCACTACGGACCTTCAAGGTTGTGAGGAGACCTGCCGACGGCCTTGCCTATGCAGCTGCAATCGCCGACACCTATCGCCTCACCTTTGGATCCGTGAAGGCCCGCATCCTCTCAAACGTAAGGCGGGGCGTGACGCAATGAAGACTTTTCTTATGTATGCCGATCGCGACTTCGAGCCTAAGGAATACCCAGCGGCGAATTCCGAAGAGCTGATACAGGATCTCGAATTGGAAATACTCTTCCGGGCGATGGCTTCCGGGGATGAATTCCTACATGGAGTGGCAAAGAGTTCTGTTTTAGAGAGTCTCCGTGAGCCGGCATCCGTCGCATATCGGCAGAGCATCCTCATGGACTGCATGGATCAGCCCGACGTTGCGAGGCAAATCTACGCGATTTCCGCTGAGGCAATCGAACGCGAAAAAGGAGTGTGGGGATGGATGTCACACAGATATCCGGAAGCAGCCCTGCATCGGAGCATCGATGTCTTGGGGATATTCTTTGAGTTGCTGAAAAGACTGAGAAGTCTGGCCGATGCTCATGGCGAGGACTTCCGCTCGGAGGGTCTCCGGCGATTCTCTGCCATGCTTCAGGAAGAACTGAATGACGAGTACCTGCGGACGGTCGAGGAACACCTGAAGCGCCTGAAGTTCCGCGATGGCATCCTGATGAGCGCGGAGTTGGGCCAGGGAAATAAAGGCAGAAACTACATTCTCCGCAAGCAGCCACTGGTGGCCAGGTCGTGGTTTGAGCGCCTTCAGAACTGGGCGGGTCTGCAAACTGCCGGTCGCAATGAGTACGTTTATGAGGTCGATGAACGCGACGAAGCTGGCTATCACGCTTTGTCTGAGTTAAAGACCCGCGGCATTGCTCACATCGCCGCCGCGCTCGCGCAGTCAATGGATCACATCCTGAACTTCTTCGGTATGCTGCGGCTTGAAATGGGCTTTTATATCTGCGGCCTGAACCTGCGCGATCATCTGCTTCAGAAGCATGCGCATTTCTGTTTTCCAGATGCTTTGCCATCCGGCTCAACAAGGCTTGGCGCACAGGATCTTTACGATTTGTGCCTGCAGCTAAGCAGCGACGAGCGGATTGTGAGCAACACCATCAACGCAAACGACAGGCCGCTGATCATGATTACAGGCGCAAACCGTGGCGGCAAGTCCACAACTCTTCGTAGCATCGGCGTCGCGCAACTCATGATGCAGTGTGGCATGTTTGTGCCGGCCCAGCGGTTCGAAGCTGGCATTTGCACCGGCCTGTTCACGCATTTCAAGCGTGAAGAAGACGTGTCCATGAAGAGTGGCAAGCTGGATGAAGAACTCAACCGGATGAGTTCCATCGTCGATAGGATTAGCCCGCATGGCATGGTCCTCTTCAATGAGTCGTTTGCTTCTACGAATGAACGAGAAGGTTCACAGATTGCCCGGCAGATCATTCGCGCTTTACTGGAGATGCGCGTCCAGGTTGCGTATGTGACGCACATGTTCGATTTGGCGTCTGGTTTCTATCAGGCAAACCACGAGGATGCCCTTTTTCTCCGAGCGGAGCGTTTGGCTGACGGTGAGAGAACCTTTCGACTGGTTGTGGGCGAACCTTTGCCTACAAGTTATGGAGAAGACCTGTATCGCAGAATATTCGATGCGCAGGAAAACAACACCCCTGTCGCCTCTCATGCTGCAATATGACTTATCAAGTCGGTTTGCTTGCGATATGCTACTACCAGTTCGTTGAACGGCGAGGGAATCCGCCTTTAAGCGCCTCCGAATACGGAAGGCTGATGACTCCTGCGAATCCGTAGGAGCTTTTTGCTGCTCCTGCGCTTTTATGAGAGAAGGAGCTGGATGACTGACTATTTGAATCTTCCTATGGGTGACCACGCCCCCGAAGTGGTAACGGCTGTCATCGAAATTCCGCAGGGCAGCACGAACAAATACGAATACGACAAGAAGCTCAAGGTGTTCCGCCTTGATCGGAATTTGTACTCACCGGTTCATTATCCGGGCGACTATGGGTTTGTCCCGCGCACTCTGGCGGAAGATGGAGATCCGCTGGATATTTTGGTTCTCGGCGATGCGCCCACTTTTCCGGGCTGCATTTATACGGCCCGTCCGATCGGCCTCTTTGAAATGCTCGATCAGGGTATCCGTGACGAGAAAATTCTTGCGTATGCGACAGGGAACCCCCGTTTCAGCAGCATCCAGAATTACACAGACGTCCAACCGCACATTCTGCGGGAAGTAGAGCACTTTTTCTCGATCTATAAGGACCTCGAAGGCAAGCGAACCAGTGTTTTGGGATGGAAGGATCGGAACGCGGCACACGCCATCATAGAATCCAGCCACCGGCGTTTTGCTCCCGAATCAGCATTGCAGGGGACGTGAGATATGCCTGCATCTGCGCTCCAGCAACCGACAAGCCAATACCTCGCTGCGGTCGATCGTGCGGATGAGATGGTGCGCTTACAGGCCCAGGCGCATCGACGAAAATCGATGTTGCTCTTTGGTGAGCAAAGCGTTGGGAAGACGCGTCTGCTCGAAGTTTTTGTGAAGACACAGCCATACGCGCTCTACATAGGTAGGGTCCAGGCCCCGCGTGATCTGGTGCTGGGCCTTATTGAAAGGCTGCAACGCCTCAACCGGCCTGATTTGCGCTTGCCGGGAAATCCGAAATCGCTAAGCACATCTTCTCTAAAAGGGGTCATTCAGCGATCTCTGGATCATGCCCCTTTTTTGCTGGTGCTGGACCATCTCTCAGGGCCGTCCCGCGTCGTCACCGGCATGATTAAGGAAATGAACGATTACGGACGTACACCGGTTATTTTTGCGTCCCGCACTCCGCACATGGAAGACATCGGCACGCTGCAACCGATGTGCGCGGATCGCTCCGAGCGAATTGAATTGAAGAATTTTTCGCCCACAATCGCTCTGGAGTTCGCGCAACGCGAGGCTGAGAGGACTGCTCTTTGGGCATCAAATTTGGCGCAGGCGCTACGTTTGCTTGTCGAGTGGAGTGAGGGCAACCCGGGAAGTATCGTCTACATGCTCAAGATGGCGCACCTGCCGAAGTATAGAATGGGCGACCAGATCAAAGCGCATGTTCTCTACCTCGACTACCGCATGGGTCGCAGAGACTGAGCGATCAAAAGCGGCCATCAGGCATACCTGCGCCATTCGGCTTAGATCAGATACTCGATGGCCCAGGGTGAACTGACATTCCGATGGCCCGCTAGTAAGAGAAGAGCGAGTTGCGATGCGCGTCGCTCTTCCTCGCTTGTCAGGTAGCGCCGCAGTGCATCGTGCTTGAGCGCGTATCGTTGCAGGTCTTCGGCGGTCCTTTCCATGAGTGCTGCATGCGCCTGAAGCAACCTCGCAGCATCCGTTCCGGGACCCAGCAACTCAACAACTGAAACCAAATGGGGAAGGCAGCAGGCCCACATGCGTGGTCCCTGATTCGCTGTCGTGCGAACAGCTTCGGCAGCGTTCTTAATGGCGCCCTGCTCCACCTCGGCGCGTAACTGGCAAATGCGGCATGTCTTCGGGCTGGACAGGAGATTCCGCAGTTCTGCAACAGGTGCAAAGGGCTGGGAAAAGCCATCTGCAAGGTCTAGAAGCCTTTCTGCAATTGTGTAAGTAAGTTGGGGATAGGCTTGGCATACTCCTTGTGGCGAAGAAATTCCTTCGTATTGCCAGGTATGGAAGGTACAGAAGCCTCCCCGTCTGGCATGATCTTGTTGTGCTGCAGGGCTGATGGTCAGTTCGTATTGATATTTGCTCAGGAAACGGAAGATGCTTTGCAGGACTTCTCCGCAGATGCGGCATCCGGCTTTCATGTCGAGTTCGAGTGTGTAGGCCGAGGCACGACTCGTGAGCTGGGTTTCAGTCAGAAGATGAGACCGGCTCGATGCCTCAAAGATGAGCAGTTCCAGGTCGCATAGGCGCTGGATGAGTGCCTTATAGGAAACTTCATGCTCGGGCCTCTTGGCAGCCCGCTCTCGCTCCCTCAAAAACATCATGGTGCGTTCATCCATGTTCACCAGGAACGACTGCGCGCGCTCCTCGATCAGGAAACGCAACAATTCTTTCTCGAAAGCTGGAAGCCCGCTTCGTTCAAGCTGTGCAGCATTCAGTGATTGCCTGGCTTCCAGAGCCTCTCTGGCTGAGATTGAAAAAATCTGAGGCTCCTCTGCGATTGAGAATTGCTTCAGCCTTTCCCTGACATATTGGACTGCCTCATCGCGTTCCTCAAGCCCAACAGTATCCTGCTTATTCATCACCACGTAGAGCTTTTTGTCTGCATTGCTGATGCGATGCAAAATGCGGTCTTCTTCCTCGGAGAGGGGACTCTCATAACTGGTAACCAGAACAAATGCGTCCGCCTGCGGCAGGAAACGCTCGGTTGTCAGCGAATTTTCGATGATAGGCGAACCGAGTCCGGGAGTATCAACAAAGAACAATCCGCGGCGCAATATCTCAACCGGAAACTGAACTTCGGCATAAGCCAGATGTTTTACGTTTCCGGGGTTTCCCCGCTGGGTTACATACTCGGCCAATTGGGACAACGGCTCTTCGCGGGTCAAGCCAGTGCCGGTGAAATGCAACACAACCTGCTTTCGGCTCCCATAACGGACGGTGGTAATCGCCGAAGTCAACGGAACAATTCCTGTAGGCAGAAAGCTGCCGCCGAGGAGAGCGTTCATCAGTGTTGACTTGCCGCGACTGAACCGGCCGATCACCATCAAGTTGAAGCGGTCTTCGGCCAGACGCGCTTGTAGTTCGCGGGCTTCAGAACGTAATGAGTCATCTTGCGGGTCCACTGCTTGCGTGGAACGAATAATCTCCGCAAAAGCAAACTTCTTCTGTTCGTATTGCTTCAAGTCCATGCCGGTTCACCTTTTCACGGGACGCATGTAGTAGCTGGGACGGTACCCGGACGATCTACTCAGTCCAGGAATGACCGCTCTCCGGCTCTCGGCCCAGAGCATGCCTTAAAAGTCGCCAGGCAGGGCTGAGCCAATCGGGCCGCTCAGCGCGGCTTGTTCGCTCCTCCAAAATGGCTTCAGCGGTCTCGTAAGCAAGCGCGCGATTGGCATCAAGCAGGCAACCTGTTTGGTCCTCCTGCGCCCAGTTCAGATGCTCGGAGACGCGAAACAGCGATGGAATGATTTCGCGCCTGTCAACCATGTTCGCCATTTGCAATCCGATAGATGCCGCCGCGATCACCACATCGGCATCCGGTTCACAAAGAAATGTCCGTATATCTCGCCAATCCTCAGGCGACACACCAAACTCGTTCAGCAATTGCAGGGTGGCGCGGAGCCGGCGGAGCGCAGCAGGCCCACCCAGTCGCAAAGCTGTCGATCCCCGAATGGACAGGATGGCATAATCACGGGCTTCTTCCGGGAGCTTTCGTATTCCATCTTTGGCTTCCTCTCTGCATAAATCGTCCTCTAGCAATTCGAACAGCAGTGGAAGCCCCTCGGCTCGACGAAATTCTCCAATTGCAAAGGTGATGCCGCCGGTCGCACGTTGCTTTGCCGCATCCAGCAGTACCCAAAGCACCTCGTCCGACTTCCATCGCAATAGCTCCTGGGCAACTGCACTCCGCACGGCGTCCTCTGCAAACAGGACAGCAGCATCGCTGGGGCGCTCATACTTGCGGAAGTATGAAATCAGTGTCGAATATGCTCCAAGCTCACCAAGAGCATGAACGGCGCGGCAACGAGGCAGAGCGATCGTTCTGGGCGGTCCTGCTAAAAGAAAGTGTTCCAGGTATGGGATTGCGCGATCGCCACACGCGACCAACAAGGCAATCGCCGGATCGCCGTCTATAAGAGACTCAAGGGCGGCAATCAGGCCTTTCAATTGCGCGTCAGCAATTTCGGGAATCGGAGGATTCATGATCATTACCTTGCCGTGCTGCCCAACCGGACCGCTGCGTCTGGCTGGAGTTTGGTTGGAAGCGCGCCAGTCTTGAGCACTCCGATCAGTCCATCTTGAGTGTTCTGCGATACTGGCATTCTGCGAATCTCATCGATGGTATCGGCCAGAGGGTGCGGGTATTCCCTCAGAGAGATCTCTCCGTCCTGCCAGATTGCGTAGCATGCAAGCGGACGACCTGTTTTGGGTTGCCCAAGGCTTCCTGGATTGAGGATGGTTGTGGCGCCGATTCTGCGAATGAAGGGCGTGTGAGTATGGCCCACAAGAAGCACGTCAGCTCGAACCCAATCCAATTCCTTTTCCCACAGGTCAGAATTTTCAGGGCAATAGCCGAATAAGGGATCTGTCGGCATGGCGTGGACGAGGTAAAACCTCGTCCCATCGACGCTGATTTCTTGTTGGATGGGTAGATTTCGCAGATAGTCCATCTCCCCCGGTGTGCACACGCGCAGCGTGAATTCGCGCGTTTCGGCGGCCATTCTTTTGAATGGCAGGGAGCATTGTGGGTCCACGTTGAATCCTACGGCGTGATCGTGATTGCCGCGAACGATAAGACTGGAGTTTTCTTGGATCCACGCAACCACTTCGCGAGGTCTTGGGCCGTAATCAACCAGGTCGCCAAGGCACCAAAGCTGGTCATAGTCCTTTTCGGGAAAGACATCCAGGGCAGCAAGATTGGCATGAATGTCAGAAACGATGGCGATCTTCACGAAACCTCCCAAATGTCGAGGCTTCGCAGGGCCGGGAAGCACCCCGACGAAAGTCCTCGTCAGGGGTCATCATCCGTCCGCTATATACAGAAAAGGGACAGCAATTTAGGCGAACCCCTTCGCCTTAATTACCTCTCCATTATAGTTGCAGCGCGTTCTCGCTGGTGACTTTTGGGAACAGAGGATCGCTTTCCTGCAGATCTGCCGATTCAGATTGCCGACATGCCACCGTCGACGTTCAACTCCACCCCATTCACGAAGCTCGAATCGTCGGAAGCAAGAAACAGCGCTGCCCCCGCAATTTCCTCAGGTTGTCCCATCTTTCCCCGCGGAATCAGGGATTCGAACATCTCCTTCGCCTCCTTGGTGATCACTTCGTCCTGCATCGGTGTGGCGATCGGCCCCGGACCCAGCACGTTCACCCGGATATTCCTGCCCTTCAGTTCGTTGAGCCACGTGCGTGCGAAGGAGCGCAATGCAGCCTTGCTCGCCGAATACACGCCGAAACCAGGAAAGCCCTTCACCGAAGCGACGGATCCCGTCATGATGATCGATCCACCGTCGTTGAAAAGCGGCAACGCCTTCTGAACCGTAAACAGCGTTCCGCGCGCATTCAGGCCGAAGATCGCATCGAAGTGCTGCTCGGTAATCTCGCCCAGCGGTGCGGCCACGCCCCAGCCTGCGCTCGCGTACAGAACATCGATCTTGCCCTTTTCCCGCTTGACCTTGAAGAGCCGTCTATTGAGCCGGTCCTGAACCTGCGATAAGTATGTCAACGAGTCTCCTGGCGCTTTGCTGCCAGTCGCCGCCAAAACCCACATAAGAGACTCCAATCACCGCCCGAAGCAGATCGGAGGCGTCAACACCTTTTCTCAAATCGCCGCTCTTTTTCGCGCGCTTCACCAGCTCTTCGATGGCTCCCTGCACCAGGCTGCGAGAACCCTCATAGAGTCTGGAGGGGCCTCCGGCGACGCTGTTAAGCGCGGGGGCAATGATGTGCTTTGCCGCGACGTAATCGACAAACAGCAGCAACCAGGCGCGCAGGGCCTCAACCGGGGACATCGCGGCGGCGAACTCGTGCGCTGCCGCGGCAAGCTTTTCCACCTCGCTGCGGTACACCGCTTCGATCAACGCATCCCGCGTAGGGAAATGGCGATACAGGGTACCGGCTCCCACACCCGCCTGCTTCGCAATGTCGTCCAGACTGGCATCCGCCCCATAACGGGTAAAGACCCTCTTCGCCACTTCGAGAATGCGTTCGCGGTTCCGCTGCGCATCCGACCGCGGCTTTCGCTGAACGGGTTGGGATCGCTTCGAGGTCATTTGCGAAATTTCCTGCAACCGGAGATTTCCTCCGATTATCTGCTAATTCGGAGAACATCTCCGTTTTACCTGCAAAGACACTGCCTGGTCAATTTCACAGACAAAGCCTATCCCTGCTGCACGTCGCGGGGCGTCGGTCGATTTCCCCAACGCGATTTCAACTCCGCCAGCGGTTGAGATTCGCTCCCTTGCGCATAGAATTCTATTGTGATCGGCAGTGTCCGAACCAGGGTTTGCAACCATCGAAGGAAACGAGGGAAGCATGTCGAGTTCGCCTGAAGTTGAAGTTTCCGCCAGATTCGACGCGACGATGGTCCTGATTCCCGGCGGCACGTTTCGTATGGGCTCGGACGCACATTATCCCGAGGAGGCCCCTGCCCATCACGTCACCGTCTCGGAGTTCTGGATGGATCGTACGCCCGTGACAAACCGGGAGTTCAGGAAGTTTGTTGAGGCGACCAAACACGTGACCTTCGCCGAGATTCCGCCAGATCCCAACCACTATCCGGGCGCGTTGCCTCACATGCTTTATGCAGGATCGCTCGTGTTTCAGCCGCCGGCGCACCCGGTGGATTTGAATGACTGGTCGCAGTGGTGGTCGTTTCTGAAAGGGGCAGATTGGCGACACCCCTACGGCCCCCAGAGCAGCATCGATCACCTCGACGATCATCCCGTTGTGCATGTCGCCTATTCCGACGCGCTCGCCTATGCTCACTGGGCCGGTAAGGACCTTCCGACAGAGGCACAGTGGGAGTTTGCCGCGCGCGGTGGACTCGATGGAGCGGAATTTGCGTGGGGCGGGGAATTCGCTCCTGGCGGCAAACAATTGGCCAACACCTGGCAGGGCAACTTCCCCACTCAGAACGATCTTCTGGACGGATATGAGCGCACCTCGCCGGTGGGTGTATTTCCGCCCAATGGTTACGGCCTTCACGACATGATTGGCAACGTATGGGAGTGGACGACCGACTGGTTTTCGTCGAAACATGAAGCCGATGCGCAAAAGGCCTGCTGTATTCCCACGAACCCGCGGGGTGGGCGGGAAGAAGCGAGCTACGATCCTTGCGACCCTGCAATCAGAATTCCTCGCAAGGTTTTGAAGGGCGGCTCGCATTTATGCGCGCCAAATTATTGCCGCCGCTACCGTCCGGCAGCACGACATGCGGAGCCCATCGACACCTCAACCAGCCACGTCGGCTTCCGATGCATCGTAAGCGCGTGACCCTTGAAAGAATCGAACTCTATCCTTGAGTCAATCAGCCGGCTCACACCGGCGTCATAAGTCGAAGTGTGTTCAAAGCGCGGCAAAATCAATAAATTTGTACAAGGAACAAGACCATGCTGCCAAAAATGTCTACGCAGCGCGTGCCAGGCGATACCGAACAGGTCCCAAAGGGTAAATACAAATGTATTCCAGAAGATTCGAGTTTCCGAACAGCCCACGATCCTCCTATGGATCGCCATTGGATCTGCGCAGGATCGCCTATGGCTCATTTGCCGCCCTCCTTTCTGTGATGTTCCTGGTCGTCCAGCCGGCAAAGGCCGGCAATGTGCAGAAAGTGCCGAATACGGTTACGGTCAATCACGGCCATTTTGTACTGGATGGCAAACCGGTCCAGATTATCTCTGGCGAGATGCACTATCCGCGCATTCCGCGGCCTTACTGGCGCGATCGATTGTTGAAGGCGAAAGCCATGGGGCTCAACGCGGTCACCGTGTATGCATTCTGGAACGTGCATGAACCGCACCCCGGCCAATGGGATTTTTCCGGACAGGATGACATTGCGCAGTTCATCCGCGACGCGCAAAAGGTCGGCCTGTATGTGATTCTGCGTCCCGGCCCATATGTTTGCGGAGAATGGAGCTTCGGCGGTTACCCCAACTGGCTGCTGAAAGATCCAACCATCCAGGTTCGCAGCCTCGATCCGAAATTTATGCGCGCAGCCCAGGCATATATGGACCACCTGGGACAACAGCTCAAGCCGCTTCTGTGGACCAATGGCGGTCCCATCATTGCCGTTCAGGTGGAAAACGAATATGGATCGTATGGCAAGGACAAGGCCTACCTTGAGGCTATAAAGCGGATCGATATCCACGCCGGCTTCGGCAGTGTCGTTCTGTATACCGGAGACGGTCCCGGTCTTTGGGGCGGAACTCTCCCCGAGTTGCCGGCCGCCATCGACATCGGGCCCGGAAATGCGCAGCCTGGCTTTGAGGTGCTGCTGAACTTCAGGCCGGATTCAAAGCTGATGTATGCTGCGGAGTTTTATCCAGGTTGGTTTGATCAATGGGGAAAGCCGCACGCAACGGGCGCTCCCATTGCTGAACAATTGAAGGACCTGAGCTGGATTCTTTCTCGCGGTTACTCCGTCAGCCTGTATATGTTTCACGGCGGCACAGACTGGGGCTTTATGAACGGTGCCAACGCCAGCGGCAACAGCTTCGAACCGCAAACCACCAGCTATGACTATTCGGCGCCCCTCGATGAAGCAGGAAATCCCACGCCCAACTACTACGCCCTCCGCGATCTGTTCCAGAAGTTCCAGCCCTCGGTGAAATTGCCTCCTGTTCCCGCATCCGTGCCTTTAATTTCTGTCGCGCCTTTCAGCCTGGGCTGGTCGTCTTCGCTCTGGAGCAATCTGCCGCCGCCACGGCACAGTAAAGAGCCGCTGCATTTTGAAGACTTCGAGATGGAAACCGGCTACATGTTGTACCGCACGCAACTCCACGGTCCGCTAAAGGGAACACTCGACATTGGAGGGGCCCGCGACTACGCGGTGGTCTATCTCGACGGCAGGCAGATCGCCACGCTCGACAGGCGGCTCGGTCAGCACCAGACAATGCTCAATATAAGCAGCAGCTCTGCAAGGCTCGATATCCTGGTCGAGGATACCGGACGCATCAACTTCGGACACCAGTTTGCCGCCGATCGCAAGGGGTTGATTTTTCCCGTCCTGTTGAACGGAGCCAGGCTTGAGGGATGGGACAGCGATCCACTTCGAATGGCAGGCCCTGCCGTTCAGCATTGGTCGAAAACTTCAGCCTCGGGGCCGGCGTTTCACCAGGGAACATTCAACCTCAGTCGTGTCGGAGACACCTATCTCGATGTGAGCGCTCTCGGTAAGGGCCTGATCTGGGTCAATGGTCATCCCGTGGGCCGCATCTGGAAGATAGGTCCGCAGCAATCCGATTACGTGCCCGGCTGCTGGCTGCATAAAGGGCGCAATACGGTGACCGTCTTTGATCTTGAAGACGAGGCCGGCCCGCTCATCTCCGGCAAGACGCACCACGTCTACGCAGTGCATCCACAGTAAGGCACGGCTTCCGTCTCCATGGAACGTCGCTACTCCTTCTCAACCTTCGCCACGCCGCTCAGCTCCGCATGCCCCCGCAGCGATCCGTCCTTCAGCACAACCGCAACCCAGGGCGTCGAGGCATCGAGCACGCGGGCATGCCAGGGAATGTCCTGCTTGCCGTGCGCGCCCAAATGCACCGTCACGGTCTTCGGACCCGAGAGCGCAAGATTATCCGTCCGAATCGAAAACGTATGGCTCCCCGCGCCATCAACCAAAGCATGCAGGATAAGCGCACCGGAACCGGATGAGTCCGCCGAAACAGTGAAGTCAACCGCCCTGTCTGCCCTTAGATCCACCTGCTCCACTCCCCCCGAAAGGGCGGTAACCGAGGTACGCGCATCGCCATGCTCGACAAGATAACGTCCCTGAGCAACGACCGCGCGAAATCTTCCCTGCGCGTCAACCGGAGCTGCAACCATTTCCTTGCTGCTCTCATTCATCAGCCGCACCGCCTCGCCTGAACCTGCACCCGCAACTCCCTCCACCACCGCGGGCCCGCTCAAATCGCGCATCAGCCAGATCCACTCGCCCACCGGCTGCGTCCAGACCTCCTTATAGGTCCAGCAGATCTGGTTCGGCCAGTAAGGAGCATCGGTAATCCCCTTCGTCTCGATGCCGACAGGGATCGCGCCCACCATCTGTCCTGACCGAACGCTGTACAGCGGAGTCCAGTCGTATCCTTCTCCATACATGATGCTCGCCGAGAAGGGATTTCTCCCCACCAGCCACTCCGCCTGCTGCTGCGCCAGATTCTCCGCCGGAAGGCTCCCGCGCAGTTCCGCCGCAACGGAAAGCGCCTTCGCCTCCGAAAGCAGCACGCTTGAATTTCCCCGGAACTGGAACCACACCGGATAGCGCCGCAGATAATAGTCGCCGCCCAGCGGCAGCCCTTGCTTCACTTCGTCCACAAACATCGCTCGGCTCGCCGTCTGCAGCGGTCGCCACTCGGCCCCTTGCGGAAGAAGCTGGGCTCCGCTCACCTGATAGACCCCCGCGGGCAGCACGTCATACGGCGCGTCCACACCCGCCGCAGCCTGCTGGTAATACTTCGAATGAAGCACAATCGCCGAATACCACTTCATCCAGTCCGGATTGTCCGGAAGCGCACTGCACAGATGCGCCAGCGCCACAATGGGCTGCTCCTCTTCGCCCAGATGAAAGCGGTGAAACAGATGTTTGCTGTTCGGCCCGGTGTAGAAGTAGCCCGTCATGGGAACGCTCCACGGCTGCAGCCTCCTCTCCTGCGATGCAACGATCTCGCCTCCCAGCTTCACGCCCTCATCGGCGTACCGCCGATCGCCGGTAGCCTCGTACAGGTCAATCGATGCGATCGCGCCGAACGAAATCCTCTCCAGGTTGTCCTTCTGCCCGTAAACATCCGGGATGGGCGGAGCTTTTTCCAGGCCCTCTACCGCAAACCTCCAATCCTCTTTTGCGGTCGCAAGGCTGCGGTTGGCCAGCGCCGGATCGCTCTCCTTCAGCACCCGGCTCGCCAGCGCCTCCACCGCCGCAACCCGAAAGTTCCATTCCGGATCATTGACAGCTTGCCCGAAGCGGTCATCCGCATCCCCCATAATTCCATCGGTCCAGTAGCTGATCAGCTGGCCGGTGGTGCGATAACCATCGCCGAATCGCGTCTTCAGCACCCACCGCAGACCCCACTTCGCCTCCTCGATCACCCGGTCGTACAACACCGGGTCCTCGCCCTGCGCCTTCAGCCGCGCCGCCAGCGAGAACAATGCGTACGACATCGCCGGGGTATTTCCAGTCGCGCTCAGATCACCAGCATCGTGATAGCCGCCGTTGACGATGATGCGCCTGCCGTCGTGAATGCTGTAATCGTCCTGATGGCACACACCGTGAATGCCCGGGATAACCGTCCCGCAGCGCTCACTGTACATAAAGTTGATCGCCTTCCATATGCTGTCGCGCCACGCATCGTTGCCGATCGGGAACGGACGCGTAACAACCTCACCCGCGCGAAGAAAATACTCGCCCGGCCGTTCAACTTCAGAGAAATCCATCACCTGGTAATCTCCCAGGTCGGTCTTCGTCTCCTCCACGCGTTTTGTCAGAACCACTTTTCCCGTATCCGCGTCCACCAGCGAGAATTCATGAGCCTTCACATCGCTCGCAATTGCCGTCTTCGTTGACCCCGGCATATATCCCGCCTGGCTGAAGGAAATCTTCCCCGCGCCCACATCCCACCCTTGCACATGGTCCGGAACCACCGTCTGCAGCTCAAGTTGGTCGATATAGAAAACTGTCTTGTCCCCCGGGTCAGGAAACATCTTGGGCAAGCCATAGCCAAAACTCAGGCCCGTAATCCTGTCACGATCCAGCGGAGCAATCTCCCACACCACATGGTTCCACTGGTGGTCCTTCAGCGGAATCGAGTCGTCGCGGCCCTCATTTTGATCATCGGGTAGAATATGCGCACCCTCGTTGTGAAGCGTCAGGTCAATCGAAATCGCCGGAGCGCCTTCGATGTCCGGATAGACCCACACCGATATCCGGTTGTAGCGGCTCCAGTCCTCGGAGGGGAAATTCCGCGTCGCAACCAGATCCTGCCAGTCTCCACGTCCGTCCACGCGGCCGATATTGTCGATCGACTCAATCCGAATCGAATGCTCGCCCTGCTTCACCTCGGCGGTGGAAAGAGTCATCAAACCCTCTCCGCGAAACGACCATTTGGAAAGACTCTCCATGCCGTCCAGGAGCCGTGAGTCAATCACCTTCTTGTTCAGCCATCGGTATTCAGCGCCGTTTCTAACTGCCGGCTGCATCGGCATCACCGGAGCCGATTGCTGCGCCACCAGCGGACAGGCGGTTGATACCAAAAGGCTGGCGACCCCAAGCAACAGCCCCAATCCGGGAGCCGTCAACCCTGTGCGCTGCAGCGTCAGCAGATTCGTCATGCAAACTACACTCCATCCGTGAAATGTCAGTCTCAACCTCACGCTTGCGGTGGGTCGCGTGTCATGGTCGTCGTTGAAAGGTGGAGATTCGAGTGTAAATGGCTTTGGATCAACCATCCACTTGCTGCGCAACACCAGGCTGCTTTCGCTCCGGCTTGACGCAGCCTGCCGATGTGCGTATAAATGCGACGTTAACAGCACTTATTCTCAGGGAATCTCTGCATGCCCGAAGCACGCCAGGAAAGCGCAAAAGGAAAGTCTCTGCGCGCACTCGCAGGTAAGAAAGCCGCGCCTGCCAAATCCGCTCCCCATCCCTCTTTCGCGCAGTACCAGAGCGCGGTGCAGTTCATGCAGGAAGGGAAGTTCGAGAAAGCTCGTGCGCTGTTTGAAAAGCTCACCCAGAGCGGCGCGCCGGAGCTGCTCGAGCGCTCCCGCACCTACCTCGCCGCGTGCGAACGCCATGGTGAGAAGAAGAGCCTCGTCTTCAACAGCGCCGAGGAGCAATACGATTACGCCATCTCGCTTCTGAATACCGGCAATTATGAGGATGCGCGCGATCAGTTCGAGGGTCTTCTGAAGAAAAACGCTCAGGCCGACTATGCCCACTACGGCTTGGCCATCCTCAACAGCATTACTGGACAGGCTGAGGAATGCCTGGACCATCTGCGCCGGGCCATTGAGCTGAATACGCGCAACCGTATTCAGGCGCGCGGCGATGCGGACTTTATCGATATGGCCGATGATCCGCGCTTCACCGAGCTGCTCTATCCTGAAATGGCCTGAAGCCGGCCCGGCCACAACGCCGGCTCGCAAATTCATCTATAAAAGACTGGTATGGACCTTTCCGTAACAGCCGGCGCGCCGGGCCCCCGCGCAACCGAGCGGGGCGGCCTGCGGGTGGTCGCCATTGGCGGAGGAACGGGCCTTTCCACGCTTTTGCGAGGGCTCAAGCGTTACGCTCCCTCGGCCGCCGGAATGAGCGCCTTTGCTGGTTCCATCTGCGACCTCACCGCCGTGGTCACCGTAACCGACGACGGAGGCTCCAGCGGGCGTCTCCGCAAGAACTTCAACATGCCTCCGCCCGGCGATCTGCGCAACTGCATGGTGGCCTTGTCTGAGGATGAAGGCCTGATGTCACGGCTCTTCCGCCATCGCTTCCAGACCGGCGGCGAACTCGAGGGCCACAACTTCGGCAACCTCTTCGTCGCCGCGCTCACCGAGATGACCGGCGACTTCGGCCATGCCATCAAGCTCGCCGGCGAGGTCCTCGCCATGCGCGGCTGCATCTATCCCGCGACCTTCACCAATGCCACGCTCGTAGCTCGCATGGCCAGCGGCGCAATCGTTCGCGGAGAAACCAACATCACCGCCAGTAAAGATCAGATCGTCGAGCTCAGCCTCGACCCTCCCGTCGTCGAGCCCCTGCCGGAGACGCTCGCCGCCATCGCCGAAGCTGACCTTATCACCCTCGGCCCCGGCTCCCTCTACACCAGCCTCATCACCAACCTCCTCGTCGAAGGAATCCCCGAGGCTCTCGCCGCCGCAAAGGGAACCCGCGTCTATATCGCCAACCTCATGACCCAGTCCAACGAGAGCCTGCACCTTACCGCCTCGCAGCACATCGAGCGCATTTATTCGCACACCCACCAGCCCGTGTTTGACTATGCGCTCATCAACACCGCACCGGTGCCCGCCGCGGTCCGGGAGCGCTACGCCGCCGAAGGCGCGGAGGCCATCGAGCCGGACATCGCCCGCATCGAAGCCATGGGCATTCGCTGCATCACGGGTGATTTTGCCGCCGAAGGCGACGTCCTCCGCCACGACGCGCCGCGCGTAGCGGAAACGCTGCTCAAACTCCCTGCCAAGGAACCGGCATGGACACTGGAGAGGCGCTGATCTTTTTCGAATCTGCCGGCAGGTTGCGTTTGGACACTACTTCTCCAGCACCGCCACGCCATACTTCGGCAAATCCACGCTTGAAACCTCCGCGTCATTCGTCAGCAGATTCTTCATCGTCCCCGGCAGCGCAACGCTCTCGGGCGTCGTATTGTGATTGATCAAAATCAGCACCGTCTTGCCCTTGCCCGTCCTCTCGCACACCTCAACCCCCTGCGGAACATTCGCCAGAATCGGCGCCACGCCCGCCTGCTCCAGCCACGATGCGGTAAATCTGCTCATCAGTTCGGGATCGAGCCACGCGCCAACGTAGGTGATGCTCCCCTTGCCGACCTCGCGCTCCAGCACCGCCGGCTGGCCGTCCAGCCATCCGTTGCTCGCTCCGTAACGCATCACAACCTTCGTCTCCGGCGAGGTCGTCTCCAGCGTCTCCGCCCATAGGTTGGCCGTTCCCGATCCCTCCGCGCCGCTCACCGGAACCTTTCCATCAATGGCATAAAACTGCGTCACCGACCCGCCCAGCAGATCCACCAGCGGCCCCGGCTGCCGCTGCGGATTCAACGCATCGTACGCATCCTTCATCCCCGAGCGCGGTCCCAGCACCAGATGCCCACCCTGCCTGACATAAGCAATCAGGTGATCGGCCATAGCCGGTGGCAGCACATTGAGCGCCGGAGCCACCACCACCTTGTATCCATCCAGCGGAGCATCCGGCGAAACAATGTCAACCGACTGCGTCTGTTCCCGCAGCGGCCCGTAGAATGCCAGCAGTTCCTTCACCGGATCGAAGTTGATGTTGTGCCGCTGGAAGTTGATCGCCCAGCGGCTGTCGTACGACTGGATCACCGCCACCTGCGAATGCGGCGTGGTTCCCGCCAGAGCGGCTCCCGCCTTGTCGAACTCCGCGCCTGTCTCCTGTATCTCCGCATACACCGGTGCAGGCTTGCCGTCGATGCCCACCAGAACCCCGTGGTACTGCTCCTGTCCATTCGGATTGGCGCGCCACTGCCAATATTCCACCGTGTCCGCGCCATGGCCGATCGCCTGCCACGCCATGTCGCGCACCTGTCCCTTGTTCAGCGGAGTGTTGATCCGGTGCCAGTTCACAAACGCCGGCTCCGTCTCCATCACCCAGAAGTTCTTCCGCTTGAAGCCCCGCGCCAGGTCATGCCGCGCGCCGTTGTCGATATAGTCATAGCTGTTGCCCGTGCCGAACGACCCGATATAGTCATCCCACGCCGCAATATCCAGCACCGTGTGCAGCTTGTACTCATCAAAGCCGTCAAACCAGCCCATGGTGTTCGTCGTAATAAACTGGCGCGGATCGGCATGCGGCCGGATGGCGCTGATCTGGTTCAGCGAATAGCTCACCCACGTATCCGTCACGAAGCGCTTCCAGTCCAGCAGGAGCGCGGGGTTCTCGCCGTCTTCACGCACCGGAATCTGGTCGAAGTCGTTATACGTCTGGCTCCAGTACGCCGTCCCCCAGTGATGGTTCAGATTGGCGATGGTTCCGTACTTCTTCTGGAGCCACGCATGGAACTGTGCCTTCGCCTCCGGATCAAACGACGGGTTCGCATATTCGTTATCAAGCTGCCAGCCCACCACATCCGGATTGTGTCCGAAGTGAATCGCCATCCGTTCCGCAATGTCATGTGCAAGCTCGCGGTATTTCTTGTCCGCAAATGAAAACTGCTGGCGGTTGCCGTGTGCATCCCGCACGCCGTCCTCTGAGATGCGCAGCGTCTCCGGATACTTCTCCGTCAGCCACGCCGGCGGAGCCGCCGTCGGCGTCCCCAGCACCACGCAGATGTGGTGCTTCGCCGCATCCGCAATCGCCCGGTCCAGCCAGTCGAAGTGGTAGTCTCCCTCCGTCGGCTCCATCGTGCTCCACGCAAATTCGCCAACCCGCACCACGTGAATATGAGCCGCTTCCATCAGCGAGAGATCGGCGTCCCATCGCGACTCCGGCCATTGCTCCGGATACCACGCCGCCCCCAGCAGAATCGGCGGCTGGTCCGCATAGTTCGTAGCTTGAGCGAATGTAATCGGTGTCAGAATTGCCGCTGCCAGCACCACCAGGGGAGCAAAGCGCATCAAAAAGCCTCCGGAATAGAACGTTATGAACGGACCAGAATGCCCGCCGAACGATAGGGTACACCTTCCACAGCCACTTCGATCGCCGGAAGTCGAGGAGTCGCCGTCAAAACCTCCATCGCGCCGTCCGCCAGCAGCACCGTGTCCTCGGCCTTCGCCCCGCGCAGGCTGGGGTTGTAGGCAAATGCCTGCGGCTCCGTCACATGTTCCGCCCCCCGCGGCGTGATCAACCAGTCGCGCTCGGAGTAGCCACAGGGTCCTCCCTGATGATGGCCTTCGATCGCCTCCGCCGCGCCAACCGCTGCGTACGCGCGCCGCGCAGCGGCAAAGATGTCGCTCGAAACCGCTCCCTCCCGCGTCGCATGCAGAATCTGCGCGTGGATGCTGGCCGCCGCCTCAAACGCCGCCGCCAGCTCGGCGGGCACAGCTCCGAAATAAACAAATCGCGTGATCGATACCACCAGCCCCCAGCGCCGCGCGCAAAGGTTCACCATCCCGTAGCGCTTCAACACGCCCGCTCGCGGAACCGCATGTTTGTAGCGAAGGACGCGCTCATCCGTGCCCATCAGCAGCACCGTAGGCGCAATGTCCCGGGCCAGCAGCGCCGCCGAGGTCCGCGCCGCCATCTCATGTTCGCTCACTCCCGGCTCCAGCCCCTCAAGCACCTCCACTGTCGCTGCCGCCGTCTCCCGCGACACGGCGCGAAACCGGTCCATCTCTCCCGGCAGCAAGGGTGTCTGAAGGCCGGTCAGTTTCACTGTGATCGCGTTCGGCATCGGAGTATCCGTGCACAAGGCCGAGCTGCCGATCAACTCCTGGATCCGGCTCGCCGGGCTTTCGTGCCACGGATAGAGCACCGCCTCATAGCCCAGGCCCGCGAACTCTTCCTCCGCCAGCCGCGCTGCCTCATTGTTCGGAGCCAGGTAGTACTTGCCTCCGTCGCGCGTGTGCAGCAGCGAGCAGACCGCCGTCTCCGTCCCCAGAGCCACCCGCGCCTCGACCTGGCCCGCGGTGATCCAGGCGATGTTACCGTGACGGCTGAGCAGCAGGGCTCCGGCGGCATTGCGGTCCAGAAACTCCTCGACTCGTTTCAGTTTTTCCTGTATCTCGGCGGCGCGCGACCCGTCACCGCTCTGCTTCACGGCCGTGCTGGGATCTGTCATTCAACCTCGCTTAACGATTTCGTGATTCACAATGAAGTCAATGGGGATAGGAGAAGCAAGCGCCAAAGAACGGAACATGGCTCAGCCGCAGCCCTCTACTTCGCATCCGGTGGGACGAAGACAGAGCTGCGCCGCAAGAATCACCAGCACAATCCACAGCAGGTCGGCCCCAAGCAGGTGCAGAACCTGCATCGTCAGCGGCGTCAGCAGCGCGAGGTCGGTCAGCCCCAGTCCGTACTGCAGCAGCAGCAGCACGATCAACACAGTAGCCACGCGATGGTGCGCCCGGTGGCGCGTGGCGCGCAGCAGAATCTCCAGCAGAATCAGGCCCGCGATCAGGCTCAGCACCGGATGCACCCAGCGAATCCGAATCAGCCAGCTGCTGTGCGAGGAGAAGTCCTGCGCCAGCGCCGCGCGCAGGCTGTACTCCGGATGCAGCGTGTCCGCCAGCGCCGCCAGCGAACCCGTAACCCCCGTAAGGATCACCCCGAGCAGCCCCGCCGACACCAGCCACACCCCGCGCAGCTCCACGCTGCCGCGCATAAAGCCCCTGCGCCGCGAGAGGAAGTCCGCCGTCAGCGTCAGTGCCGCCAGCATCAGCAGCGTGTTGGTAAGGTGCAGCGCCAGGTAAAAGGCCCGCGAAGGCGACTGGTTATTCGCCGTCATGCCCAGCAGCACCAGCAGCGCACCGATCAGCGCTTCATTGAAGATAAAGATGAGCGACCAGACCGCCGCAACCCGGGCCATGTGGCGTTTAACGGTGCCGCGAAAGGTCCAGATCACCAGCACCAGCACCGCCAGGAACGCAATCCCGCTGGTCGCGCGGTGCGCGTATTCGATCATCGTGGCGATCTTCGGATGCTGCTGTACGATCTCTCCATTGCACAGCGGCCAGTGGTCGCCGCACCCGTTGCCCGACCCGGTGGCCCGAACCAGCGCGCCGTCCAGAATCACCGCGACGTTGTACGCAACGACCCCCCACGCGTACCAGCGCAGCGCTCGCGTAGGAGAGGGGGAAATGGCCGCACTCGCGGCGACAGCGGGCGTCGTTTCGCTCATAATGGAATCCGAAACTATTTTACGGCTCCTTTATACAACTCAGGGGGCTTGGAAAGAATCTGGAGCGCATATGAAGAACATAAAACCTCTCAGCATACTGCTGGTTTCCGCAATGATCTGCGGAGCCGGTGCGACCGTATTCGCGCAGGACAGCGCAACCCAGGACGTGAAGGCCGCCGGACACGACACCAAAGACGCCGCCAAAGACTCCGCTCACGCCACCGAAAAAGGCACCAAGAAGGCATACCACTCCACCAAGACCGGCACCAAGAAGGCATATCACTCCACCGAGACCGGCACCAAGAAGGCGTACCACTCCACCAAGACCGGAACGAATAAGGCGTACCACGAAACAAAGAAGGGCACTGACACAGCCGCGAAGGACACCGAGAAGGGCACCAAAGATGTCGCGAAGGATACCGAAAAAGGCACCAGGTCAGCCGCCAGGGACACCGAGGACGGCGCGAAGAAGGTCTTCAAGCCCAACTTCAGGTAAGCAGCGGGGAGGCAACACCAGCGCCCCTCCCCCGCAAGCACGAATGCGCGCCTCTACCTCAGCCCGCGGCCAGCTCCTTCGCCCGCTCTGAGGCGCGCATGACGGCCTTGATCAACGTAACCCGCAGGCCGCCTTCTTCAAGCTCCAGAATGCCGTCGATGGTGCATCCGGCAGGCGTCGTCACAGCATCCTTCAGCAACGCCGGATGGTAGCCCGTCTCCAGCACCATGCGCGCCGCGCCGTAGGTGGTCTGCGCCGCCAGCAGCGTGGCAATGTCGCGCGGCAGTCCGACCTTCACTCCGGCTTCGGCGAGCGACTCAAGAATGATGTAGATGAACGCGGGTCCGCTGGCTGAAAGTCCCGTCACCGCGTCCATGTGCTTCTCATCCACGATCACCGTGCGTCCCACCGCTTCAAACATCCGTGCGGCCAGAGCCATCTGCGGCTCGCTCACAAACCTCCCCCGGCACAGCGCGGCAATACCCGCGCCGAGCATCGAAGGCGTGTTCGGCATGGCGCGGATCACGGGAACATCGATCCCCGCGGCCGCCTCAATGGCTGCGGTCTTCACCGATGCCGCAAACGAGATCAGCAGCTTCTGCGGCGTGAGCGCGGGCTTGATTTCGGCAATCAGTGCGGGCACCTGGAAGGGCTTTACGCCCAGCAGAATCACGTCGGCCCGGCGCGCGGCCTCCGCATTATTGGTGGATACTTCAACGCCCCACTGCGCCGAGAGCGCTGCGGCGCGGTCTTCGTGCGCCACCGTGGCGAGAAGCTGATCAGGCGAGAGCATCTGCTGCTTCAAAAACGCCTGCAGCAGGATTCCGCCCATCTTTCCTGCGCCCAGAACGGCGACGCGCAACTGCGATAAGTTCTGATCCAGAGCAACCGTGTTCATCGTATGTACAGGGTATAGGGAATAGGGTTCAGGGTATAGAGCGAGCCATCGACCTGCGAACGGCCTTTGGCGGCTGCGCTTTTTTCTGCACCCTGTTCCCTATACCCTATTCCCTATGAAGTCGCTCCTCGCTCTTTCGCTTGCCGCCGCCACGCTGGCCGCTGTTCCTTGCGTTTCGCAGACCTTTCCTAAATCGGTGCAGAGGTCGGCTGCCGCGCAGTCTTCCTATCCCGGCACGGTGAATGCTCCGGCTGTACCGCAGACGCTGGCCGACCGCCGTGCCGCGCTCAACGCGCTCTTCGCTGACATCTGGCAGGACCGGCTCGCGCATGATCCGGAGTTCGCCTCCAGCATCGGCGACAAGCGCTACAACGCCGACCTGACCGACGACTCGGTTGCCGCATATAACGCCGCCATCGACCGCGGCCGCGACTACCTCGTGCGCCTCGGCGCCATTGACACCACCGGCATGAGCAACCAGGAGGAGCTGAGCAAGGACCTCATGGTGCGCCAGCTGGTCCAGCAGCAGGAGGAGGCCGAGTTCAAGCCCTGGGAGATGCCCATGACCCAGATGGACGGCATCCAGATCGACCTGCCCGAGCTCGTCCCTCAACTCAGCTTCAGCAATGCGCAGGACTACGACGACTACGCCGCGCGCCTCGGCAAGGTTCCCCTCGCCTTCGACCAGGTCACCAACGACGCCATGCTCGGCATCGAAGACGGCCGCGTGCCGCCGAAATACATCCTGCAAAAGGTTCTCGCGCAGGTCAACGCCATCGCCGCGCAGAAGCCCCAGGACACTCCCTTCGCACAACCCCTCAGGAAGTTTCCCGCCAACATCAGCGCAGCCGATCAGCAGCGCATTCGCGAAGAGGTGCTCGACGCCATCCGCACCAAAGTTCTGCCCGCATATGTGCGTCTGGGCCTCTTTCTTACCAGGACCTATATTCCGGCTGGGCGCACCGATCCGGGGATATGGGCCATCCCCGACGGCGACAAGTATTACGCCTTCCTCGTCCGGCAGAGCACCACCACCGATCTCACCCCCGCGCAGATCCACCAGATAGGCCTCGAGCAGGTGCAGAAAGACGAAGCCGAAATGACCGTCATCGCCCACAAGCTCGGCTTCACGGACCTCGCCGCCCTGCGCGCCTCCATTCCCACCAACCCCAGACTCCACGCGCAGAGCCCGCAGCAGTTGATCGGTCTCTACAAGCACTACATCGACCAGATGCGTCCTGAATTGCCCAAACTCTTCTACCACCTGCCCAAAGCTCCGCTCGTCGTCGCTCCGGTTCCCGCGTATATGCAGCAGGACCAGACGCAGGCCTATTACGAACAAGGATCGCCCGACGGCTCCCGCCCCGGAACCGTCTACGTCAACCTCTACAAATACAAAGACCGTCTGCTCACCAACGTCGAAGCCATCTCCTACCACGAGGGCATTCCCGGCCATCATCTGCAAATCTCCATCGCGCAGGAGCTCACCGGGCTGCCCGAGTTCCGGCACTACACCTACTACACCGCCTACACCGAGGGCTGGGCGCTGTATGCCGAGCATCTCGGAAAAGACGTCGGCTTCTACCAGGACCCGTATGAAGACTACGGCCGTCTCGAAGCCGACGAGTGGCGCGCCATCCGCCTCGTCGTCGACACTGGCGTCCACTCCATGCACTGGTCGCGCCAGCAGATGCTCGACTACTTCCGTGCTCACTCCTCGATGGACGACACCAACATTCAGGCCGAGGTCGACCGCTACATCGCCTGGCCGGCGCAGGCGCTCGGCTACAAAATCGGCCAGATGAAGATCCTCGAGCTCCGCGCCAAAGCGCAAAAAGAGCTCGGCCCGAAATACAACATCCGCGCCTTCGACGATCAGGTCGTGGACTCAGGCGCGCTCCCGCTGGATGTTCTGGAGCAACGAATCGATGACTGGATTACGAAGACAAAGGCCGCCGGCTAGAGCAAAATCCGAGATACTGTACCCGAAGTCACAGCACTCAAGTTGACGCGACCATCAGGGAGCGGCAACCCTGCACAACACTCAAAAGGGCACACCTTCTCGGATTTTGCCTTAAGAAGCGGTCAGCTTGGAAAGCGGTCAGCGAAAGTCCGGTCGGCTGGTGTTGCAGTCAACGTGTTGGTTTGCGCTGTCTGGTTTTCTTGATGGGCAAACCGTCTTTGCCAGATTTCTTCTCCGATCTGCTTGTTGCGCTCGATCTCGGCCATTTTTTCGTTGTAGCGGCGGATGCACTCGAGCGCCGGGGCA
>Ga0335075_10001131_pt1 | contig 44404 bp, 36 predicted proteins | sample Lox_Sample_24_FD_206723 | JGI IMG/M metagenome (GOLD analysis project Ga0335075, IMG submission 206723) | Soil microbial communities from Loxahatchee National Wildlife Refuge, Florida, United States - Lox_Sample_2.4 | ecosystem: Environmental > Terrestrial > Soil > Wetlands | place: USA... | reverse complement strand
CCTCGGGACGGCGGGACTGCATCTCCTCGAAGGTGCGCGAGCGCAGGCCGCCGGGGTAGCCGGAGTGGCGGTAGTAGCGCTTGGCGGCGCGCTTGTTGCCGGTGACGTGGATCTTCTCGGCGTTGAGCACGACCACGAAGTCGCCGGTGTCGACGTGGGGCGTGTACTGCGGCTTGCGCTTGCCGCGCAGCAGGTCGGCGAGCTGCGTGGCCAGGCGGCCGAGGGTCAGGCCGTTGGCGTCGACGAGCAGCCAGTCCCGCTCGCGGTCTGAGGGCGAGGCGACGTAGGTGCGGCCGGTTGGGTTGGTGATCGTGCTCATGGCGTGAAAAAGGCCGCACGTCAGCGCGCGGCGCGGCGAACATCATAGGCCATTTGCGGCCCGACGTCGCGTCTCAGGCCCTGTTTACTCCCACTCGATGGTGCCCGGGGGCTTCGAGGTTATGTCCAGAACGACCCGGTTGACCTCCCGCAGCTCGTTGATCATGCGCGAGGCGATTGTCTCCAGCAGGTCGTAGGGCAGGCGCGCCCAGTCTGCGGTCATGGCGTCGTCGGAGGTGACGGCGCGGATCACGACGACGTGGCCGTAGGTGCGCTCGTCGCCCTGGACGCCGACGGTGCGGATGTCGGGCAGGACGCAGAAGGACTGCCAGAGATCGCGATAGAGGCCGGCGCGGCGGATCTCGTCCTGGAGGATGTGGTCGGCCTCGCGCAAGAGGTCGAGGCGCTCGCGGGTGGCTTCGCCGCCGACGACGCGGATCGCGCGGCCGGGACCGGGGAAGGGCTGGCGCCAGACCAGGCGCTCGGGCAGGCCGAGCTCGGAGCCGACGGCGCGGACCTCGTCCTTGAAGAGGGCGCGCAGCGGCTCGATGAGCTCGAAGCGCAGGTCGTCGGGCAGGCCGCCGACGTTGTGGTGGGACTTGATCGTGGCGGCGCCGGTGCCGCCGCCGGACTCGATCACGTCGGAGTAGAGGGTGCCCTGGACGAGAAAGCGCACCTCCCCGCCGCCCGCCTCGGGCTCATCCCCCGCGCCGGCCCCCGGCTCATTTCCCGCGCCCGCCCCCGACGCATCTCCCCCGCCGGCCCCGCCGGCCCCGGCAGCCGCGAGCTTGGCGGCCTCCTCCTCGAACACGCGAATGAACTCCGCCCCGATGATCTTGCGCTTGGCCTCGGGCTCGGTGACGCCACGCAGCTTGGAGAGGAAGCGCTCCTCAGCGTCGACCGCGACGAGTGGCACGCCGAAGGTGTCGCGGAACGCGCCGATGACCTGGGCGCCCTCCCCGAGGCGCATGAGGCCGTGGTCGACGAACACGCACGTGAGCTGATCGCCGATCGCGCGGTGCACGAGCAGCGCCGCGACAGAGGAGTCCACGCCGCCCGACAAACCGCAGATGACGCGCGCGGAGCCGACCTGTGCGCGGATGCGGGCGATCTGGTCCTCGACGATCGAAGCGGGTGTCCAGGTGCGCTCGCAGCCGGCGATGTCGGTCAGGAAGCGGGTGAGGATGTCCTGGCCGTAGGGGGTGTGGACGACCTCGGGGTGGAACTGGATGCCGTAGATGCCGCGGGCGACGTCCTCGACGGCGGCGACGGGCGAGGCGGTGGAGGAGGCCAGGGCGGTGAAGCCGGGCGGGGGCGCGAAGACGGTGTCGCGGTGCGACATCCAGCAGGTCTGCTCGCGGGGGGTGCCGGCAAAAAGGCGCCCGTGCTCGGAGACGGTCAGCTCGGAGCGGCCGAACTCCCCCACCTCGGCCTGCTCGACGCGCCCACCGAGCTCGTGTACGAGCAGCTGCATGCCGTAGCAGATGCCGAGCACGGGAACGCCCAGCTCGAGCAGACCAGGGTCCAGGCGCGGCGCGCCGGGCGCGTACACGGAGGCCGGGCCGCCGGAGAGGACGATCGCGCGCGGGCGACGGGCAGCGAGGACGGCGAGCGGGACGGTGTGCGGGAGCAGCTCGCTGAAGACGCCGCAGTCGCGGATGCGCCGGGCGATCAGCTGGCTGTATTGGCCCCCGTAGTCGAGGACGACGACCTCTTCGCTGCCCACAGCCTTCCCAACCGGCTCCTCGGCCATCGGTGTCGGGGCCGTGACGAGAGCGTCAGTCATTCACGAGCACGGGCGCGGGCGTCGGAACGGCGGCCTGCCCGCCCACAGCCCCCATGCCGACGGCCTGGTCGCGCTGCAAAGCCTTGCCCTCGGTCTGCAAAGATGGCGCGATTACGACCTCGGCGCGGTTGAACTCGGCGAGGTCCTTGTGCCCGCAGGTCGCCATCGAGGTGCGCAGGCCGCCGAAGAGGTTGAAGGTGCCGTCGTTCTCGCGGGCGGGGCCGACGAGGATCTCCTCGAGAGTGCCGTTCTGGGTGGTGGCCACGCGGGCGCCGCGCGGGAGCGTGGGATGGAAGGTCGCCATGCCCCAGTGGTAGCCGCGACCGGGCGCCTCATACGCGCGCGCGAGGGGCGAGCCGATCATGACGGCGTCGGCGCCGAGCGCGATCGCCTTGGAGACGTCGCCGCCGTTGCGCATGCCGCCGTCGGCGATGACCTGGCAGTACTCGCCGGTCTCGAGCATGTGCGTGGAGCGGGCGTGGGCGACGTCGGCGATCGCTGTGGCCTGGGGCACGCCGATGCCGAGCACGCCGCGGGTGGTGCAGGCGGCGCCAGGGCCAACGCCGACGAGCACGCCCGCGGCGCCGGTGCGCATCAGGTGCAGACCGGTGTGGTAGGAGGCGCAGCCGCCGACGACGACGGGGACGTCGAGGGAGGGGATGAACTCCTTGAGGTTCAAAGGCTCGGAGATGGTGGAGACGTGTTCGCCGGAGACGACGGTGCCCTGGATGACGAGCACATCCAGGCCCGCGTCGAGCGCGAGCTCGTAGTAGTCGCGCACGCGCTGGGGGGTCAGGGAGGCGGCGACGACGACTTTGTGCTCCTTGATCTCGGCGATGCGCTGGGCGATCAGCTCGGGCTTGACGGGCTCTGCGTAGATGTCCTGCATCTCGCGCGTGGCGAGCTCGACGGGCAGCTCGGAGATCCGCTCGAGCTGGGCGTCGGCGTCCTCGTAGCGCGTGAAGATGCCCTCGAGGTTGAGCACGGCCAGCCCGCCGAGACGCCCGACGATGCCGGCGGTCTCGGGTGAGACGACGCCGTCCATGGCGGAGGCGAGGAGCGGCAGCTCGAACTGGTAGGGACCGAGCTTCCAGGAGATGTCGATGTCGTCAGGGTCGCGCGTGCGCCGCGAGGGCACGATCGCGATGTCGTCGAATCCGTAGGCCTGGCGGGCCTTCTTGCCGCGTCCGATCTCGATCTCCATCGCCGCATCATGGCAGGTGGCGCGGACGAATACGGTGGTCCGGCGTTCACAAATCGCCCCACCGCCAGCGGATATGCTCGATCGCAGACAGATGAGCGAGACCAGCAGACAGACCCAGGCCCCAACCCGATATGACCCCTACGCGATCGAGGCCAGACGCCAGGCCGCGTGGAAGGCGCGCGACGCCTATGCGACCCCGCCGATCGCCCCGGGCACGGGCGCGAACGCGGGCGCGGGTACTACCCCGGGATCGGACCGCCCACGCCGGTATGTCAAGCCCTCGGCCCCGTTCACGTCGGGGAACGTGCACATCGGCCACGTCAGGTCCTACTCGATCGGCGACGCGTATGCCCGGTACATGCGCGCGCGCGGAGAGGACGTGCTGTTCGCGTTCGGGTTCGACGCGTTCGGGCTGCCCGCGGAGTTGGGCGCGATCGAGCGCAAGGTGGCGCCGGCCGAGTGGGTGGCCCAGTGCGCGCGGCACATGCGCGGCCAGCTGGAGCGGCTGGGGTTCTCGCTCGGCTGGGACCGGGTGTTCATGAGCTCGGACCCGCAGATGTACCGCTGGTCGCAGTGGCTGTTCTTGACGTTGCTGGGAGAGGGTCTCGTGTACAGGGGCACGGGCGCGGTCGACTGGTGCGACACGTGCCAGACGACGCTCGCGACGATCCAGGTCGAGAAGGACGGGACGTGCTGGCGCTGCCACGAGCAGGTCAGGCTGATCCAGCGTCCGGAGTGGTACCTGCGCATCAGCCCGTACCTGCAGGAGATCGACCGCAAAGCGGACGAGCTGGCGGCGAGCGGGAAATGGGATGAGGTCGCGCTGGCGGCGCAGCGGTTCGTGCTGGGGCGCGTCGACGGGTACGAGCTGGAGCTGGCGGACGCGGATGGGAGGCGGCTGACCGCGTTCACGCCCTACGCGGACGGGGCGGCGCAGGCGCAGTTCGTGCTCATGTCTCCCCGCCACCCCGACGTCGAGCGCTACCTGGACACCGAGGACGCGCGGGCGCGGCTGGAGGATCTGCGGGCGGGCGGGCTGGAGCGCGACGAGCGCGGGAGCGAGGCGATCGCGGCGATCGAGACCGGACATGCGGTGATGGCCCCGGGCGGCGACGGGGAGCTCCCGATCGTTGTCTCGCCGGTGGTGGACGGCCGCTACGGCCCGACGGCGGTGCTGGGGGCGCCGGCGATCGATCAGACCGATGCGTCGCTCGCGAAACGGATGGGAATGGAGGCACGGGAGGACATGCAGGCGCGGGAGGACATGGAGGCGCGGATGGGCATGGAGGCACGGGAGGGTGTGGAGGCGCGCAAGGGTGTGGTGAGCGGGGATGATGGAACGGGAGCAGCGGGCCCCCCGGTGCACGCGGACGGGGCCCACGGCCCTGGGGGGAACGCCAGCAAGACCACGCCGACCGGGGTCGTGCCGCGCGCGGCGGTGCGCTACAGAGCCGGTGATTTTTCGGTGTCCAGACAGCGCGCGTGGGGAACGCCGATCCCGATCGTGCACTGCCAGACGTGCGGGACGGTGCCGGTGCCGGAGGATCAGCTGCCGGTGCTGCTGCCGGTCGATCTGAGGCCCACGGGCACGGGCAACCCGCTGGCCGAGCGCGAGGACTTCGTGAACACGACGTGCCCGAGCTGTCAGGGGCCGGCCAAGCGCGAGACCGACACGCTGGACTGCCATTTCGACGCGTTGTGGCTGTGGGTGCCGGTGTGCGTGCCCCCGAGCGAGCGCGACCGTCCGCTGGGCGAGATCATGGCGCTGGAGGATCTGCGCGCGTGGCTGCCGTGCGAGCGGGTGGTCGCGGGCTCAGACAGCGGGAATTTTGTGTTCGATCAAAGGATCACGACGATGGCGCTGCGCGACATCGGCCCGATGGCGTTCCTGAGCGAGGGCGAGCCGTTCGCGGGGTGCCTGTTTCACGAGATGGTGATAAGCGACGGGCGCAAGATGTCAAAGCACCTCGGGAACGTCGTGGATCCGGACGAGCTGGTGGCGAAGTACGGCGCCGACACTGTGCGGCTGGCGACGTTGTACGCGGCCAGACCGCAGAAGACGCTGAACTGGAGCGACTCGGCGGTGCTGAGGTGCCATCGGTTTCTGGGGCAGGTGTGGGAGCTGACGGTCAGCCACATCGCGGCCGTCGAGGCGCTGGAGGCCGGCGCCGACGAGGCCGGCGCCAACGACGCCGCCCCCGCCGAGAACGCGGTCGCCCCCGCCGCGGACGCGCTCGCCCCCGCAGAGCCGACCGACGGCGAGCGGGCCAAAGACAAGACCGAGCACCTGCGCCTGAAACTGGAGCAGTGGTGCGAGATCGCCGTGCAGAAGACGACGGAGGATCTGGACGGGCTGGAGATGCACACGGCGGTGAGGAATGTGATGCGACTGGTCGACAGGATCAAGGACTATGAGAAGCGCGTGCGCGCGCGCGAAGAGACGTTGAGCCCTGAGAATCGCGCGGCGATGGGAGAGGCGATCGCCGTGCTGGCACAGGTGCTGAGCCCGTTCGCCCCGCACATCGCCGAGGAGATGTGGGAAAGGCTCGGTAACGACGGCGATACACAGATGCCGTGGCCAGGCGTATCCTCGGCGGTACCGGCATGAGCCCATCGCCGCCCACCACCCCCTCGAGCATCGTCTTGGCAACGACATGACCCTCCCGTCCTCCAATACCCCGTCGAGCGCTGAAAGCGGGGAGCCCCGCCAGCGCACCCGCTCGTGCGCGACCGAGCTGGTGTGCCACCGCTGCCAGAAGCGGTACCCGCTGAGCGACAGGACGTACGCGTGCCCGGAGTGCGGCAAGGGGTTGGACATCGAATACGACTACGAGAAGGCCGCCAAGCACTTCAAGGATGTCCCCCCGGAGCAGCGTCCGCAGAACGTGTGGCACTTCGAGGAGCTGCTGCCGATCCTAGACGCGCGCGCGCAGGCGCGCGTGGGAAAACATGCGGGGTACACGCCCCTGATCAAAGCCGACCGTCTGGGCGCGGAGCTGGGCATCGCGAGGCTGTACATCAAGGACGACTCGACGTCCAGGCCCAGCCTGTCCTACAAGGACCGGGTCGTGTCGATGTCGGTGGCCAGGCTGCTGGAGCTGGGGCGCGAGGAGATCGGGTGCGTGTCGACCGGGAACGTGGGCACGGCCGTCGCCTCGCTCGCCGCCGCCGCCGGGGTGAAGGCGTCGTATGTCGTGTATCCGAACCGGCTGGAGCCCCAGAAGGCGAGGGCGTGCGCGGCGTTGGGGGCGAAGGTGTTCCAGGTGGAGGGGAATTACGACGAAGCCAACCGCCGCAGCAAGGAAGTGGCGCAAGCCACGGGGATGGAGTTCGCGAACATCACGCTGCGGCCGTTCTACGCGGAGGGCGCGAAGACGGAGGCGTTTGAGATCGTCGAGCAGCTGGGCTGGAAGGCGCCCGATCACATCGTCAGCCCGGCCGCGGGCGGCACGCTCAGCTCCCGCATGCACAAGGGCCTCGTCGAGCTGCAGACGACGGGGCTGGCCGAGACCGACGGCACCCGTATACACATCGCCCAGCCGAGCGGGTGCAATCCGATCGCGAGCGCGATCCTCGCCGAGGAGGCCGAGGTCCACGCGGTAACGCCCGAGACGGCGGCGCACTCGCTGGCGATCGGCGCGCCCGGAGATGGGTATCTCGTGATCGACGCGGTGCGCAAACGGGGCGGCACCGGCGGGTATGCGACCGATCCGGAGATCTTCGCCGGGATCGACCTGCTGGCGCGCACCGAGGGGCTGTTGACCGAGCCGGCGGGCGGCACCACGGTGGCGGTGCTGGGCCAGCTCTCGAGCGCGGGCATGTTCGGGGCCGAGGAGACGGTCGTCGCGGTGATCACGGGCAACGGGCTGAAGACGTTGGACGAGCACCCCCAACACCCGTGGCCCGACGAGATCGCGTGTGAGCTGGAGCCGATGCTGCAGGCGCTGGAGGGGTTGGGGCGCACGGGCACCCTCGCCGCGGCGCACGCCAAGCAGCCGGCGTAGCGCGCGGGTCCGGGCGCCCAGCCGGCCGGCAAGCCCTCGCGCCGTCGCGGCCCCCTCACGACACACCGGACCCGGCCCCGCGAGCGCCCGTACGGGACGCGTGGGTATATGATGCCGCGCGTGAACGCGCTCGCCACCGCCACCAGCACCCTCAATGCCCCGGGATGGGGCTCGTGGAGCTTCAGTCCGGTCGGGATCGTGGCCGTGATCGCGGTGAGCGTGATGTACGTGCGGATGTACCGGCGGGCGTCGAGCCGCGCGCCAAAGGCGCCTGGGATCGGGCACTGGCTGCCCTACAGCCTGGGGATCGTGGCGCTGTCCGCGGCGCTGTTCTCGCCGCTGGATGCGATCGGCGACGAATGGCTGCTCTCGGCGCACATGATGCAGCACGTGCTGCTGTCGGACATCGCTCCCGCGCTGCTGATCGTGGGGTTGCGCTCGCCGATCCTGCCCCTCGGTCTCGCCCGTCCCGCCCTGCTGGCGGTGGCCCCGGGAGGCCGCACCGGCAAAGTGATCGCACGGCTGACCTCGCCGTGGGTGGCGATCCCGGCCTGGGCGATCGCGACGTGGGTGTGGGCGATCCCGGCCGTGTTCGACTTCGCCGCCCAGCACGAGGTCGTGCACGCGTTCGAGCACGCGACGCTGTTCTACACGGGGATGGCGTTGTGGTGGCTGATCATCGACCCGCTGCCGAGCGCGCGTCAGCGCACGGGCGGCCAGCGTCTCGCGCTGCTCGGGTTCTCGCGATTGGCCAGCGCCGCGGTGTGCCTGCCGCTGACGTGGATGACCGCCACGCAGTACCCGCTGTACGCGGATGCCCCGCGCGCGTACGGGATCTCGGCGCTCGGCGATCAGCAGCTGGCGGGAGCGAGCATGTGCTTCATCGAGTTCCTGGTGTTCGGGATCGCGTTCGCGTACGTGTTCATCAGCATGCTGGACCGCTCCGAGCGCCAGGTGGAGCTCGGCGAACGCATCGCCGGCACGGTCTGAACTACGCCACCCCAGCCGCAGCCGTGAGCTCTCGCTGGTTGGCGACGGGCACGACCGGCGTGGGCAGCGCGACCGGGAGCGCGTCAGGGGCCGGGCGCAGGCGCTGGAGCTGATGGACGACGTAGCAGTACTCGAAGATGCGGTGGCGGGCGGAGTCCTCGCAGTCGACGATGCGCGCGCCGACGATCCAACGCTCCCCGGCGGGCCGGCACGACTGGCTGCGGGTGTAAAGAGCGATCGGAGCCTCGTCGCCGTCGAGTTGGGGCAGCTGGATCGTGACGGTGAGCGGCGTGCCGGCCGGGATCGGAGTGGGCAGGTCCAGGCCAATCCCGGAGGGAGAGAGGTCGCGAACGCGCCCGATCTGGGGCTGCCGGGGCTGGGTCCGAGGCCGGGTCTGGAGCTGGGCGCCGTCCGGTAGGGCATGGGGATCGTCCGCGCCGGCGAGCACGATCGCGGGCGCGTCGAGCGGCATGCGGTACTCGACACGTTGCTGGCGGCGACGGGCGACAAGTAAAAGCGTGCGCAAGACGCGGCGCAGCTCAAAGACGGCGACGAGCGGAACGACCCACAGCGCGATGCCGGGCAGGCCGCGCAGGTCGAACACGGCGGGCAGGTGCAGGCCGGCGTCTCCCAGCAGGCGCAACAGGAGGCCGGCGCCGAGCGCGATCGCGATCGCGACGACGACCGGGAGTTGGCGCAACGCGCTCAGCCCGCCGAGGTCGACGCCCTCCTTGGGGGTGACGCGGAAGGTGGCGCGTCCCGGGCGGATCGCGCAGCGCAGCGCGCGGGTGAAGATCTCGGCGGTGCACAGCTCGAAGTGGGTGGTGTCGGAGATGCGCTGGTAGCCGCGGCAAAGAGCGGAGCCGGCGGCGATCGACAGCAGCGTGGCGGGCGCCCACAGGACGCCGAGCGTGAGCAGCGTCGCGGTGAGGGGCAGTTGCCCGGTCCAGAGAACGGCGGCGAGCGTGGCGAGCATCAAAAGGCGCATGGGGCCGGCGAGGTAGGCGGAGAGGCTCGCGAAGTAGCTGAGGCGCTGGCGGGCGGTGAGCTCGCGTGCGCGCAGGGGCGACTCGGGCGTGGTGAACACCGCCAGGTTGCCGCGCGCCCAGCGGTCGCGCTGGAGCAGGTAGGCGGCGAGGTCGTGCGGGGCCAGGCCCTGAATCAGGACCTCGTCGTGGTAGCGGGTGCGCCAGCCGGCGCGGTGGAGCTTGATCGTGGTGTGGAAGTCCTCGGCGATCGTCTGCGTGGCCACCCCGCCTGCGTCGAGCAGCGCGGCGCGGCGGATGACGGCGCCCGACCCGCACCAGAACGCGGCGTTGTGGCGGTCCTTGCCGGGACATATGACCGAGTAGAAGACGGACTGCTCGTGGCGGCCGATCTCGTAGTGCTGGATCGAGTCGTGGTTGTAGAAGTCGTGCGGGGTCTGCACGAGCGCGAGGGCAGGATCGTCGAAGTAGCCGACGACCGCATGCAGCGCATCGGGCAGCGGGACGTGGTCGGCGTCGAGCACGAACACGAGCTCCCCGTCGGTGAGCGGCAGCGTATGGTTGATGTTGCCGGCCTTGGCGTGGGCGTTGTCCGGGCGGGTCATGTAGCGGGCGCCCAGCTCGCGCGCGAGCTGGGCCATGGCGGGCCGGCGGCCGTCGTCGAGCAGGTAGGTGGTGTGGGGGTAGGTCATGGCGGCGCACCCGGCGAGCGTGGCGCGCAGCACCGACTCGGGCTCGTCATAGGTGCACACGTACACGTCCACGCGCCGGCCGGGTGTGGCGGGCGGGCGCTGGACGGGCGGGATCCGCCACGACAGCCAGGTCAGCATCGACAGACTCCACAGCCCGTAGCCCTCGGCGATCAGCAGCATCGCCCACAGCCACCAGCTCGCGCGGTGCCAGCTCCAGCCCACGCGCCAGGCGAGATACACGACGGTCCAGGCGATCGCGATCAGCGCAAGCGCATGCAGCAGCCGCGGCCGGGCATCCCACCAGCGCCCCCACGGCGCCTGGGCGCGCCCGTCCACGGTCGGCGAGGCGCTGCCGGGGGCAAACGCCCGCAGCGGCATTCCGAGCAGGCGCCGGCCGATCGTCGAGGGGGTCACACGGGCTTATTCGGCAGGGTCTGGCAACGCTTGAGCTTTGCCAGCCCATAGAAAAACCCCGCCGGAGCGGGGCTTTTCCTTAGCAGGTCGATAAACCGGATTCTGTCGTTGAGCAGCCATCCATCTGAGCGGCCTACCTGGACCTTGGCGGGCTACCTGCGAACGGTCCAAACTGGCCTTGCATCGGGTGGGGTTTGCCCAGCCGCCGCGTCACCGCGACGCTGGTGCGCTCTTACCGCACCGTTTCACCCTTGCCGGGCCGCCGTTCACGTGGGACGGCGGACGTAGGCGGTTTGTTTCTGTGGCACTTTCCCGCGGGTTTCCCCGGGTCGATCCCTCGACCACCTTGCCCTGTGATGTCCGGATTTTCCTCGAGAACCCTCGGTTGTGGGTCCCCGCGGCTGCTTGACCTGCACACCTCACGGTAGCGCGTTCCGCCAGTTGCCAGTACGTGCCCCGGCTCAAACGCTCCTGAGCAGCCCCACGACTCGTCCGAGCACCTTGACGTCGGGGCTGCGAATCGGCTTCATCGCCTCGTTTTCGGGCTGCAGACGGATGTGATCGGACTCGCGGTAGAACCGCTTGACGGTCGCCTCCTCGCCGAGCAGCGCCACGACGATGTCGCCGTCGCGGGCGGTGTCCTGTGAGCGCACGACCACGTAGTCGCCGTCGAGGATGCCGGCGTCCTTCATCGATTCGCCACGAATCTGCAGCAGATACTGACCGTCGCCGCCGCCGGCGAGCTCGGGCACGGAGACGTACTCCTCCACGTTCTCCTCGGCCAGCACCGGCGTACCGGCGGCGACCGAGCCGACCAGGGGCAGACTGTCGGAGCGCACGATCCCACGCACGCCGTCAACGGCGCCCTCCATAGCGGCGCCGGCGGCGCCGGCGGCCCGGTCGAGCAGCTCGATCGCGCGCGGCTTGGACGGATCGCGGCGCAACAGCCCGATCTTCTCGAGGTTGGACAGATGCGCGTGTACGGTCGAAGAGGACGCAAGTCCCACCGCTTTGCCGATGTCGCGCACCGTCGGCGGATAGCCGTGCTTGGCCGAGTGTCGGCGGATGAAGTCGAATATCTCCTGCTGGCGTTTGGTCAGATCCATGCGTGTTCGGCTCCTGGTCTGGGTTGAAGATGCGCTCCCCGCCCGGGTCGGCGATGGAGCGGGTGGAGTACGACGAACATGTGTTCGCCACATTAGCGTCCCTCCCGGACGGATGCAACCGGTGGGCGCTCGCGAGGCGTGGCCCAGACGACCGAGAACCCCAGCGCGAGCGTCTGCCCCCGCCCCGCAACGGATTCGCCCAGCCGTGACCGCGAATCCCCGAGCAGAGGGCTCATGGCCACATGGCCACCGCCCAAGGCTATACTCGACCGCCTCTGCGCTCGTGGCGGAATTGGTAGACGCGCAAGGTTGAGGGCCTTGTGGACCGCTTGGTCCGTGGTGGTTCGAGTCCACTCGGGCGCATTGGCAGGACGGCTCGTGGCGGGGCAAAATAGCCTTTACATTGGGGATTCTGAGGCGGCTTCCCGACTTCCCGAAACCTGAATAGAGCCCTGCGGGTCCGCTCCGTCGGTGTGCACAGTATTCTCATGTGAGAACTATGCACCTTTCTGTGCACACTCTGGGCGACTTGGGCGGCACGCGATGAGCGTGCAGGCGGATCGCGGACGTTGGGTCGTGCGCTGGCGGCGCAAGCCATATCTCGAGCCGGGAACATGGGCCGGGTATGAGATCGACGGGCGCAAGCGACTGTTGCCGGCGTTCGAGTCGATCCCACTCGGGCGCCTCGACGTCGAGCAGGTGCGGATCTGGGTGGACGAGCAGGCGGAGGCGGTCGAGGCCGGGGAGATCGCGCCGAAGACGGTCAACAACGCGTTGGGGACGCTGGTCGTCTGCCTGAACGCGGCGGCCTGATCGCGGCCAACCCGGCGCTGCGAGTGCCACGACTGCCGGCAGCTCACATCGAGCGGGAGTATCTGCGCCTGCACGAGATCCCGGTCTACCTGGACTCGTGCTCTGACGTGTACCGGCCGGTGGCGGAGCTGCTGATCGGCAGTGGGCTGCGCATATCCGAGGCGCTGGCCCTGGATGCGGCCGGTCTTGGCGGCGTCGTATAGCCAGGAGCGGGAGACGCCGAGCTGCGCGGCCAGCTCAGAGGGCTTCAGAAGGACTGACTGCGTATGTGGAGATGTGAGGCTCATGTGTGGCTACTGACCCAGTACGGCCAGAACCGGCCATCGAGTTGCGCCAAGGCGCCGATAACTGAGTGCATCTCGGGATCAAGACAAGCACTGCTCTGGATGGCGAAAACACAGCGGAAGCATGGTTGTGCATCTAGTCTGTCCGCGACCCGGTGGACGCACGGCGAGCGGGCGAAGCTGCGCAGTCGCAGCCCATCGGTGTCGTCGGCCGGGCCAGTATGGCCGTCAGCGATGTTCATCGAGCAGATGCTCGGCGCGGGCGTGGATCTCAGAGGGACACGTAGCCATGCACGCGTCGTTGCTCGACCGGGACGTGCCAGCCAGCAGCCATATCCATAAAGTATCTCAAGTCTACCATCTCTCTCTAGTTGACATTCTCGCTCAAGTGGCGTAACGTAGTGGACGAAAGGAGCGCAGATGGCACAACTCATGCAGGTTCGACAGGCCGCTCGCACACTCGGGGTTCACGAGAACACCGTGCGTCGTTGGGAGGAGCGCGGGTTGCTGCACGCCGTCCGGCTGCCAAGCGGCGTCCGGCGCTTCCGCCCCGAGGATGTTGAGGCGATGCGCAAGCAGATGTTCAGCGGCTTCGCCCCCATGCGGGTTGACGACGACATCGCCTTGGCGCACGCCCGCTCCATCGACTGAGGCAGACAACCGCCGCTCCTCGAATTAGGCTTTCCGGTTCCTGCGCACAAGGCAAGGAAGCGATGGGACCTGGCGAGCATCGACCGCACGATCAGAGTATTGGCAGCGCCCGTGGGCACGGGCGCTGTTCGCGGGCGATCTCTTCGAGGCCATCCCCTTCGGCGATCAACCGACCATCGTCTACACCGCCGAGCAGGACGACGCGCCGAGCAAGCACTTCCTCGGCGAGGTCGCATTCGGCTACGGCCTGCTCATCACACCGACATGCGACATGGCCGAACAGCACGGGACGAGCCCGACCGCACACCCCTACCGCGTGCTGGTCCCGGTGTTGCCACTCGGTCTCGTGGTCGAGCAGACGGCGGCGATCGAGAAGAGCATCGGCCTCCTGCGCAGCCGAGACACGATCACGCCGTACATGTACCTGCCGCCCCTGACCGGCGTTCTCGAGAGCGAGCAGGTGGCCTGCCTCTTCCGTCCGACGCTCGTCTCCGACGAGTTGCTGCGCGATCCGCCCCGTCGCGTCGCGCAGCTCCAACCACCCGCGCGCCGCCAGCTCAAGATCAAGCTCGCCGCCTACTGGCTGGGGGCGAGCGGCCGTCAACTCTGACGATCTGCCGCTGCACGAGCGGGATGAAACGAAGCTCGCTGCCGATACGTGGCCGCCGAGCGCCTACGACTCACAGAGCACAACCGCTGGCGAGGGATAGCTCTTCTCGTGGGTACCAGCCGAACTCGTCAATCGTACGTCAGGAAGGTCGGCGACGCAGACCTCACCCCTGTGTCGGCACCGATGCCGCCACGCCGCCGTGGCCGGGACTGGGTGAGCAAGTCCGATCTGATCAGTTTCCTGCGTTGCCCGTATGCGTTCTGGCAAATCGACAGCGGCGCCCTGCGTCGCGAGGAGGCCCTCGACGAGCTCAGCTCGCAGCTGATCGAGCAGGGACGCGAATTTCATGCGGCGGTCGCGTCGCTGGCGCAGCCCCTCGCGGAGCCAGCTGATCTCCCGGCCCTGCTCGCACAGGAAGTAACTCTCATCGGCGTACCGGTGATGGAGAACCGCGAGCTGAAGATCGTTGGGGCTCGCGACGGCCTGATCACCGCTGGCGGTGCGCTCCTGCCGATCAAGGCAAAGTCACACCGTGACGTGCGTCGCACCGACGAGCTGGAGCTCGCCTTCTATTGGCTGCTTCTCGATCCGCTCCGCACGCGGCAGATCGACGAACCGCAGGGACGGCTGATTCTACGCCGCGACGGCGTGCCCGTGGACATCGACATCGAGATCATCCCTGAGCGCTTCGACGAGGTTCGGCGGCTCGTTCGCGACATCCGCCACGCGCGGCGTCACGGGGTACGCCCACGGGTCTGCGGGTGCGTAGCCTGCCGGGGGCCTCTGCGGGAGCAGATCCGCCGACGCACTCGCGACTGCCGAGACCTCACACTGATTTGGGGCATCGGCCGCATGTATGTACGCGCCGGCGCTCGAAGCGCTTGGGATCGCTGACTACGCGAGCCTGATTACCTGCGACCCGGACGCGATCGTCGCCGGAATGCGTGAGCGTGGTTTTTTCCTCTCGGTGGCCGAGGTCGAACGCTGGTGCCACCACGCCGAGAGCTACCGCGATGCCCGGCCAACCGTGTTCGGGCCACCGCCACCCGTCGGTGACGCCTTCATAGCGCTCGACATGGAGTACGACACATTCAACCCACATATCTGGCTGATCGGCCTTCACCTCGTTGAGGGTGACCACCACGAACACGTGGCTCTTTGGGCTGACGGTCGATCTCAGGAGCGCCGCATTCTCACTGAGCTTGCCGAACGTGTCGCCATGCACCCCGAGCTGCCGGTACTCACTTGGTCGGGACAAATCATGCCGTTCGTCTGCTTTGGCTACGGCTGTGACTTCGAGAAGGGCAGCAGCATCTTGGACCGCGTGGTAACAATCGCGATGTTTGGGCCACTGCGCGAGATCAACGTGGTGCCGCTCGGCGAGTCCGGTCAGTTTGCCGTGGCAGTTATTACTTCCGCGAGAGGGAATGGACTCGAAAGAGATGGCAAACATCATGTTCGAGATCGCCAGTCGCAGCATCCACTTCTACTTCGCCAAGTACGGCGAGGCCAGCTTCGCGGACAGCTGATCATCCTGGTGCGTAGCAAACCTGGGATCGGAATACCAGGTTTACTCGTAAATCGTCAATATGCATCTCCTGCCCCCGCGTCAGGCCATTCCGGCCAGGCGATACAGCACGAGGCTGCCCGCGACGGCGACGTTCAAGCTGGCTCCCTGGCCTACCATCGGGATCTCCACACACGCGTCGGCGGCCTCCACTTGCTCCTCGGGGAGGCCATGCCACTCGTGACCGAGCAGGACGACTCCGACTAGGTGCTCCCAGCAGCTGTGCCGGCGACGGCGGCGGATGCGACGGATGTCGCTCGGCCGGGACTTCTCCGCACTCAACGCTCCGGGGCGACAGCCCTTTCATCGCTCACGCTCTTGAGGCTATCGCCTCAGCGATCCTTGCCGCCCGCTGGCGCGAGGTCTGCTGGACATGTGTCCACCGTGGAAGCCATACTGCGTCTCATGGAACCCGAGGCGCATACACCGCCGAGCGCGCCGCCGCGCTGTCCGGCGTGCCGAAGTCGACCGCTCGGGAGGCATCGTGATCGAGCACAATGGCCGGGCGCAACGCCCGGGAGGTCAGAGCATCCTCGGCGCCGACATGCTCGACCTGCTGGCGCCATTCGCCTCGCGCGAGGACGCTCAGGTCGGGCCCGCGCAGCCCCCGGCACTATTCGCAGCCGCGGGCGGTGGGCAAGCTCGGCGGCTCTCCTCACGTCATCCACACCCGCCTGGAGTCCCAAGCGCTCGGCGCCCTCGCCGACAGCGGGCTCGGACAAGCGAAGATCTACCGGCTGTACCCGGACGTCGAACCAGCCGCGATCGAGGACGCCCTCGACCTGGAGCGGCAACTGGCACAGAACCTGCGACGACCCGCCAGCGCACCCGCCATCGCAGCATGAGAGGGCGCGTATATGCCGCGCCTGCGTATATGCCGCGCCTGTTCACCCTCGATAGGAATCTGCCAGCGCACGACGCAAGATCGAGCACAGATATGGAGGCTCAACGCCGTCAATCGTCCACATGAGGAGCCGTGGGAGTTCCTCAAGCGATTCGCGGCGCACAACGGTCGCACGGTCGATGACGCATGGCGAGAGTTCAAGCTGTCCGATCGCGAACTGGCACGCGATCCGCTGGGCTGACGCTCACGAGACAGCGATCTCGTGAGAACACTCTGAGAACATCCACCCCGCCAGACCCGTCCATTACGTCCACGAACCCCCGCAAACTGGACGATCTGGACGCCCCCAGACTCCGCGGCAAGGCACGGTAGCATCGCTCTGAAATGACGATCCGACTGCTCGCGAGCTACCAGTTCATCGACAAGGACGGCCAAGCCGGGGGCATGGTGCGCCTGCCCGTCGTCGGCTATGCCCCACCCGACAAGGACGAACGGGAGCGCCCGCGCGTGCTGCTGCTCAGCGGCGACGACCCCTACCTGACCCGCGACCTGCCCGCACATTCGAGGATCTGGCGGCATACCGGCGCTGCAACGAGCGGATCTGCGCCAACTGGCGCACGTTCCAGGATCTGCGTGCGCAGCGGTTGAGCGAGCAGCAGCGCTTCGGCCATGCGGCCGAGGGAGCCACCGAACGCATCCTCGAAGACCTGCTCACCACCGTGCTCGACTGGAGCGCGGGCGAGATCAACCACCAGGTCGGCTACGCCGACATCCTCCTGACCCGTCTGGGAATCAAGCACCTCATCATCGAGGCCAAGCGGCCGGGTGCTAAAGTGACGGTACTGTCACAACCAATCGAAAGGCGGGCGTGCGACAGATATGTCACAGTCAGGACGAGCGAGCATGACGTGGACGATCCGCTCCGGCGCCGACCTCGGACGTGCTGTCGCGGAGATCCGCGGCGCCAGACACCTCACGCAGGCCGAGCTCGCAGAGGAGGCCGGGCTCACACGCGACTACCTCGCCCAGCTGGAGTCCGGGCGCAGCGTCACGCTGCTCGAACACCTGCTGCGGATTCTGCGCCGCTCCGGCGCGACCATCACCGTCACATGGCCCGGCGAGCATGGCGAAGGCTGAGCCTCTCGGCGTCTGGCTGCACGGCGTCCAGGTCGCCGAGTTGACGGCCAGGCGGCCGTGGGAGCTGCACTGCGCATACACCAAGGAGGCGCTCGAAAAATGGCCGGGCCTCTCCCCCGTGCTGTCCTGCTCGCTGCCGCTGCAGACACGCAGGATGAACGCCAGCGTGTTCGCCGCCGGCCTGCTGCCGGAGGGCCAGCACCGCCAGGCGCTGGCCCAGCAGCTCGGGGTCGCCGTCAACGACATCCACTACTTGCTCAAGCGATTCGGCCGCGACGTCGCCGGCGCGCTGATCATCGCTGCGCAGGAGCCCCCGGCACGGCCCGGGACGGTCATCCCCTATGACACCGACACCCTCGAGCAGGAGGTGGTCGGGCTCCCCGAGCGTCCTCTGGCGATCCACGACGACAGCGAGCTCTCGATCGCCGGGCTGCAGGACAAGCTGCTGCTCGTACGGCTGCCAGACGGGGGGTGGGGACGCCCGGCCAATGGCTACCCCTCCAGCCACATCCTGAAGGTCGACGACCCTGTGCGGCCGGGCCTCGTGGACGCGGAGGCGCAGTGCCTCGAGCTTGCCGCAATCGTCGGCCTCACCAGCATTCAGGCCGAGCTCGAGACGATCGGCGAGAAACCGTGCCTGATCGTCTCCCGCTTCGATCGGCGGGTGCTCGCGGACGGGACCGTCGAGCGTATTCACCAGGAGGACCTATGCCAGGCGCTCGCACGCGACCCCGAAGCGGGCATGCGCCGCGGCAAGTACCAGAGCGCCGGCGGGCCCTCCCTGAGAGAGGCCGCCGGGCTGCTCGACCGCTACGCACAGGACCCGCGCGAGCAGCTGGACCGGCTCCTGGCGGCGGCCACGTTCACCGTGCTGATCGGCAACGCCGACGCGCACGGAAAGAACATCGCTCTGCTGCATCCCACCGCGGAGCACATCGAGCTGGCGCCCCTGTATGACACGGTGCCGACCGTGCTCTGGCCGAAACTCAGACGGCGGGGCGCGATGAGCGTCGGTGGCCGCTACGAGCTCGACGCCATCACCATCGCCAACCTGGTCGATGAGGCCCGGTCGTGGCGCCATGACCCGAAACGGGCCAGAGCGATCGTCACCGAGACGGCGGCGGCGACGCTGGACGCGGCCAGGCAGCTCGACTCGGATTCGGCCGTCGCCGGCCACGTGATCGAGCGGGCCGAGCGGCTGCTGGCCAGCCCCGCGGAGGGGTGAGAGCGGAGACGTGACCGCTGCCGGCCGGCGGTGAGAGCGGAGACGCGATCGGTTGCCGGCCAGGGGCGAGGACCCTCGACGCGGGTCCTAAGACGCTCAATCCATCGTCAGCGGACCCTCGGCCTCGCCGCTGAGGAACTGGCGCACGAACGGGTTCTCCGAGGAGAACATGCGCTCGGCGTCTCCCGCCTCGACGATCCGACCGCGCCACAAAAGGGCGATGTACTCGCCGATCTGACGTGCGGAGGCGATGTTGTGGGTCACGACGATGTAGGTGCCGCCGTAGAGCTGGTGCATCTCCTGGATCAGGTCGCATAGCAGCGCGGTGCGGACGGGGTCGAGGCCCGAGTCGGGCTCGTCGAAGATCACGATCTCCGGCTCCATCACCAGCGCCCGCGCGAACCCAGCCCGCTTGCGCATGCCGCCGGACAGCTGCGAGGGCGGCAGGTCGATCGCCTCGGAGAGCCCCACGTCGGCCAGGCGCCGCCTGACGATGTCGGAGATCTGCGCCTCGGACATGTCGGTATGTTGGCGCAGCGGGAACGCGATGTTGTCGTACACCGACATCGACCCGAACAGAGCGCCGTCCTGGAACAGCACGCCGATCTTGCGCCGCAACGCCAGCAGCTTGGGCAGGGTCAGGCTCGGAACCGATTCGCCCTTGACGACGATGTCGCCGGAGTCGGGGAACATCAGCCCGATGATGTGCTTGATCAGCACGCTCTTGCCCGTGCCCGACGGGCCCAGCACGACCGTGATCGTCTCGTCCGGGATGGCCACGTTCAGGCCGTTGAGGACCGGCACACCGCCGAGACGCTTGACCACGTCGATGCAGCGGATCGACCAGCGATCGTCGCCGGGGTCGCCGAGCAGGTCGACGTCGGTGGAGTGATACTCGAAGTTGTCGGCCTGCGACTCATCCCCGCGGGCATGCGGCTCGCTCCCGCCGGCCCGCGACTCATCCACCCCGGCCCGCGGCTCGCTCACGCCGGCCCGCAACTCCCGCTCCTCGGCGCGCTGCTCGGATTCCTCGCTCATCCCTGCCCACCATAGGTCACGTGCGGGTACTGGCTGGTCTGGCCGTTGAACGTGAACGGCGCCTGCTGGTTGCACGCCGGGGCCGGCACTTCGTTGGGGTTGCCCGGCGCGGCGGTGTTGGCCCGGTTTTCGGTGCTGAGGCCTTCGGGCTTTTCGGGCGGATTGGCGACTTTGAATTTGATCAGTTGTTCGATCAGTTCAGATGAGACCGTCGAGTTGCTGGGGCCGTTCACCGCCGGGGCTGAGTTGGCGCACGAGCCGGTTTCGAACACCTGCAGCCCGCCGTTGGCCAGCGTGCGTGAGGCGCCCGGCTGGAAGTAGGGGTTGGCGCGGTTGACGCCGACGCGTTTGGTGTAGATCGCGAGACTTTCCGGCGTGAAGACCTGCATCGTGCGCAGGTAGTGCAGCGTCGTCGGGCCTTCGCCATGGGTGTTGGTGTCGCCGAGGTGCGCCTGGGTGGTGGCGGTGAGGTTGCCGAAGAACGCCTGGATCTCGGGCACGTAGTCGCCCATGTACTGCAGGAACGGGTCGAAGTTGTGCAGGACCGGGCGGATGTTTTCGAGCAGCGGGATCGTCAGCTGGTTGGCCTGCTGGACGGCGGGCAGCCCCTTGGTCGCGGCCTTGGTCAGCGGTCCGAGTGAGGTCAGGAACTTGTCGAACGTCGGCGCGAACGGCTCGGCCTGGCGCAGCAGCGCCGAGAGCGCGCGCTGGGTGGGGGCGAATTCGTCGAAGAACGGGTTGGCGATCGTGGAGAAGCGGTCGAGTTCCTGGAAGGCCTTGGTCGAGTTGTGCTCGAACGCGGGCAGCAAGGTCCAGGTCTTGGCGAACGCCTGATGCTCTTCGGCCACGGCGTGGAACGTACGTTGACCGTTGACGATCAGTCCCTGCAGCTGATGGTCGCGTTCGCCCAGCGCGTCGAACACTTCGCCGGTGCCTTTGATCACCTCCGTGAGCGCCCCTTCCTGGGAGGCGAGCACGCCGACGAGCTCGTTGGCGTGTTCGGCGAACGGCTGCAGCACGGCGAAGTCGGAGTTGATCTGTTCGCCGCGGCCGGCGATCCCCGGCTGCACCGATTGCATCCAGACCTGGAAATCGTGGCGCGTCTTGGGGTCCAGCAGCGAGAGGATGTCGTCGAGCGTCACCGACGGTTCGACCTGGCTCTGGGGCAGGCGCCCGCCGTCGGGCAGGTAGGGGCCGCTGCGACCCAGGGGATGGCCCTGCGGGATCAGCTGCACGTAGGTCTCACCCAAGAGCGTCTTCTGGCGCAGGATCGCGTGCGTGTCGGCGCGGATCGGCGCGTACTGGCTGGAGAGTTCGACGGTCGTGATCGTGCGACCTTCGTGGCCGGCTTTGAGCGCGACCACGTGCCCGACGTCCACGCCGGAGATGCGCACGTCCGACTGTTCGGCCAGCGCGAGCGCGCGCGGGAACGCGATCGTGAACTGGTAGCCGCGTGGCTTCAGCGGAACTGGCCCTCCGAACGACTCCCACAGGAACAGCAGGAGGCCGAAGCAGCTGAGCGCGAACAGGACGATCACGAGGATGTTGCCGAGGGTGGGAGCGCGCTTTTGCATGTCAGCCCTTACCTCCCCCGCTGCCCCCGGATCCCCCGCTGCCCCCGGCGCCCGCGGTCCCGAACACGGGCGCGCCCAAGCTGGAGAACGGCCCGCCGGCGCCGGAGCCGGTCCGAGCGGCCGCGGCGGTGGATTTGACGGCCGTGGCGGAGCCGGCGTTGGTCAGGCCGAACCGCTGACATTCCGCCCCCGAGGGCGGGTTGAGCAGGCCGACGAGGATGTTGACGGTCTGGTTGATGCTCGAGACCGACTTGAGCAGCGGCAGCACTTCGCAGTTCAGGTACAGCAGCGTGCGGCCGAGCGGCCCGTGCGCGTCGGCGCTGGAGAGGACGCTGTTGAAGTTGTGCGCGTCCCAGGTCATGAAGAACAGAAAGCCGCCGAGGTTCTTGCCCGGGTTGTAGGCGATCTCGTTGAAGAGTTCGTTGAGCACGCCGAAGCTGGAGGCGAGCTTCGGGAACGAGGTGGTCAGATCCTTCGTGCTGGGCGCCAGCGAGTCGACCGTCGGCAGGATTTCACGCGCGAACGGGCGGATGTCGTTCTTGAAGATCGGCGTGGTCGTCTTGAACGAGGGGATCAGCGCTTCCTCGGCCGGGGCCAGCGAGCTGGCGAATGGGCGCAGCTCCTTCAGCGCGGGACCGACCTGGTCGAACGCGGTGGCGAGCTTGCCGAGACCGTGTTCGGTCTTTGCGAGCGCGCCGGGGAACAGCTTGAGCGTGCTCTGCACGTTCTGGCTCTGTTCGGCGAAGACCTTGAACACCGTGTTCGAGGACTTGATCAGGTCCGCCAGCTGCGCGTTTTTTTCGCCGAACGCTTCCATGAAGACCTTGAAGTTGTGGATCGAGTGGGCGATGTCGTAGTTGCGGGTGTGCAGTTCGTGGGAGATCAGCTCGGCGTCCCGGGCGAGTGGGTCAAAGCGCTTGAGCGCCGCCGACAGGGCACGGCCGTTGCCGTTCAAGCCTTCGGCGGCGCCGGCGAGCAGCTCCTGCAGGTAGTCGCGCGATTCGGCGTCGAGGCTGTTGAGGAATTCTTCGAAGTTGCCGTCGGGAGCGGTCTGCGCGAGCGGGATCGTGGCGCCTGAGCGCAACCGCCCGCTGGAGGGCGAGCCGGGGTCGACCTCGATCGTCATGTCCTTGAGCGAGGTCTTGGGGCGCAGCAGCATCGTCGCGTCGTGGTAGATACGCGCGTACTTCGGCGTCACTTTCATCGTCACGATCGCCACCCCGTTGTGGAGTTCGACGCCCTGGACTTCGCCGATCTTCGCGCCGGCGATCGTGACGGCCTGGCCCTGCCCGGGCGTGATCGCGGAGGCGGTCTGGAATTCGCCCTTGAGCACGAACCATTCTTTGCCGAGCACGGGCACCCAGCTCGGTAGCTTGAGGTTCTGGTGGGCAAGGATGTATCCGCCGACTCCGGCGGCGATCACGATCATCGCGACGACGGCGATGAACGATTTCTGGTAGCGCGCGACCTGTTCGCGGACGCTCAGCCCGCCCTCGTGGCGGCCGCCCGCGTGGGCGCCGCCGCCCTGCCCGCCGCCGTCCTGGCGGGCGCCGTTGTGACCGTTCGCGCCGGTGCGATCGCCGTGGCCTGCGTCGCCGGTCATCGGGGCCTGCGGCTCATGTGACGCGCTCATCCCCCGCCTCCATCCGCCGGCCCCTGCGACAGGGGTCCGTTTAGTTCGGGCGGCGCCTGCGTGTCGCACGGCACGAGCGGCCGGTAGGGCGGCTCCTGCGACGGGTAGGCCGGGCGCGTGCCCAGGGGAGTAAGCGGCGCGTGGGCCAGGAGCGGCAGGCCCTGAAGTTTGGTGCCGAGAATCGAGGTGGGTCCCGACTTGATCGTCTGGCCGCTGTTGCCGATCAAGAAGCGCGCGTAGGTGCCGTTGCCGTTGAAGCTCTGGCCGATGCCCGCCAGCCCCGTGAGCGAGTAGAAGAACTCCTTGTACGCTTCCACCCCCGAAGTGCTCGACCCGTCCTGCAGCTTGGTCGTGATCGCCGGGAAGAACACCTTGCTCTGGCACTGGCTGAACGCGTCGGTCTGCTTGTAGAAGGCTGGCTGTTCGCCGAAGAACTTGGCGAGCGTGGGAGTGGCTTCGTCCAGGCCCTTGGCCACCCCGCCGAGCTCGCTGGGCGCCAGCGAGGCCTGCACCTGTTCGATCCACGGCAGCGCCGCTTCGGTCGTCGGCCCCTGCAGCCGCACGCCGGGCAGGATCGCTTTGGAGAATTCCCGGGTGGGCCCGAACGAGGCGTTCAGCGAGGCGAACGCCCGGCCCATGCTGTGCAGCGCTCCCGGCAGCCGCGCGATCGTCGCGGTGAGGCTTGGCGCCTGGGCCGCGATCGCGGCGAAGAACGCGTCGAAGTTGGGGAGCCATTCGCTGAGCGATTGCTCGTGCACGTTCAGTGCCGAGGTGACCCGATTGATCGCGGCGATCAGACCGGAGACGTCGTGCGGTTCGGTGCCGCCGAGCGCCTGCTGGACGATCCCCGAGTCGCGCAGCGCCGCGGGCGCGCGGTGGTAGGTCTTGTTCAGCGCCTGCGCCGCGTTCAGCCCGTACACATCGGGGTCCTGTTCTGAGTTTTCCTGCGCGTCCGGCTTGTGCGTGAGCGCGTAGCCGTATTCCCGCAGGAAGATCTGCAGGTTCTGGCGGGTGTCGGTGTTGAGCGCGTCGAGCACCTGGTCGAGCTGCACCGGATCGGCGGTCTGCGTGACGGGGATCGTGTAGCCCGAGGAGACGGTCTTGGCCGTCGGGGTGCCCGGCTGCAGTTCGACGAACCAGTTGCCTTCCAGGAAGATGCGCGGGCGGAGCTTGAGCGTCGCGTCGGTGTGGATCGGCAGGCCCTTGGATTCGATTTCCATGCTCACCAGCCCGCCGTTGCCCTGGCGCTGGATGCCGGTGACGGTGCCGACGTCGACGCCGGCGATGCGCACCGGGGATTTCGGTTTGACGTTCAGCGCGGTCGCGAACTGGCCCTTGAGCTGGAAGCCGTGTTTGAACGGGATGCGCTTGGTGAAGCCGAAGTAGACGGCGATCGCCACCACGATCAGGAACACGATCCCGGCGCGCACGGGGTTCGAGCGCCGCAGCTCGACGACGGGGATTTCGTCGTGACGGCGCCAGAAGCGCAGGCGACTCATGATGCCCCCTCCGTCGAGGAGCCCTTGGACGACGAGCTCTTTGACCCGCTCTTGGACGACGAGCCCTTGGACGAGCTCTTGGACTTGCTTTTGGACGAGCTCGTTGACAAGCCGAGCGCGCGCAGCTGTTCGGGCGAGTACTTTTCGCCGAACAGGTTCTCTTCGCGCGAGGTGATTTCGCGGTTGGTGGCGCTCTTGCCCTCGGGCAGATTGCCGACCAGCATCTGGCCGGGCACGTATTCCTCGTTGCCGGCTTCGCACAGCCGCGGCTGGCCGGGCCCGGCGACGTTCGGGTAGGGGTTGGCGTGGAGATGGTTGTTGTCGATGATCGCGCCCTGACCGCCGGCCACGGCTTCCCGTTCGATCGAGGGACCGTTCGCCGGCCGAGAGGAGGGGAAGCCCTCGGCGTTGGGACCGTTGGGCGAGAGCACGATGCCGGCGCGGGCGAGCGTGCCGACGCCGACGTTCTCCGCGAAGATGCTGGCGAGGTTGCGGAAGGTCAGCGTGACGTAGTTGCAGTAGGCCTGCGCCGGCGCGATACCCGCGAGCAGGGGCTCGCCGATTTCGGCGGTCTGGGTCAGCGCTTCCAGGCCGAGCGGCACGACCGGGTTCTGGGCGAAGTTCTTGAAGGACACCGCCGTCCGGGCGAGACTCGAGTTCAGCGCGGTGGCGGCGCGCAGGTTGACCGCGCCGACCGAGAACGCGTGCCCGAGCGCGGGCGCGACCGTGCGCAGCGAGCTCGCGCTGGGGCGCAATAGGCGCATGAACTGGGTCGTCTTTTCCACGAACGGCGCCTCGTAGGCGAGCGAGTAGGTCGCCTGCTTGAGCGCGGGCGCCCCCCCTTCGATCGTACGTTCCAGCGAGGGCGCGACGCCCGCCCAGGCCGAGAAGACGGTGTCCAGATCGCGGAAGCCGGCGGCCTGGGTCTCGGCTACCGGCGCCACCTGCGAGGCGACCTTGTCCAGCGCCGGGAAGAAGTTCTTGAAGTTCGTCTGGGGCGAAACGATGTTCTGCAGCACCGGGATCGCGTTGTTCAGCAGCGGGCGCAGCGTGGCGATCGTTTCGTTCAGGGGAACACCCCGCTCGACGAGGCCGTCGCCGAAGTTGATCGTGTTGCTCTGGATCGCGTTGCGCGTCTTTTCGCTGAACATGTTGAAGAAGTCGACGATGTCCACCGGTTCGCGCACCTGCGAGACCGGGATCGTCCCGCCGGGCTTGATCGTCTGGCGGGAGGTTCCCTTTTCCAGTTCCAGGTACTTCAACCCGACCGCCGACACCGACTGCACGATCGCGCGCGTGTCCGCCGGCAGCGGCTGCACGCTCTTTTCCAGGTGCAGTTCGGCGATCGCGGTGACCCGGCCGGTCTTTGGATTCTGATGGGGCGTCAACGTGTGCACGGTGCCGACCCGCGTCCCCCCGATGCGCACCTCGTTGGAGTTCTGCAGCCCCGAGGTTTCGGGCAGTTCGACGTTGATGTCGTACGTCGGCACGAACGGCAGGCCTTCTTTGGCGTTGTAGGACAGGAACACCGCGACGACCACGATCAGCGTCGTGAGCGCGCCGATCAGCAGCGGGCTGCCAGCAATCGATCCCCGGCGGCGGCTCACGACTCCCCCTCCTGTCCGATCGCTCGCAAGTTCCGTGCGCTCGTGCTCACGGGGTCTCCGTGGGGTCGCAGCCGAGCTGGCCGTTGTTCGTAAACGGAGCGGAGCCATCGGCCGAGGGCTGGGTGGCCGCGCCCGGGCAGCGGCGCAGCTGGCCGGACTTGAGCCCTTCCAGCGCTTGATCGGCGCTCGCCGGCGTGAGCGTGTTGTTCGCCCCGAGCGTGAACGACGGAGCGACGGGGCTGAAGCGCGCGTAGTGGCCGTCGGCGTCGTAGTAGGCGGTGGTCTGCCCGAACGTGTGGAACAGGCCCGCCAGCTCGGGGGCGTAGGGACTGAACAGCGAGGTGAGCGGCACCGCTTCGCGCAGCGCCCGCACGCCGTTGGGCGAGGCCGTGCTCAGCGCCTTGGCGACCGCGGGCAGTGACCGGAACATGTCGGTGAGGTCGTTGTTGGGGCCCGGCCGCGAGAACGCCTGGCTGAATTCGCCGACGACCGGGGTGGCCGTGCTCAGGAGCGGGCGCAGCCGCTGCAACAGCGTCGTGAACGCCGGGATGTTCGCTTTCTGGACGTTGAAGTACTGCGTGAGCGCGGCGAGCGTGGACGGCAGTTCGGCGAACGTCTTGTTGCCCTCGCTCAGCGTCACCGGCAGCGCTCGCAGGGCTTCCGCCAGCGCCCGCTGCTCGGAGCCCGCCGCCTGGAAGGTCTGGTTGGCGTGTTCGACCAGGTTCGACAGCGATTCCTTGTGAGCCGCGAGCACCGACAGCGCCTTGGCCGATTCCACCAGGAAGCTCGTGAACACCGGCTGGTCGCGCACGAGCTCGGCGAAGATGTGATCGGTCGCCGCGAACGAGGGGGCGAACAGTTCGACCGCCTTGCCGAACTCGGGGTCGGTCGCTACGTACTGTTCGGCCGAGCCCTGGATGAACTCTTTCAGGCCTTGGCGCGTGGGCTTGTTGAGCGTGTTGAACAGCTGGTCGAGGTCGGTCACCGGCTTGGTGGCGCTCGCCGGCAGGACCGCCCCCGCAGGCAACGCCGGCGCGTTGTTGGGCCCGGGCGAGAGCGCCACGTAGCGGTTGGCGACGGTCGTCAATGACGGAACCCTGATTTCGGTGGTCGTGCCATGGTGCAGCGGCGTCAGCGACGAGTTCACGTGGATCGTGATGCGGGCTTTGTAGTCGGGAGTCAGCACGATGTTCGTGACGCTGCCCACCGGCACACCGCCGACCTGCACCTGATCGCCCTTGACCAGCTGCCCGGCTTCGGCCATTTCCAGGTAGTAGGTGGCCCCACTGCTGCCGGAGAACACGATCAGCGCGGCGATCAGCACGACGAGGGCCAACGCCCCAACGGCCACCCAGCGTCCGGCGCCCGGCCTCAGCACGCCACGCCGGGCCGGCAGATGGGGCGCCGGCGGCTTGTCCGGGGATGGTGGTTGGCCAGCCGGTGGTCTGGGCGGGCTAACCGTGGCCATTGGCTTCGCTTTCGGTGTTCCCGTTCGAACCGGCATCCGGCGCGGACGATTCGCCCGGCACGACCGATCCGCTCGCAGCGCTCGACCCATTCGACGCGATCGGGGTCCCGGGGGTGTCGGGGACAGCCGCCGAGGACGGGCCGCTGGAGACGGTGGGGTCGGGGATCTCGCCCAGGCGGGCGATCAGCTTGACCCACTCCTGCGGGGTCAGCGCCGATTCGGGGGCGCTCGCCGCGCGCGCGCCGGCGCCGCGGGCCGAGCCGGGGGGTCCGAACGCCACGGCGATGTAGTCGCTCGCGCTCGCGCTCACGAACGCGATCTTGGCGCCCGGCACGTTCGTGGCGCTGAGGATCCGCCGCGGGCGGTCGAGGCCCTGGAGCATCAGCAGCTTGCGGATCGTGGTGTCGGCGATCGAGCCCGGGCCCTGATGGCCTGCGATCGGGGTGCCGTCGATCGCGGTGATCCTGACCGTCTCGCTCGCGCTCGCGGACGCGTTGGGTTCGCTGGCAGGCGCCCGGGCGACGCAGTGCAGGCCGGCGACGGTGGGCTTCAGGCCCGACACCGACAGGTACTCGAGCATCGCCAGCACGGGCCGGTCGACGTGCCCGGTCTGTACGCTCTCGCGCTCGCACGCGCGCATGTGAATCGTGCGATCGCGCGCGACCTGCTGCTGCAACTGCTGCTTTGACTCCAACAGGACCTGGCCGACCGTGGGCGATGTGGCCAGGAACGGGTTCACGCCGCGCGCCCTGAAGATCGAGGTGTTCTCGAGCGCCACCCACCCGTCGAGGATCGGCTTGGGATCGATCAGCGGGGCGCCGGCGCCGGCCGGTTTGATCTGGAAGAACATGTGCGGTTCCCCGCTCTGCACGCCGGCGCCGGCAGGGGCGCCGCCGTCGGGCACACCCGCCCCGCTCGCCTGCGCGCCGACGTGACCGAGCACGGTGCCCGCCAGCACCTGCACACCCGGGCGCAGTTCGTGCAGGTAGACATCATCGGAGCCGGACGTGAACTCCCGCGCGCCGCTGGAGACCGGCGCCGCCGGCGCGGAGGACTTGGGCGCGGGTGCAGGCGGCGCCGGCGCGGGGATCGCCGGAGCCGGTTCCAGGCCGGCGGTGGCGCCCAGCGCGAAGCCGGACACGGTCGCCGCCGCTGACAGCGGCGAGCGCGCCTGCGCCCCGGCGGTGGCCGGGCCGCTCGGCGCCGGTTCGGCCTTGGCCCCCTGCGATCCCCCAGCCTGACCATTCGCGGCGATGCGCGCGCTGACGGCCGTGTGCTCATGGGGCTCGAGCACGGGGTACAGCGTGGCGACGCTGCCGAGCTGCGCGTACACGTAGGTGTTGCCGTAGGCGTCGCGCAGGGCGATGTAGTGGCCGAGCGCCGGCGAGTCGCCGATCTGCACGATTTCGCCGTCCTGCACCGCCACCACCGGGGCGCCGGTCTGCGAGTAGATCGTCGTGCCGGCCAGCGTCTTGGCGGCGCCCGAGCCGCTGGAGCCGGGAGAATCAGGGGAACCAGGGGAGGCGCTGGAGCCGGAGGAACCGCTGGAACCCGAGGAACCGGAAGAGCCGCCGGGCACGGTCTCGAAACCGTCGGAGAAGTGCGCCGGCGCGTGCACGGGGAACTGCGACTCGGTCAGGCCGGTGACGGCGCCCAGCAGTTCCGGCGGGGTGCTGCCGAGCAGCTGCGCGCGCAGCATCACCGAGTCGACGTAGGCCTCAGAGTGGTTGTAGGAGTAGACGGCGGCCCTGATGTTGTGGGCGCCGCCGGCTGCGCGCAGGTAGCGCGCGGCGGCGAAGATCGCATCGGCGGGGTTGTAGGGGTCCTTGTAGCCGGCGCCCGTCGCGTCGACGCCGTAGGTGAGCCAGGTCGAGGGCAGGAACTGCATCCAGCCCTCGGCGCCGGCGCTGGAGACCGACAGGTCGCGGCCATAGTCGGTCTCGACCTCGTTGATCGCGGCCAGCACCTGCCAGGGGATGCCGTAGGCGGTGCCGGCAGCCTGGTAGATCGGCAGCAAGAATGGCGGGATCTGGAAGCTTTCGACGAAGAACCCGTTGACCCCGCTCAACGGGGCGCCCAGGTTCAGCGGCAGGGCGGGGGTGAGCGTCTTCGGCGAGGGGGCGCTGCGCGTGCCGCGGGCTTCGCCGCTCGACGTTTCCGCGGCGCCGTGTGCGCCCGTGCCGGGCTGGGTTGCGCCCGCGCCGCCGCTCGAGGGTTGACTGCCGCCGCCGGCCTGCGCATGGTGGGAGCCCGATGTCCGCTCACTGGGCGTGACGCTCTGGACCTGGGGTTCTTGGACTTCGGGAGCGGCTGTCGTGGGGGTGGAGGGCGCGCTCGATTCGCCTTCGGTTGTCGTGGTGGTGGAGCCAGGTGTGGTTGTGGTGGTGGCAGGGGTGGGTGTAGTTGGGGTCGTTGTGGTTGTTGGTGTGGTCGCAACCGCCGTAGGCGTCGCCGGTTCCGCGGCGCCCGCGCCGGCGGGGAGCGCCAGTGCGATCGCGAGCAGGGATGTGATGGCAGCGGATCGCATCGATCAGTTCCCCAGCAGGTAGTTGAGGAGCATCCCGCCCGCTTCGGAGCTTTCGGAGGAGGGCGTGTAGTAGGTCGTGCCCGAGCTCGACCCGCCGACCGGCTGCGTGCCGGTGGAGCCTTCGCCCGTGACGCCGCCGGTTCCCAGATCCGCAAGCCCGCCGGCGCCCGTGCCCGCGCCCGTCGTGGTGGGTCCGGGGAATTTGGCGATCGCCTGGGCGGGAGTTGCGCCTTTCAAGACAGCCAGCGTGCGCGCCATCAACACGCTCGTGCCGGCAGCCTGTTCGGCGCTGGCGAGCGTGGCGTTCTGGCTCGAGCTCGCTTTGGCGGCCGAACCGCTTTCGCTCTGTTCGAGTCCGTTCGTGCTGAACAGCTTGGCCGAACAGCCCGGCCTGGGCTTGACCGCGTACGCGAGACAGGTGTTGGCAAGGCCTTCGGCCCGCAGGAAGTGCCCGAGCGCGTCATACCCGTTGGATGAACCCGTGTTCAGGAAGATGAAGTCGAGGATCCGCTCCAGACCGCCTGTGTCGCGCAGGCTCGTGAGCAGTTCGGACAGGCTGCCGCTGAACGGCTTGAGCGCGCCACCCAGGTTTTTGATCTGGCCGAGCAGCGGCTGCAGCGCAACCAGCGCGGGACCCGCCGTCTTGGTTGACTTGCCGAGCGTCTTGAAGAACGCGGTCGAGCTGTCCGCGAAGGCCGGGGTGCTGGCGAACATCTGGTTGAGGCCGGGCGCGGCCGCGCGCAGATCGGTGAAGGTGGGCGTGGTCTGTTCGGCCAGGCGCGCGAACCGTTCCATCGCCGGGCCGAGCTGGCGCAGGAACGGCGGGAACGCCGCGAAGTTCTGGCCGATTTCGGTGCTGTGTTTGGCGCTCGCCCGGGCGACGGTGTCGCTGGAGGCGATGAAGCCCGCGATCTGGTGCTTGACGCCCGGAATCGGCGCCAGCGCGCGGTTGCCTTCTTCAGCGAGGTTGGTCAGGAGCTTGTTTTGATGCGCGAGGATGGCGAGCACCTTGGCGAATTCCCGCAGCGCGGGGTCGGCGCGCTTGATCACTTCGTTCAGGTCGCTGCCGCGCCCGGCCAGGCCGGCGCCAAGTTCGTTGATGATGATCGTGAAGCGCTCGCTCACAGGCAGGCGGTTGATGTCTTCCAGCTGGTCGACCCCCACGGGGCTCGAGGTGTTGGTCACCGGCAGCAGGTACTGGCCTTCGCCTTCGCCGTGTTCGATCCGGCGCAGCGGTGGGGGCAGCGGCGTGTCTTCGGGGCGGGGCTGGGTCGGCAGGCAGTTGACGAACTTCTCGCCGATCAGCGCCTCCGGTTCGATCGTGCAGCTGGCGTCGGAGCGGAAGTCCTGGAACCCGGGATTCGCGATGTCGAGCACGACCGCGGCCTTGGCCTGGGGCGTGGGCACGACTTCGCCGACCGTTCCCACCGTGACGCCGTCGACCTTGACGTTCTCGCCGGGGATGATGTTGCTGGCGTCGTCGAAGATCGCCCGCACCGAGTAGCCCCCGTTCGAGCCGCCGGCGGCGCTGGCCACGAGCGCGATCGCGACCAACGCGAGCAGGCCGAGCACCCCGGCTACCGCCACCACTCCTCTCCTACGCCCACTGGCCTGGCTCAACCCGTTAGATCCTTCCTGCCATTCTCAGAGCGGCGGGCGACCCCATACGCGGGGCCGCCCGTCTGGCTCTTCTCCGTCTGGGCCGGCGCACTGGCACGCGCGCCGGCCCAATCGTTTTCTAAACGTCTACTTCTTGGGGCACGGCGCCTTGTACGTGGCTTCCGCCGTTTCGCCCAGTACGTGGGGGTTGGCGACGCTGCCGAATTCCATCACGGCCTTCAGCGGGAAGCCCCCCTTCGGGCACTTCTTCGGCACGGTGATGTAGGAGACCGTCTTCTTGCCCTTTTTGTATGCGGCGCCAACCGTCACGTCGATGTGTTCGGTCGAGGCGTCGAGCGCACCGGGCACCGATTCGACCAGCGGCACTTCGGCGAGCACGGTGGGCCCGTAGGGCGGCGCCGAGGTGACGATTTTGCCTTTCGAGACGATTTCGATCGAGACCGGCGTGGTGCCGTCGACGAAGAACGAAAGCACGCCGCCGGGCGAGAAGAACGGCTGCACCGACACGGTCTCGTGCACGCGTTCGGTGCCGAAGCTGACGACGCCGCTGGCGCTGCCCTTGGGGCCGGCCTCGGACTTCTTCGAGCACGCCGACGCCCCGCTTTGTTCGAGCGCCGCCGGCGAGCACGTGGCAAATCCCTGAGTCACGAGCTTGGCGTTCGCGGGGCCGTAGAATTTGACGCCGATCAACGGGGCCGGGAATCCGCCGTATTCGGTGCCCGAAATCGTGAATATGGTCGTGAGCGCCGCGGGCGCGCCGAGTTTGTTGCCGCTGTTCGGTACGCCCGGGATCGGAACGGCTTCTCCCTTGAGCGTGATCGCCGGGGCCGCTGAGGCGACGCCCGTCAGCCCCATCAGGGCCAGGCCACATAGGGCCATACAGGTAGATGCTCTGCGCATCATCAGATCTCTCTCCTCGCTGTGTTTTGTTCTCGATGTACAGGTCGCCTCGATCCGGGTAGCTCCGGGGCCGCTGTCGGTCCGGCGATATCGAGATCTCCAGCGACCCGCGCCGGAGAACATGGCGATTTCCTCGCGCAACCATATCCATACTAGGGGATGGCTTCAACTCGGAAGGGCTCGCGACGATCGCCCGTGCCAGCGATATTGCACGACCCTCGCGGCCAAAATCCCGTTTTTCAGAACAATGAACCTTGGGTTGAGGGTTATGGCTGCCGAGAACGCTGGCTGAACGGCCAGCCAGCGACAGACGTCTGCAACCAATCAGGCCAGCTCGAGCTGGTCCCCCCCGTACACAACGCCCACCGGCTCGATCACGACCTCTCGCGGCCCGTCCTCGACGACCCCCGCGACCCACGCCCGCAGCCCCACCGCGCGCGCCACCTCAACGGCCGCCGCGCCCGACCTCTCCGCGCAGTACACGGCATAGCCGGCCCCCATGTTGAACGTCGAGTACGCCGCCCGCGCGTCCAGCCCGGCCTGCTCGACCAGGAACGCCAGCACCGCCGGCACCGGCCCCAGCTCGCGCACGCGATACCGCAGCGCCCGCGGCCGGCGCATCAGCTTGAGCAGCCCGTGACCGGTGATGTGGCTGAGATATGTGACCGGCAGCTCGCGCTGCAGCAGCGCCGCCACGAGGCCGGCGTACATCGCCGAGGGCTCCAGCAGCGCCTGTCCGAACGTGACCTCCTCGTCTTCCGGCAGCACGGTCGCGTACCCGTCCGGCAGCCTGCCGGCCACGAGCCGCGCCAGCGAAGCGCCGTTGGCGTGCAGGCCGGTCGAGGCGACCAGCACGATCTCATCGCCCGGCCCGAGCGCATCGCCGAGGATCGGCGCCCGCCCCGGCGGCACCGCGCCGACGGCCGCGCCCGCCAGCTCGATCTCGCGCTCGTCCACCAGCCCGGGCAGCGACGGCGACTCCCCTCCTCCCCACGCACAGCCGGCGTCCTCGCACGCCCGCCGCCAGCCGGCCAGCAGCGAGGCGGCGCGCTCGCCCTGGCGGTACCAGTCCGCCGAGCCCGTCGCGAAGTACGCGTTGACGACCAGCGGCAGAGCGCCGACGCAGCACAGGTCGTTGACGATCGCCGCGACCGCGTCGTAAGCGACGTCGGCGAAGCGGTCGACACCCTGTTGTTCGAGCACCTGCCTGGCGATCATCGACTTCGTGCCAAGACCCTCGACCACAAACGCAAGCGTGCGCCCGTCCAGCTCGAACGCGAACGCGGGCTCACCCCGGGAGTCATCCAGCGCCCGTCCCCCGCGCGCAGCCAGCAGCGACGAGGTGGCCAACGCCTGCGCGATCGCCGAGCGCTTGCCGGCGTCGAGCGTCTCGTAGTCCACGCCGGCGTCGCGGTAGCTGGCTCGCGGTTGGCTCATGGCCGACGAATCCTAGTTCGGAGCGCAGCGAATCCTTTTCGCCGCCGTACGCCTCTCATCCGCATGCACGCGACGAACGTGTACGCGATCCCGATCGATCCGATTCCGAGAGAGGGGCCGACCATGACAGTAGCCGCATGTCTGCGCAAAATAGCCGCTTGTCCGCGCAAAATAGCCAGATACCTGCGCAAGACATCCACGACGTCCGCCGTGCTCGGCCTGCTGGCGGTCCTCGGCCTTGCCGTTCTGGGCCTAGCGGCTACCGCGTCGGCGGCGCCGACGTTCACGTTCAAAGTGACGGCTGTGCCGATCCCGGGCTTCCGAGGCACCGGCGACATCCTCGGCGCCGGCGCGGTGTTGCAGGGCGAAGGCACGATCTCGGGGACCGAATACGGCGGCTCCCCGCCACCTCTCACCGGGATCGACGTCTTTGCGCCGGCTGGCGCGAAGCTGCACCCACAAGGGTTTGCCACCTGCGCGCCGAGCACGATCGAACAGAGCGGTCCCACACCATGCCCGAAGACATCGATCGCCGGCCCGAAGGGCTCAGCCACGGGCGTTGTGAGCTTCGGCTCAGAACGCGTGGAAGAGACGGCGTCGGTGCAGCCATTCTTCGCCCCCGGCGGCGGCGTGGAGGCCTTTGTGGATGGCACCACGCCGGTCTCGCTGGAAATCCTCGCGCCCGGCCACTTCGTCGACTCCTCCCCGCCGTTCGGCCCGGAGTTCATCGGCGAAGTGCCGCTGATTGAAACCGTGCCCGGAGCGCTCGACGCGTCGTTCGAGCGAGGCACCGTCAGGGTCGGTGCCGCGTACAAACAGGGTAGGAAGACGATCTCCTACATCACGATCCCCAAGCGATGCACGAATGGTGGCTGGCCGATCAAGGTGCAGCTGAGCTTCTACGGGGGAGCGACCGCGGAAGCCTCGTACACGATGCCGTGTCCGAAGCGGTAGTCATGCGGCCGTGGGACGGGACGGCGGCAGCGGAGCCCGATCGACCACTATGAGTCGATGAGCGCCTGGTCATGGCCGAGCGAGCGGGTTGTCGGCGCCGCCCAGCAGGGCGATCCCCGTGCGATCGCGCTGCTGCTGGAGGGCTCGCACGCGCACGTCAAACGATTCGCACGCACCTTGTGCGCGACGCCCGAGGATGCCGAGGAGGCGGCCCAGGAGGCGCTGATCGTGCTGTACCGCAAGATCGGGACGCTGCGCGTCGCCGCCGCGCTGGCGTCGTGGATGTTTCAGATCGTGCGCAACGAGTGCATCCGCAGAACACGGGTGGCGTTGCGCCGCCCCGCCGCCGCCGATACGGCGGCCGAACCCTCCGCCGAAGACGCGGCGCTCGCCCGGCTGGAGGTCGAGCGGATCGTCACGTCGATCGCCGAGCTTCCCGCCGACCAGCGCGCCGTGCTCGTGCTGCGCGACATCCAGGGCCTGTCGGGAGGCGCGACCGCGCAGGCGCTCGGTCTCAGCCGCGCGGCGATGAAGTCGCGCCTGCACCGTGGACGCGAAGCGCTGCGCTTGCGGCTTGACTCTCGCGAGGACCCAACCGACGATCGCGAGCCCGCGGACCTCTAAGTCCGCCGCGGCGACCTTCCAGGCGCCCCTCCGTTCGGCGCCCTCGCCGTCCAGCGCCGCCGCCAGCGCGACGAATCGCGATCATCGGCGATGATCCGGCGAGCACGTAACACCGCCGCCCACTGTTGCCACCGAGGATCGAGGAGGACCCGATGGACTTCGAGCCGAGCCCCCGTTGCACCGAGTTCAAGAAGCGCCTGAGCGCGTTCATGGACGAGCGCGTCTACCCCGCGGAGGAGACCTACGAGCGCCAGATGCGCGAGTCGGGCAGGGCGGGCGGTGGTCCCCATCACCAGCCCCCGATCCTCGAGGAGCTCAAGTCAGACGCGCGCGCGCGAGGGCTGTGGAACCTGTTCCTGCCCGATCCCGACCGCGGCGCCGGGCTGTCCAACGCCGAGTACGCGCCACTGGCGGAGATCATGGGGCGCAGCCACATCGCCTCGGAGGCGTGCAACTGCTCGGCGCCGGACACGGGCAACATGGAGGTGCTGCACCAGTTCGGCTCAGCGGAGCAGCAGGAGCGCTGGCTCACGCCGCTGCTGGAGGGCGAGATCCGCTCGGCGTTCGCGATGACCGAGCCCGACGTGGCCAGCTCGGACGCGACCAACATCGCGCTGCGGATCGAGCGCGAGGGAGACGAGTACGTGCTGAACGGGCGCAAGTGGTGGACATCGAACGCGCTGCACCCGCATTGCCGGATCATGATCGTGATGGGCGTGACCGGGCGGGCGGGATCCGAATCCCCGCCCCACCGCCGCCAGAGCCAGGTCCTCGTGCCGATCGACACGCCCGGCGTGAGGGTTGTGCGCAATCTGCCCGTGTTCGGCTACGCCGACCGCGAGGGTCACGCCGAAGTCGAGTTCGCGGACGTGCGCGTGCCGGTGTCGAACGTGATCGCGGGCGAGGGCGACGGCTTCATGATCGCCCAGGCGCGCCTGGGCCCGGGGCGCATCCACCACTGCATGCGCGCGATCGGGACGGCGGAGCGCGCGCTCGAGGCGATGTGCGCGCGGGCTGCCTCGCGTGTGACGTTCGGTCAACCGCTGGCCGCGCGCGCGAACGTCCAGGATTGGATCGCCGAGTCGCGCGTTGAAATCGAGATGGCGCGGCTGCTCACGCTCAAGGCGGCCTGGCTGATGGACACGGTCGGCAACCGCCACGCGCGTACGGAGATCGCCGCGATCAAGGTGGCCGCGCCGAACGTGGCGTTGCGCGTGCTCGACCGCGCGATCCAGGTGCACGGCGGCGGAGGCGTGTCAGACGACTTCTTTCTGGCCAGCGCCTACGCCCACATGCGCACGCTGCGCCTTGCCGACGGACCTGATGAGGTGCACAAGCTGTCGATCGCCCGACGTGAGCTGGCGCCCCACATGCCTCGCGAGGGCGCCTGACCGCGTCGCGGCGACCGCGCAGCCCGCACGAGACGGGGTCCGGCGCAGTATCATCTCGGGTGGGTGATGGAGAGATGATGCGCAGGTGGGTCGCGATAATCCTGGTGGCGCCGGCTATCGGACTGGTCGGGCTGATGCCCGCCGACGCGCTCGCCGCGTCGCGCGCGGACATCACCACCACCCACAAGGCCCTGACGATCGCCTACAAGGCCCTGCACGCAGTGGTGACCACTTGGCCGACCGTTGAAGCGAGCATCCACCAGCTCGACTCGAAGTTCGCCTCCGAATGCCCCAACGTGGGCGCGGGCTCGCCCGAGAACGAACCCGAGGAGAAGCTGAGCTACGAGGTCACCGGCGCGCTGTGGGCGACCGGCTATCACACGGACGCCCGGATCGCCGACACGGCCATCGAGGAAGCAAGCCACCTAAAATGGAGCAATCCTTCGCTGACCCGTCGCGTCCACCAGTACCTCAGAGGCCTGCGCGAAATGCTCGCCTTGCAGGTGCCCAACCTTTGCGGGGACGTGCGCTCGTGGACCGCCAGCGGCTATCGGACAATCCCGGCGAGCACGCTGGCGTTCGACCAGCACGTGGAAGCGATCGACGTCGAAGTGCCCCCTCCGCGAATGTTCATCCCTTACATGCAACCCTCGGACAGGGGCCTCCTCACGCGCGTCGAGCACCTCTTCACGCGGTTTGAAGAACTTGAATTTGTGGTCGGCCAGCGGGAATGGATCAGGTTGCTGGGCGTCGTCGGCCTGAACGAGTAGCGCTCCCCCGATCGCCGACCGCTTCCCCTCCGCGACTCCCCCTCCCCCAACAAGCGCCTTCGCCGGTGCGAGTAGCGCCCTTCTCCAGGCGCACCGCAAGCGAATAGCCTCACGCGGTCATGTTCGTGCTGACAGCGCTCATATACCCGTGCGTGCTGGCCCTGCTGTGTGCCGGTGCGGGCCTGCTGGTCGATCGGCTGACCGGCGGGTGGTTGCCGGGGATGCTGCTAGCGGTCGTGGGCGCGGCAGCGCTGATCGCGATATCGCAGCTGAGCACATACATCGCGCCGCTGGCGCCCGCCACGCCCTATGCGATCGGCGCCATCGCCCTGGCGGGACTGGCGCTCGGGCGCGACCGCTTGGGGGCTGCCATCGGGCGCCTACGTGAGCCTGGCGAGGGCGGGCGACGCGGTCTGTGCCTGAAGTTGGCGGTGGGCCCGATCGCATACGCGATCGCGCTGGCCCCGGTGCTGGCGGCGGGCCGACCGACGTTCAGCTCCTACCAGGCGCTGACCGACTCGGCCGTGCACATGCTGGGCGCCGACTATCTGATGCGCCACGGCCAGGACTACGCGCACCTGGACCTGCGCAACTCATACGGCCAGTACATCCACAACTACTACGGCACGAGCTATCCCTCGGGCGCGGACACCTTGTTCGGCGGCACCGCCTACATCCTCGGGCTGCCACTGATCTGGGCGCTGCAGCCGTTCGCCGCGTTCGTGCTGGCGCTGGCGACCGGGCCGGCGTGGGTGCTGGCGCGGCGGATCGGCCCGGCAGGCGGCTGGGCGGCGCTGGCGGCGATTACCGCGACTGTGCCGGCGCTTGTATACGGATACGAGCTGGTTGCCTCGGTCAAGGAGCTCGTCGCGCTGGGCATGATCCTCACGCTGGGCGCGCTGGTGGCCGAGCGCGTCCGCTGGCTGGCGCCGGGACGCCTCGCCGGGGTGGCCGTGCCCGGGCTCGTGCTGGCCGCGGGCGTGGCCGCGCTGGGGGTGGGCTTTGGCGCGTGGGCGCTGCCTGCCGCGATCGTGCTGGGCTGGACCGCGCTCGGCCGGGCGCGGACGAGCGGACGCGAGCATCGAGGGAGCGTCCAGCGCGCGGCCGGGAGCCAGGAGATGGGTCGGGGCGCGAGCGGGACACGCCCGCGGGGCTGGAGCTGGAGCTGGAGCTGGAGCTGGAGCTGGGGCTGGGGCTGGCTGGCGGGCCTGGTGGCGGTCGCCACGGGAACGGCTGTGGTGGGCGCGCTCAGCACGTGGGCCGACTTGGGCGGCTCGCTGCGTGTGGCTCAGACGATCGCCTCGACCGCCAACCCGGGCAACCTGCAGGAACCGCTCCATCCCGTGCAGGCGCTGGGAACGTGGCTGTCGGGCAGCTATCAGACGGTCCCGCACGGATGGCTGGCCGTGCTCACATACGCGATCGCCGCCCTCACCCTGCTCGCCGCCGTGCTGGGGGCGGCGCGGATCGTGCATCTGGGCGAGTACGCGTTGGGCGCGTGGATGGCGCTGACCGTGGTGGTGGGAGTGGCGCTGCTGGCGTACTCGACCGCATGGGTGGACGCCAAGACGATCATGCTCACCTCGCCGGTGCTCGTGCTCGCGGCGTGGGCGGGGATCGCCGGCCTGCGTGCGGGCGGACGGAGCAGGGCGCGGGTGTACGACGCGCAGCGGGCGGGCGGGGCCGACGAGAGTCGTGCGCACCGGTTGGGAGACGGGTCGAGAGCGAGCCGAGCGCCCGGGGCGAATGCGGGGCCGCGAGTCCGGGGGGCGGCCGTGCCGATCGTCGTGGCGGCGGTGCTGATTGGCGGGATCGGCATCTCGGACGCGATGCAATACCACACCACCAACCTGGCGCCGACGGCCCGCTACGAAGAGCTCGCGTCGATCGACTCGCGCTTCGCCGGACGCGGTCCGGCGCTGTTCGTGGGGTTCGACGAATACGCGCTGTACGTGTTGCGCGATCTGGACATAGGTGGGCTGGAGTTCACGTACCCGCCCGTGGGGCTGCACCTGGCAAGCAAGCACGGCGCGCCGGTCGACCTCGATCACGTACCCCCGGCGGCGTGGGCGGCGTATCCGCTGGTGATCACCACACGCGACCCGAGCGTCAGCGAGCCCCCGGCCGCCTACCGGCTGGCCTGGCAGGGCACCTACTACGAGGTCTGGACGCGCTGGCCCGGCGCGCCGGCGGCGATCGCTCATCTCGGGCTGTCGAGCGCTCGGGTCGTGCCGTGTTCCGCCGTGCGAGGGCTCGCTCAGGTGGCGCAGAGGGCCACGACGGCCTCGACTTCGGCGGCGAGCGGCGCCGCCTCCGGTGTTTACCTCGTGGCCGCACGTCCTCCGGAGCTGGTGATGGCCGACGTGGCCGAGTCCCGCCACCCGTCCTGGACGTACACCCACCCCGGGCTGCTCATGACCCGCCCGGGCCAGATGAGCACGACGTTTGTCCTGCCCCACGCGGGCGTGTGGGATGTGTGGCTGAAGGGCGAGCTGATGCCGAGCGTGACCGTGAGCGTGGACGGACGCACGATCGGCCGGCGCGGCGGCGAACTGGACGGCAACCCCCACAACCCGAGCACGATGGCGCCGTTGGCCGTGCGGCTGACCGCGGGAACGCACCGGCTGAGCATCGTGCGCGGCAGCGAGACTCCGCTGGCGCCAGGCGAAGGCGGGTGGGCGATCCTGCACGAGGTGTTCCTGACACCCGCCGGCCACGACACGGACACCCTGCGGACGGTCGCCCCATCGCGGTGGCAGTCGCTGTGTGGTGAGCGGTATGACTGGATCGAGGCGGTGCGAGATGCAAGCTCCGCCCGGTGACGCCGCCGCTCCGGTGGCAGGGTATGCTCGAAAGATGGTGAGGATGCGGTTGGCTACAGGGCGGGGACGGGTTTTAGGGCGAGGACGGGTTTTGTCGAGGACTGCCGTACCGGCGATCGCGCTCGTCTCGGCGATCGCGCTCATCTCGGCGGTGGCGGCCCTCGCAACGGCGCCGGCGCTCGCTGCATCTGCGCCCACGGCGAGAGACATCGCTTCCACCCACACCTACATGGCGGCCACCTATCGCGCGATGAGCGCCGCGGTGGCCGCGTGGCCCTCGGTTGAAGCCAACATCGACAAGCTCGACACCCAGCTGCACGGCGAATGCCCGACCGCGGGAGTGGGCGCGCCGCAGAGCGATGCCGAGCAGACGCTCGCCCATGAGGGGCTCGGCGGGTTGTGGGCCACCGCTTATCAGACCGAGGCGGGGATCGTTCAGGCATATATACGCACGATCGGCACGCTGAGGTGGAGCGATCCACGGATCACCCGCGACGATCGGCGCCTTGCCCAAGGCCTGCGGGAAATCGTCGCCCTGCAGGTGCCTCCCCTGTGCGCTGACATCCACGCGTGGAGCGCGGACGGGTTTGGCGCGATGCCCGCCGATGTCACAGCCTACGTGCAGCACGCCGAAGCGATCGACATCGGCGAAATCCCCCGCTCGCTGCTGGCCCCGTACGTACGCCCGGCCGAGCGCGCCCTGCGCGCGCACATGGAGCGCGCCACTACCCGCTTTGAAGAACTGGAATTCGTACACGGCCAGTCGGACTGGATCGCGCTGCTGGAAGCGGTCGGGCTGCCGGAGTAACCCGGTCCCGCCCGACCAGCACGACCGGCCGGCGCCCGTCCAGGACGGAAGGATCGCGGCGCCGCGTGAGCGTGTCGGGGCTGGCGAGCCACCGGCCGGGGGGCTGGGTGGGCTCACCCTCCGGGCTCAAGTAATAATCGCCGCGCTCTGGCGTCACGGTCTTCGACTCCAGGTAGCGCGCGTACCCGCCGCCCTTGGCGGCGCCGATGCTGGCTGCGGTCATCATCACCCCTCACAGACCCCGAGCACATATGGCTGCTCAGGCCGGACGTTGCACGACGTCAAGCGGCGGGAGAGCCGACGCAAGAGGCTCGGTCACTGGCGGGCGAGAGCACGGCGCACGAGCCGACGCTGTTTGTGAACGAGTTCGCCGTGGTGCGGGTGACTGACATTGTGAAGCCAGGCGTCAGGGGCTTGTGGCTGCCGCGCGACATTGCCCTTCGAGGGCCTCTGGATGCACACGCCGGTGTCATGCCCACGCCCTATACCCCCTCGCGTGCCCTGCGGAAGGCCCAACTCGGGGTTTGAGTTCGTGCACCAGATCAAGTCATCACGTACCCGTATACGATCCGACGCATGCCGACCGCGGATGAGTTCGTGCAAACCGACGCTCAAACTGCATTGCAGGCGGCAGCGTGCGTACCCCACCCCCTCGACCGGAGCAACCTAAACCCGCGCGCTCGGATCCCATACGGCTGCAAAAGCGAGCACGTCTTCAAGGCCATGCAAGAGTACATCGACTTCCTCGGATTCATCAACGGTCAGCTCGCGACCAAAGGCATCCCCCGATTCGAGACGATGCTTATGCCTGCCAACTTCTCAAGCATGGTGGGCGAGTTCATGTCCGCCTCGATCCCCAAGCACTGCCCGACGCTCATCAAGAACAACTTTCACAACGGGCACCCCGACCTCGTGCCGAAGGGCGTCTTTCGTGGCGGCTCAGTCCTGCACGGCAGCCAAGGAATCGAGATCAAGAGCTCGCGCTACCTCAAGGGCTGGCAGGGGCACAATCCCGAGGACGTGTGGTTGATGGTCTTCGTCTTCGAAAGCAACCGGCCGGTCGACGCTGCCAAGGATGTGCCACCCACGCCATTCCGCTTCCTGATGGTGCTCGGAGCGCGTCTAAAAAAGAGCGACTGGTCGTTCGCTGGGCGCAAGGGCACCAGTCGGCGCACCATAACGGCGACCGTCCTCCCGTCAGGCTATGAGAAGATGCGTCGCAACTGGATTTACCTCGACCCAGATCTCCGTTAGGCTCACATCTAGAAGAGCGCCATCGCGGGCTCATAGTCCGACGAACTCCGCACGGACGCCAGACGTGGCACTGCATCCGCAGCCAAGGCGAAGTACTCGCCGTGGCGCTCCACCCCAACGCAGGAATAACCGACCGCCTCAGCAGCGGCCAAGGTAGAGCCAGAGCCCATGAACGGGTCAAGGATCACGCCCTCGCCGAGCGGCAGGCTGGCGTGCACGAGCTGGCGCAGCATCGACTGAGGCTTCAAGCTCGGATGGTCGGCCACATCGCGCTCGGAGCGCGGCGTACGCTCGTTTGGGATCACATCGAAAAAGGGCCGTCCGTCCGGACGGCAACGCAGACCGCCAGTCTGGTACTCGCGGAGGCAGTCTGAGACCTTCATTCCCCCTGCTAGTGGCTTGCGGAAGATACCCCAAGGCTCGTAGCCACCACGCGGCATCGACACAACGTCGGGGAACTCTTCGTGCGCGTTCTTGGGACGGTCGCCGCCGCGCAGCGTCTGAACCAGACGGATCACCTCGCCGCGAAACTCTAGGCCGCCGCCGACGAGAGCGGAGAAAACAGGTTGTGACAGGAAGGCGTTCGAAGCGATAAAGACGTGTGCGCCCGGTCTTAGCACTCGCATGATGAGCTGTGCCCAGTCACGAAAGAACTCCACGAGGACCTTCCGCTCTCTCTCGTTGAGGGCTGTGAAACGTGGGAGCGGCGCCCGTACGCAACCGTCGAAGGAAGGAGGAATACGCCAGATACCGCCCCGCGCTTCCGCCCGCTTAAGCAGCTCGCCGTGCTCATATTCCTTTACGCCGTACGGAGGATCGGTAATGACCGCATGGATTGAACTCTCTTCCACCCGTGCGAGCCACTCAAGGCAGTCTGCATGAACGGCCAGAGACTTGCCCAAGACAACCCGCTCGTAGTCCAAGCCGAAGCGCTGCTCAAGCCCAAGAACGTTCACCGGTGACCCTTCAGCCGATAGCGGCCACGCGCCACATGCTCGAACGTCGTCTTGTTCAGGCGCAGATGCGAGCGCACCGAGGAGGAAGCAACGTCGTCGCCGAGCAGTCCTCGCACGCGCTGAAGTATCTCCTTCGTCGTCCCTTCCCTTTTCGGCAACTCCTCAAGCACCCTCAGGATTGCGTCCCGGACCGTGCCGGGCGATCGTCGTTTGTTCATCGCACCCTTCCTCTTTGACGTCTAGACGTCATACGGTATCAGGCCCCCCGGACGGCGGACGATGCCGACCTTGGCGGGTCATGGATGCTGGGCACAGGTCGCATTCGCCGGCCACCCCTTGAGGCTCAGCTTCCGATTCGGCCAAGACTTCAGCCGACGAACAGCGACTGCTGAACGTCCGTGCTCGCGTCGGGCACGGAAGGCGCCGGCCTTGGCTCGCACGCCTCCGTGTAGTGGGCCACGACGAGATGACAGGAGTCAAGGAAAGACGCCGCCCCATTGCCGAAGGACCGCATGCGCGCCTCGGGGTGCAGCCGCGCGACTACGCTGGCAAGCTGAGCACGCTGACCAGCCTCGTCGGCCGGAGCGTCGACATCCACCTCCTGACGAGCGCGCGCGTCGGTATCGAGATCGCGGGCTTCCACGATCAGTCGGCGAGGCAAGGCGTACGAGCGAACCATGACGAGCAGCCTACGCCGCGCTTAGGACGAAATCGTCAAGCCGTCGGGAGGAACACACGTTTTACCTGCAAACAGCGGCCTGCAGGTAAGCGTTCAGTCCTCGGTGTCGCGTGAGGCGTGGGGCGTGGTTGATATAAGCGAGGGCTTCTGGTGGCCGCGTCGAATCTGGGGGCATGGAGCGCGCCGAAGCGGAGGCGGTCTATGAGGGGGGT